>Ga0182030_10021059_pt1 | contig 12245 bp, 15 predicted proteins | sample 812S3MmetaG_FD_121299 | JGI IMG/M metagenome (GOLD analysis project Ga0182030, IMG submission 121299) | Permafrost microbial communities from Stordalen Mire, Sweden - 812S3M metaG (Illumina Assembly) | ecosystem: Environmental > Terrestrial > Soil > Wetlands > Permafrost | place: Sweden...
CTCAAGACGCTCACGGACAAGCCCGTGAAGTACGTCATCCTCACGCACAACCATGGCGATCACACCGGCGGTGCCGCGAAACTTGCCGCCATGGGCGCCACCGTGATCATTTCCGCGGCCGACCGCGCCAACATGGTCAAAGGCAACGAAAAGTTCATTCCCGATTTCGGCTACATCGGCCAGGCGGAGCTCACGCTGGGAGGCAAGCGCGCCGAGCTTCGCCAGTTCCGCGGCCACACGCGCGGCGATACGGCCATCTTGCTGCCCGCCGACCGCACCATTATTTTGGGCGACCTGCTGACCACAGCCGACACGATTCCGATGATCGTCAACTACGGCGACGGAGGAAGCTGGTCGGATTGGGCCAACTCCATCGACGAAATTTTGAAGATGGATTTCGATAACGCAATTCCCGGCCATGGACCCATGATCAGCAAAGCGCGCTTGATCGAGCTCCGCACGAAATTCGGAAACATCATGACGCGCGTGCATGAGCTAATCCGTGCGAAGAAGACGGAGAAGGAAATTCAGGAAGCGCTGATGCTGGAATTCAACTGGGGCTTTGGACCCTCGGCTGGGAATATTGCCGGGATGATGCAGGAGCTACGGTAAATATGCACGTGGAACGTTTCGCAATGCGCGGCCCGTGCATGAAATCAAGCGCTTGTGGGCCATGTCTTTTTTTGGCGAGCCGTAGTACATAAGTACGTCAGGCGATACCGTAGACAAGATTAGGGACTCTCCCCGATTGGGTTGCGTGCCGGCATCCGCCACAATGCTTGTAGACATGACTGCCACCCGTCCAACAAAATCGCAATACTCCGCTGCTGAAGCGGCCGAGGAATTAGGCGTTTCCATCGAGCGCCTGCGAGAATTGATTCGCAGCCATGTCGTGGAGCGCGAAGAGGACTTGAATAACGTTCCCGTCACCACGTTTCAGCCGTCGGATCTACTGATCCTACGTCTACTGGCCGGAAACAGTGCGTCTTTCCGCTCGCGAGAGTAATCGGAACGCTACACAATCTAGGGATTCACGAGATTCGGCGGCTGTCGTCCCGTCAACACGGCAATCGCATTTTCGGCCGCCATCATCGTCATCTTCGTTCGCGTAGCAACCGACGCCGAGCCGACGTGCGGCGCGAGCACCGCATTCTCACACGCGAGTAAATCGGGATGAACCTCGGGCTCTCGCTCGAAGACATCGATCCCGGCGCCGGTGATCCATTTTTCGCGCAGCGCGCGAGCCAGCGCGACTTCATCGACGATGGGACCACGAGCGGTGTTCACGAAAATCGCTTCCTTCTTCATCATGCGCAGCTCACGCTCGCCAATCAGGTGACGCGTCTTGTCGCTCAACGGCACATGCACGCTGATGAAATCGGATTCCGCCAGCAAGCGATCTTGCGTGACATATTCGGCGTTGAGCTCGCGTTCGAGCTCGGGCGAGAGGCGCGTCCGATTGTGATACAGAACGCGCATGGAAAATCCCAGCCCGCGGCGCGCGACCGCTTGCCCGATGCGCCCCATGCCCAGCAGTCCGAGCGTCCGGTGATGAATATCGTGGCCGATCATCAGATCGATGGTCCAGCGCTTCCACTTTCCCTGGTGGATAAATTCGTGCCCTTCGGCGATGCGGCGCGCAGCGGCCAGCATCAAAGCAAACGCCAGATCTGCGGTGGTGTCGGTCAGAACTCCCGGCGTGTTCGTCACCAGAATTCCAGCGGCGCGCGCAGCAGCGACGTCGATGTTGTCGTAGCCCACGGCAATTTGCGCAATCAGCTTGACGTCCGTGAGTTGCGCGATCACTTCACGCGAAAGGCGATCGGTAATCTGGCTGAGGATCACCTGCTTCCCGCGAGCCCGCGTGACCAACTCGTCCGCGGTAAGGCCTTCGTCGGTGGCGACGTAGTCGAGTTCGGCGTGAGGCTCCAGCAGTGCGATGGCTTCGGGAAACACGCGTTTGGTGATGAGAATTTGTGGGCGCGACATTATTGAAGTCCGATTTTAGATTCTGACATTTTTTGGAGACCGTCGTTTTGCGGACTGTCATTGAGATAAGATGGCTCCCATGGCACAACTCGGTTTTCTTGGACTTGGAATCATGGGCTACCCAATGGCCCGTCACTTGGTGAAGGCAGGACACGACGTCGCGCTGTGGACGCATTCGCAGGACAAAGCCGTGGAGCTGGCGAAGGAAGGCCAGGGCGTTGCGTGCAAGACGCCTCGCGAAGTGGCCGAGCGCGCCGATTTCCTCTTCTATTGCGTGGGCGATTCGGAAATGTCGCGCACGGTTGCGCTGGGGCCGGATGGAATCCTAGCCGGTGCGCGGCCGGGCAGTGTCACGGCCGATTGCAGCACCATCTCTCCCGCGGTCAGCAAGCAGATGCACGAGGCGTTCGCGGCCAAAGGCGTCGATTTCCTGGACGCTCCGTGCACGGGATCAAAGGGCGGAGCCGAAGGCGCGACGCTCACTTTCATGATCGGCGGAGCGCAGGCGGCTTTCGATCGCGCCAAGCCGTATTTCGAGATCATGGGCAAGCGCTTTTACTATTGCGGCGCCGGCGGCCAGGGCTTGCACGCGAAGCTGACGCAGAATCTGGTGCTGGGCAATTTGATGGAAGCGTTCGCCGAAGGCATGGTGCTCGCCACGAAAAACGGCATCGCGCCGGAGCTGATGCTCGACATTCTGGACAACAGCGCCGCGAAAAGCAGCTTCATCACACTCAAGGCGCCGTATATTCTTTCGCGGAATTTCGCGACAGCCTTCTCCACCAGGTGGCTCCATAAGGACATCGGGCTGGCGCTGGAGTCCGCCCAAGCCTGCGATTTGCCCCTTCCGATCACCGCCATCACCCATCAAATGTTGCGGGCGGCCATCGCCAACGGTTGGGGGGATGACGATATCTGCTCTACAATCAAGACTTTGGAGGGATGGGCCGGCGTGGAAGTCAAGAAATAGCGATGCAACTGTAACCTGACTTCCATATTTGGGATATGGCATACGGTAGGAAATAGTCCCGGGCGACCCAGGCATACCTCCTTAGTACCGCTTTGCTATCAACGGTATAAAAGTTTCTATGGCACCAGATCCAAAAAATATTGTGTGCCGTCTACAGAAAACTATTGCTTTTCGTCGAAGGATATTCTAATATTGGAATCAAGCCGGGGAGTAAACTCCCACCAAAGCGAGACTAACCTCACTAAAGACCCCTGAAGCACTCCCCGGCGCCCCTAAAAACCTCCGAAACAAAGTTCCCCGCTGAACACTGCAGAAGTTTCCCGCAAGCAACGTTTCCAACAGAAGAGTCCTTGACGGAAAATGTTATGATCGAGCCAGTGACTCACCTCACTCTTCTCGGTTCAACCGGTTCTATTGGAACCAGCACGTTAGACGTCGTTCGGCGATGGCCGGAACGATTTGGGATCTTCGCTCTTGTTGCCGGACGCAATGTTGAATTGCTGGCGGATCAGATTGCGGAGTTCCATCCCAAGGTTGTGGTTGTGGCGGACGATACAGCTCTCGGCGCTCTGCGAACCATTCTTCGAGAACGTGGCATTGCCGCACCCGAATTGGGATGTGGCGCCGCTGCGCGGGTTGCCGCGGCCGTCGCGTCGGAAGCAAGCGTCGTGATGTCGGCGATTGTCGGCGTGGATGGTTTGGAAGCGACGTATGAGGCCGCGCGGCTCGGCAAGCGGATCGGGCTTGCAAACAAAGAGGTTCTGGTGGCCGCAGGTAAATTGGTGACGCAGGCTGTGCGGGCCTCCGGCGCGGAGCTCCTGCCAGTGGATAGCGAACATAATGGAGCCCATCAATGCTTTCGGGCAGGCCTGCGCAGCGAGGTTTCCAAGCTGATCTTGACGGCCTCCGGCGGGCCGTTTCGCGAGACCCCGGCGCATTTGTTGGAAAATGTGACTCCCGAACAGGCGCTGAATCATCCAACCTGGAGGATGGGCCAGCGGATCACGATCGACTCGGCGACGCTGATGAATAAGGGATTTGAAGTGATTGAAGCCTGTTGGCTTTTCGATCTTTCGCCGAAAGAAGTAGAGGTGGTGGTTCATCCGCAGTCCAAGGTTCACGCCCTGGTGGAGTTCAACGATGGCAGCGTCCTGGCCCAGGTTTCGGCCACCGACATGCGAATGCCGATCCAGTACGCGCTGACGTATCCCGAACGCGCGGATGCGCCGGTGCCGCGCATCGATTGGAAAGAAGCGGCCCGTTGGACGTTCGATCCCCCGGATTTTCCCAAGTTTCCTTTGCTGAAGCTGGCTTACCAGGCTCAGGAACAGGGCGGTTCGGCGACGTGTACGGTGAATGCTGCCGATGAGATAGCGGTCGAGGCCTTCCTGAACGGCGAGATCGGATTCAACGGCATCGCGGCGACCGTCCGGGAGACTTTGGAACGGGTCGGGAGCACGGAGCCGCGTTCGATAGGCGAAGTTCTGGAAGTGGACCGAAGGTCGCGCGAAGTGGCGCGGGGCGTTGTTCAGGCAGGAAAACGCGAAATAGTCACAACCGAAGCGGCGCGTGGTGCGTAATTATTGTATGGGTGTGTTGTAAGTACGGATGTGTTGTAAGCGGGAGATCATCATATGGTTTTCATTCAAAATGTTCTGTGGTACTTGATCCTGATCGGAGTCATGATCATGATCCACGAGCTTGGCCATTACTGGGCGGCGGTATTCTTTGACGTCCGGGTGGAAACCTTCAGCTTCGGCTTTGGACCGCGCGTTTTTGGTTTTAAGCGCGGCGAAACCGATTTCCGGTTCTCGGCCATCTTGTTCGGCGGCTACGTAAAAATGACGGGCGAGCAGACGGGCGAGAGCGGCACGGCCGACCCCCGCAGCCTGAACGCCAAACCGCGCTGGCAGCGGATGATCATCGCGTTTGCCGGTCCCGCGATCAACATGGTGTTGGCGGTGGCGCTGCTGGCGGGCCTGTACATGTTCCACTTTCCGCGCATCCCCAATCCGCATTCTCCTAAGATTGGTTACCTCACTCCCGATGGCGCCGCGGCCAAGAGCGGCATTCACGTCGGGGACCAGATTGTGCAGATCGACGACGTGAGCGATCCCACTTGGGAACAGATCGCCATTAAAGAAGTGACCAGCGCGCGCCACTCGCTCGACGTTTGGGTGAAGCGCGGCGATGAGCGGTTGCACATCCCCGTCACGCCCGATCTGGAACCAAAACAAGGCGTCGGCAGCGCCGGTTGGGCGCAGGAGATGCGCATTCGCGTGGCGGGATTCGTTCCCGGAATCGACGCGGCGCAGAAGGCCGGCATCCTCAGCGGAGACGTGTTGGTCAGTGCCAATGGCACGCCGATTCAATCCGCCAGCCGGCTCAACGAAATCATCAGCGCGACGCCGGGCAGTCCGGTGGATTTGGTTTATTTGCGCAACGGCCAGGAGATCCACGCGCAGCTGGTGCCCGTGAAACACGAGATCGACGGCAAAGAGCGCTGGATGATCGGCGTGGCGCTGGAGCCTCTGGTGGAGATCACGCGCCTTGGTCCGGTGCAGGCTCTCTATGAGTCCTCCAAACAGAATATTCAGAGCGCGCAGATGATCTTCACGTTCCTCGAAGGGATTGTCGAGCGCAGACTTTCTCCGAAATCGCTGGAGGGGCCAATCCGCATCGCCCAGCTATCCGGTGAATCGGCGCGCGAAGGCGCGGTTTCTTACTTCGGACTGATGGCCGCCGTCAGCTTGAATCTGGCCGTGTTCAATTTGCTTCCCGTACCGATCCTCGATGGCGGCGTCATCCTGCTGCTATTGATCGAGATGCTGATGCGGCGCGATTTGGGCCTGCAGGTCAAGGAAACCGTGGTCAAATTGGGCTTCGTGTTCCTGATGGTAATTGTGGTCTTCGTGATCTACAACGATCTTTCTAAGATTCTGTCACCGAGCTAAACGCCGAGGCCGCTCCCAGCTATTTCACTGACGGGAGCGTTGCGCGATAATCGGAAGCAGGACTCCACGTCGATTCCTCTCGCACCGGGAAGCTTCCGCTATGAATCGAATTTGGTCGCGGCCTTGGACATTGGCGTTGTGCGCTCTTCCGCTCATTGCTGCGTTGCTGCTGGCTGCGGACGCTAGCGCGCCCACCGCACCAGTTCCCTCCTGGAAGAACAAACCCATCCCGCAGTGGACGGAGGAAGAATCGAAACAAGTGCTGGTCGATTCGCCCTGGGTCAAGTGGTCCGAACCCGTTTGGCTGCGCGACCTGAGCGTGGAGGAGCGCATCGAGAGCGGAGATTGGCAAGCCACGGAGGGTCACGGCGTCGGTTTCGAGGCGCTGCTCGGGCTGATGGGCGGATCCAAGCGCGCGGAGGAAGCCATCGCACGCGCCCACGCCAAACCCAAACCCGGCACGGTGATGATCCGCTGGGAAAGTGCACGGCCGGTGCGTGCTTCGGAACAAAAAGTCGGCGAAAAAGGTTCGCCCATGATCGACGCGGATCATTACGCTGTTGTCATTTACGACATCCCCACGCCAAAAAAATATAATCAGGCGGCCGAACTCAAGGACGTCGCGTATCTGCAACGCGATAAGACGAATAAGAAGATCAAGCCTTCGCAGGTGGTCATCGACCGGCATGAGGACGGAACGGCGACGCTCACCTACCTGTTTCCGCGCTCCCTTGAAATCAGCAAGAGAGACATGAACCTCGTCTTCGCCGCCCAAGTGGGACGACTGTTCGTGTCGCTATTCTTTTATCCCGGACAAATGACCGTGCGCGATGAGCTGGAGCTTTGACGGCTTTAAAACACGCGAGCTTGGCAGGCGGCTTCGAACATCCCTTGCGCTAATCTGAAAAGATATGGCACAAGTAAACCATCAAGCAACCTACGACGACGCGAATTTATTGTTGAAGCTCTACGAACTCCGCCGCGAAGAGAAAATGCGCGAGGCGCGCGCATGGTTTGTGGCCAACTTCAAACCGAAGAGCTTCGATGAGATGTTGAAGCTGTGCCCTCCCGGCTCGCCCGAGAGTGCGAAGATGCGGCAGGTGATTACGTATTGGGATATGGCCGCGTCCTTCGTCAGCATGGGCGTGCTGAATGCGGAGATGTTTTTCGCCAGCAATCGCGAATGCCTGCTGGTGTGGGTGCGCGTGAAACCGTATCTGCCCGAAATGCGTGAGAAGTACGCGGATCCTCACCACTTCAAGAACCTCGAAACGGTCGGCACCATGAACCTTGACCATTTGAATCGCACGAGCCCGGGTGCGGCGGACGCGTTCATCAAGCGCGTGAGCTAGACCAGTTTCTGCATTTGTGTAGACCGGACGGAGCCCCCATGCGTCAGCGTGGGGCTTACCCATTCAAGATCCTAAGCCCCACGCTCACGCATGGGGCTCAACGCCACCCGCTCGACCTAAAATCCCGGTCCACGGAAACTCCGAAAGTGCCCTATGCGAATCCTTTACGGACGCGGCGGAATTCGCTCGTCGCGTTCCACTTTGCCGTCGCGGATGTGGATGATCCGATCGGCATGCTGGGCAATATCGTGTTCGTGAGTCACGAGTAGAATCGTATTGCCGTCGGCATGCAGGCGTGCAAAAAGCGCCATGATGTCGTTGCCCGTGGCGGTGTCCAGCGCGCCGGTGGGTTCGTCGGCCAAGAGTAGCGACGGTCGATTAACCAGCGCGCGGGCAATGGCCACGCGCTGGCGCTGGCCTCCGGAGAGTTCGTTGGGCTTGTGATCTTTGCGCGTTTCGAGATCCACGGCGCGAAGAGCGTTCAGCGCCCGCTCATGCCGCTGCTTGCGATTTACGCCCGCGTAGATCAAGGGGAGCTCCACGTTGTGGAGCGCGTCGGCGCGAGCCATCAAATTGAACGTTTGAAAAACGAATCCGATTTCGCGATTGCGGACGTGCGCGAGCTCCGCATCGCTCATCTGACTCGCGAGATGGCCGTTCAAGTAATAGAGGCCGCTGGTGGGCGAATCCAGGCAGCCGATCAGATTCATGAGCGTCGATTTGCCGGAGCCCGACGGGCCCATGATCGCCACGTACTCGCCCTTGCGGATTTCAAGATCGATGCCCGAGACGGCGTTGATTTCCTCGCCGCCCATGGAATAGGTCTTGCGCAGATCCCAGGTGCGGATCACGACGCCCTCGCGGCGGAGCTGTTCTCCGCGAGCGGCAAGTTCCGAAGTGGATGGTCGAGAGGTAGCGGCTTCGAGCAATGTTTTTATCGTAGCGGATGCGAATGTCCTGCTGGAATCAATGTTGGAATAACGCAGCTGTATGGGTTTCCGTGCGGTGCCGAAGGAGCTCCGAGGCTCCCACCTCACCGCTGCTCCAGAAGTAAGGTATTTTAGTCAGCATGCATTTGCGCAATTTGATCTTCGCCCGGTCTTTGATCTTTGGAATGTTGGCTGCCGGTCTCCTCTCGGCCCAGACTCCTAAGCCCGCTCCAAACACCTTGACGGTGATCGATGATTTGGTAACGGCGAACCATATCCTGGCCCACGAGGACGTGCTGGACGGCTACGGCCACGTCAGTGTGCGCAGTCCAACCAATCCAAATCACTATTACCTTGCTCGTGCCGGCGCGCCTGGATTGGTGACCACCGCGGACATCGTCGAGTACGATCTTGACAGCAACCCTGTATCGAACCCGGGCGCCAAGGGTTACACGGAGCGCTTCATTCACGGGGAGATTTACAAAGCTCGGCCGGACATTATGGCGGTGGTTCACTGCCACTGCTCCGAGGTGATTCCCTTCGCCAACTCCGGTATTCCGCTCCAGCCGATGCATCACATGGGCTTCTTTATCGGCCAGGGCGTGCCTGTGTTTGAGATTCGCAAGGCCGGCGGCGAGACCAACATGCTGATCGGCACGCCCTCGCTGGGCAAAGCGGTTGCCGACGCGCTTGGCGGAAAGTCGGCGGTGTTGATGCGTGGCCACGGTGCGGCCATCGCCGCGACCTCTCTGCACCTGGTCGTAGGAATGTCCTACTATCTGAACCTCAACGCACGGCTGCAGTATCAGGCAATGCAGATGGGTGGAAACAAGATTAGTTACCTGGACGCGGAAGAATCCAAGAGGGCCGCGCAGGATTACGAACGCTCCTGGGACTATTGGAAGTACAAGCTCGGCAGGTGATGAGGAGTCGATGGAGATGGGAAGCGAGTCAGTACCTCGGCACAGAGGGGTCGACCACGGCGCTCCATGCGTCGATGCCGCCGGCCATGCTCTGGCAGGCGGTTACACCTTGATTGCGCAGCCAATTCACAACGTTTAAGCTGCGTACTCCGTGATGGCAGAAGACGATCAACGTGTTTTCGTCGGCCTTGGCTTCCAGCTCCTGTAAGCTCGCCGGGATGCTCCGCATCGGGATCAATGTGGCACCTTCGATGCGCGTGAGGGCGAATTCGTTCGGCTCGCGGACGTCGATCAGCACCAGCGGTTCCCCTGCGTCGATGCGACTCTGGACGTCTTGCGGGGTGATTTCTAACGGAAGCGTTGTTTCGCTCACGAGGATGCAATCGCCTGTTCGAGAGTTTCCCGAATGAACCGCGTATAGGGAACGCCTCGCGCCTTCGCCCGTGCTTTTACGGCCTCCAGCAGAGGCTTAGGCACGCGCATGTTGATCTGTTCGTCTTTCTTCTCGAATTCAAACCGCGTCGGTTTGAACTGGGAGAAATCCAGCTTGGACAGATCCTGCGCGAGGAATGCTTCCGCCCGCTTATCGGTTTTCAGTTTTGGGATCTTCTTTTTCATAAGCCGCAACCTCGCTCGCGTGCATGTATCGCGCACTCACCGGCCGAATGAGCCGGCGGTGATTCTTGGTCCGGATCGTAAAAGCCACAAAGACTGGCCGCCCGTTACCAACTCTTCCCACTGCAATCAGACGGTCCTCATCCGCCGAATGCTTCGGATCAGGCGCAACCAGCGGACCATGCAGAAAAAGGGCCTCAATCTGGTCAATCGAAACGCCGTGCTTTTGACATTTCGTTCGATTGCCGTCGTCCCAATCAAAGCCATTGACCCGCAAATCCATTATGGCAAGAATCTACACAAATGTATATACAATTGTCAACCCGGGAATCGACGCACTCTTGCGGACGTTCATGCAGGCGAGCCGTCGGCGAGAGGGATAGGATGGCGGCTCAGGATCGCTCTGCACTGCGCGACTGATCGGGTGTTATCCTCAGACGACGTGGCAGAAGGATCCATTAGGTTCTTTTCACAAGAAGGGCGGCAATGGCAAAAGTTATTTGTCTTTTCAATCACAAAGGGGGCGTGAGCAAGACTACGACGGCGTTCAACCTTGGCTGGATGATGGCCCTGAAAGGGAAACGCGTGATCCTGGCCGACTTCGACCCCCAATGTAACTTGACCGAGATGGTCATGGGCTTCAGGAAAGTCGACGATCTCTCTGCTATCTATAACGGGATTCCACCCAATAACGTGAAGGATGGGTTGGCCCCGGCGTTTGAATCGCAGCCAAGGCAGATTATGCCGGTCCAATGTGTCGATATCGCGGATAATCTATTCTTGCTGCCTGGTCATATCGAGTTGGCGGAGTACGAGACGACGCTTGGAATTGCTCAAGAGCTCAGCGGTTCGCTCCTCGCCCTTCGGAACCTCCCTGGATCTATCAGATTCCTGCTGGACGCCACGGCAGAGAAGTACAAGGCTGATTATGTTCTTGTCGATATGAGTCCCAGCCTCGGGCCAGTTAATCAGAACCTGTTGATGACTTCAGACTATTTCATTGTCCCGTTGCACCCCGACTATTTTTCCGCGATGGCGCTAAGCTCGCTTGCAAAAGTTCTTCCGCGCTGGAAATCGTGGGCCGACACGGCATACGGTATCGACGCGTTGGCGAAGGCTGACTACCCTTTCCCCAAACCTCAAGCCATCTTCATCGGAGCCGCAATCCAGAAGTACAGGCCCCGCCTTGGAAAAGCGAGTAAAGCATTTCAAAACTGGATTACTCAGCTTATTGATGGCCTAAGAACCGTCCTTGTACCTGTGCTTGAGAAAGCAGGGATGCTCTCGCCTGAACTGTTCAGGAATCGCCTTGGCACCGAACCGTGGGACCCAATTTTAGAAGTCGCAGATTTCAATAGCATCATTGCCCTATCGCAAGAACATCAAGTTCCGGTGTATGCACTGACCGCTTTGCAGGCGGACCAACAAGGCGCGGTATGGGAGCAGACAAAGAAGAGTATGGAAGTGTTTTCTTCGGCATTCTCCTTGTGCGCAGATCGTATTTTCAAGCTGGCGGAATGATAGGCCCGTGACACCAATCAGGCACTTTGAGGTGGTTTGGGCCCGATGTGCTGAGCTTTCAGCGCTGCATGCCTACCTTGCCGCCAGCGTGTCTTCAGTGCTACACCCGGAGGAATTGCTGCGGTCGGAATGGGTGGCGAGACTCAGCGCCCTAGACCTTTACGTACATGAACTTGTTGCGCAAAGGATGGTCGCGATATTCGAAGGGCGTCTTCCCAAAACCTCCGCTTACCTTCGATTTCAGGTGTCGAATGAAGCGCTGCATCGCCTTCATGGTGCCGCAACGACGTTCGACGCGAGTGCCGCGTTTGATCTCGAGGTTCGGGGCCAGTTGGGACGGGCTACGTATCAGCATCCGGATAGTATTGCGGATGCCGTGCGCCTCTGCTCGAGCGTTGAACTCTGGAACGAGGTGTCGATGCATTTTGGTGCAGCACCGCAAAACAAGGCGGCGACTGCAAAGGCCATCAAACGGAGTCTTTCCTTGATGGTTGAGCGGCGGAATAAGATTGCTCACGAAGGCGACTTGCAGCCCACTATTTCGAGAGAGCCCTGGCCGATAGCTCAGTTAGATCTGGCCCTTGTTTCAACTCACATCGAACGTATTGTGCGTGCTATTGATAGCGTCGTCTAGGCTAGCAAGTGTCGATGCGCCCTTCTTGGGCCAATGGAGACGGGAGGTGCGCTAAGGAAGATCAAATAGAACCGGCACAAAGGGCGCAGCGTGGAGCAATTGCCTGGCTCTCGGGCGTCCGGGTGCTTTGCAGCCGCAGTGTACCCCGTAATTCGGACCGCCGCGCGTCGATAACGATTCGCTACCATAAAGATTCACCCCCGGAAATCAAAATGAAACTGAATAGCTACACCATCACCCAAGGTCCGAACCGCGCCCCGGCGCGCGCCATGCTGAAAGCCATCGGCTTCACCGATGAGGATTTGAAGAAGCCGATTATCGGCGTCGCCAATACGTGGATTGAAACCATGCCGTGCAA
>Ga0182030_10021060_pt1 | contig 12244 bp, 13 predicted proteins | sample 812S3MmetaG_FD_121299 | JGI IMG/M metagenome (GOLD analysis project Ga0182030, IMG submission 121299) | Permafrost microbial communities from Stordalen Mire, Sweden - 812S3M metaG (Illumina Assembly) | ecosystem: Environmental > Terrestrial > Soil > Wetlands > Permafrost | place: Sweden...
AGCGCAGGGCTTTCATCGTCTTCATGGGTATCGTTTCCTCTCGATCGGTGCGTCATCAGCGGCAACGCCCGCGGCGCTGACATCGTCGCGCCGGAGGCCTCCTTCGCAACGGCCGTGCCGTGGAGCTCCGGCCGGGTGCGCATTGCCGATGCAAGGCGGCCCCGCGTGGGTGCCCGTCCAGGCGGGCGCATCGCTCGCAGGAAACGACTCGTCGTTCGCCTCGTCAACGCGATCCTTCTCCGTTGGGGTGCCACTCATGGCCTTGGGGCCCGCTCTACAGCGCGGCGAGTCCGACGGCGCCTGTCCCGAAGATGTCCTCGTCGATGTCGCCCGCGAGGCTCTCTGCCTGCGAGAAGAGCACCGCAGATGCGGGTTCCGCACAGCCCACGGTGCCGAATCCGCACGCGAACGGCGCTCCAGCGTCAAAGGCGCCGGCCGCGCACGGTGGCCTCACCATTGCTTTGTACTGGTTCATGCCCACGCAAACCCCCTCCGTCGCAGCTCTCGAGTCCAGCCAGGATGGTCCGCTCGCCGCGAAACTCGAGGGGGCAACGCCCCCGAACAGCGCACCGTGCCAGCGCTTGTCGCTGGCACGGGGAGAACCGCGGCTGGTCAACCTTCGAGCCCAGGCGGCGGTCGTACGCACGCTCGCCGATCAGGTCGAGCAGCTCTCTCGCGCCGCAGACTTCGATGGCCTCGGAGCCCAGATGGTCGAGGAGATGGCCACGCTCGGTTGTCACCTCGTCGAGGCGGCGGCGGCGCTGGCGGACGCCTCACCGGTCGAAGACAGCGGGGTCTTCGAGCGAGCGGCCACGCTCGAGAGGGTTCCCTGGGAGACCCCGACGTACGACCTCGTTCGGATGGACGCGGAGATCGGCTCGTACCAGGAGGACCACGACCCCGGACGCGAGGCGCCGTCGTTCCTCCCGCCAGCAACGCGAGACGTAGTGGCTTCGTGAAAGACAGTGAGTGATGAAAGCGATAGCTATCGCGTGCCTGACGATGATGGCAGTCTGCGCGGCGCCAGCTCCTGCCGGATTCTTTCAGATTCAGTCGGCCTCGGCGGAGACGGCCAGTTTCGCGCCCTTCCGTACCTTCGCAAGGGGTACACGGACGCAGGGGTCAACGCGGACTTCCTCGTTCGCATCTCGTCCGGCGCCGCCACGCAATACACGTCAACCGTCATGAGCGGCAGCGACGAGGACCGATTGCAGTCGGTCACCACCGGCGAGGTCGTGGTCGACGCATTCGATCGATCGACGGCTCAACAGGTGTGGCACGGGGCCGCGAGAGCCGAGGTCGACCCCCAGCGGATCAACGAGCCGGAGCTCCAAGCTGCGGTGCACCAGTGGCTGGCGCCCTTCCCCGCGCGCAGCGTTCAGTAGGCGACGCAGCTGCGGCCCTGACCGAGCGAAACCCGTCTCTCAAGTTCGACGAACCGGTGTCGGGCTCGAACGAGCCACGATGCCAGATTGGAGCCGGTCTCTATGGACGCTCGAATGACAGCAAAGCGTGGTTTCGCAGCATTGGAGCCCGACAGGCAGCGCGAGATCGCCCGTCTGGGTGGTCGCGCGGCGCATGCTCAGGGACGCGCCCACGAATTCACCTCGGAAGAGGCCCGTGAGGCTGGCCGCAAAGGCGGCGAGGCCGTGAGCAAGGACAACCGGCACATGAAGGAGATTGGACGTCTCGGCGGCAAAGCGCGCCGACGCACGCCCGAGGACACGATGTCCGACAAGGGCGGGTGACCATGCGCCGAACACTCTCAGCGATTGTGCTCGTACTGCTTCTCGCACCGGATGCGTCGGCACAGCCGATCGCCGCTGGGCAACTGGCCCGAACGGGGGCGATGCAGGCAGAGATCGCCGCGCAGGCCTCGTTCGACACGAGCTACCTGCTGGCGCTCTACATGACGCAGCTCGCGGCAGCGGGTGCGCCGCCCAGTCAAGCCGACATCGACGAGGCGGCCACGCAGTATCTCACCAACGGCGCGGCGGTGACTGGCGTCCCGAGCACGGGTCCGGGTGCCGAGTATTTCCGAAACGGGGCCGCGGTTACTGGCGTGCCGAGCAGCGGTCCGGGTGCCACCTACTTCCATGACGGGGCGGCTGTGATGGCCTACCCGACTCCGCGTGCGACCCCGGCTCCGGGCGCTACGAATCAGGCAGTCACGGGTGCGGTCGCGAGCGAGTCGTACGAGGAGGATGCGGGCACGTCGCAGGCTGTTGCGAACACGGTGGAAGGACCGGAGACGAGGCCTCGTGAGGCCCAGCCGGCGCCTGTCTCGGAGGTCGAGGTCGGCTCGAGGACGATGGGGTTGACCTGCTCGCCCCTCGAGATCGAGGCGGCGATCGCGATTGCAAGCCAGTTTGCAACGGCTGCCGCACCGCCGAGGTCCGCGGCCTCGCGCCCGCCGTCAACTGCTTCGAACCCGGTCCCGTTGCCGGTCGAAACGGCCGAGGTAGCCGAGACGGCCCCGGCCCGTGTGGCTGAAGCCGCCCCCGAATGCCCGGCGGGTCCCTCGCCCCTGGCCCGCATCGCGACCGCACTCGCCGGAGCAATCTTGGGCGGCGTGGCCGTCGCACTCTGGTCGCGCCGCCGGGCGAACGCGCCATGGACGTCGACGCAGTACCGCGGGAGAGCGCGCAGACGAACGGATAGCGGGGGGCCGACGAGAACCGCTCACGCCAGAGGCGTCGCCGCCCGTTCGTCTGGCGCGGGCACACCGCGGCGTCCTGTCAGGCGATCCATGTGGATCCGATAGAAGACGGGCTTGATATCGCGGGGGACGACGTGGTTCGCGAGCGCCACGGCGCCCGGCTGCCACCACATGGCGTGCGTCTGCAGGAGCTTTCGAGCGTGCACGCGCTCGGGCTGGCCGTCGGGCGTGTCCAGCAGCTCTTCGTACCGACCCAGAATGATGATGCTTGTCCAGATGTTCTGAGCGTTCACGCCGTCCACTTCCAGACAGACTCGGGGGTTCCTGCGCATCCATTCGACCTTCTGACCGGGCATCGAGAAGAGATATACATACTCGCCGTCCACGGCGAACGAGATGGGCACGACATAGGGCTGACCATCCAGCGCGGAGGCCAGTCTCCCGAACGCCGCACCGCGCAGCACCTTCCGACACTCTTCGACCGTCATCTCCTCAACGAGCACACAGCACCTCTTCGCTCCATAGGCACCACTCAGCGCGCGGATCAGCCCCCCCACGTCCAGTCACGTATCTCGGGCATGTCCTCCAGATGCTCGTCGGCGTACGCGTGGTGCCGGGCCAGCATGCGCTCGCACTCCTCCGTGAGCTCGCGCCCATTTCGCAGCGGCCTCCGGGAACGCCGGATGGCGTCCATGCAGATGTCGTAGCGGCTGGTCTGGTTCAGCACGACCATGTCGAATGGCGTCGTGGTCGTACCCTCCTCCTTGTACCCGCGCACGTGGAACCGTGTCGGCTCGGGACGGGCGTGGAGCAGCAGGTGGACGGCGGATGCGTAACCGTGAAACGAGAAGACCACGTGGGTATCCCTGGTGAAAAGCTCCTCGAAGCGAGCGTCGACCATTCCGTGCGGATGCTCACGCGGCGAGAAGAGGCTCAGCAGGTCGACCACGTTCACGACTCGCACTCGAAGCTCGGGGGCCCGCTCGCGGAGCCACCCCGCCGCGGCCATCACCTCCAGCGTGGGGGTGTCGCCGGCGCAGGCCAGTACCACGTCCGGCTCTTCACCGGCGATCTCTGTGCCCGCCCATGCCCAGACCGACGCGCCCCGCGTGCAGTGCTCGCGCGCCGCTTCGATATCCAGCCACTGGAGCTCGGGCTGCTTGTCGATGATGACGAGGTTTACGTAGCTCTCGCTGCGCAGGCAGTGGTCTGCGACGGAGAGCAGACAGTTGGCGTCCGGGGGCAGGTAGACGCGCGCCACCCTGCCTTTCTTCGACATGATGGTGTCCATGAAGCCCGGACCCTGGTGGCTGAATCCGTTGTGGTCGTTGCGCCAGCAGGTGGACGTCAGGAGGTAGTTGAGGGACGGGACGGGCTTGCGCCACGGGAGCGAGAAGCATGTCTCCAGCCACTTGGCGTGCTGGGTGGCCATAGACGCGATGATGAGCGCGAACGCCTCATAGGTCGCGAAGATGCCGTGACGGCCGGTGAGGACGTACCCCTCCAGCCAGCCCTCGCAATTGTGCTCGCTGAGGACCTCCATCACCCGCCCGTCCGCCGACAGGTGATCGTCGTAGTCGAAGGTCGGTTCGAGCGTGCAGCGGTTCTCGACGTCGAAGACCGCGCCAAGGCGATTGGAGTTGGTCTCGTCCGGGCAGAAGAGCCGGAAGTTCTTCGCAGCGGCGTTCAGCTCGAAGACGTCGCGCAGCATCACTCCCAGCTGGCGAGTCGATTCGTCAAGATCGCGCCCGGGCGACGAGACAGGAATGGAGTACGAGCGGAAGTCGGGCAGCTTCAGCGGCACCATCACGGCGCCACCGTTGGCGTGCGGGTTGGAGCCCATGCGTCGGGCTCCCGTCGGCGCAAGGGCTGCAAGCTCGGGACGGAGGCGGCCGCGCGCGTCGAAGAGCTCCTCGGGCCGGTAGCTCTTCATCCACGCCTCGAGCATACGCAGATGCTCGGGGTTCGTACGCACACCGGTCAGGGGAACTTGATGTGCACGGAAGGTTCCCTCGATCCGCACGCCGTCCACCACCTTCGGTCCCGTCCACCCCTTCGGTGTGCGAAGGACGATGGCCGGCCACATCGGCTGGCGGGCGACTTTGCCGCGCGTCCGGGCCACGCTCTGGATTTCGCAGATATCGCTCCACGACGCTTCGAGGGCCGCCGCGAAGTCGGCGTGCACACGCATCGGCTCATCGCCCTCGACGAAGCGCACGTGGTAGCCGTGACCGGTCAACAGACTGCGGACGGCCTCGTCGCTCTTGCGCGCCAGCACGGTGGGCCCGGATATCTTGTATCCGTTGAGATGCAGAATGGGGAGGACGGCCCCGTCGCGCGCGGGGTTGAGGAAGCTCACCCCCTTCCACGAGCCCTCCAGCGGTCCGGTCTCCGCTTCTCCGTCGCCCACCACGGCGATCGCGAGGAGATCCGGGTTGTCGAAGACGGCGCCGAAGGCGTGCGTCAGCACGTAGCCCAGCTCACCGCCCTCGTGGATGGACCCCGGCGTGTGAGGGCCGACGTGGCTCGGCACGCCTCCGGGTGTCGAGAACTGACGAAAGAGCCGGTGCATCCCCTCGGCGTGCTGCCCGACCGCCGGATAGATTTCCGAGTAGGTTCCTTCCAGATAGACATTCGCCAGCACCGCCGGGCCGCCGTGCCCTGGACCGGCCAGAAACAGCGCGTTGGCGCCACGCTCGCGGATGAGCCGATTGACGTGGGCGTAGATGAGGTTCAGCCCGGGCGACGTTCCCCAGTGCCCGAGAAGGCGAGGCTTGATGTGCTCGGGGCGCAACGGCTCGCGGAGGAGCGGGTTGGCCTGGAGGTAGATCTGGCCCACCGTCAGGTAGTTCGCGGCCCGGAAGTACGCATCCAGTGCGCGAAGCTCGTCGATGGCCATGGTCATCAGGGATGGTTCTGGTGCGTCTCGTCGAACTCGGCGTCCGGTATGTCTTTCCCGCCTCGAGCACTACCTCCTGCCTCCGGTCTCGGGCCCGACCCAGCACTCTCTGCACCTTGCTGCATCGCGCTCGCAACGCGGTGGGCCTCTCTCTCGAGCCGCTCGCTGACACGGGTCACCAGCTCGTCGTCCTGCTTCTCGACTGCCTCCCGTCCCTCCTTGAGGGCGACTTCGAGCGAGGAGATGTCGTCCCGCTGGAGCTTGTCCCTACTGTCGTGGAGAACCTTCTCGACCGAGTAGCAGAGGTTGTCGAGCTTGTTCCTGCGCTCCACCCGCTCACGTTGGGTCTTGTCGGTCGCCTCGTTCTCCGCGGCCTCCCGCACCATCTTCTGGATCTCGGCTTCGCTGAGGCCGGAGCCCGCGGTGATCGTGATCTTCTGGTCCTTTCCCGTGGCGGTATCCTTGGCAGTGACCAGGAGGATGCCGTTGGCGTCGACGTCGAAGGTCACCTCGACCTTGGGCACGCCGCGCGGCGCCGGAAGGATTCCTTGGAGCGTGAAGCGGCCCAGCGTGCGGTTATTCTTCGAGTCGCTCCGCTCGCCTTGCAGCACGTGCACCTCGACGCTCGACTGATCGTCCGCTGCCGTGGAGAAGGTCTCCTTCTTCTGCGTGGGCAGCGTGGTGTTGCGCGGAATCATCACGGTCATGATGTCGCCGAGCGTCTCGATGCCCAGTGACAGCGGCGTCACGTCGAGCAGCACGATGTCCTTCACGTCGCCCGACAGGACGCCTGCTTGCACCGCGGCGCCCACGGCGACGACCTCGTCCGGATTGACGCCCTGATGCGGCTCCTTGCCGAAGAACTTCTGGACGGTCTCCTTGACCCGCGGAATGCGCGTCGACCCGCCGACGAGCACGACCTCGACGATGTCCTTTACGGCCTTCCCGCTGTCGGCCAGCGCCTTCTTGACGGGCTCCATGGTGCGCTCGATGAGAGGCCCCATCAGTTGCTCGAGCTTCGCTCGCGAGAGATGCATGTCGAGGTGGACGGGGCCGCCGGCACCGACTGTCAAGAACGGGAGGTTGAGCGACGACTCCTGCGTGCTCGACAGCTCGATCTTGGCCCGCTCGGCCGCATCTCGGAGACGCTGGATCGCCATCTTGTCTTTGCTGACGTCGACACCGCTCGTCTTGCGGAAGTCGGCGACGATCCAGTCGATGATCGCGTTGTCGATGTCGTCCCCCCCCAGGTGGGTGTCGCCATTGGTGGAGAGGACCTGGACGACGTTGTCGCCCACTTCGAGGATCGAGATGTCGAAGGTCCCACCTCCGAAATCGTAGACAGCGATGAGCTCATCCTTCTTCTTGTCGAGACCGTAGGCCAGCGCTGCGGCGGTCGGCTCGTTGACGATGCGCTTGACGTCGAGCCCCGCGATGCGTCCAGCGTCCTTGGTGGCCTGCCGCTGGGCGTCGTTGAAGTAGGCCGGGACGGTGATGACGGCCTCGGTCACCTTCTCCCCGAGGTAGTTCTCAGCGGCCTTCTTCAGCTTGAGCAGTACCTGGGCGCTCACCTCCTGCGGGCTCAGGGTCTTTCCCCGGACTGAGAACGCGCTGTCGCCGTTCGGTGCGCGCACGACCGCGTAGGGCACGCGCTTCATCTCCTCGGCCACCTCCTCGAACTTGCGCCCGATGAAGCGCTTGGCGCTGAAGATCGTGTTCTCGGCGTTGGTCACCGCTTGGCGCTTCGCGATCTGGCCTACGAGGACTCCGCCCTTGGCGTCCCAGGCGACGACGCTGGGTGTGGTGAGCGAGCCTTCCTCGTTGACGATCACTTTGGGCTCCCGCCCAACCATGATGGCGACGACGCTGTTGGTGGTGCCGAGGTCGATGCCGATGATCTTGCCCATGGTCTGTCGTCTCCGGGTGGATGTCGTCGCGGGGCGGTGGCTCGGTGAAGTGCAAGTCCCTGGCCGCGTCGCCTAGCGTGGGGTCAGGATGTCGCTCAGCATCAGCGCCTCTTCGTCCGCGCCGTGCATGGCTCTAAGGTACGAGGACGGCGCGGCCCTGGATTTTGCCGGCCTTCAGCTTCTCGTAGACCGTCGCTGCGTCTTTGAGTGGGTAGCTCTCGATGTGCAGCTTGATGCGGTCCACCTCGGCGAGCGCGAGCACCTCCATCAGCTCGACGGTGGTTCCCCAGTACGGCTGCGTGAGCTGGGTGTCGAACGGCAGCGCGCCGAAGCCCCAGGGAATGTGGCCACCGGCCAGACCGACGACCGTGACCTGGCCGAGGCTGCGTGCGAGCTTTGCCGCGAGCGCGATGGTCGCGTCGCTGCCCACGAAGTCCAGCACGAGCTCGGCGCCTTGTCCGCGCGTCAGACGGTCACGAATCTCTTTCACCGAGCGCTCGTCGGAGGGGAACGTCTCGTCCGCGCCGACGTCGCGAGCGAACTTCAACTTCTCCGGTGAGATGTCGAGCGCGACGACTCGGGCGGCGCTGAGCGCCTTGAGCAACTGCACGCCCATGTGCCCCAGACCGCCGACGCCGATGACCACGGCGACGCTTCCCGCCATCGCGCCGTCGCGACCGGGACCACCTTCCGAGTAACCGACCGTGCTCACGTTCTCGCAATGGGTTTCGGCGCTCAGGCGACACGCACGGCAGTAGTCGCAGCCCCAGGCACCCGCAACGGCGACAGGATCGCCTTCTTTCAGGCCATTGCTGGGGCCCGCGCCGAGCTCGGCCTTGAGCACGTCGGCCGACCATTCGACGAGATGCAGATCGGAGTGACACACTCCGGCAGCAGCCACCTTGACAAGCACTTCGCCCGGCTTGACGGTCGGCTTCGGAACCTCTTGGAGGGAGGGGGGCTTCTGTGGGGCAGTGAGGCGATAGGCGAACATGATTGCTCCCCCGAGCATGAAGCGCGCCGCTCGCAGCTCGGCGCGGAGCGCCTGGACGCTGATGAAGTCGCTGCGGCAGTAGACGGCGTTCAAAGTGCGCCTGCCGGCAATAAGTGCGTGTCCACCGTTGCCAGCGTTGTAGAAGCCGATGACGTGCTCTTCCGTGGTAGTCCTGCGCGGCGCTCACCAGACTGCGCTCTAACCCCGGGCGGGAAGAGCGGGTGCCTCGCGAGCCGACGTGGACGCTTCCAGCGCAGCGCGCATGCCATCCAGAATATGGCGGTGCAGGCGATGCGCGAGGAAACGCTCCAGCGGACGCAACAGCCAGCGCGGTCGGATGTGTCCTCGATACTGGGTCGTGAGCACGAGCTCGGTCCCGCCACCCTTGGCGCTCATCTCGTAGGACCCTCCGCTCATCGAGATACAGTCCTCGACGCCCAGCCGCTGGACAAGCACGTCGAACCGGACGAAGCGCGCGCGTTCGGCCGCCGTGATTCGCTTCTCCAGGTAGCCGCCGTCGTAAGTGCACTCGATGATCGCACCGACGCGCGTCTTCTCGCCCTGGGTGCGGAGCGGCGCCGGAAGAAACATGCGCAGCAGCGGCATAGGACGGCGCGGGACCTCCTCGTAGAAGAGCATTCCCTGCCAGACGATCTCGGGCGACTCGTCGAAGTGGACGCTCGTCCCAACGGCCTCGACCGTCTCGCTGCGTGGAAACAGTCGACCGACCCGAGCCAGGAATCGCATGAACGTCCTCCGGACTTCACAATACGTGCACGTGGTGTGCCGTGGCAGGACCCGCACGTGGTGTGCCGTGGCAGGACCTGCACGTGGGGTGCCGTGGCACGCCAAACCAGTCGCGCGGCCGCCGCCGCTCTTGACCTCGCGTAGTCTTTGCGCTGGGCCGCGGATTGTGCGCGAAGGTCGACGGGACGTGCGGACGACTCGGAGTCGTCAGGCACGCCGCGTGCTCGGGGGCGACCATGCACGACGTTTCGTTGGCTCTTCCGCCGCTACTTCTGGTGCGCGGCGCGGTGGCAGCGGTCTGGCTGTACGAGGGACTCTGGTGCAAGGTCCTCGGACGCGAGAGTCGGCAGGTGCAGGTCGTCGAGGCGGTGCCCAAGCTCGGGCCGCTCGTCGGGCGGAGGTTCCTTCTGGCGCTCGGGCTCGTGGAGACCGCGCTCGCCGGATGGGTGATGTCGGGCATAACGCCAGGGCTTTGCGCGATCGTCCAAACGGGCCTGTTGATAGCACTCAACGCGAACGGGCTGATCTGGGCGCGCCACATCATCCACGACCCGGGGGGGATGGTCGTGAAGAACGTCTCGTTCTTGCTCCTCGCCTGGGTGGGGGCGGCGATGAGCGGGGGAGCGTGACCGCCGCGACGGCATGGGACGCTGGCCGGTTCGATGCGCGGGTCGGGCCAAAGCGGATCCTCTTTGGTCGCATGTACGAGGACGCCGAGATCGAGCGCGCCGCTTTCCGGCCGGAGGGGCGGGTGTTCTGCATCGCTTCCGCGGGGTGCACGGCGCTGAGCCTGTGCGACCGTCACGAGGTCGTCGCCTGCGATATCAATCCGGCGCAGCTCGCCTACGCCGAGCGGCGCATCGCCGGGGCGCCGATCGAGGTGGGCACTGCCGAGAGAGTCATGGGCTTTGGACGCCGGCTGATGCCGATCGCGGGTTGGAGCGCCGAGGCCGTGAGCGCGTTCCTCGCGCTGACGGACCCCGAGGAGCAGGTCGCCTTCTGGCGCGAGCATCTAGACACGTGGCGCTTTCGCGCGGGGTTCGGCGCGATGATGTCGGTCACCGGGTTGCGGGCCGTGTACGCACCCGAGTTTCTCGACTTTCTCCCTCGTCACTTCGGTGCGGTCTTGCGCGCGCGCATGGAGCGTTGCTTTGCGCACCACTCGAACGGGAAAAACTCTTACGCGAGCGCGCTGCTGCTCGGTGCGACGGGGGAACCCACCGCCCCGCCACGAGGCGCGTCGGGCATCCGGCTCGTGCTTGCGGATGCCGCGTCCTACCTCGAGTCGACTCCGCCGGGCAGTTTCGACGCATTCACACTGTCAAACATCCTCGACGGGGCTTCCGCGTCTTACCGTCACCGTCTCTTCGCCGCCGTCAGGCGCGCCAGCGCCCCGGGGGCCATGGTCGTGCTGCGAAGCTTCGGCGAGCCCAGCGAGCCAATGATCGTAAACCATGCCGAACGCGATCGGTCGATGCTCTGGGGCATCGTCGACGTGCGGCAGGTCGCGGGCTGGTAAGTTGCTGATCGCCGACAGGAGTCGTCCCGGAGAGAAGCGCGTGAGCCCGCTCCACGGGCTCCCGCGCGTCCTCTTCGTCCTGGGCAAGGGCGGCGTAGGGCGCAGCACCGTCGCGGCCGCCCTCGGTACGACGTTGGCGGGGCGCGGAAAGCGCGTGCTCGTCTTCCAGTGGGCGCTGTCAGAAGCGATCGCGCCTTGGTTCGGGCTTCCCCCCGCAGGCATCGATCCGTGCGAGGTGGCACCGTGTGTCTACGTCGCCAACTTCTGTCTCGACGACGCGTTACGCATGTACTTCGTCCAGCACCTGCGGCTAGGCGCGTTCTACCGACACGTCGTTCATGGTCGCGCCGTGCGTCATCTCGTCGAGGCCGCCCCTGGCATCGCCGAGATGATGTTCCTGGGACACGTGTGCTGGCTGACGACGCTGGCTGAGAAAGAGGCGGCCCTGGCGTTCGATCACGTCCTCGTCGACACGCCGGCCTCTGGGCACGGCGCGTCGCTGCTCGACCTTCCGGCCACGCTCACGGCCATGCACGCCTCCGGTCTGCTCGGGGCGGAGATGGCGCGAGTCGAGCAGATGATGCGCGACCCGACCTGGACGGGGGCAATTGTCGTGTCGTTGCCCGAGGAGCTGGCCGTGGAGGAGACGTTGGAAGTCGTACCGCGGGCGACGAGGAGTCTCGGACGTCCGCCTCTCGCGGTCATCGTGAATCGCAGCGCCACGCGCTTTGTCGAGGACGAGATGAATCCCAGGTGGCTGCAGGCGCTGCGTGATCGCGCGCCGCCGGCAATCATCGCTAGCCTCGAAGGGATCCAGGCGGATCTCGTCGGGCGTCTACGTTTCGAGCGAGACCTTCGTCGCGAGCTCCAGGGAGCCACGCAGCGCGGGATCTTCTCGCTGGATGAACAGCTCGCCGTGGGGCCCGCTGGCTCCGAGCGCGGCGTCGTCACTGCATTGGCCTCCTCGCTGGAAACCGTCCTCGTGGAAACCGCGTGACGGCGCGGCTGCATGTACTCCTCGGAGCCGGAGGGGTCGGCAAGACGACCCTCGCCGCCGGGTACGCGTTAGCGCTCGCTCGCGCCCCGGACCGACACGTAGGGCTCCTTGGGATCGATCCGTCTCGCAGGCTCAAGGACGCGCTGCACGTCGCACTGGGCGACATGGATGTGGCGGTGCCGGGCGCCGGAGCGCTCCGCGCCGCGGTGCTGCAGCCGGCCGAGAGCGTGCGCCGGTGGGTTGCCGAGGCGTGCCCCGATCCCCAGATCCGCGAGCGTCTCTTCGGCAACCCGTTCTTCGCGGCGCTTGCTGATCGCCTTGCCACGGCCACCGACATCTTCGCGGCCGCCCGTGTCGCCGAGTGGGCTGAGCGCGATCCCGGGCTGACCGACCTGGTCGTCGACACGGCGCCGGGGCTCAATGCCATCGAGTTTCTCACCCGCCCGGAGCGAGTCGCCACGTTCCTAGGTGGGCGACTCGTGGGCTGGCTGCGCTGGCTCGCCCCCGACGCGGGCCCGAAGG
>Ga0182030_10021061_pt1 | contig 12243 bp, 13 predicted proteins | sample 812S3MmetaG_FD_121299 | JGI IMG/M metagenome (GOLD analysis project Ga0182030, IMG submission 121299) | Permafrost microbial communities from Stordalen Mire, Sweden - 812S3M metaG (Illumina Assembly) | ecosystem: Environmental > Terrestrial > Soil > Wetlands > Permafrost | place: Sweden...
AGTGGCAAAGTCATGTGACTTTGCTGCTTAGAAATCAACTAGAGGATTCTATCTAGTCTATTACTAAGCTATAGTAGCATATAGATGTTTCTAGAATGTACTAATTATAAATCAAACTACAGGTGGTGGTGCTGCAGCAGGGCCGAACGCAGGGATACTCGATCAGATTGAAACTGCTTGCTGATTGCAATACGCTGCGCATGCGAGACCACAATGTAAAGACTAAAACGGTGAAAGTCTGGTTATCATTCTGCAAACAATATCTAGAGTTGAGTACCAAAAGTCAAGTGTGACTATGTGGAGACCAAAAAAGAGGTGCTACATGAGATTCTTATTTCCTGCGTCTATAGAAACTAAGTAGACATACAACGCAGGTTGAATTGACCATGAACAACAAAATCACATCCTTACAATGGTAGGGGGTTAGGATTTTTATTTTAGTGAGCGGTTTGGGCTTGTGAGTAGGGGGTTAGGAAAGTATGATTAGCACCTTGAGTTATTTCCTACAGATGCTGATACTTGGATTCTTCACCGCAGCAAGCAGGTTTACGCAATAGAGATAGGTACGCAAGATACTGATAGTAGTCTTACCATGCCTAGGTCCAATAACAATAACTACTATGATCCAAATAAACGGAGAGGGAACGCTTGTAAACCCGAAATAAAAGAGAAGCAACGACTAGAAGAAAACAAAGAAAAATTTAATGGCTATAGCTAGGTAAGCATGAGATATGAGAGGCAAGCGTTAGTAGGTTACGAGTTGAAGTTATGGAGGAGCGCATATGCAGGAAATCATTCGATTCTCAATGAGTATTCTATCGTTCTACTCCAAAACCCCGAGTCTTGGTATGATATATTGCAAGCCGCCAAATCATTAGAGTAATATGCAAAGCAGAAAATTCATCTTGAGCCCCATCCGCTTGGCCTAGGCATGAATTCACTAGCAGCCATGTACCCAAATTTCAGAATGATCGAAGGACCTATGCATGAAGTTTTAGATATACTACCAACCACCATCACCGCGCACCCTGCCCGTTTCTGGGCGTCAGACCCTCGACCAAGAGGCAACCCAGAAGATCATAAGTGCATCGTATTTCAAACGAAGTGAGCAACGGCGGGGGTGAGGAGCTACCCACGCGCACTATCGCCGCTTCAAATGACACTTAGAAAAAATGTTTGCATAGTATTTATGTGTGTGTATTTTCCGCTGGCGTGAGCTGTCACGGTCTACCGACCGATACGAGACATTGGCAATGCCCTCAGCGGAAGAAAGGTATAAAAGGTTCTAGAAAACCATGGACAACTTGTCAAAGTATATAAAAATTGGTACTTGTATTTGTTTCTGATCGATTGCATTGTTCTCTTCGTTCTAGGATGTTCGTGCAGTAGGATTGTCAATTGAAAAAAAAACAATATTGATCAGGCCTATCATATGAACCAGAGTAGGCGCGTTTTAGGGAGTCTTCGTGCTCCCCTCCCCAGAGGTACAGAACGCACGACAGCTGTTATTTATCTAGTTTGCAGGTGCATTGGGAGGAAAGCATATATACACAACTGAGGGCAGAAGGTTTTTCGCGGCCATTGCGCTGGGGTAAGTACTGCCTAGTTTGCGGAGCAAGTGGCAGTACAGGTCTCTTACTTTTCAAGTACATACACACGGCTAGAAAAAGAAGGTATTGGCTGTTTGGGACAAACTCAATAAACAACGATGAACGATTCGACTATTGCATATCATGCACCGGCATTTCTATTACTAGCTCCATCACCTACTTCAACCACTTCTTATCACCTTTCATAACCGCGCACACCATAATCCACCCAACAAGTCCGATGGGTTCATTCTTACTCTCTGGACCGTATTTCGACACCCTCTGTTGAATCGCGGGGCTTACCAGCGTTCCTCAACGCCGACGGGAGACGGTCCAGCCTCATGCCTGTAAACATTAAAAAGGCGACCACAAAGATCTCCTCAAGGACAGCCATGCACAAAAAGGCTGTTATGTCGCCGGTGAGCACGCTGAACTTGGCTCTTAGGCTTTCCACGAAGGTCACTAGAATGCCATACAGAAATCGGACCACCATGAAGGGCACGTAGCACGCGAGGATGATCGAAGCTTTCAACAAGTCATTAGTTGCCGGAGTGGGTGAGTCCACGGACTCGGTGCCGCGGTAGATGATATCAGCGATCGTGGCCAAGGAGATAACGATGAACATCCTTGAGTATATTATGTTAACAAATCTGTTCCTGGGAAGTTAGTTCGCGCATTAGCTTTCCTGTCCTTAATGCCGTGTCTCCGAGAAGACTGACTAACACCCTCATGGATAACTTAATCTTCAACAGTGTCAGCGGAGAATACGAGAATGAGGGAGACGATCGCTCATGAAATCTCACGGTTTTTTGGGGATGAAGCGGCTTATTCTGTGTTCACCTTGATGTGAAGGGGGGTTAAACTGCTGTACCTCAGCCTTTCAGAGATTACAGACCTCATCGCAATTATTTAAGCCTTGCTCTATACATTTCGCACTCTCTTACAGCACCCATTCCAAAGCTTCCAGATGGTTTATTTGGTAATATAGGTACTGCTGTCAAAAATGCACCTGGTCGATACTCATACCTATTGTTTAATGGAAGTTGCTGATGAAATTGCTAAACAATATGCTATTCTGTCCCACCAGTGGGACAAGAAGACCGGCGAGATCACCTTTCGGGATATGCAAAAACCCAACGAAGCATCGGAATTAAAGGGCTTCGTGAAGATTCGAAAGACATGCAAACAAGCTATCAAAAATCGCCTTCGATATGTATGGGTCGATATATGTTGTATCAACAAGGAAAGCAGCGCGGAGCTTAACGAAGCTATCAATTCGACGTATCGGTAGTACGGTGCCTCGACTGTTTTGCTACGCCTTCCTCGCAGATGTTAATACCCAGGCGCAAGATACGCTAGTTCCTATGATTAGATCGCGGCGTGCGAATGGTTGACGTGCCGTTGGACTCTTCAAGAACCTTTCGCCCCCAAGTATGTTGTCTTCTACATCCAGCGATAGGAGCTTCCAGGTACAAAAAGTTCATTGAGCCATATCTTGACCTACCAAACGAGAATCGACCATGCCGTCCTAGCAGGGCAGCCTTTGGGAAAATATTTGATTGCCCAACGAATGTCATGGGCATTAAAAGAAAGACCAAGCGCGTCGAAGACGAGGCATATTTCCTACTATGGATATTCAGTGCTAATCTATCGATGCCGTATGGTGAGAGAAGAACGCCTTCCTTCGCCTCCAGGAGATCACTAAACATTCAGATGACCACTCTATCTTTTCATGGAAAATTATCAGCCGACTCCAGACGGGGCTACTTGCTGATACTCCAGAAGCATTTAAGGATTACCAACATGTTAGACCTATTTTCATACGTAAAGGGCATCCTCCTTACGCTATGATAACGCGGACTCTCTATCCAGTTAATGGCAACCCAATAGACAACAGACACATATTATGTTCCTTTGGATTGCATAGATTGTTCCAGGACATCTCAGTCAGCACTGCCCGCCCGGCTCCTGAATCGGCCGTACATATTTCTCAAAAGGTTAGAAGAAGACGACCAATATACCTGGGCAAGATTTGGCGGGGCAACTTTTCAGTACATCAGCTTGGTTGGCAGTGAGATTTTCTCTCCAGGACCTAGACAAATTGAGATTGGGTTAATACACAGCCACGTTCCAGCCGACTCATCGAGGATGATTACAGAGAACGCATCCATGGCTTCCGCATTGCAATAACCGAGTTTCTTATAACCCCTAGTACTACCGGCAAACATTGTTTTGAAATCCCTACATCTAGCAGCTGGAACCAGGACAACCATATCGTATCCATTCAGCCGGGGAGTAAAGTTCCTAGCTGCCTCATCGATATCCAAAAGCAGAACAATAAATTTAAAGTCATAAAATAAAGATTAGACTTTGATGATAACCCGGTGTGCTTTGTAGCCGGGTTGGGGGAGAAGGCGCTAACGTTGGCTAGGAACGGCTCCTACAATAATCCCAACAATCTAGTGAAGGGTTGGTCAGAAGACGATTTAGCTCAAGTCCTAGGAATTTCGGAAAGAAGTCAAGTTGACACGTTCGCGTAGAGCAGTTGGATGAACGGGATTGTGTTGCCACTAGAGCTATATTTGGGATTTTAAAGGGGATCGTACGAATGGAATCAATGCTCAGCTTGCAGACTACAGCATCAAGAAAACGTTTGAAGTAAAATTAACAAGAGGGAAATTTGGAGACAACTAGAATGGGATTTGTATATGACTTGAACTAGTACTGGCAGGAAGGGTCTTGGAAAAATTTTTAGATAAAGCCCAGGGTACCTTTCTAAACACTTTTCCCCTTGCTCGAGCTACATCACATGCTTACTCTTAGAAGATACCAAGAAAAAGCTATTTGTAGTTTTGAAATAGTTGCCGAGTAATCGTTTTCATACCATATTGTTTTGATGAGCAATATATGAGGCGTGACCACCAGAAATATCCTCATAATACAGTTGCCATCATGAACCTTGTTGATGAAATGGAATTCGGAATACCCCTTCATAAAAGGACAAAACACAGTGCCACAGACGGATTTCGTGTCTTTTTGGATTACATATCGTGTCCTCTATGTGCTGAAAGTATCTTTTGTATCGCCTTTGATACATGCTCTTCTTGCTGGACAAAGCAGTATCACATCTGGAGAAAAATGTCACCTGGCACATTTTTTCTCCCTCTGGCACACTCAATGACGAATCCCAGATGGCTGATTGAATATTTCAGTGGCGACGCATCACACAGAGTCATACTCATTGCATAGATGAGGGAAGAATTCATCAATCTAGAGTAAGTTATTGGAACAATAAAGAACCTCATAAATCATTAAACAGCTTTCTGCTTTCCTTAGAGGCTGACCAGATAACCATCAATAGAAATTAATGGCTAACCAAGGACACAAACAAAATTTTCTTCCAATATGTAAATGAATATTAATTCAAAAAAAATGGCATAGGAATAATGAATTAGGAATACTGCTCGTCAATATCATTGTTCCTAGATGATGGAACGACTCTTAAAATGAGAGGCGCTTTCGAGTCCTAGGTTTTAGTTTTATTGTAGGGAATAACTAAGATATTCTATTGGATTGTGGGAAAGGTAGTCCAAAGTTGTTGGGAGGAAGTCTTTTTGGGTTTGTATTGGGTAAAGTCGTGATTCAGTAGTAGGTACTGAACGTTTTGAAGGCTGTCGCTAACGAACTTCATCGCATTATTGACTGAGTAATTGTTGCAGTCTTCTAGGAATATAATATCCTTGGACCAGCTGATATGGGCATTGGTTCTGCTAGTACTTTGGCAGCTTTCGGTGCCTTTGTACTCATAATCTTCAACAAAGAAAGGTCAGGCCTTTTCACATTTGAAATTGATGTGATGTTTTAATGCCACAGCTCAACTTTCCAAACATACTCGTAAGATTGGACTTGGTTTTGCTATAACACCAAACACAACTGCTTTCGAATCACGAAGAATGTTTTCCAACATAGGCTTGAATCTGACCACTCGTCCTTGGATAGCATGCAACAGATTAACTATTGTGTCTTGAGGCTCAACTTCGAAAAGTTGAGAAACGATATGTATTGCAGGGTAGACATTTTAGTAGAATAATTACTGAGCTAAAGATCTTTAAATTGGTAATTGGGTAGGTGTCATCATAGCATTATAGTTGGTAGTTGAGACCCTGGACATGTGCCCAAGTTGGGTGTTTTAAAAGATCAGCAAATATTTCTACCAGTTTTCTTCAGCAACTTCTTTGTCATGTTACATCTCTTTCAGGTGCCTATGCTACAAATTTATCTGATTTGTATACAGAGGCAGTTATTGTCTACAATGCCAGTTAGTTCAACTATATTAGAACCTTGACTTTCAGCGATACTACCCAAAGGCCAGAAATGATAATTTTGACGAGAGGCAAGGTCATTGCCATATATCCTATGAACTATAGCAATCAAACAACCAATTGAGAATTTAAGAATTAAGAATTAAGAATTTAGATTTAAAATAATACTATAGTTATAATCTAAGGCAATAATATATTATAATTTTATATAATAATATAATATTCTAATAATATAATAAAATCTTTCTATTTTTTATAATAATTTTTTCTGAAATATATATATTTGTTTATTAATTAACTAAATTCTAAATTTTAAATTCTTACTTCTTAATTCTTAATCCTTAATTCTAAATTCAAAATATTTAAATTCTTAATTAGTCGTTTGGTCGCTATGGTCTATAGTAGAAAGGATAGAATAAGAAGAAAGTTTGTAGTGTAGGTAAGTATGTCCTACAAACAGCTTAGAACACTGGAGAAAGGAATTGAAAAACAATTTCCTGGCCACTGCTGATATGGTAAAGTTGGGTGACAATGTATAATAGGAGGTAAGATATGATTTGAATTGTAATCATAGACTAAATAAATACCAGGGATAACCGTCAAACACAACAAAAAGTTCGTGAGAAATAAAATAAACCCCTCTACTTTGACAAAGTATAATGACTACACACAATTTTTTTTACTTGTTTTTCCCCCAAAATTTTGCATTGAGTGCAGAAACTTTCAATGTATAACAAGACTTAGCGCAGGTCGCAATGTAGAAGCAACAGAAAGAAGGGACGAAATGATCGTGCTGAGCTTCAAGATGGTGATTCTCAGCCAGATCATATACCAGAATCGTCTTCAACATACAACCCAGTTGAGTAAAAGCTACTCCACGAATTACAGGTATTATTGAAAGTGTCTGGGTCGGTGATGGTAGCCGCGATCTCAGACTCTCTCTCTACGAACTGCAAAGCCAGTCCTTGACTTTGATGCCAAGAAATATGGCAGTGCATGAGCCAAGATCTAGGAATATATTAGAGTAGTCGAGAAAGGGATCAAGGCTTCAAGTAGCCGAAAGACATTGGTTGATAGAGATGTCAGCTTACCCAGGGTTGTCGGTAAAAAATGCAAGAACCAAGAAGCCATTTCCAGGCAACGAGGCGACATCTCGCCGGGGCGGATTATTAAGGTTGAGCGTAGTCGTTGAGGCGTCAAAAGTTCCTGTCTCTTGCGCGAGCACGTAGAAATCATGCCCATGGAGATGGATAGGGTGTGTAATTCCGATCCCACTCGTGTCTTGAATGACCCAGTAAACCCACTGTGATGACACGTAGCTGTTAGAAGATTCGACTTGGGACCATTTTACATACCTGATCAACCACAGTAATCTCATGGACATTATAGTCTGTTGGAAATACCGATTGGTTGTTGAGAATCCTCAGCTCCGTCGGATCGGCCCAATCAAGTAAAAGGGATGTGGTGTTAATTGTCCAGGTGAAGAGGCTATTTGAGATAGAAAAGGCTAAGTCCAACACCTCTTCCGTGGCGAAGTCTCCGACGGTGAGATTCACGTGCGGTACCAAATTCGAGAGGGCCTCGTCTCCGCATGAATTGTTGAAAGTCCCCACGGTCGTCGTAGGGTCGCTAGTATTACTGGCTCCTTCGTAGCGAACGATCCCAAGGATGTTATCTGCGTTGTCGTTGCCGATACATGTAGTTTGCCAGATAGCTCTCAACCAGTAGTTGTCGACATTTTGGTCTGCCTCGACAACAATTTCATATCGTTGCCCGATTCCAATCAATAGATTATCCGTCGTGTAGGGTTCAATGGGAACGAAATCAGTGGAGATGACACTGAAAGAGTGACCGTCAATGGCAAATCTGATGTAGCCTTCGATAGCAGTATTCACAAGCCTGATAAGATACTTGGTTCCCGAAGTGAAGGTTGTTTCAAATCTTGTACCGTTTCCAAGGCATGCGGAGTCTGTTGAGGCCGTGCAATTGTATGTGTTGGTGCCATTGATCACCCCATTCTCTAGTTGGGGCGGCGCACCTTCCCTTACAGACCTATCCCAAAGAGTAAATGCCGATGTATGTGACCAATCAGAAAGTAACAAGGTCCCAAGGTCTACATCCCAGTTTGCCGTTGTGGGGCCATGGATAATAAGAGGACCCAGCAGACCATCAGCGTACTGAAGTGTAAAGTGAGAGTGGTACCAAGAATGGCCGTATTGAGTGCAACGAAATTTATAAGTCATTGTGTTACCGGGAGAGATTGGGCATTGGGTTACCCCTACAACACCTGAAATTTTGCCGTGGTTAGATTATGAAATATCGGTTGGGGAAGAGGTGTTACCATCAGACTCGCTCATGTTCCCCTGCCGGATACCATGCCAATGGATGGATGTCCTAAGATTCAGAGGTTAGATATTAGTCAGTGCTTATGGGAGGGGTCGCATGTTACATACCCGTTGTTTTCTAATCCATTAGTGACGTGAATAACGAGAGTGTCACCCCAATCGGCTTCAATCAGAGGGCCAGGAAATGTGCCATTCCAGGTGAGAACTTGACGTTCATAACCGTCAGGCGCCAAAGTTGTGTTCACAGCGGTCAGCCAATACTATAACCATATTAGATGTTTCGAAAGAATCAACGAATGAGTTTGATCAAGATATAATTACCTCTCTTATAACCCCTGTATCTGGTGTTACATCGTAGTAGTTGGTATCGATGCTATAATTCCCCCAACAGTTTCGAGAGGTAGCCGTATTCTCACAAGATGTTCCATTTGTTTGGCGGCGGTCAATCGGATTCAAGTATGCGCCATGTTCTCCAGGGACTATGTAGGCTACGATTTGAGTAAAGAGAACAGGAAAACAAGTAAGAAGTTTAAGCTTCATGGTAAATACGATTCGAGGGCCACCAAGAGATTAGAACAAGGCCGGATAGCAGTGAAATCAATGTCGATGAAAGTAAAATCTGCGAAGGCGATGAGTTGAGAAGACAATTCAAAGCAGAGTAGTTGGATGCCACTATACTTATAGGCCTCAGAAGGGGCCTAGAGTCGTTAGGATTTTGAGGTCAACTACCGCAGCTCATTGCCACACTTCTCCAGGGCCACGAAAACGACAAATCAATACTTATTGCATATGCAAACCTCGGAGGAGTACGCAAGCTTACACAGATCCTCCAAGGCCGAAAGCACGCTTTGTGCTTTGCACAGGGATAAATAAATGTTAATAACACCATATGATTTAACTTGGTACAGTCAAAACGGCGTGCTCTTGAGGAGGCGATTGGCCAAACCACCTATCTGGCCACCGGACTTTAGCCTTGCATTAACATCTATTTGTCACTGTAGGTAGTATAGTACACAATTTGATGCGAGGTTGAGCTTGATCGTGCATCTTGCCCCATAATACCATTTTGGAAGGAGTACGCAAGTTCATAAGGATCCTTGTGGGAAAACTTGGTACATAGAGCATACCGCATGACAAATTAAACTTTAAAAATGTGTTAGATTGGCAAATTCTGATATGGAGATTTTCGAGGGGACTTAGGCCTAGTATGTGAACAGTGCGGTGATGAACATGCTATTCTCAGGTGCAAAAATTAAACGACACCCATTCCCTAGCAATCAATATTCCGGTATGGCACATTCAGCTGAATACGGTTAGTGTTATTCTAAACCCCGTTTAGAAGATCACTCGATTGGTTAATAGCCCTTCTGCCATGAGTGAAAAGCCCCCCTTAACATAAGTTAGTCTAACACTTAGACTGTAGCTCTATGAGAGTACTGCCTCATCATATTTTCAGCTGATAGAGAAGTATTGTTGGTAATACGCAGGGAGAAACTGGTTACAACTTCGAAATTCAAGAAAAGCTTGGTCTTGATGTTCCTAGCCATCTCTAAGTTATCAAAGCAGTCTAAGATTAGGGAAATCGCAGGCGTAGCTAACATAACGTGTCTGGGAATGCATAGATAAGTGATCGAACAAACAATAGGGGCGAAAATTTTTACAATCTTATTAGATAACCAGCATGACCCATACAATGTCGGTCCCTTCGACCTAGGTTGGGTATCCAACCGAAATTCGAGAGGACCTGGTATTTACAGTAGCTTGAGCGTAGACTTCTCTTATTTGAATGAGCGGGGTAACGATCGGCCCCGCTCCCTCGTGGCTTGGGCTTCGGTTCCATCGGTATGAAAGCTCTCGAAAGTCTATTGAACATGGATACACTCGCGTCACCTGCATTACTAAAACGGACATAAGTGTGACGAATCATGTGGATCCCACGAGATGTACCATGCACCTTGTCCAGGTCCCTTGCATAAAATTGACGACACGTATCTTGTTCAGGGTGAAGCTACCAGGATTCTCCACATTTGATGTCCTCTTGCAGTCAAGTTGGCGGTGAAGTGAAATTAATTCCGGCCAAGCTACATGGCGGGAAGTCTAATCCGATGCCCCGACGAAAAAAGCGATTCTATAAAAAGCGCTTTTTTTTGATCTGCACAAGGTTGATTGTTGACGCGGCCTCACAAGTTGGTCCCAGCAATCAATGCATGAATGTCACATAACTTTACCCCTCTTCGCCAAGCGAGGTACAAAACTTTTTTATTTGCCTTAGGCTTCTAAACGACTTATCTACAACCAGCTTTCCAATTGCTCCTTTGAGAGAGTCTTCTGCCAATTCATTTAGTTGTACTAACAGGTACGGCGGGTCTTTGCCCTGACGCTTTCTGTAACCCAGAAGTCGAGCATTGCTCGTAGGTGTCTGTTCCTGCCAACCAATATACCCACTATCTTGATGCGTTTGGAACAAGGTTACATGGCCAATATAAGCTCTGCTTTAGACTATTAAAAATGTATGTAGTCTTAGCTTTGGAAAAACTCCTAAGTTTCCAGTTGCGGTTAGCCACAACCTAACCAATCGAGAATCCTTTTTTAAGCTCTATTCAGTCCCTCTTTCGGTGATACCTGTACACTCGTCCCCATCTGCCAAGACTCTTGTCGCGACCACAACGATTGTCCCACCACGGTTTCCCAGCCTCCCTACCACAGCACTGGAGCATTTTCAAGGCCATAACCGGTGCTTAACTTATGAAAGTGATTTCAAATCAAGGCAAATTTGTCCAAAAGGCTCGGGTAGCAATAGCTTTAGACAAAACAGTGAGTCAACTCAGCACTCTGGTGCGGTTGGGTCACCAGACTTCGTGCATAGATAAAATGCGCTCCACGTGTTCTGGTTAGGGTTAAAGAAAATTCCCTTTTACTATTTAACTTATTTGAATTTTAAATAAGTCTATATAATTACGTTCTGTGTTCTACAAAATGTTGATGGCCAAGGGCTATAATATACTCGCCGACTTCCTAGAGAGGGAGTCTGTTATTGAACTTCTTTACACTGAAACTCCACCTTATTTCAGCGGCTCAGATAACATCTGTGATACTTTCTTGGCAAACGATCATTATGGACGTATGGAGGAACTAACAGGCTTACCTAAAGTGGCGCCCGTGGTTTTAATAGCGCACTCGACCTGGGCGCAATTTTTATGGCAGTTTGTATACTACTGGGGCTGAGGATCCTGAAATCTATGCTTTCGATCTGGGGATTTTGACTCAAAATGGTGTGCGCTGCTTCTTTTGTATCGAGAATGGACATATCTGAATGGGCTTATGGGTATGCAGAAATGTGACCATGTGATGGTGCTGGCTGGGTTACAGCAGCCTTTTGTAATGCAGGCATCAATAACGAAAGGAGCAGATCCCACGTCAAATCGCTTATATAGAACATCCTTCTTTGAGACGTACATACGCTTTACAGTAAGGGAAGATACGAAGCCGGGTGGCGAACAATCCTCGCAACTGCTGCTTAAAGCCAGTGACGAGGGACATATCGATGAAATCACTTTAGGGAGATTTTCTTACAGGGATTCATGGACGGTAAATCAACACTAAACTCGACATGGAGGAAGATGCATATCAAGTAGACACTCAATTCTTCAAAGGACTAGTTTAAAGGATATAAGATTGAACTAAGTAATTTAATATCTAAGTAGCTGCCAGCTATCTTCTCAGATTTCTCGGACTCTCCGTAGTACAAACCCTAAATTCCTCTCTTAACAGCCCTAAGTCCTTGTTCTAAATCTATGCGTCAAACTCGAAATCTACAATGGTATTTGAAGTTCTGAAATAGATCTTACTACATGTTTGTGAAGATGTCACGTATTATAGTGCTCTTGCAAATGAAGTGAAGTATGTGATAATATTCTACGGAACTAAGTGGTGCTCGAGTGAAACGAGAGTATTTATAGAGAGCTTCGCTAAGCGTGTCACGTGCTC
>Ga0182030_10021063_pt1 | contig 12241 bp, 13 predicted proteins | sample 812S3MmetaG_FD_121299 | JGI IMG/M metagenome (GOLD analysis project Ga0182030, IMG submission 121299) | Permafrost microbial communities from Stordalen Mire, Sweden - 812S3M metaG (Illumina Assembly) | ecosystem: Environmental > Terrestrial > Soil > Wetlands > Permafrost | place: Sweden...
GGCGTGGAGATTGCCTGCGACATCATCCACCAGATCCACGAATCAAAGGCCTTCGACGGTATCCATCTGATTCCCGTCTCCCGCTATCGGGAGATGGCGTCCCGACTCGAAGCGGGCGTCTAGGGATCGCTCCTCCGATCGGGGCACTGCATCGCCGGACGAGTCGACGAGAACACGAGGCGACGCCGGTGCCGGGGCCGGGGCCGGTGCCGGGGCCGGGGCCGGGGCCGGTGCCGGTGCCGGTGCCGGTGCCGGTGACTAGGGTCCCGCTGTCAGGTCGGGGAAGCTGATGGTGGACTCCCGACTCACGCTGAGCGAGGTGCCGACGCACTCGAGTGTGCTGTCTCCGAACAGCAGGATCCAGTGGCGGAGATCCGAGGACGCCTCCGAGCGATGAAGGGGGTGCACCGCGTCCATCGCCGCGAATTCGGAGATCCATATGCTCTCGAGCACCTCTCCTGCCCAGACGCATCCATCGAGGCCCGCCGGATACAGACGGTGCCCGGAACGAGCCTCGTCGCCCGGAGGCCCGACCGTCACACCACAGCACCCGTGCACCCGAATGACCACCCACCGCCGATCGACGTCGTCCTGATGGCACTTGACGACCACGATCGCCTTCTCGCCGGTCTGCATGAGGTAGGCCGCACCTGTCGCCGACCAGGTGGTGCCCACCTCGTACGCCACGACATGCTCGGAGCCGCTCATCATCTCGAAGGGCAGGAACTGCTGGTTCCCCGCATCACACCTGCCAACCGGTCGTTCGGGGATCAGTCTGCGGAGCGGTGCACGCGCATCTCGACCTCCTTGGCCATCCGCAATCAATAGTACCTGAGCGATCGCTTTGAACCGCCCGCCCGAAATGCGGGCGGGGGCAGCGTCTCGATGTCCGGCGTTCCCCCTCCATGACTGGACGGTCGAGGACCCGAGTGCACCCGTCTCTCGACCGAACACCGGCGACCGTGAGTCCATCCACGTTCCGCCGTCGACCCGACCTCGTGTTCGTGGCGACCGGGCTCCTCATCGGCTGACGAGAGTGCGACACGCTCCGGTGTGCGGGCCGACCAGGCCAAGGACCGGTGCACCGTCGACTGCGGAGAGGGCCTGTACTCCATCGGCCGATCCTGGGATGATTGCAGCCATGTCGAATCGAGAAGGCGAGGCCATCGAGAGTGTGGTCGAGATGCTGTCGGCACTGGCCCAGGCCCGAAAGGCGATGCGGGAGACGGAGCGAGACATCCGCTCCGCCCTGAGCAAAGTCGACCGAGGTGGTGACGTGGCCTCGGCCTTGATCGACATGCACCCCGAAGAGAGCCGACACAAGGTCAACGACTCGCTCGTGCATCTCGATCATTGTCGTCACGATATGCGCGTCAAGCTCTTCGCCCTGGCTCTCGAGGGTGGGATGACAGTCGACGAGCTGAGCGGAGTCTGGGGCATCTCGCTCGATCTGGCCGCTCGCATCGCCAAGGAGGCCCGGGGTCAGGGCCGCCAGGACCGCCCGGGCCGGCCGCGCCGGCCGGACCGCCCGAACCGGAAGTAGGACGATCTCGACGACGCGGAAGGCAGAAGGGCCGGGGGGGCGTGAGACAGCACCGAGACGCCCCGCACCGGTCGGGTCGGCCGATCGACACCGCACTCAGACGGGCGGCTCGCGCTACACCTCACCGGGGCTAATCAACCACCGGTTGCAGCAGGAATGTCGATCGAGTACGTGGGGCAGATGTCGTTGATGGCCAGCGAGACGAACGCTCGACCGTCGACCCCGGTGATGCGCAGCTTGGTTGCCCCATCGGAGAACTCGGCGACGATCTCCTCGTAGGCCGCGGGACCGGGTCCGAACCTGTCGAGGTAGTCGGGCATCAGATTGCAGATGCTCTCACCGTACGACCCGAGTCCGGCGGTGGTGAGGCTCCCCGTGCTCACCGCCCCTTCGACCACCGGGATCCCGGCGATCGCCTGGCGGGCGAACCGCTGGTCCGTGGGGCTGTCGGCGGCCGGGATGCCCTGCTTCGAAGTCGGCTGATCCGGCTTACCCGAGGTCGAACACGTCGGGCCCGCGGGACAGGCGCCGGTGGCCGCCGTCGTTGGCCGGTCCGTTCCGTGATGACGGTGGAGGACGACGTAACCGAGGCCGCCGAGGAGGACGACCGCCACGGCGATCAGGGCCGCCCGCCTACGACCACTTCGCCGAAGTGTGTGATCGCCACCCGGGCCCGGAGATGGCGTCGGGTCGGGACCAATGGGCCCAGTGCCCTGTCCACCCAGATCCTGCGCAGGGACGGCCCCACGCGCCAGCGCCTGCCCACAGGTCGAGCAGTACGAGGCACCCACGGCCGCGGCGCTGCCGCACCGGGGGCAGAGGTGGCCGGCATCTGCCCTGGGCGGGGGGACTGGCTGCTGGGAGACCGTGCCCGGATACTCCTCGAGGGGATACCAGGGCCCGTCATCGGACTGCGCCGGAGCAGGAGCCCGGATCCCTGTCGGGGCGGTGGCGTTCTGGTGCTCGGGGATTGCCCGAGGGGGGACCGCGGCGCCACCGGGCCGCAGATCGGGCCCGTACCACCTGCCGTCGTTGGCCTGCCACCAGCCAGGTCCCGGTCGGGTGTCGCTCATCGCCGGCGCGCCTCTGCCCGGGGAACGAGCTCGGGCGACGATCCGGCCTGTGGCCCACCGATCGAGTCCTCCGGCGAATCGGACGACGCGTCGCCCGATTGCCCGCGGTGGCGACGGGTCGCTTCGGCCGACAGGCCTGGCCTGGAACGGAGACGCACGGAGATTTTGCCTTCCTGCTGCTGATCGGCCAGCCCAAATGATGCACCACGGTGCCATGACGCAGGGGGAGCCCGGCATCGGGCATCGACCTCGCGCGTCCGGACGGGGGATTGGCCGGTCCGGCGATGGCCTACCGACCCGGTGAACCGTTGATCGGAAACGGCGCTTCGGGAAGGCCCGGCATCGGATTGTCCCACCACAGCGTGTGCTCGACCCTCGCCGCTATCCGCCAGCCTTCCGAGGTGTTGACGAAACGGTCGAGATACCGTCCGCCCACCGTGAACAGCCACGGCTTGCCCCCGACCACCAGTCGGTTGACGTTGAGGAAGCTCGATCTGGCATGGACCTCGTCGTTCCGCCGCAGGAACTCCCGATTGACGACGAGATGCTGCGTCACCTCGAAGGTGGGGAGCACGTCGGCGAGCCACTGGCGGACCTCGGGGTACTGACCCTCGATGCCGCCGGCCGAGCGGTAGTCGAGATGGGCATCGCGGCTGAAGACGGTGTCGAGCAGCTCCCAGTCGAGGGTGTCGATGGCCGTGGCGTAACGGGTGAGGACGTCGTCCAGTTCGAGCCGGTCAGCTACCTCGATGTCCGCTGTTCCCACCCGGCCAGGTTACTGTGGCCCGCCTGCCGCGAACCTGCTCATCGGGCCGGGTGGGCCCGGAGGGTCCCCGAGGGGCGGAGCCGCGGGCGGCCCGTACGGCTCGACACTCCCCTCGGAGGGCCGGCGCGGGCGACAGGTGCACCCGACGGTGCGCGATCGCGCCAGGGGCTTCCGCCGCTGTGTAGGTCAGGCAGGTATCTGGACCTCCTCCGCCCCGGCGAGCAGCTGGGCTCTGTCGGCAGCGAGGATGAATCGCCCCTTGATCGCCCGGTCCAGGCTGGCCGAATAGGCAGCGAGGTAGCCGCCCTTCGTGTGGTAGAGGCTCGCCAACGTCTCCGGGCTGAAGGCGGTCGTCGATCCGAACAGCGAGCAGATCTGGCTTGCACCCACAGGCGCCGCTCCGCTGAGAGTGGACACGGGAACATCGACTGCGGGCGTCCGGACCCCGCCGATCACGTTGCCGTGGCTGTCGAGCGCCAGCACGGCCGGGTCGGTGCTCGCCAGACGGAACGGCGGGGGAGAAGGGGGTGCCGTCCCGTCGTCCACCCACCGGCCGAACGAGGCGAACGCCGCCTGGACCACGTCGTGCTGAGGGCCGTCGTTGACCGGTGTCGTGCAGCCGAGGATGTCCGCCGCCGGACCGAGCTCGAAGGCGTCCGCGTGCGAGGTCCCGGCGACCTCCCATGTGCGGATCCGATCGGTGTCGGGCTGTTGCGCCGCTGCGTACCCCAGCTCGACGAGGTCGGTCTGGGTCTCGAACATGAACACCGGCACGTCGAGGTCCGTGCGGATCCGTAACCCCTGGGTGCCCTGGCTCGACGTGATCGACGCCCCGTTGAGCGAGGCACCCGTTCCGCCGCGGCTGTGGATGAAGATCCCATCGAATGTGTGGGTCAGCGGCTGCAGTGCGTCAGTGAACGTCGTCAGGTAGAAGGCAGACTGCGATTCCCCCACCGCGACCACGTGCGTGGGATGGAGGTCGCCCAGGGCCGCCTGTCCGGGGGAGCGAAGGGCCTTCCCGATCTGGGCGAACATGTCCAAGGCGTACTCGTCCCCTGGGTGGTGGAGGGTCCCGTACCGGGCCGGCTCGGAGCCGACCAGGCCACCACTGAGGCCGGCCACGGGAGAACCGAGGATCGGCTTGCCCCCCTCGACACCCTGGGCCTGCGCCGAAACGCCCACATAGGCGTAGCCACTCCGCATGAGCTCCGGGTTGAGGTAGTCCCAATCGGGAGCTGACTCTCCCGCTGACACGTTCATCCACTCCACGACCACGGTTCCGTTGAAGTGCGCCGGGTCCGCAGGACGGCGGACCAGGATCCTCGTGCGGTACGCCGCCTTCGTCGTGGGCTCGATCGACCATCGGCCGTCGCCGGGTGCCGCAGTCGCCTTGAACGCACTCGCCGTGCCCGAGGCGAAGAACTCCTGTTCCACATAGCCGTAGGCGGCCAGATCGGTCGGGTTGGCGGACAGGGGCTCGATGACGTGTCCCGTCGTGATCGGCCCGGTCAGCGTGGCCGCCACCCGATAGACCCCGGATGGCCGGAGCCGGCCTCCGTCGACGCGGTGCCAGCGGTCCCACTCTGGGTCCCACACGCGCTGGCGCAGAGCAGGACGGTGACGAATAGGGCTGTCACCGTCGCAGTCGATCTGGGCTTCGTGGCCATGGTCTGTGGATTCCCCTTCCCTCCACGGGTGATCACCCGTTCAGTGTCTCACTACCCGTCCCGGGTCACGCCGACGTCAACGCGGGCGCACACATCATGGCCCGTGGGGCCGATCGGGGCCTGCCGCCCGAAGAGGGTCCGGGTGCGGTGCTCCGGCCCCGGTCGGCGGTGCGTGCCCCACCGGGCTGGGCCCGAGAAGGCGGTGGTGGCTGTTTCGGGTCTGTAGTCTGCCTACGTGCCACTCTCGACCTCGGTGCACGAGACCATCGCCCTGCGGCTGGCCAGTCTCGACCAGCGCTACACGCCCCTGCGGCGGACGCTGGTCGAGGCGTTGTCGGCTTCGGCTCGCCCGGTGACGATGCCGGAGATCCTCGCGGCGGCCCCCGAAGTACCGCAGAGCAGCGCCTACCGGAACGTCACCACGCTGATCGGGGCCGGTGTCGTCCGCAGGGTGGCGGGCGCCGACGACCACGGTCGGTTCGAACTGAGCGAGCAGATCTCCGGTCAGCACCACCACCACCTGGTCTGTGGATCGTGCGGGAAGGTCGAAGACGTCCACCCCTCGCCGGGGCTGGAGCGGGCGATCGGCGATGCCACCCGATCCATCGGGGAACAACAGGGGTTCGAGGTCACCGAGCATCGGATCGAGCTGCTGGGCCTCTGCCCCGAGTGCCGGACGATCTGACCGGAACTTTTCCGACCTGACCGGAACCTGTCCGACCTCACCGGGGCCTGTCGAACCTGAGCGGGGCCTGTCGAACCTGAGCGGCCGGTCGACGCTGACCGCAGTCCCGTCCTGACATGGGCATTCGTGGCGGTGTCGCTTGGCGCCGTCCAACGACTGGCGGGCCGACTCCGCCGCGCCGCAGCAGGGAGCGGTGGACGTCACTCCACCTCCGCCGGGCGGGACACCGTTGGACAGTCAGTAGTGAGAGTGATTATCATTCCTAGGAGTGGTCCGGCCGAGCGCCGGCGTCAGTCGAGCGGGAGATCTCGGTCACATGCGCATTCGATTCGGGCGGCGGAGCCGGGCGGCGGCGACCGCCCTCGTGGTCGTCGGCTCGGGAGTCGCTGCCTCGGCCTGTTCGGCGTCATCGACGATTCCGGCGTCGAACGGAAAGATCGTGGCCGTCGGGGCGGAGAACCAGTACGCCAATGTGATCAGCCAGATCGGAGGTGTCTATGTGTCGACGACCGCGATCCTCAGCAATCCGAACACCGATCCCCACTCCTTCGAGTCGAGTCCCCAGGTCGCCAACGCGGTCGGCGACGCCGATCTGATCGTCCAGAACGGTGTGGGCTACGACTCGTTCATGGACAGGATCGAAAGCGCGGCGCCGAACGCGAAGCGAAAGGTGATCGACGTGCAGGCCCTACTCCGACTACCCGACTCCACTCCCAACCCCCATCTTTGGTACAAGCCGACGACGATGCCGGCTGTCGCCCGGGCGATCGGCCGCGACCTCTCGTCGCTCGCACCGGCCCACGCCGCATACTTCGGGGCCAACGTCGGCCGGTTCACGGCGTCGCTCGCGCCCTGGTACCGGGCCATCGAGGCGCTGCGGACCACGTACCCGGGCGCGCCGGTGGCTACGACGGAGCCGGTCGCCGACTACATGCTGGAGGCGGCCGGCACACGGAACGTGACGCCGTTCACCTTCCAAGAGGACGTCATGAACGGGGTGGACCCCGCTCCCCAGGACGTGGCGATCGAGACGGGCCTGCTCAGCCATCATGCGGTCAGGGCCTTCGTCTACAACGAACAGGTCACGGACTCGTTCACCCAGTCGCTGCTCGCCCTGGCCCACCAGGACCACATACCGGTCGTCGGCGTCTACGAGACGATGCCGACCCCGGGATACGACTACCAGTCGTGGATGGTCGCTGAGGTGCGTGCCCTCGACGGTGCCCTGGCCCACGGAACCTCGTCCCCCAAGCTGTGATGTCGGCCGACGCGTCCGATCACGACGACGAGGTCCTGTCGGTCGAGGGGGTGAGCGTCTGGCTCGGCGGGCGCCAGATACTCGACGACGTGGGATTCTCCGTCCGGAGCGGACAGTTCATCGGGTTGATCGGGTCGAACGGGGCAGGCAAGACCACGCTCTTCCGGGTGATCCTCGGCCTGCTCGAGCCCCACCGCGGATCCGTCCGGGTGGGGGAGGGGCGCCACACCTCCCACAACCGATCGATCGGCTACGTGCCCCAGAAGGTGCTGGTCGACCCGGATATCCCGCTGCGGGCCAGGGACCTGGTCGGTCTCGGGATCGACGGCGACCGGTTCGGCTTCGCGCTACCAAGTCGGGCCCGCCGGCTCGCCGTCGACGAGATGCTCGAGGCCGTCGATGCCAGTGATTTCGCCGATGCCCGCGTGGGGAGCCTGTCCGGGGGTGAGCTGCAGCGGGTCCTCATCGCCCACGCCCTCATCAGCCGACCACGACTCCTCATCCTGGACGAGCCCCTCGCCAACCTGGACATCCGGAGCGAACAGGAAGTGGTCGAACTCCTCGGCCGCGTCGCCCACGACCAGGAGGTGGCCGTCCTGCTCTCCGCCCACGACATGAACCCGCTGCTGGCGGTGATGGACAGGGTCGTCTACCTGGCCAACGGCCACGCGGCCAGCGGCTCGACCGACGAGGTCGTCCGGACCGAGGTCCTGAGCGAGCTCTACGGGCACCCCGTCGCCGTCCTCCACGTGGGCGACCGCATCATCGTCGTGGCCGGACCCACACCCGTTCCGGACATCTCCATGCCCGGGCCGGCACCGCTGCACGCGGCCGACTGACGGGCGGACAGTGACACTCCGCATGCTGGGCTCGATCGTCTTCGAGGCAGGCTTCTTCCAGAACCACGCGGTCCGTACCGCGCTGATCATCGGCGTCATCGTCCCGCTCGTCTCCGGATGTGTCGGCACCTTCACCGTGATTCGTGGGCAAGCATTCGCCGGAGAGGCCCTGAGCGACATGGGCACGCTCGGCGGGGCCGGCGCCGATCTGGTGGGAGTGAGCCCGCTGTGGGGTTTCGTCGGCGTCGGCGTCGTGGTGGCCGGGACCATGGAGCTGTTCGGCGTGCAGCGCCGACGTGGCCGCGACGTGGCGACCGGCATCGTCCTCGGTGCCATGCTCGGACTGTCGGCGCTGTTCCTCTACTTCGACACCACCCACAGTTCGACGACCGGGGCGACGATCACCATTCTCTTCGGCTCCCTCTTCCAGGTGAGCGGCGTCACGGTGCCGGCGCTGGTCATCCTCGGCCTCATCGGGCTCCTCGTGGTGGGATTCCTGTACCGGCCTCTCCTGCTCACTTCCCTCTCGAGCGACCTGGCCACGGCCCGGGGTGTTCGCGTCAGGTCGATCGGGCTCGCCTTCCTCATGCTGATGGGGGTCTCCGTGTCACTCTCGTCGGTGGCCGTGGGCACGATCCTCGGCACGGCGCTACTGATCGGTCCGGCCGCCACCGCCCTGAAGCTCACCCGGCGGCCGTGGTCGGCCATGCTCACCGCCGGCGGCATCGGGATCGCCGCCACCTGGCTGGGCATTCTCCTCTCCTACGACAGCTTCTACTGGCCCCCGGCGAAGAAGGGGTGGCCGGTGAGCTTCTTCGTGGTGACCCTGATCTTCCTCTTCTATCTGGCGGCCGACCTCTCGACCTGGCTGCGGGCCAGGCGGGTCGGGTCTGAGGCGCGGGGCACCGGGGCCCGGTGGGATCGCGATCCCGTCGGGGCACGGTGAGCTGACGTGTTCTCGGGCTTCATGACGACCACCTGGGAGGTGGCGACCATCGTCGCCGTGGTGGCCGGCGTCGTCGGCTTCTTCGTGGTCATGCGCGGCTCTTCCTTCGTCGCCCATGCGGTGCCCCAGTCCGCGTTCGCCGGAGCTGCCGGGGCCAGCCTCATCGGCGTCAGCACGATCTTCGGTCTGGGCGTATTCGCCCTGGTCGCCGCGCTCGGCATCGGTTGGCTGGGCAAGCGGGGACGGCACGACGTCGTGACGGCCCTGGCCGTGGTGGTGATGCTCGGCCTCGGCTCGCTCTTCCTCAGCTGGAGCACCGAGTACGCGCCGGCCATCTACTCCCTGCTCTTCGGCGAGGTGCTCGGGGTCAGTGGCAACGAAGTGGGCCTGACGGCACTGCTGGGAGCCGTGTCGATCGCCGCGGTCGTCGTGCTCTACCGGCCACTTCTGCTCTCTTCGGTGGCTCCCGACATCGCCGAGGCCAAGGGCGTGCGGACCCAACGGGTCGAGATGATGTTCCTGGTCCTCGTGGCGCTCACCGCCACCATGTCCGTGCCCGTGGTCGGAGCCTTGCTGATGTTCACGCTGATGGTCGGCCCCCCGGCCGCGGCACGGTCGGTGGTCGATCGGCCCGGGGCGGCCATTGCCCTGTCCGTGGCCATCGCCCTCCTCACGGTGTGGGCCTCCATCGCCGCTTCGTACCGGACTAACTGGCCGATCGGCTTCTTCGTCGGCACGATCTCGGCCGTCGCCTATCTGGTGGGCCGCAGTTGGGCGTGGTGGCGGACGAGGCGGGTCGGGGACAGCCCAGCCATCGTCGGCTCCGACGCGGCGGTTCGACCGGTCGAGGTCGGTTGACGACTCAGCCCTCCGACCGGCGATCCGACGACCGGTCGCCCCCGTATCGGGACCCGGCGCCCGGGCACCCCGGTCTCACCGATCGGTGGGCACATCGTCGTCACCGTGGCCGGCGAGCCGGCTCAATCGCCGCCACTGGATGCCACGCGTCCGGTGACCGGTGGCCAGGAGCACGACGAGCAGCACAGAGCCGATGATCAGGGCCAGCACCAGGGCGCCGGCGAGGATGATCCAGAGCGCCATTGAGGCAGCCTAAACCTCTGCGTGATTCGACGAGCGGGTGCCGATGGCCGGGTCGGTGGTCAACCGGTCCGTGGAGTCAGGGCTGGCCGATGATGGCGTTCCCGGCCTGGTCCACGGCGATGCAGAGCGAAGCGGTAGGACACGACACGGCATTGAGCTTCTGGCTGCCGTCGACGTCGGCGCGGGTCCATGTTCCGTTGCTCCATTGGAGGTCGCCCCCGGAGCTGTCCACCGCCGCACAGTACGACGCGGTGGGGCACGAGACGCCGGTGAGACCGACGCTGTCGACGGTGGCCGACGCCGGGGCCGGCTCGATGCGCTGCGCCGCCGACCACGCCTGGCCGTTCCACTGGAGGACCTCGCCCGTCTGGTCGACCGCCGTGCAGAACGAGATCGACGGGCACGAGACGCCGCTGAACGAGGAGGTGCTCGTATACGGATTGGGCATCGCCCACTGCTCCCCGTTCCACTGGGAGATGCCACCGGACACCGAGACACAGAAGGACGCGGAGACACAGGAGATCGACGAGACCGACCCCCAGTCGCCGCTGGTTCCCTGCCACGACTGGCCATCGGAGGCGAAGGCGTTCCCCTCCGAGTCCACCGACGCGCAGTACCCGGTCGGGGCACAGCCCACCGCCTCGAGCCCGGTGGCTCCCTCCACCGTGACCGGAGCGGACCAACTCTGGCCATTCCAACTGATGATCTGGTTGCCGGCGGTCGCCACCGCCATGCACAGCGAAGGGCTGGCACACGAAACTGACACCGCGCCCGGTCCCAGTGCCTGCGGCGCGGCCGGGACGGGACCGCTCCATCCGGTTCCGTCGAAGTGGTAGGCACGGCCCGACGCGTCGAGGGCGATACAAGAGGTGTCGCTCCCACACGACACCGACGAGAGCGCGGTCCCCGGCGACACCGCGTGCACGGCAGCGAAGCGGAGGGGCGAGCCCAGCGATGGAGGGGCCGTGGTAGATGGAGGGGCCGTGGTCGCAGTCGGTTTGACGGTGGACGTGGTCGTGGTCGTCCGGGTGGATGATGCGCCGCTGCAGGCGGTCAGGAGCACCGCCAGCACGACACAGACAACCACTGGGACGAAGGATGCGGGACGCACGTCAGATCACCTGCCGGGGGAGTGTTCGGGCTCGGCCAACCGGCCCACTGTAAGCGCACACGGAAATCGGTCGGGTCCGGCACGTCGCGGGCCACCGTCTGGCATCCGACCGCCCGACGATGGCCTGTCGGCGGTGGTGCCGGCCGCCCCTACTTGACGGCCTCGATGTCCTCCGGTTCGGGGATGATGGCACCATCCGCGTCGAGGATCGGGGCCAGCAGGTCGAGGCTCGGATTGTCGAGATCGGGACTGTTCGGGTCGAGGCCCTGCTCGGCACAGAACCGGAGCAGGCGCCGCTCCTGGGCCAGTCGGAGCGTGTGTCCGGTCACGCCGTCAGCTTCTGCCATCACCGTCTCCTCTCCGGGGCCACGGGCCCACGCTATCCAGAACGAGGTGGGGTTCACAGTCGCCGGGATGCGGATCGCCTCCCCAATGCCCCTCCCGGGCGAACCTCGCCGATGCCCGCGAACGGATCGGGGCGATATCGAGCGCAACATCGGGCCCTTGACCAGGCACGACTCCACTTCCGACTGCAGACGGTGCGCCTCCGGTCGGCTGGACAGCCGGGAGTCGGCGGGGGAGGCCCACCGGGCTCCGGGCAAGCGGCGCAGGGCACGGGGTGGGGTCGGCCCGCCGGGACAGGACCCCGTGCGCACCCCCTTTCCGGCCGGAGGGCCTGGTTTCCGGTGGGGTCGGCCGACTGGCTATAGCCTCGTCGCTGTGTGGCGCCCCTACAACAAGAAGACCCACTGGTACTACCGCGGTGGCGTCTCGAGGCCCGTCGGCCGCATGCGTCTGCGGTGGCGCTGGACCGTGGCCCAATTCCGTCGGATCGGGCTCTGGCGCTCGGCGGCCGTCGGAGCCGCGGTGATCGCCCTCGGATTCTTCGTCTTCGCCCCCGGGGACCGCAGTATCGACGGACGGGTCTCGGACTCCGCCGTCGGGGCCACGCCCCCGACGAGTTCCTCGGTCGCCGACCCACTGCCCGACATCCCGTCCAAGGCCCCGGCGGCCTCGGCTCCTACGACGACCACGACGGCCGCCCCGCCCACGTCGAACAAGCTGGCGTTGCCGTTCACCAGCGGGTTCACTCCGGCATCGACGTCGAAGACGACCACCTCGACCGCTGGCTCCACGCTCAAGTCGAATCCCACCACCAGTGCGACTTCGTCCCCATCGAAGAAGCCGCCGTCCTCGACCACGAGCACCAAGCCACCGACCACCACCACCCGACCACCGACCACCACCACCC
>Ga0182030_10021065_pt1 | contig 12239 bp, 10 predicted proteins | sample 812S3MmetaG_FD_121299 | JGI IMG/M metagenome (GOLD analysis project Ga0182030, IMG submission 121299) | Permafrost microbial communities from Stordalen Mire, Sweden - 812S3M metaG (Illumina Assembly) | ecosystem: Environmental > Terrestrial > Soil > Wetlands > Permafrost | place: Sweden...
ACGATACGCGCGATGAGCGCGAGCAGCCCGCGCCCGTCTTGCGGAGCGATTTCCGATCGTGTTCACAGCCGATATCCTCGTCGCGTGGCGGACTTACCGATTGCGGGACAGCGCGTCGCGTTGGCGCTCCATGCGCGGCGCTTCTGCTGTGACGCGGTTCGAAGCGCGCGCCGCATCCTCACGGGAACGCTTCGACGACAACATTCTCAAGCCTTGGGCGGCGGCGCCCCGCTCGGCTCGATCAGATCGCTTATTGCCTCGCGCTCGCCCTGGGAGGTCGACCGGCGGCGAGTTTCGCGCGCCGCTTGAGAGATGCCGGTCAGCAGCGACTCCCCGTTGCGCGCCGTGCGCCGGCGCGGCAGCCCGCGCTTCGCACCCCCGGCGATCATCGGAATCGACGATTGGGCTTGGCGCCGCAACCAACGCTGCGGAACGTTGATCTGTGACCTCGACCGCCGAAAGACGATCGCGTTGTCGCCGGATCGAAAACCGGCGACCGCCGAGGCATGGCTGACCGGCCAACCGCAGATCGCCGTCGCGGCTCGGGATCGTGGCGGCGGCTACGCGCTGGCGACGCAAAAGGCGCCTCGCGGTCTGAGGTCGGACATCTTTCGCGTTCGCAGTCGCTCGCTGGAAGCCTACCTTCCCTGGCTGGACGAGCGATGGGCGGCGGGGCGTCGCAACGGCTCTGAGCTATGGCGCTCGCTGAAGCGGCAGGGGTTTCGTGGATGCCTTCGCGTCGTCAGGGAGGGGAGCGGACGGCGACGGCGATCGGACAAGATGGATGCGAACGCGATCAGCCGCACGCCGTCGGCCTGAACCATCGCCCGGTTGATGACGATCGGGCGCGACCGGCTCTCCAAGGCCGAGACTGTGACCGTCGCCGCGATCGAGAGCGGCGTCGAACTTCTGGTCGGGGCACGCGAAATCGTGGCGGATTTGCAGGCCATGATCCGCAGAAAGACGCTGGCGGAACGCGATCCGTGGATCGCGCGCGCCAAGACGAGTCTCGTCGCTGGATTCGCGAACGGCGTCACAAAAGACAAAGCCGCCGTGAGCGCCGCAATCTCGTCGGGTTGGTCCGCCGACCAAGCCGAAGGCCAGATCCGCAAGCTCAAGCTGATTAAGCGCCAGACGCATGGGCGGGGAAAACTCGATCTGCCGCAAGCGCGCGTCATCGGCGCCACGTGACCCGATCGTCATCAAAAGTGCGTCAGACCCAATTTTGGACGCTGTTTGACACGGAGGGAGGCGCGCCAAGGAAAAAGGCCCATTGAAATCAATGGGCCTTTTTTTTGGATTTTGGTTGCGGGGGCACGCAACCACCGACAGAGCTTATCTTCCCGCGTATGCATTCCGCCGATTGTTATTGCTATTTAAGCAAGCGCTCATTCACGGCGAAAACAGGGGTTCGATTCCCCTTGGGCGCGCCAATAAACTCAAGCAATTGGCTTAAATTTCCCAGCGCGTTTTGCCGCGGTACGGAAATTATACAGGACCACCGCAAGCCGCTCGCTCGCTATGGCGCTATTGGAAGCGCGCTTCGCGAGCGCCTCGCTCCCGCCGAGCTACACCACCATTGGGAAACGACGGGCGCTAGGGTTTCAGCGCGTCCTGATCCAACCAGGGCAAAACATTCCGAGGGCAACTCGAGCCCCAAAGGGGCCTCCGGTACAATTCGGCGTCCCCAAAGAATTTGCGTTTTCTGTATGTTTCTAGCGCCCGCTTTCGACTAGCGTCCCGAGCCGCACGCCTCCGAGAATCGATCCCATGGCATACCTCGTGAACTATCCCGCGGCAGCTCGACGCCACCTCTCGGCGGCAGACAGATTGAAGCCGACCGATCGACGTGATGTTGCGGGGTATTTGTACGGAATAGCGGCGGAATGCGCGATCAAAGCGATGATGCGAGACGCTGGCTTGAGGCCAACAGGGAGGAGAGATGGCAACGATCCGTTCTACGCACATTTCCCTGAACTCAAGACATTGTTGCGAGACACGCTTGGAAGTCGCCGGCTCCCAACTCTTACAGCATACACTCAGAGCGAAGCTTTTATGAAGAATTGGGCGATCAGAATGAGATACAGCAACGGCCGAGATATTACCGATCGCTGGGTGTCCCGTTGGGCGACAGATGCAAATCAGGCTGTTAGTAGCATAGGTACGTAGGAGACTCGGATATGACTGTGCGCTATGACGATAGCCTAGAGATATTGGCCAACGTTATTATCGATTCTCTCGGTCGTGATGCGCTGTCAAAAGGCGTCGCGCTTCGCGATGTGTCGGGTCGGCTGGCTTTCTTTTGCTCGTCCCACGTTACGGCGCGTGCCATTAAGAGAACTGAATTACAGCTCCGAAGTGCGCTCGGTGTTTACGGGCGGTCAGACAGAATAATTGCGAACAATTCAGAGTACGGGGTTGCAGAAGTCCTCGCAGATACGTCAATCTTGATTATCCGTGTCGGCGGGCATACTGTCCGTTTGCTCGACCGCCGTCTTGTTGGAGCAGATTGGCTGCGCCGACCAGCACCAGCTAAAGTGTCTCCGCCGCGCTTTGTCTTTGCAAGCCTTAAAGGCGGCGTTGGACGTTCAACAGCGCTTGCAGTTGCGGCCGCAGACATTGCAGCGAAAGGCCGACGCGTGCTGGCAATCGACATGGACATGGAGGCACCCGGCCTTGGAGCTATGCTGCTGGCAGACGACGACCTTCCCGAGTTCGGGTTAATTGATGCTTTGGTTGAGAACGGGCTTAGCCCGCTGAACGACGAATTCTATGCGGACCTTCACGCACCATCAAATCTAGCAGACCAACGCGGGCGTATTGACGTAATCCCAGCAATTGGTTTGCGATCTGCGCGACACCCGGCAGACGTATTGGGAAAACTTGCACGTGCGTACGCCGATGACGTCGACGAGGGTGGAACAGTTTCAACGATACTAGATCAAGTCGCTGCAATTGTTGACCGCTTCGCATCAACTGGTACCTACGACGCAATAATGATTGACGCCCGAGCGGGACTGCACGAGACGACCGCCGCAGCAATATTGGGGCTTGGGGCAGAAGTATTTTTATTCGGGCTGGATGAATATCAAACGTTTCTTGGGTACTCAATTCTATTCTCTCATTTGGCCCTATTTTTGGAATCTGATAAAGAGCAACGACCAGAATGGCTTGAACGAATCACAATGGTGCAGGGTCGAGCGTCAGAGAAGCCGGAATTGCGGGAGCAGTTCGCTGCCTCTTGCCAGCGCCTCTTCGAGTCTTCTGGCCTTACCCTTCGCCCAAACAAATCGCCTACAGACGTGCCCCTACCCGCGGAGCCCTTCGGCGATGTCCCTTGGAACGACGAAGTTGGTGATGAGGAATTGCAGTTGGATGAGCCCGTTGGCCCAAGGGCGACACTAGCCATCCTGGACGACGAACGCTTTCGCGTATTCAATCCTCGCATGCGCCGCGATCTGCTGTCGTCTGCCGTTTATCGTTCGTCGTATGGCGAGCTAATTGACAGGATCGCTGAACTTGTGGCGGTCTCAAATCGGATTTAGCGAGCCATGCTGAGCCAATCGCATTTCACGTCTTTGCGAAACGCGATCGCAGGGATTCCTGGTGACGTTTCCAACGATGCCGTCGGCGATCACGCGCCAAAACAAGAGGACATCTTTGCTCCCGAGACACACGCCTCGGCTCTTGACCCATCCATCCCTGTGGTCTTGGGCTCTCGCGGGGCTGGCAAGAGTTTCTGGTCCGGCGTGTTGGGCCGGACCGAAACGCGTCGTGCAGCCGCCATTGCATATCCTCGATTGGGACTCGGCAAGCTATCGGTCGCATTTGGATTTACGGGTGCCGTTGGAGGCCCCGACGGCATCAGCATTGAACAATTGAATGACGTTGTTCCTGCCAACGCGACCAGTGCTCAGGCCAAGACCTTCTGGTGGGCGACGATTCTTACCGCCGCTGGACGAGCATCGGGTGAGCGCCCACGCCTGCGCGATATGGTTGCCGCAGCGGCGGTGCTTGAGACCCGCGAAAGCATGATTGATGGTTATGAACAGAAATTCAAAAGTGCGGGCGGTACACTGTTGGTCGTCTATGACGCTCTGGATGCTATTTCTACAGAATGGCCAAGGCGCAGACTTCTTACTGAGGCGTTATTTGAGACTGTGTGGGCAATGCGCGCGTACAGCTTCGTTAAACTAAAAGTCTTTCTGCGTCCTGACCAGATTGACGACGACGCACTGAAATTTGTCGAAATCCCAAAACTGAGAACGGGAGCCGTCCGCTTACAGTGGACGGGCACTGATTTATACGGACTCCTGTTTTCCCGACTTGCTCAGTCGACAGTAGGGCGCAGTGCGCTAAATCGACTAGCGCTTGACCTTGGTGTCCGCTCCGTGGACGCCCATAAGATCCTCGAGAGAAAGTGGCCTCTCGTGTGGGATGTCGATAAGCAGGCCGCCGCGATGGCAATTCTCGCGGGACCCTTCATGGCTCCGGGCCCCAACGGATTCAAGAAAGGCAAGACTTACGATTGGCCAATAAAGCATCTCAGTGACGCACATCAAGAGGTTACGCCGCGCAGCTTCCTTGGATTGATGATAGGGGCCGCTAAGTACGGTTCACCGCCCGCGGATCGATCAATAACACCGGACGGCATTCGGCATGGGCTCCGAACCGCCTCAAAGACGCGCGTAGATCAGCTCCACCTGGAATTTCCGTGGATCAAAGGCGTGCTAGCCCCGCTGTCGGGCCTGCTGTTACCGCAAGAAGAGCGGCAAGTCTACCGAGTATGGAATCGAGCAGGGACGGTCACAAGCGTTATTAAGGATGCGCAGAAACTCGGGTACTTGCCACCATTTGAGTCTCGCGACAAACAAAACGAACAAGGCCTATATGAGGCTATGAATAGAATTGGCGTAATGTCACGACGACTGGACAACAGACTAGATATGCCGGATTTGTTTAGAGTTGCCGCCAGACTTCTAAAGAAGGGCGCAACAGCACCACTAACGTTGTGAGATTATATTCGATATCGAACCACAGCCGGACGCAGAGTACGATGTGTGACATGCCGAAGGCGGTGATTTGACGGCCAGCGCGCCTATCCTCACAACGGGGCCCACGGGTCGTCATCAACGGCTCTTGATATAACTCAGCGTCCGACAGGCTTGCTGAGGTTTGATTTCTCGACAATTCCCAGCACAGGCATTGCCGCTCGTATTGTCTCCGCCACGTAGCTCGGCGATAGATTGGCATAATGCCTTTCGGTCATGCGAGTGTCAGCATGGCCAAGTTGCGCGGCGATGACACCCATCGGAGGAGTGGGTCAGTTTGTCACTCTTCCGCATCTGAGCGCCAGAAACTGATCGCCAAACCCATAGCGAGCAAGCTGTAGACATCCGCTGTCATCGATGAATGATTCGCCACTCATTGCCGCGAGGTGGAAGGGAAAGAAAGCAGGGTGTCCCAGCAGGAGCGTGAGTGGTGCTTTTCCTTCCGGAGTGGCTAGGAGTGCCGCTTCAAGCAGCAATGTGGTCAGATGACGATTGAGACCTGAGACCGGGTTCGCATTCTCGTAGCAGCCAGCCGTCCCCGCGTCCTTCAGGACCCCCCAATCGACGAAGGAACGGACAACAAAGCGAGCATAGCGGCTGACAGTTTGCCGGTCGCCATATTGCTCTTTCAGACGGCTGACGATCTGCGCTTGCGTGGTCTGGGCTTGGAGGTTGAGGAGGCGCCCCGTCTGCCGCGCCGTATTGAACCAGAAGGGGTAGACGGATGAGATCATGGCCCAATGAGTTACCAGCTCGTGGTCCGGATAGTCCCGCAAGGTGCACAGTGCCCTGTCGCGGAACGCGGTTAGCTCGACAGGCGGTGATGGCCAAACGGCCATCAAATTGTTGACCAGGAACGTTCGCGTCCACGAGCTGCGCTCGCCCCGCTGCGCATGCTTGCCTTGGGCGACAAGCGCCGCATGAAGCTCCTGCCGGACCTCTTTCGCTGACATACCGGCGAGCACTAAGTTCGCTGTTTTCCGTATCCATTCATACGGAATGACCTGCTTTACGCCGATGGAGTCGTGACGCTTGCTCATCATGCTCCCCGCCGCTCGAATCGGATCAGGGGAACGACGACTTCCTCGATCGCAGCGCCACCATGACCGACGATCGTTTCGCCCGGCGTGACGAAAGCACTTTCACCCTGCGCCACAAGCGGGAAGGTCTCACCAGGCAGGCCGACCGGATTCCATTTGCGGGAGAACGAGAAGGCTGCTGCGGTCTGGTCGCGCAATTCCGGCGTCGGATATATTCGCACCCGCTCGCCGCGGATCTCTGCGATCACGCCCTCTCCTGGCCGCCCCATGCCGCGGCACTCAATATTGCCGTGATCGGCCGTCAGCCAAACGTCGAAGCCCTTGTCGAGCAGTGCGCCGACCAGGGAGCCGAGAAACCCACTCTCGCACCACTGGGAGATCTGGTTATGCATGCCCGCGCTGCCGAGCTGCATACCGTGCATGATCCGATCGACCTTGTCGACAACAAGACCGGCGATCCGCGTCTTGGGAGAGATCAGCGCGGCGTCGAGCGTTTCGGAAACGTCACCGCTAGAGGGCATATCGCCCAAAGCCCGTTGATAAGCGATTTCGGCCTTGGAGAAACCGGCATCTTCCCACAGCTTGCGCCAGAGATTGCCTTCGGCATTGGTCGAATAGATCGAAGTCGGGAAATAGAGAGGTGGCCTACCGGCGAAAATAGCTTGGCGCGAGATGGAAGTCAGCGTCGGGATCCAGGCAAAGATCGCACTCTCGTGGATCAAAAGGGACTGATCGCGTTCCACAAGTGCGCGGCGAACCATGATCCACTGATCGAGCGCCAGCCCGTCCACGACCACGAGCGCAGCGCGAGCTTGCTTTGATTTCTCCAGCTCACGCGCGATATGTCGGGCAACATGATGCACCATTGCCGGGTTGCTAGGCGGCACATTGACGAGGCTTGCATAATGTCCGTCCAGCCAGCGAGCGAAGGCTTCATTGATCTGGGAACCCTTCCGCAGAAGCCTGCCCTTCGCTTCACTGCGGTTTGCTGAATGCACCAGTGCGCTCAATTCCGCCCATCTCTGCGCAAATGCGACCCAGTCTGTATACCTGCTGTCTTCGCTTGGCTGTTCCGCATCGATCAGCTCAAACAGGCGGTCGGTCCGCACGACGCTGCTGCTGCCGACATCCTTGATGATTCCGCTCTGCGTCCAGCTCTGGGGCTGGGTCGCACCTGCCGGCAGATGCACCGGCTTCAACTTTCCTTCAACGAACAGATTGTCGATGTAGACACGGATATCGTGATGGCCGAAGGGGAGGTGATCGGGACCGGAATATGTACGGCTATATTCCGACCCTTCTTCTTGGAGGCCGGAACTATCATGGCCGCGTAGAAAACCTGGCCAACGCTCCTGAAGGAAAGCGTAGAAGGTGGCGTCGTCCGGAATGATTGCCTCAAGCGGCCAGTCACGGAACGCGCCCTGCATCTTAAGAATCTGGACGAGCCTGCTGCTGAGCACAGGCGGAAGGCGCATGCTCCGGTAGTGCAGCCGCAGCAGTGCCCGCAGCAAGTCGGTGTCCGTGGCGATCAACTCTGCGGCGATGCCGAAAACGTGGCGCAGGACGAAGTCTTTGGTCGCGTTGTCCCCCATTCGGTCGGGCGCCGCTCTGGTCTGGGCGTCGAAGACCGCGTCCAGAAATCCACGATCAAGCGATTGCAGAACCGGATAGCTGAGATGGGGAAATAAGCCCCCCAAGTCGAAAGCCAACCTTCGACCAGCGCGCAACAGGTCGTAAGGAAGCGCATCAACGGAGGTGTCTGGCAGGCGCAAGACGACCACAAGATCAGTGCGCTCTCCGCGATCCCAGACCGACCGATACTGTGATTCATAGGCATAACGGAACTCGACCGAATCTGTGAATTCGACCAGATCGAAGCCCTTTTGTCGCAATTCGACCGCGAGACGCTCTTCCATCAGAAGCGCGTCCGGATCAGCCACGATCGTGAGCCGACTGACGTGCGGTGCGAAATGCGCCAGGATGGCGTCGCGCCAGTTCGTCATGACGCTCTCGCCCCAATAACTCGCATCAGGAGGATCGGCCGAATCTCGGGCACAATTTGCCGAGCGTCCGCTACTTCCCGTCGCCACTCAGCGTCTTCGGCATCGCACCGTTTCAGACGGTGCCGGCGCACTTCAGCAAGTCCGACCCGCTCGATAGCCCGGCGTCGGGTCGCCATGGCCGTGGCGCCGCGCTCTACCTCCCGGTCGATCGCGTCGAGGTGTTCCTGGCACAAGGCGGAGAATGCGTGCTCGCCCGCTTGCTTCGCAGCATCCACAAGGCGGGCATGAAAAGCCTCGCTCGCCAGTGGCTCCAAGCTGTCTTCAATCTTGATTTCTGCCGTCTGGATCGCATCCCAGATATGGCGCGCCGTTCGCAGGAAGACCCTGTCTTCATCATCGACAAACACACCGAGGTAGCGCCGCCGAGCGAGAGGCACACGGATGAGCCGCCCTCCCGATACAAGACCGCTCTGAACTCGAATCTCGAATAGGCCGAAGGCTCCTTCGATGCCGGATGGAAGACCGTCGATCGCTAAAACCGGAATGGGCTCTCCCGCCGCGATCATTGGCAGGTTGAGCGCCAACCCGCGTATCCGGCTGTTTTCCAGCGTTATCAGTTCTGCATCGGGAGTGCTCCTAGCATCCCGCGCGCTGAATACGCACTTGGCAAAACGCTCGCCGTCGGGCCAGGTCAGTTCCCAGGTCGAGCGCTTGCGCTCCGCCTTGCCTCCATGACCGCTGAGATAGCTGACGGTCATCCGCTCAAGCCATGTTGGTAGTGGATGCAAACGAAGCTGTTCGGCCGACCGAGTGTCCAGCTCTGCGGATCCGCCGAGCGGGGACCACTCGCACGCCTTACGGATTTCGTCCCGAATCTGTGTCGTCGTGTGTTCGGCAGTGCGCTCGATGCTTTCAGGATCGAGAATCGCCGCCGCAAACGCCTCCTCGAACAGCTCGCCAGCTTGCGCCGAATCCAGAACATCGCCGGCCTTGTCGATGCCGAACTCTTCGAAAATGACGGCAAGCTTCTGTTCCAGCACTTCGCGAACACGGTATTCCACCGAGTCTTCGATTACGAAGTTGATGGCGCGCACCGTTCGTGTTTGGCCGATACGATCCACCCGCCCGATCCGCTGCTCAAGCCGCATCGGATTCCAGGGCATGTCGTAATTGATGATGACGTGGCAGAATTGCAGATTGAGACCTTCGCCACCGGCGTCCGTTGAGATGAGTACGCGGGCATCAAGCCGGAAATCGTCCTGAACCCTCTTGCGAGCATCCATGTCCATCGAGCCGTTGAGAGTCACGACCCGGATGCCCCGCGCTTCCAGAAACTCCTTCAGCATCTTCTGAGTGGGTACGAACTCGGTAAAAATCAGCACCTTGAGGTCGGGCTCGTTCTCCTCCGCCTGAAGCCGGTAGATCAAGTCGATGAGCGCTTCCGTCTTCGCGTCCGGACCAGCCTGTTCGCACGCACGAGCGGCCTCCAACAGCGCTTCGACATGGCCGCGTTCATTCTTCAACGCTGATACACGGGACAGAAGCTCATCAAGCAACTCCTGCCCATCCATGTCGTAAATCTCTTGCGTGTCAGCGTCCCCGCCGTTGCTCCCGTCGAACCGCAAGCTCAACTGCCGATCGCGCAGCTCGCTACCCTTGAGAATGGCCTGTCGGCGCTCCAGCGTCGTGAGGATGGAGCGAGTGCTGGAGGTGACCAGACGCTGCATCAAGATCATCAGAAAGCCGATGTGTCGCTTCTTCTCGCGCAAGGCCTGGTTATAGCCGTCCCGCACATAGTCACTGACCGCCTCATAGAGACGCTGTTGCGGATAGTGCCGAGCTTCCCAGACAATCGGAGCCATTTGAGTGCGCCGTGGCTTGAAGAGCGGCTTGCCTTCCGCGTCGATGGCCTTGCGCTTTTCTGTTCGGATCACGAAGGGCGCAACGCGCTCCCGCGTTACGGCCCCCGCATCCGGGAATGTATCATCGTCAAGCAAGGTCAGCAGACGGTGGAAGGAATCGCTCTTGCCCTGATGCGGTGTCGCCGAAAGGAGCAGAATATAGGGCGCAGCCTCGGCGAGGCCGCGGCCGAGCTTGTAGCGGGCGACCGTGTCCGTGCTGCCGCCCAGGCGATGGGCTTCGTCCACCACGACGAGGTCCCAGCCCGCTGTGATGAGATCCTCGAAACGACTGCGGTTGAATTCGGCGATCCTGGCCTGTGACCAGCCGCGGCGCCGGTCGAGGGGCTTCACCGAATCCAGCGAGACTATGACCTGATCAAACATCGCCCACGGTGAGGCGGCCGAACCAGTTCCGGAAGTAAGGCGCTGCATGGCGCCGATATCCTCGCCGAGGACAAGCTGAAAGCGTTCATCGAAATGGCTTTGCATCTCCGCCACCCACTGGGTGGCAAGACCCTTGGGCGAGACGACCAAAGTCCGCCGAACGAGACCGCGCTGCTTCAACTCGCGCATGATCAGGCCGGCCTCGATGGTCTTGCCGAGCCCTACCTCATCCGCCAGGAGATAGCGGACGCGATCACCGGAAATCGCGCGGGAGAGCGCATAAAGCTGATGCGGCAACGGAATGACATTGGCTTCCATCGGCGCCAGCAATACCGGACCACTGCTGTCGCCCGTTCCGCCATCCAACACCTCCGCCACCTTGGCGGCCGCCGCGACATACGCAATGCGGTGCCTCTCGATATCAGGCCGCAGATCGACGCCCAACGGCCGCAGGGCGGATCGTGGCACCCGGACAACAGCATCCTGGTTCGGCAACCAAACACGGCACACCGTCTGCCCCCACAAGGTCTGTTCCTCGATGACCTTGCAAGCGCAGTTGTGGACGGTGCTGAAAAGCCATTGGTCCACCACAGCCGTCACTCTGGTATCGAAAAATCATTGTGGTGAACGACGGAGGCCAGCTCGATGACGTCGTTCGCGATTTCCCAGTAGTGTAGATGGAACTCGTAATCTATGTCCCTTCTCTGTGCTTTGTCGCTCCCGCGCATCCACTGGGGATCAGCGCCCCGCTTGCCCGTCCTCAGGGCATGAACTGCCGCCATATTCTGCTTCCGCATGGTCTCGATAATCGCCCGTAATATACTGGGCGCGAGCCCACCCCCTTGATCGCGGCAACACTTTTGGCACGTTTCGAGAAAGTGGTTCCCGATCGCCGGGGCTTTCGTGTCTGACCAGTCTGGCTCCTGGCCCTTCGCGAGAGCCCCTTTGAACAGAGCCACTTTGATGGCCAGCTCGACCCCCGGAATATCGCAAGCCTCTTTCAGGATAGCGCTTTCATCGAGGCATTTAACGAGCTCCTTGAAATCGTCACACACCAGTACATCGCCTTCGAAATAGTCCGGCGGTGACGGGAGTGCCGGCAAATCGTCTCGCTCATGGACGATCTCGTGAATCTGCGCCCGCACCTTGACGAGTGCGCTCGGCGCCGAGCGGAGAATAAGCGAATGTCCTGCTAATGGTTGCCGGCAATGTTTGCGAAGGATCGCGATCAACAAGACGCAACGCGCCAAATCCGATTGCAGGCCATTGTGTGTTGTCAGCTTTATTATGTCGGGACTGGTGTCGAGCGAATCTGCCAGAACATCCTTCACTCGATAATATGTCTCGAACGACGGGGTTAGTGCGAGCAATCTGTCGGTCACCTTGGCGACCGTATTGACGTCATATTCGACTACGCCATGATGATGAAAAAGACCTTTGAGCTGGTCGCGTAGTGGATACAATCCATCTTCAACGAGCGCCTCTGCCGCCCCGTCGCTGATATGAATCGCGACCCATGGCTCATCGAGAAGCTTGCTCCAATCCAACAATGTGCCTACATAATCGTGAAGCTGATCAGCGGTAGAGACTGGGGACGGAACGGCGATGACGCCAGCGTCAATGGTTAAGTCGAGCATGTCAGGCGTCGCCCTTGTCCCTTGCGCGTTTCCGCTTTAGCGCCGCTGCTCTAAGTATCTCCTCTGCCTGCCGTTGAGACTGATCAAAGAAGCCGTCGGGCCAATCGACAATGGCCCCGTATTCATTGATCTTGACCTCGCGGAAGGTCGAATTCGGCCCGGGCTTCTCGACGAAATATATCTTCGCGTTGTCGGTGAGAGGCTCCTTTTCTGCGGAAGCAAT
>Ga0182030_10021067_pt1 | contig 12238 bp, 10 predicted proteins | sample 812S3MmetaG_FD_121299 | JGI IMG/M metagenome (GOLD analysis project Ga0182030, IMG submission 121299) | Permafrost microbial communities from Stordalen Mire, Sweden - 812S3M metaG (Illumina Assembly) | ecosystem: Environmental > Terrestrial > Soil > Wetlands > Permafrost | place: Sweden...
AGCAGGCGAGGTGGAAGCCGTGCACGCCGTCACCACGGAGAACGTATGGAGCCAACAAGGGATCGACGTGCAGGGGCAGACCGACATCCTCACCATGGGACTCCCCTACATCTGCCCCTACAACGTGAACTCCATCATGAACCCGATTCTGGTGGTCTGCCTCGGACTGGGCTACTTCTTCAACCTCTACCGGGGCAAGCCCTTGGTGCGCGAAGGCGGGGTACTGATCCTGCGCCATCCCACCCGGCCCGAGTTCCACCCTGGACACCACCCGAGCTACATCGACTTCTACGAACAGGTGCTGACCCAGTCGGTCGATCCGGTCACCATCCACAAGCAGTTCGAGGAGTCGTTCGCCACGGACCCCTGGTACATCCACCTCTATCGCACCGGCCACGCCTACCACGGCGTGCACCCGTTCTACATGTGGTACTGGTGCGCACACGCATTGGAGCACTTGGGACGGGTCATCATCGTCGGCGGCGACCCCAAGGCCGTGCGCCGGCTCGGCTTCTCGCCGGCCTCGTCGCTGAACGACGCCCTCGAGATCGCGTCGGACGTGGTCGGACCCTCCCCCACCCTGACGCATCTGCACGCCCCGCCGATCATGATGGCCGACGTCCACTGATGACAGCGCGTACGACGGGTGGTCTGGGCTCGACGGGTGGCGTGAGCTCGACGGGTGGTCTGGGCTGATGGTGGTGTCGGTCGGCGACCGCGCCCAGAGCCTGGCGGCCCGAGCCCGCTCGATCAGATTCCCGCTGGCCGCGCCGTCGTGGCCGACGTCGGTCGAGCGGCCCGATCCCGAACGCAAGATCGGCCTCGACTACGACCACGAGTGGTCGCGCCGCTACCCGGTCCGTCTGGCCCGGGCCGTGGTCATGGACAACGTCACGCGCCCGGCGGCGCGGGTGCTGGCTCCGGCCACCGTCCGCGGCCTGCAGTACCTCCGGCACATTGAAGGCCCGGTCATCTTCGCCGCCAACCACGCCAGCCACATCGACACCCCGCTCCTGCTCACCACCCTGCCGGTCGAATTCCGCCACCGCACCGTGGTCGCCGCCGCCTCGGACTACTTCTTCGACCGCAAGTGGAAGTCGATCCTGTGGTCGTTCTCCCTGGCCGCCATCCCCATCGAGCGCAGTAGGGTCAACCGCCGCTCGGCCGACACCGCGGCCGAGCTCTTAGAGGATGGATGGAACCTGGTCATCTTCCCCGAAGGGGGACGCTCGCCCGACGGCTGGACGCAGCCGTTCCATCCGGCGAGCGCGGCCTACCTCGCCCACCGCACCGGCCGGCCGGTGGTGCCGGTGTTCCTGCACGGAACCCGGCACGTCCTGCCCAAGACACCCGACGACACCGGATTGCCACCGGGCGGGTCCGGCACCGAGTCCCGTCGGGGTGGACGCCTCCGCCGCTCTCCCATCTCAGTGCTGTTCGGCGCACCCCTGACGCTGGACGAAGGGGAGAACACCCGGCGCTTCTCCGACCGCATCGAGGCGGCGGTGGCCACCCTGTCCCGTGAAGTGACCGGCGACTGGTGGCAGGCCCGGCGGGCGGTCAGCGCGGCGGATCCGGTCAAGGGCGCCGAAACGGCGCATCGCGGTCCGGACGCTCCGGCCTGGCGCCGCTCGTGGGCGCTCGACCGGCCCCCACCCACGGGCCGCGGCACGAGCTGGCCCGAGTAGGGACCGTGATCGCCGACGTCGTGAACCGATGGCACGCCTACATGCGAGGCGAGCTGCCCGGCGGGCTGGACGAGCTCCTCGACGACGATGTCGTCTTCTACTCCCCGATCGTCTTCACGCCCCAGCGAGGTAAGCAGATCACGTCGCTCTATCTGACGGCGGCGGCCCGGACGTTCGGAGGGGATGAGCCGGACTCCGATGCCGCGGACCGTGGGGACGCGGAAAACCGGGGAGGCTTCCATTACACCAAGTCTGTGCTCGGTGGGGACGTCGCCATACTGGAGTTCGAGACCACCATGAAGGGTACCTACGTGAACGGCGTCGACATCATCCGCACCAACGAGCACGACCGCATTGTCGAGTTCCGGGTAATGATTCGCCCTCTCCAGGCCGTCAACCTCGTCCATCAGCAGATGGCCGCGACGTTGGATTCGATCGCCCCACCGGACTGAGTCGATCTCCGAACGCCGTCCTCTTGGCCCTGCTCCGCAGCCGGAGGCCTACCCCTCGACCAAGAAGCCCCCCGACTGGTGCCGCCAGAGCCGGCCGTACATCCCGGCGCCCCCCGGACGCAGCAGTTCGTGGTGGGTGCCCTCCTCCACGATCTTTCCCTGGTCGAAGACCACGATGCGGTCCATGGTGGCGATGGTGGAGAGCCGGTGTGCGATGACCAGGGCGGTCGAGTTCTCCATCAATCGCCACAAGGCCTCCTGGACGAGGTGCTCGGACTCGGAGTCCAACGCCGACGTGGCTTCGTCGAGGACGAGGATCGGGGCGTTCTTCGCCATCGCCTGGGCGATGGCCACCCGCTGTCGCTGCCCACCGGACAACTTCAGGCCGCGCTCGCCGACCACGGTGTCGTATCGATCCGGCAGCGCGTAGACGAACTCCTCGACGTGGGCCGCCTTGCCCACCTCATGCACGACCTCATAGTCGACGGCGGGGCTGGCACGGTTGGACGCCTCGTGGGGGCCCAGCCCGTAGCAGATGTTCTCGGCGATGGTCCGGTGCAAGAGCTGGGGTCCTGGGGCACATAGGACACGTGGCTGCGCAAGGAGGCGAGCGTCACGTCGTTGATGTCCTGACCGTCGATGAGGATCCCCCCGCTCTCCACCTCCATGAAGCGCAGCAAAAGCTTGGAAAGAGTCGACTTCCCCGAGCCGGACGGCCCCACCAGGGCCACATGCTCGCCCGGGCGGACGGTGAGGTTCAGGTCTTCGAAGAGGCGCGCGCCCGACCGGTAGCCGAACGTGACATGGCTGAAGTCCACGCCGCCGTGCATCACGGTGAGGTCCGGGGCACCGGGGCGGTTGCTGATCTCGATCTCGACCCCCGATATGGCCGCGAACTTTCCCGCCCGGCCGAGGGAGCGGGCGAACGAGCGCAGATGCTCGAATGACTGCTGGAGGCTGAGCGCGACCTGGGCCGAGTAGTACAGGATCAGGTAGAGCGCGGCAGTCGAGGCCCAGTGATGCACCGCCATGGTCGTCCCGGCCACGAGGGCGAGGAGGGTGCCGAGCACGATGGACGTCTCGAGTTGCAACTGGGTGCGCATGAAAATGGAACGGGCGCGGAGATCGGCGTCGACCGACTGCTGCATCAAGTCCTCCACGCGGTAGCGCTCGTGGGGCTCGGCGGCGGCGGACCGGACCGTCATGAGGTTGGTCACGGTGTCGGCCACGACGCCGGTCGCCTTGGAATGATGGTCTTCGAACTGTTGCGACGCGGCGCGCACCAGGGGAAGTCGCCGGGCCAGGACGACGACGAAGAGCCCGACCATGACGAGCAGGGCGAGAGCAGCCGGCCAGGCGGCCACCGAGAGCACGACGAGGGCCGACAGCACCACGACGGCAACGGGCAGGAGCCCCCAGGACGCCACATCGACCATTTCGACGAAGGCCCACGAGAAGTTGCCGAGCGACGAGATGACCTCTCCCGCCGGGTGGTCCATGTGCCAGCGATAGCTGAGCTCGAGCAGGTGCCGGTAGCCGTTGTTCAGCCCCTGGGCAAAGGAGCGCACGCAGGCGCCCCATTCCAACCAGCCGGCGACCCGCCAAAAGACCATGGCGATCAGTCCGGCGATCCCATAGGCCAACAGGAGCGAACCGAACCGGCGCCATTCGCTGACGGCAGAGTGCAGGGGGATGGAGGCCACCCGCCCGAGAATGGATGCGAAGATGAGCGGGCACACGACATCGGCCATGATGACGGCCAACACCATCACCACCCATGAGGTGATGAGGGGGCGTTTCTGGTCTTCGATCTGCTTCCAGCAAAAGGAGATGGTGTCCTTCGCCGAAGCCGTGGGGAATTCGGAGAGCTCAGCCACGAGGGGCTTCCTTTTCAAAAGGGGACCCGGAGCGGGGGGTGCCACGCACCCTGCCGGTTGTCGCACCGGATCATGTACACGAACGAAAGTGGGGGCACCATCGATGCCGCCTGGTCCGGGAAGATTCCGGACGAGCGCTGCGCGTCGACCCGGTCGACGTGAACCTACTGCCGGGAGGTGGCCTCGCCGGTCAGAGGGTGCGGGTGCTAAAGACGCCGGCGATCGGCAAAAGCCGGGGCACGGCGCGCAGTCGGGCGGGCGACGAAATGGTTTGCACTATCTGTCCAGCCATCATGCGCTCCAAACCCTTCCATGCCCCCAGACGGGGCACTGCAAAAATGGTACAGGAGCGCCGAGCCGTTGCGGTACGACGCGCGGGATTGTTGCGTCGAAAGGCGAACCGGCTCAGCGCCGGCCCCTGGCGCTGGCTCAGCGCCGGCCCCGGCGCCGCGCTCAACGCCGGCCCCGGCGCCGCGTCCCTACCCGGCGGCGGCCGCCAACGGTCGCCGCCAACCGCTCTTCGCGTAGGGCATCGGCGGCGCGGTCGTCGAACGCGACAAGCGGGACCCGGTCACCGGCGGGTTCTCCAGAAAGGGCCCAGTCCAGCAACAGATCGGCCAGGGCCGGGTTGCGGGCCAGCAGCGGCCCGTGCAGGTACGTGCCGACCACCCGGCCCGAGACGGCACCCTCGGTGCCCGACCCGTCACCGTTGCCCACGCCGTGGACCACCCGGGCCAACGGCGTGACACCCGGTCCGAGTGTGGTCTTCCCCCCGTGGTTCTCGAAACCGGTCAGGGTCGGCAGCGCACCCAGCGCACCCAGCGCACCCAGCGCCCCCGGGCTGTCGTCACTCGGCTCCCCGACGACCTCGCCCACGAGCTCGCCCACGGCACGGGGCCCTGTCCCTTTCGCCGTGGCGATGTCGAGCAGGCCCACACCTTCATGGGGAGCGCCGTCCGCCCCGGGAAACGTCTTGCCCACAATTTGGTAGCCGGCGCAGACGGCCAGGACGACCGCACCCGCGGCGGCACGACGGGCCAATGTCCCGTCCTCAATCAACGAACGTGCGGCGCGGACTTGCGGGCCGTCCTCGCCTCCGCCCAGGCAGTAGATGTCCGCCTCGGGCACCGCGGCATCAGACGGGGCCTGCGTGAGCACGACCTCGAACCCCCGCCATTGCGCCCGGCGGGCCAGGATCAGGCCGTTGCCGCCGTCGCCGTAGGTCCCGAGGAGGTCCGGATAGACGACGGCGATGCCCAAGGGAGCGGTCATGACCCGACCCGTGCCGGCTGGCTCGCCCGGAGAAGTTCGGCGAAGGCCGTGTAGTTGCCGATGACGTCGACGCGCTCGCCGTCGTCATGGTCGTCGTGGTCGCCGTCGTCGTGGTCGCCGTGTGCGATGCGGACCGCCGCCAACGGATCGTCCTCCATCACGTGGGCCACCCCGGCGTAATGCAGGCGCACCGACAGGTCGCGACACCGATCCCCGGTGGCCACCACCACGCGGCCAGCGAGGCGCTCGAAGGGCACGTCCCACAACCAGCTCGGGTCTGCGCCGTCGGCCGTCCGCGCATTGATACTGATCACGATCGGTCCGTCCTCCTTCCCCACCAGATCCAAGAGCTCGCTCCACCCGGCCGGGTTCTTGGCCAGCATGAGGCGGGTGCGCACGCCACTCACCAGGCGGGTGGTGAAACGCCCCGCCACCTCGTCGACTTCGGCCATCGCGGCCAACCCGTCGGCGATGGCGATGCCCATCGCCTCCGCGGCCACCGCGGCCATGAGTGCGTTGGAGTGGTTGAAGCGTCCGGGCAGGAGCAGCCTGATGGGCTCCGATCGCCCATCGGCCCACTCCGCGTCATAGGTCGTCGACTGCGCACCCGTCGACTGGCCACCCGTCGACTGGCCACCCGTCGACTGGCCACCCGTCGACTGGCCACCGCCCGTCCCCTCCTGGCCCGTCGACAGCGTGACCAAAAGGTTGGGCCGGACGAACCCACACCCCGTGACGCAGGCCCACGAGCCGGCGGCGTCGAAGGCGATGCGACCTTCGCACGAGGGGCAGCCCACCGCATCGAGCTGCCAGCGCAGGCCGGCCCCGACCCAACGGACCTGGGCGGCCGCACCGGCAGCCCAGACCACCAAGGGGTCGTCGGCGTTCGCCACCACCGTGGCGTGGGGCGCGGCGGCCAGCGCGGCGCGCCAGTGCCCCGAAACCATCCGGACCTCGTTGGTGCGGTCGAGCTGATCACGCGAGAGGTTGAGGAGCACCACCACGGTGGCCTTGGTGGCGGCCAGGACCCGGGGCAGGTAGATCTCGTCGACCTCGAGCACCGCCAGGGCGGCGCGGCGATCGCCGGCGAGCGCCGCCACGTGCCCCGGCGGCATGTTCGAACCGGTCTCGTTGCTCACCACCTTCGCCCCGCCGGCCCCCAACGCCACGGCGAGCAGCCTGGTCGTGGTCGTCTTGCCGTTGGTCCCGGTCACCAGCGCCACGCGGCGCGACGCGGTCAGATGTTGGAGCAGTTGCGGGTCGACCTTGAGCCCGGAGCGGCCACCGGCCACCGTGCCCCGGCCCCGCCCGAGACGCCGTGAGGTGGCGTTGACGGCGCGCGTGGTGAAGACGGCGAAACGAAACCTCACGAAGGAGGTTTGGTGCGCGCCAGCTCCTCGGCCGTGGGCTCGTGGCGCTCCCAGGACTCCTCGGGCAGCAACGTAGAGATCGCCGCCATGATCGCCGCCGTGTCGGAGCGGGCGTCGGTGCCCGACAGCACCAGCGGGTGGCCGACCCTGATGGTGACCCGCGGCGGGTGCCGGACGAGGGTGAAGTCGGGGATGCGGGCGGAGCGCGCCCACACCTTCTCGGTCCCCCAGAGCCCGACGGGGACGACAACGGCTCCCGTCGCGGCGGCGAGGCGGGCCGCGCCCGTCTTTCCCTTCAGTATGGGATTGAAGAACGCCTCACCCCGCGGGATCGTGCCCTGCGGCGTCACGATGACCACCTCGCCCGCCCGCAATGCCGCTTCGGCCGCCCGCAGCGGTCGATCCGACCCGCTGCCCCGATCGACTGGAATACCCCCGAGGGCCCGGGCGATGGTGCCGACGACCGGGGCGTCGAAGATCTCCCTCTTGACCAAGAAGCGCACCGGGCGGCCCAGCCTGGCGGCCACGAGGGCGAGTGCCGCCACGTCGAAGTAACTCCGATGATTGGCGGCCAACAGCACCGGCCCCTTCGCCGGGATGCGATCGACACCGGTGAGGTCGAAGCGCGCGTAGGGGAACGACGACGGGCGGACGAACGGGCGCAGCAGGTGATAGGGCTCGAACCCCAGCACGCTCGGTATCCCCGGCGGCCGGTCCCAGTACTCGATCGGCCAGCGGCGTGCGGTGGCGATCAGGGTCAGTGAGGGATCGGGGTTGACCGCGTGCGGCGAGCCGACGCTGGCCAGGAGCGGCGTGTCGAAGACGCTGTCGCTGCAGGCGTGGCAGTCGTCCAGGTCGATGCCTTCGCCCTCGGCCCACGCCCGTACCGCCTTGAGCTTGCCCGTGCCCCATACGAAACCCTCGTAGAGGCGTCCCGTGTAGCGGCCGTCCTTCGTCTCGTAGGAGGTGGCGATGACGGCGTCGAACCCCATCGCCTCGGCGAAAGGGGTGATCATGTCGATCGGGGTGGTGGTGGCGAGCACCAACTTGTGGCCCGCCTCACGGAAGGCGGCCAGATACTGCGGCGCGAAGGGGGCGACCAACTCGACCAGCTCCAGTGCGGCCCGCTTTCCGGCCGCCTGGACCTGGTCCTGGCGCCATCCCTTGGCCACCCGGGCCGCGGCGCGCACCAGCCCCATGGACAGCAGATTCTCGCCCAGGCGGTTGTTGACGGCATAGAGCAACCGGTCACCGGGCAACGTGCGCCCCTGGGGCAGGACACCCTCGTCCATCAGGGCCTTGTTGAGCACCTGGCCCGAGGCCTGGCAGAGGAGCGTGCGGTCCAGGTCGACGAAGACGGCGCTCTTACCCATGTCGACGGAGCCTACGGCATGCCGTCCGCTTTCTTGCGGGTCGGCCGGGTGCCCGACCCGGACGGCGTCTCGGTGGCGGTCCGCACCGGGCCCGTTGTCGCGGCCTCGCCCTCCGTCGATGACCCCCTGTCCGGGGCGGCATCCACCATCGAGCGGTACACGGCCAGCAGGGCGCTCTTCTGGGTGTCGTTGAGGAAGGGATCGTTGCGGATGGCCCCCTCGGTGGTGGTCGCCGACTCCTCGTCCGTGACGATGTCGGCGGCGTGGGCCAGGAGGTCGCTGGTCGACAGGTTGAGTGCCTCGGCCAAGGATTTGATGATGGCGATCGACGGCCGGTGCAATCCCCGCTCGATCTGGCTGAGATAGGGGTTGGAGACCTTGGTGAGGTCGGCCAGCTGTCGCAGGCTCAGTTGCGCCAGGTGCCGTTGCGCGCGCAGGTACGTCCCGAACGCATCCCACGGTGCATTGCCGGCCGACTTCTGATCCACCCTGAGACTCTATTGGGCCGCCGGGGCTCTCTTGGGCCGCCGGGGTCCTGAAGTGATCGGACTGCCGCGAAATGCCCGCGACCGGACCGCGATGGGGCCGCGTGGGGACCGCGTGGGGACCGCGTGGGGACGCCGATGCTTTCATGGAGGCTTTCATGGAGCGGAAACCTTTTTCCGTCCCTTCCGTCGCGATGGTGTGGTTGACTGACACCGAAGCTCGGTTTCACCGCCGCACCCCATAGCGGCGGGCTGTCGTGAAGAAGAGGAGTGACCATGCCTAAATGGTTTGCACCCGAGCGAATTGGATCAGCACTGGCACCGCGGAAGGTACTGGGGAGGGTTGACCCTCTCGGTTTGGCGGGGGCGCTGGTCCAGGTGGGTACCCGCACGGCCACCAGCGCGCTCCCCCGCCGGGTCGCCGGCCTCGGGGTGGAACTGGCCAAGGTGGCAGTGGGCAAGTCCACGGTCGCGCCCGACCCGAAGGACCGGCGCTTCGAAAATCGGGCCTGGAAGGAGAACCCCCTCTTTCACCGACTGGGCCAGGCCTACCTGGCCTGGTCGCGCATGGCGCTCGATCTGGTCGATGACGCCCAGTTCGACTGGCGAACGGCGGAGCGGGCCAAGCTGGCGACGATCCTCCTCACCGCCGCCCTGGCTCCCACCAACGCGCCGCTTCTCAACCCCGACGCCGTGGAGCGGGCCTATGAGACGGGCGGCCGCAGCCTGGTGAAGGGCCTTGCGAACATCTCGCGGGACGTCCTGACCAATCGCGGCTTCCCTCGCTCGGTCGACCCCTCCGCCTTCGTCGTCGGCCGTGACCTCGCGGTCACCCCCGGTGCCGTCGTCTTCCGCAGCGAGGTCTGCGAGCTCCTGCAGTACACACCGGCGACCGAGACCGTCAACGCGCTCCCCATGGTCATGGTGCCCCCGCAGATCAACAAGTACTACTTCATGGACCTCGCCCCGGGTCGGAGTTTCGTCGAGTTCGCCGTGCGGCAAGGCTTCCAGATGTTCACCATCAGCTGGCGCAACCCGACCGAGGAGCACCGCGAGTGGGGGCTGACCACCTACGTCGACGCGGTCAATGATGCCGTGCACGCCGCCTGCGAGATCGCCGGCACTGACCAAGCCAACACGGTTTCTCTGTGCGCCGGTGGCATCACCACGGCCGCCCTGCTCGGTCACCTCGCCGCCACACAGGACACGCTTATCAACTGCGCCACCTTCGCCGTCACCTTGTTGGACTACACGGTCCCGACCATGATCGGCCTTCTGGCCAGCCCCGCCATCATCGAGAACTCGACGCGCTCCACCAAGCGGGCCGGTGTGTTGCGCGGGCACAACGCCACCGCGCTGTTCTCGATGTTGCGCCCCAATGACCTCATCTGGAACTACTGGGTGCGCAACAACCTGATGGGAGAGGAGCCCCCCGCCTTCGACGTCCTGGCGTGGAACGCCGACTCCACGCGCCTGCCGGCCGGCCTGCACGCCGACTTCCTCGATCTGTTCATGCAAAACTCGATAGCCACTGGTTCGTGCTTGGTCCACGGCAACCCCGTCGACCTGAGCAAGGTCGAGTGCGACTCGTTCGTGGTCGGGGCGCGTACCGATCACCTGACCGCCTGGAAGGCCTGCTACGCCACCACCCAGCTCATGGGAGGCACGAGCCAGTTCGCCCTCTCGTCCTCGGGCCACATCCAGAGCCTGGTCAACCCGCCGGGCAATCCGCGCATGACGGTCGCCACGGGCGAGGCCACCCAGGCCGATCCCGAACAGTGGCTCGCCGAGACCACCGCAATCACCGGATCGTGGTGGGAGCCTTGGGCCGAGTGGGCGGCAGCCCGCTCCGGTGGGCTCCGCCCGGCACCGGCGTCTCTGGGCAGTGCCGCGCACCCCGCGGGCGACCCCGCCCCCGGACTCTACGTCTTGGCTTCTTGAGCCCCGGCGACCCGAGGCGGGCGCGCGGGTGCCGGCGCCGGGACGTCAATCTGGACCGCCGGTGCCGGCGCCGGGACGTCAATCGGAATCGGCACGGGCGCCGGAATCGGAATCAGCACGGCCCGGGAAATAAGGTTGCCGTCCAATGATGGAGACCCCGCTCAACGCCTGGCTGCTCTTCGACCACTCGCCCCGCCATGCGCCCGAGGGCGAACTGGTCAGCCGGACTCCGTCGGGCGAGGTCGAGCGGAGCACGTACGCCGCATTCGGCCGCCGCACCCAACAGCTCATGCACGCCCTCGATCATCTCGGGCTAGCGCCCGGGGACCGCGTGGCCACGCTGGCGTGGAACAGTGCCCGTCACCTCGAGGCCTACTTCGGGGTCCCCTGCACCGGGCGGGTGCTGCACACCCTCAACGTGCGGGTATCGCCCGAAGATCTGGCGTACATGCTGGCGGACGCCGACGACCGGGCGGTGCTCGTCGACCCCGACCTCCTCCCCCACCTGGAGCGGGCACTGGCCCTCGGCCCCGCGCCGGCGCACATCATCGTCCTCGGCGACCGGGTGCCCGACACCTCGTTGTCGGGCGTGGTCGCCTACGAGGACCTCCTGGCGGGCGAGCCGACCGAGTACCCCCGCCCCACGATCGACGAGCGTGCGCCCATGGGGCTCTGCTACACGTCGGGGACCACCGGACGGCCCAAGGGCGTCGTCTACACCCATCGCTCCACGTTCCTCCACGCACTGGCCGTCACGTCCCACGCCGCCATGTCGATCGGGCCGGGTGACGCCGTACTGCCACAAGTGCCGATGTTCCACGCCAACGCCTGGGGCATGCCGTACGCGGCGGCCGCGGTCGGGGCGAAGCAGGTCTTCTTCGCCGGTGCCCTCGAAGCCTCGGACTTCGTCGACCTGCTGGTAGCGGAACGGGTGACCGTGGCCGCGGGCGTTCCCACCGTGTGGCTCGGCATCGCCGACGAGTTGGCCCGCAGGGGGGAGACGCTGCCCGAGCTACGTCACATCATCTGCGGTGGAGCCCAGCCCCCCCGGGCCCTCATCGAGCGCTACCGGACCGAATTCGGTGTCCCCATTGTGCAGGCGTGGGGGATGACCGAAACCTCGCCGCTGGCCTCGGTCGCCTGGCCCCAGGAGCACATGCGGGACTGGAGCGAGGAGCAGGTCACCGCCGCGGCGCGGACCCGCGCCGGGCTGCCCCTCCCCGGAGTGGAGGTCAGCATCCGGGACGAATCGGACGCCGAGGTCGCCGCGGACGGCACCTCCATGGGCGATTTGCTGGTACGCGGCCCGTGGGTGGTCGACGGCTATCTCCACGGCCACGGTGCCGAGAACTTCACCGCGGACGGCTGGTTCAAGACCGGGGACGTGGCCGTGCCTTCCGCCAACGGCTACTTCGTGATCGCCGACCGCACCAAGGACCTCATCAAGTCGGGGGGCGAATGGATCTCCTCCGTCGACATGGAGGATCAGGTGATGCGGATCAACAAGGTGATAGAAGCCGCGGTCATCGCCGTCCCCGACCCCAAGTGGCAGGAGCGCCCGCTGGTCTGCGTGGTGGTCAAGCCGGGTGAGGAGCTCACGGTCGACGAAGTCCGGGACCACCTGTTGGCCGGGGGCTTCGCCAAGTGGCAGCTGCCCGAGCGCATCGAGGTGATCGACGCCGTGCCCCGCACGACGGTGGGCAAGTTCGACAAGAAAGTCCTGCGGGCCCAGTTCGGCTGAGGGCCGCCGTGAAGACGGGCGACGGGCGACGGGCGACGG
>Ga0182030_10021068_pt1 | contig 12238 bp, 13 predicted proteins | sample 812S3MmetaG_FD_121299 | JGI IMG/M metagenome (GOLD analysis project Ga0182030, IMG submission 121299) | Permafrost microbial communities from Stordalen Mire, Sweden - 812S3M metaG (Illumina Assembly) | ecosystem: Environmental > Terrestrial > Soil > Wetlands > Permafrost | place: Sweden...
CGGATATTCATAAGGCTTCCTAAAACCAAGCGCGGGCCCGATGGGGCCCGCGACTCGTGCTAATGCGCTATTGCGGCGCAATATAGTCACGAAGCCGCTGGAAGCAACCAAAGACTGGCGTTTCGCGCCAATGAGGTTAAGCCAAAAGCCGGTTTTTTAGGCCCGATCAGCCGGAATCGGCCGATAAAAGGTAGTATCCGGGCGGACCGTATCGGTGTGGCCGCGCGTTAGCGCTTCGGAGGAGCATTCCATGGCGCAGAAATTAACGGCCGATGCCCGCAAGGCTGCTTTGAGCAAACTGTCCGGCTGGGCCGATGTCGCGGGGCGCGAGGCGATTGCCAAGAAGTTCACCTTCAAGGATTTCAACCAGGCCTTCGGCTTTATGACGCGCGCCGCGCTGGTGGCCGAAAAAATGGATCATCATCCGGAATGGTTCAACGTCTACAAAACCGTCGAGGTGACATTGTCCACGCATGACGCCGGCGGCGTCACCGAACTCGACATCAAGCTGGCCGAGGCGATGGACAAGATCGCGGGCTAGGGCCGCAAAATCACCTTGCCCATGACCTGGCGCGCGGCGATGGCCTTGAGCGCCACGGCGGCCTGATCGAGCGGATAGACCGCGTGTACATGCGACGACAATTTTCCGTCCGCGACCCAGGCCAGTAACTGTTCGGTATTGGCGCGGTGGCCGTCCGGATCGCGCTCGATCCACGAACCCCAAAATACGCCGAGCAGGTCGCAGCCTTTGAGCAACACCAGATTGAGCGGCAGCTTGGGAATTTCGCCGGCGGCAAAGCCAATCACCAGATAGCGCCCCTGCCAGGCGATCGAGCGTAACGCGGCCTCGGCATAGGAGCCGCCGACCGGATCGTAAATCACATCGGCGCCTCTGCCTTGCGTGGCGCTGCGCAGCACCTCCTTCAAATCCTCCGTGCCATAATCGATGCCGTCGTCGGCGCCGTGCTGGCGAGCAAAAGCAATCTTCTCGGCTGACGAGGCGCAGGCGATCACGCGCGCACCCATGATCTTGCCAAGCTCGATGGCCGCCAGGCCGACGCCGCCGGAAGCGCCGAGCACGGCCAGGGTTTCGCCCGGCTTGAGACGGGCGCGATCCTTGAGCGCATGCAGTGTCGTGCCATAGGTGACGCTCAGCCCGGCGGCGCGGTCGAAGTCGAGGCCGTCCGGTATTTTGACGGCCATATTCGCGGCAATCGCGATGCGTTCGCGCGCGGCGCCATAACGGGTATAGGCCATCACCCGGTCGCCAATCTTGAGTGATGTCACGCCGGCGCCGAGGCTCTCCACCGTGCCGGCGCATTCGGCCGAGGGCGAGAATGGCATAGGCGGCTTGGTCTGGTATTTACCGGCGATTATCAGCGTATCGAAGAAATTGAGCGCCGCCGCCCCGACCCGAAGTACGATTTCGCCGGGCGCGGGCGTGGGATCGGCAATATCGGCGATCTCGAGATCGCCGGGCGTCCCGTAGCGGGTGCAGAGCAGGGCTTTCATGGGCTGGCCACCGTTAACTTTTGTCGGCTAATCTGGCGCTTCGCGACCAATGGTCGCCTTCACATTGCCGATATTCACCCGTACTGGGCTAATATCCAACGCTTCTTAGGGACGGTTTGCATCCGTCGTCAATTTGACCGGTAGAGCCCGATGAAAAAGACCTCTTTGCTCGGCACTATAATCGCCATGGCGGCCGTATCCGCCTTTGCGTTCTCTTCGGCTGGATTTGCGCAGGACAAGAAAGCGGCAAAGCCTGAAGCCAAAAAAGAGACAAAAAAAGACACCAAGAAACAAAGCAAATCCGATCCCACTGAACAGGCCGTGCTGCTCGGACAATTTGGCGACTGGGGCGCCTATACGGCGACGCCGGACGGCAAGAAAATATGCTTTGCACTCGCCAAGCCGGCAACGGCGGTAACTGAGCCCGCCGGCCGCAACCGCGATCCATCCTTCGCCTTCGTCTCGACCCGTCCGGCCGAGAAAGTGAAAAATGAAGTATCGGTGATCGTCGGCTATCCGCAGAAGGCGGGCGTCGACGCGTCGGCCACCATCGGCGCGGCGAATTACGTGATGTACACCCAGAACGACGGCGCCTGGGTCAAGAACGCCGCCGAGGAAGCGCAGATGGTGGACGCCATGCGTAAGGGCGCCGAACTGGTGATCAAGAGCGTGTCGGGCCATGGCACCAAGACGACCGATACCTATTCGCTCAAGGGTCTTGCCCAAGCGACCGACAAGGTGGCGGAAGAGTGCAAGTGACATCCGCGCCTTTGTGCTAGATTGGACTTAATGTCGCTTTCATTGGAAACCCCCTTCGTCGAGAAGACGCCGCTCGAGCGCTATGTCGCGCCGGCAAAGCCGTCGCTTATCGGCATGTCGCGCGCGCAACTCGCCGGCGCGCTGGGCGAGGTTGGCGTGCCGCAAGCGCAGCGCAAGATGCGCGTGCAGCAGCTTTGGCATTGGATCTATTTTCGCGGCTTCACCGATTTCAATGACATGACCAGCGTGTCGAAGGAATTGCGCGCGGCGCTGGCCGGGCGTTTCACGCTGGCGCGGCCCGAAGTGGTGGCTGAACAAATCTCGGTCGATGGCACGCGTAAATGGCTGCTGCGGCTGCCGGGCGAGACGCCGGGAGAAAATCCGCACGAGGTCGAAACTGTTTACATTCCCGACACCGAGCGCGGCACGCTCTGCGTTTCCAGCCAGGTCGGCTGCACGCTCACTTGCACCTTCTGCCACACCGGCACGCAGCGTCTGGTGCGCAATCTCACCGCCGGTGAAATCGCCGGCCAGGTGATGGTGGCGCGCGACCGCATGGGCGATTGGCCGGGTGCGACGCGCCCGACCGACGGCGTGGTGCCGTCAGGTGAGCGCTGCGTCACCAACGTCGTGATGATGGGCATGGGCGAGCCGCTTTATAACCTCGACGCGGTGCGCGACGCGTTACTTATTGTGTCGGACGGCGAGGGGCTGAGCATTTCACGCCGCCGCATCACGCTCTCGACCTCGGGCGTGGTGCCGAATATCGAACGTGCCGGCGCCGAGATCGGCTGCATGCTGGCGGTGTCGCTGCATGCGACGCGCGACGAATTGCGCAACGAGCTGGTGCCGCTCAATCGCAAATATCCGATTGCCGTGCTAATGGAGGCCTGCCGCAATTATCCCGGCGTCTCCAATGCGCGACGCATCACCTTTGAATACGTCATGCTCAAGGGCGTCAACGATTCCATCGACGAAGCCAAGGCGCTGGTGCGTTTGCTCAAAGGCATCCCGGCCAAGATTAATCTCATTCCGTTCAATCCATGGCCCGGCAGCAAATATGAATGTTCCGACTGGGATCAGATCGAGAAATTCTCCCAAGTCGTGTTCGACGCTGGTTATGCCTCGCCGGTGCGCACGCCGCGCGGCCGCGATATTCTCGCCGCCTGCGGCCAGCTCAAAAGCGCCACCGAGAAATTGTCGGCGCGCGAGCGCATGGCGCTGCGCGCCATGGCGATGGTGGATTGAGCATTGGCATTCATCGGCCGGCTTTTCGTCATTTTGTTTGCCGTCATTCTCTCCAGCATGACGTCCGGCATTGCTATCGCCGTCGGCCTGCTCGGGCCGGCTTGGCATAGTCTGTCCGGCGATATGGGCGAACGCTTCATATTCTGGGGCACCAGCTTTGTCGGCGCGGCGGCGACCGGCGCCGCCGGAATGTTGCCGCTGCTGATTTTGATTGTCATCGCCGAGGCGTTCAAAATCCGCTCGCTTTTGGTGCATGCGGTGGCGGGCGCGGCGCTGATGCTGTTGGCCCTCTATGGCAGCGGCGTGCAGGGACCCTACGAGGAATCGATCGACCACGCGCCGCCGCCGATCTCCCGCGACGCCGAAATCGCCGCCGCGGCGGGCATTGTGTTTGGGCTCACTTATTGGCTGGTCGCCGGCCGCAATGCGGGGCGGTGGCGAGAGCCGCGAGCCTAGCCGCTCGGCCCCGCGAAGGTGGGAATGAGCGGGCTACTTCTTCGCTCACTCCAACGCGGCCTCAAGCCTATCGTTGCCCCAGAATAATTCGCCGTCGGGCGTGACGAAGCTCGGCGCGCCGAAAATGCCGCGTTTGCCGGCCTCGTCGGTATTCGCGCGCAGTTGAGATTTGTTCGCGTCCGACTGGGCCTTTTGAATAATTCCATCGCCATCCTGGCCGAGATTGTTTAGAATCTGCGCAATCACCTCGGGCTCCGCGATATTATGGCCGTCGCAGAATTCCGTGCGATAGACGGCGCGGCAAAAATCCTCGCCCCAATCCTGCCCCAGCACCAATGTCGCGACGCGCGCGGGCAGCAGCGTGTTCTGCGGAAACAGCGCCGGCTTGGCGAAAGGCAAGCCGAGCGCTTCGCAGGTGCGCTCCAGATCGCGCCACATATAGCGGCCTTTGGTCGGGTAAACGTTGAACGGCGAGGTGGCCCAGCCCAGCTCCTTGAAAATCGGCCCGAGCAGAAACGGCCGCCAGCGCACGGCGACGCGGCTTGCCTTGGCGAGGCCGCCAATCCGCATCGCGGCCGGGTAGGAATAGGTCGAGGCGAACTCGAACCAGAAATCGAGCGTTGGGGTGGCTGTCATTTCCGCAATATATCAAGCTCGGGCCTTGTCGCCTTTCCATTTTTGCGGGCCTCGGCTAGACGAGGCGCGCACAGGAAGTTCATGAACCGTACCGGGCTGATCATCGCGCTTGTCATCGCCGCCATTAGCGGCGTGGCCTTCGGATTCTTTCCCCAGCTCGATTTGGCGATTTCGGCGCCGTTTTACGCGATGACGAGCGGCGGCAATCATTTCGCGGCGCGCTTCTATCCGCCCTTGATGCTGGCGCGCGATGCCGGGCTTTGGGCCGGGACCTTGCTGGTGGCGCCGGCGATAGTAGCGTTGTTAATTAAGCTGATTCTGCCGCGGCGCAAACTGCTGATCTCGGGACGCGCTATTATTTTCCTGATCGCGACGCTCGCATTAGCGCCGGGCTTGATGGCCAATGTCTTGCTCAAGGATCATTGGGGCCGCTCGCGGCCGATCGACGTCACGCAATTCGGCGGCACCGAACATTTCGTTGCCTGGTGGGATCCGCGCGGCGATTGCCCAAGCAATTGCGCCTTCGTGTCAGGCGACGTGGCGGGCGCGTTCTGGACCCTCGCGCCTGCTGTCCTGGCGCCGCCACAATGGCGCGCGCTTAGCATCGGCGCGGCGCTGGCATTGGGCACCGGTATGGCGGCGATACGCGTGATAGCGGGCGCGCATTCCGTCAGCGACACAATATTCGCCGGTATCTTCACGTTCCTGATCGTCTGGCTTATGCACGGCCTGATCTACCGCTGGCCGCGCACGCGCCTTTCCGACGCGGATGTCGAGCGCGCCATCGAACGCATCGCCATGCCGGGCTACAAGGCGATCAGATCGCTGTTCGGCAAAAGTTAAAGCCTAGCGCTGCGCGCGCTTGAGCGAACGCCCGCCGTCGAGTCTGTCGGCGAATAGCGCGATGGTCTTGGCGTAGACTTCTGCCTTATTCCATTCCTGGATCGCCGCGAAATTCGGCCCCCCCCCTGATCCCAGCCCTGGCCGCGCTGCCAGCCGTGGTTCTTGAGGTAATTCGCGGTCGAGGCGAGCACGTCCGCCGGGCTGCGGACCAGATCGGCGCGTCCCTTGCGGTCGAAGTCGACGGCATATTTCACATAAGACGATGGCAGGAATTGGGTCTGGCCGATTTCGCCGGCCCAGTCGCCTTTCAGATCGGCCGCGGCCATATCGCCGCGATCGATAATGCGCAGTGCATCGGTGAGCTCGGCCTGAAACTTGTCGCTGCGGCGGCAGTCATAGGCCAGCGTGGCGACCGAGCGCACCACCGACAGCTTGCCCTGGTTGACGCCGTAGTCAGTCTCCAATCCCCAGATCGCGACGATCACCGCGCCGGGTACGCCATATTGCTTTTCGATGCGTTTGATCGTTTCGGAATGCTGCTGCATGAGCTTGGCGCCTTTGACCAGGCGGTCCTTCGAGATCATGCGGCTGGAGAACTGCTCGAAGCTTTGCTTGAAAACCTTCTGATTGCGGTCGGCGGCGACCACCTTGTCATCGACGCTCAAGCCGTCAAGCGCGGTCAGTCCCCGGTTCGAGATGCCCCTGCCAGCGCCTTCCTTCTTGAAATCTGCGATGAAGCCGTTGAATCCGACTTTGTGATTGCATTGTGCGGCGAAGGCCGGCGTGCCGGCAATCAGCACCGCGCCAGCGACAGCCAGCGCGATAACGGCGTTAACTTTTGGCATCGGTCTGCCCCCATGATGACGGCCCGGTTTGCCGGTTCAATTATCGCAACGGCCATTGGCCCGTGTAGCGGGATCGCGGGGTGAGGTTAATTCGTCAGGCGCACTTTGCGCCGTTTACCTTTCGCCCTATAGTCCGCGCGATTTTTGTTTGTGAGACGGTAATTCCAATGCCCAATGCCGCGGCTAAAAGCGTCAAGAAGGTCGTGCTCGCCTATTCCGGCGGGCTCGACACGTCGATCATTTTGAAGTGGCTGCAGATCACCTATGGCTGCGAGGTGGTGACCTTTACCGCCGATCTCGGCCAGGGCGACGAGCTCGAGCCGGCCCGGCAAAAGGCGCTGCGCGCCGGCATCAAGCCGGAGAACATCTTCATCGAGGATCTGCGCGAGGAATTCGTCCGCGATTTCGTATTTCCGATGTTTCGCGCCAACACGGTCTATGAAGGCCAATATCTGCTCGGCACCTCGATCGCGCGGCCGCTGATTGCCAAGCGGCAGATCGAGATCGCGCGCAAGGTCGGCGCCGACGCCGTTTGCCATGGCGCCACCGGCAAGGGCAACGATCAAGTCCGTTTCGAACTCGGCTATTATGCGCTTGAGCCTGGGATCAAGATCATCGCGCCGTGGCGCGAATGGCAATTCAAGGGCCGCGACGACCTGCTCGAATTCGCGCGCGCGCACCAGATCACGATTGCCAAGGACAAGGAGGGCGAGGCGCCATTCTCGGTCGACGCCAATCTTTTGCACTCGTCGTCCGAGGGGAAAGTGCTGGAGGATCCGGCCAAGGAAGCACCGGCGATCGTCTACCAGCGTACCATCTCGCCGATGGACGCGCCGGACAAAGCGACCGAAGTCCGCATCGGCTTTGCCAAAGGCGATGCCGTCAGCATCGACGGCGAGAAATTGTCGCCGGCGGCGCTGCTCGCCAAGCTCAACAAGCTCGGCCACGACAATGGCATCGGACGGCTCGATCTGGTCGAGAACCGTTTTGTCGGCCTGAAATCGCGCGGCGTCTACGAGACGCCTGGCGGAACCATTTTGCTCACCGCCCATCGCGCCATGGAATCGATCACGCTCGACCGCGGCGCCGGCCATCTCAAGGACGAGCTGATGCCGCGCTATGCCGAGCTGATCTATAACGGCTTCTGGTTTTCGCCCGAGCGCGAAATGTTGCAAGCGGCCATCGACAAGTCGCAGGAGCTGGTCGGCGGCGAAGTGCGTCTCAAGCTCTATAAGGGCAATGTCATGGTGACCGGGCGTGAGAGCCCGGCTTCGCTCTATTCCTCGACATTGGTGACCTTCGAGGACGACAAGGGCGCCTATGACCAGAAGGACGCCGAGGGCTTCATCAAGCTCAACGCATTGCGGTTGCGCACGCTGGCACAGCGGCGCCAAAAACTGGTCAAGAAGCAAGACAAGAAACCCGATTAGTCGTTCGGCCGAGTACACCTAGCGTGGAGACATTGAATGCGCGGCAACGCAAGAAGGCTGATTGTGCCCGTGGCCTTTGGGCTGGCGCTAGCGGCTTGCTCGGGCGTGAGCGACCCCTACAAGGAGCCGGAGCCCAATATTTATCCGAAGAATTACAAGCAGGAGATTCTCGATACGCTATCTACCGACCTGACCGATCCGACCAATATCCGCGACGCCTATATCACCGATCCAGCGCTCACGCCGGTCAACAAGGACCAGCGCTATACGGTCTGCGTGCGTGCCAATGTTCGCGACCAGAACCGCAGCTACACCGGCAGCAAGGACCGCATCGCCTATTTTTTTGCCGGCCATTTGAACCAATTGATCGAGGCGACCCCGGAACAATGCGGCAAAGCCGCCTACAAGCCGTTCCCGGAATTGGAAAAGCTTTGTTACGCTAAAAAATGCCAATAGCGCGCTAGCGGGCGGACAGTCAGTTTTGATTTTGCGGCGCAGCCTCTGGCGCGGCGTCAACCTTGACCGCTTTCATCTCCGGTACCAGCGGCAGATTGCGGCGCTTTTTATCGGCGATCTCCTCGATCACCTTGCGCATTTGCAGATAGCGCACCGGCGTCGTCGGGTGCGTGGTTGCCAAAGTGATGCTGGACGGATTTTCCAGCGACATGGCGCGCCAGACTTCCTCGGTGCCTGAAATATCGTAGCCGGCGCGCGTCGCGTAATAGGCGCCGACATAATCGGCCTCCATCTCGAAGCCGACGCTGAACGCGTTTAGGCCTGCCCGGTGCAGGTAATTCGAAAACGCGCCGCCGGTGTAAATGCCGCCCAGCAGGAAACCGCCATCGACCAGCGCGCCGCTGGCCTCGCCAAGAAAACCGTTAAACGATTTTTTCTCGTAATGGCCCATAGTCACATGGGCGAGTTCATGTCCGACGATCACGGCGAGGTCGAAGTTGGCGCGCGTTACCCGCAAAATGCCGGACTGGATGACGATCTTCTTGTGGTCGGTGAATGCGTTCGGCACTGGATTGGTTTCCAGGACGATCGGGATCGCGCAGCCGGTGACCGGATTTATCGTGAAGGTCTTGAGTTCGCCGTCGCGCAACAGAACGATCGTGAACGGCCGCTCGCCATTGTCTTCCAGGAACGCGTTGATCCAGCGCACCGAGGCGGTTACGGGAATCGGCTCGCCGTTGAACGAGACGAGTTCGTCCTTGTCGATAATTCCGGCCAGTGCCGCCGGTCCGCCGTCCGCCACCGAGATGACCGTCGGCCTGACCCAGCGTAGCCCCAGCGCCTCGGCCGAAAATTTGCGAAATTTTTGGGGCATGCTCTGTGGCGTCGCCGCAAACAGGCCGATCCGCGCGATCAGCCATTGCTTGCAGAATTCACGGTTGGCGGTGGCGATATGGTAGGCGACGCTGTCGAGCCGGTGCAGTTGCGCGTAATAGTCCTGTAACTGCCCGATTTCCTGCCGGCGGCGCTCGGTGGCGATATCCTCTTTCGACGATTTCGGTATGTCCGTGCTTGGCCCGGCAAAGGCCGCGCACACCAACACGCCAGCAATGACCGGCCAAAAACGCTTACGCACCGGACCCCCCGGAGCGCCAAAGATTGCGCCAAGGATACAACCGGATCAAGCCTAAGTTGTAGGCCGCAAAGCTTCCCGTGACAGCGGGCGGTTCAGTTTTTTAGCCGCGCAATCAGGCCATGGACATCGCCGAGCACATATAAATCCCGCACTTTGTGCCCCTCGAACGTGAAGATCGGCATGCCGGTCCACCATACATGCCGGCCGCTCGGTGCAACCCCGAACAGTTCTTTGCGGTGGAAGCCGTAAAATCGCATCTTGCCGCAGACGCGATTGTCTTCCTCGATCATGCTCAAAATGTCGGTGGTGTATTCGCCAAGCGCACCGGTTACCCAGTCCACGTACCCGGCAAACTGGTCGTGGCCAACGAGCGTCGGCCCGAGCGAACCGCGAAACGTGAAACCAGGGTGAAAAATCGTTGGAATTAGACTCTTGTCGGCGCGGTCCCACAGTTCCTTATAGAACACGCGCACAGTTTCTTTTTGCGGCGATAGCGTGACGCCGTCGAATTTGAGCGCGGGTTCGTCCATGCGGGAATGGCCGCCGCCTCAAACCTGCCGGTCGACCATGGCCTTCTTCAACACGGCGATTTCTTTCGCCGGATTGAGACCCTTGGGGCAGGCTTTCGAGCAATTCATGATGGTGTGGCAGCGAAACAGCCGGAACGGGTCTTCGAGATTGTCGAGCCGCTCGCCGGTGCCTTCGTCGCGCGAGTCCTGCACCCAACGATTGGCCTGCAGCAGCGCGGCCGGCCCGAGATAGCGGTCCGAATTCCACCAATAGCTCGGGCACGAGGTCGAGCAGCAGGCACACAGGATGCACTCGTACATGCCGTCGAGCTTGGCGCGGTCGTCGTGGCTCTGGCGCCATTCCTTTTCGGGTGTCGGCGAGGTGGTCTTGAGCCAGGGCTCGATCGAGGCGTATTGCGCGTAGAAATTTTTCAGGTCCGGGACCAGGTCCTTGATGACTGGCTGGTGCGGCAGCGGATAGATCTTGAGCGGCGCCTTGGCGTCGTCCATCGCCTTGGTGCAGGCCAGCGTATTGGTGCCGTCGATATTCATGGCGCAGGAGCCGCACACGCCCTCGCGGCAGGAGCGGCGGAAAGTGAGCGTCGGATCGACGTGGTTCTTGATCCAGATCAGCGCGTCGAGCACCATCGGCCCGCAATCGTCGCGGTCGACGAAATAAGTATCCATTCGCGGATTTTCGTCGTCATCCGGCGACCAGCGATAGATGGTGAATTCGGTCAGGTGCGTGGCATGCGCCGTGCGCGGCCAGGTCTTGCCCTGCGCGATCTTGGAATTTTTCGGCAGTGAAAATTCGGCCATGTCGGCGTTCCGCTGTTGGCGTTAATAGACGCGCGCTTTCGGTTCGATATAGGCGATGTCGTTGGTGAGCGTGTAAGTGTGCACCGGCCGGTAGTCGATCTTCACGCCGCCCTTGTCGTCGATCCAGGCCAGCGTGTGCTTCATCCAATTCTTGTCGTCGCGCTCGGGGAAATCCTCGCGGGCGTGGCCGCCGCGGCTTTCGGTGCGATTTTGCGCCGAGTCCATGGTGACCACCGCTTGCGCGATCAGATTGTCGAGCTCCAGCGTTTCGATCAGATCGGAATTCCAGATCAGCGAGCGGTCGGTGACATGGATGTCGGCCATGCCGTCGAATACCTCCTGGATGCGCTTGTGGCCTTGTTCCAGTACTTCGCCGGTGCGGAACACCGCGCAATCCTCCTGCATGACCTTCTGCATGTTGAGCCGCAATTGCGCGGTCGGCGTGGCGCCGGCGGCGTTGCGGAATTTGTCGAGCCGCGACAGCGCGAGGTCGGCTGAACCCTTGGGCAGTTCCGGATGCTTGTCGCCGGGGGTGAGCAGTTCTGCGCAGCGCAGCGCCGCGGCGCGGCCGAACACGACCAGATCGATCAGCGAATTCGAGCCGAGCCGGTTGGCGCCGTGCACCGACACGCAAGCGGCTTCGCCAAGCGCCATCAGGCCGGGCACCACGGTGTCGGGATCGCCATTTTTCTTGGTCAGCGCTTCGCCGTGATAATTGCAGGCGATGCCGCCCATATTGTAATGCACGGTCGGCAGCACCGGGACCGGTTCGCGCGTGATATCGACGCCGGCGAAAATGCGCGCGGTATCGCTGATGCCCGGCAGCCGCTCATGCAGCACCGCCGGATCGAGGTGATCGAGATGCAGGAACAGATGATCCTTGAGCTTGCCGACGCCGCGGCCTTCGCGGATTTCCAGCGTCATGGCGCGCGATACCACGTCGCGTGACGCCAGGTCCTTGGCCGAGGGCGCATAGCGCTCCATGAAGCGTTCGCCTTCGGAGTTGACCAGATAGCCGCCTTCGCCGCGCGCCCCCTCGGTGATCAGGCAGCCCGCGGGATAGATGCCGGTCGGGTGGAACTGGACGAATTCCATGTCCTGCAAGGGCAGGCCGGAGCGCAGCACCATTGCATTGCCGTCGCCGGTGCAGATATGCGCCGAGGTGCAGGAGAAATAGGTGCGGCCGTAACCGCCGGTCGCCAGGATCGTCATGTTGGCGCTGAAGCGGTGGACGGTGCCGTCGTCCATGTTGAGCGCAACCACGCCGCGGCAGCGGCCTTCGTCGTCCATGATCAAATCGAGTGCGAAATATTCGATGTAGAACTCGGCCGCGTGCTTGAGCGCCTGGCCATACATGGTGTGCAGCATGGCGTGGCCGGTGCGGTCGGCGGCGGCGCAGGTACGCTGCGCGGTGCCCTTGCCGTAATGCGTGGTCATGCCGCCGAACGGGCGCTGATAGATGCGGCCGTCTTCCCTGCGGGAAAACGGCAGGCCCCAATGTTCCAGCTCATAAACGGCTTGCGGCGCGTTGCGGCAGAGATATTCGATGGCGTCCTGGTCGCCGAGCCAATCGGCGCCCTTGACGGTGTC
>Ga0182030_10021070_pt1 | contig 12238 bp, 12 predicted proteins | sample 812S3MmetaG_FD_121299 | JGI IMG/M metagenome (GOLD analysis project Ga0182030, IMG submission 121299) | Permafrost microbial communities from Stordalen Mire, Sweden - 812S3M metaG (Illumina Assembly) | ecosystem: Environmental > Terrestrial > Soil > Wetlands > Permafrost | place: Sweden...
AGAAAGTCGCGACGGCTGGTCTGTCCGACGCCTTTGGATTTTTCGGAGGGATTATTTTCTTTCAACATTACGCGCCCCCTTTCATGGCCTTGCTTGCATCCTGCACGGCATCGAGAATCCGGGCATGGGTTCCGCAGCGGCACAGATTGCTGTCCATGTAGGCCAGCGCTTCCTCGCGGGTGGCATGCGGCTTCTCTTCCAGAAGCGCATACGCCGTCATGATCATGCCCGGCGTGCAATAGCCGCATTGAAAAGCGGTATGTTTGACAAAAGCTTCTTGAATCGGGTGCAACTTTCCGTTATTGCTAATGCCTTCAATTGTCAGAACGTGTTTGCCAGCCACTTCCTTGATTGGGGTACTACAGGATCTGACAGGCTTTTTATTGATGAGGACCGTACAGGCACCGCAAAAACCCTCACCACAGCCAAACTTCGCGCCGGTAAGGCCCAAGTCGTAGCGCAACACCCACAGCAACATGCGCTCGTCGTCGACCTTCACGCTTGTCGGCTTGCCGTTTAGAGTAAACGATATCGTTCGCTGCATATTTTTTTACAGTCCTTTCGGATGTGGTCGCGACCAGCCGGTTAAGGCCGGTACTTGAATGCGCCAGTTTCTGGACTAACCCGTCTCCGGAATAAGTACTTCCAGACGACACATCTGACCTGCAATTGTGAGTGCGCTGAAAATACAACGGAATTAGAAAATTAACAACTGAAAACTAAACAGCTCAAATCTGTAGCTTAGCCTTCCGGTTCCAGCAATCTCACCTTCGCTGAAGGGGAACAGCGATGCTCATCAACCACATATCGCCTAGAGACCGCGCACTTTTAGTCCGACGCCACGACAACTGACATGTCACGCAAATTTAAGTTGACAAGCCGAGAAACCGAAGCTCAAGATGGACGCCATTACTAACGTCGAAGTTATGTGAAAGTCCCAACATGAAGCGATTTGGCCTTATAACGGTTTCTTCGAGTGCCTCGCACCGATTCTGACTTATTGTTAGCAAAGAGGCCAACCAGGTCTGCGCCAAATGACCACAGGCCTGCGTGGCGCCAGGCAGCTTCCTTTTTCGCTCAAACTTGCCCCACGTTTTCGCCATGTTCGGTTCGGTGGCTTTGCTGGCACATCATCACGGCAATCTTTGCGATTGAGACTAAAGGGCGCGTGCTCGCGAAAGTTTCTCTGTAAACGAGTTGAACTGCCTTTCTTTGAGAAATTGTGCGAACGACGGGAGAGGGACACATCGAAAACTGTTAACTGCTTATAGAACTTCTAGACGGACCGAAAGCGCTGTCTAAGGAAGCGCGACATACCTGCAACTTGCCATCAGATGTCACTTGAAGGGGGGACATGCAAGGTACTCAAGTGCGACAAGTCAAGCAATCGCTGGGTTTCGTCCAGGGGGCGCCACGCACGAATTTCCGGTGGGTTGTGTTGCTTCTGGCGTGCGTAGCCCAGATTATCAACTTCGCTGATCGGGCAAATATTGGAGTAGCCATCCCGTCACTGCGAGCCGAATTCCATCTTACCAATTTTCAGGTGGGCCAAATGGCGAGTATTTTCTTTTTGGCCTATTTTGCAATAATACCGATGGGCTGGCTGGTCAGCAAATTCGGTGTCCGTGGTTTCATCTCGCTCTCGATGATCGGTTTTTCAGCCTTCACGGCGTTGATTGGAGCCGCTGGATCAGGCGCCATGGTGAGGTGGTTCCGGTTTGGGCTGGGGATAACAGAAACACCAACGACTGTAGCCGCCAACAGCTCAGTGAAGAACTGGTTTCCCGCCAAGGAGCGTGGGACCGCATTGGGGTGTTTGACGGCAGCCAGCACCTTAGCCATAACGGCGACGCCGATAGTAGCCGCATGGATCTTGAAGAACCACGGTTGGCGGTATATCTTCTTTTACTTTGCTATCCCTGGAGTCGTCTTCTCATTGTTCTGGTATTGGTTGAATCGACGGCATCCGCAGGAGAGCCCTTATTCGAACGCAGCGGAACTCGAGTACATTCAAACCGCTATGCCTACGCGGGCGAAAAGACAGCGGCCATCGGTGCACTGGGCTGGTTCGATCGATTCCTTCGCGCCAAGAAAGTAAGGGTTCTTGAATCTTCCGGTCAGTTGTTTACTTCCCGGAATATTCTTGGGGTCATGCTCACCTATTTCTTTACCCAGATCAGTTTTTACGGAATTATCACGTGGGTGCCATCGTACCTTCTCAACGCCAAGGGTTATTCGATTATGAAGATGGGTTGGGTGGCGGCAACCCCGTGGGCGGGTGGGGTGGTGGGCAATTTACTCGGCGGCTGGATCTCCGACAACTGGCTCTATGGGCGACGAAAGCCGATGATGCTGGTCAGTGGACTGGGCACTTTAGGGGGAATGTACGCCATCATCCATGCGCCTACGCCGGCGACTCTGGGCGTGTCCATGTTCATCACCGGGATACTGCTGAATTCAAGCTGGCCATCCTATTTTGCCTTTCCTATGGGCTTCACGACGAGTAAGACCTATCCGGTTGCGATTTCAATCGTGCTTGCGGGCGCCAACGTGGGTGCATTGGTTTCCCCGATGATAGGCGGTTACCTGCTGGATATCTACAAAAATTACGATGTGATCTTTATCTTTATGGGCGCGGCTGCGTTCTTGAGCCTTTTGTCGGCTCTGCTGCTGCTGGATGAACCGGTCAACGTTTGAAGGACAGAGTGGATAAATCAAATGGTTGAAAGGAGTGTCACAATGGGCACAGCAGAGTTTTCCATGCCCGGTGAAGTGGTATTAGTAACCGGTGGCCGACAGGGCATCGGGAAGGCGATCGCTCTCGCTATTGCGGAAGCTGGAGCCAATGTGGCCATTTGCGATGTTGTTTCGGAGGATGGAGAACTGCAAGCCGTGGCCAAGGAGATCGAAAGGCTCGGTCGTCATTCGCTCGCTATCCATGCCGATACCAGCAAAAGAACCGATGTAGAGGCTATGGTCGAACGAGTTATGCATGAATTCGGGCGCATTGACGTGCTCGTCAACAATGCTGGCATTGCGATTAGAAAGCCTTTAATGGACACCACTGAAAATGACTGGGATAAGCTGATGGGTATTGATTTCAAAGGCTATTATCTTTGCGCTCAGGCGGTGGCCAGGCGAATGATTGAACAAAAGCGGGGTTCGATGATAAACCTAGCCTCTCAGTATGCGTTTAGAGTAACCCCCGGGATGGGACTGTATGCCATTGCTAAGGCGGGGGTGACCATGTTCACACGAGCGTTGGCCCAAGAGCTTGGTAAGTTTGGCATAAGGGTAAATGCTATTGCTCCCGGGATGGTCAGGACCGAGTTCGCCCGGTATCGCTGGGGGGATCCTCAATTCATACAAAAGTTCGAGGCAGCAGTGCCCCTGGACCGGATTGCTGACCCAACCGATCTTACCGGTGTTGTTTTATTCTTGGCCTCACGTGCTTCCGAGTTTGTAACCGGCCAGATCATTTCTGTAGACGGTGGAGAAGGCATATAGTCGCTTGACTTTCGCCAGAATTGTACACGGCACTGTTCTTGGCAAGAGAGTTTGACCAACACGGTGCGTGTGGTTATGCCCGGAACGTGCAAGCGGAGCGGGAAAGGCTGGAAGGGGTTCGTATCCGGATCTGCAGAGATTGAAGGAAGTCTAATTCAAGGAGCAAACATCGTGAATGCAAAAGAAGCTGCTTCCGGTCTGCCGCGGGTGCCAGAACAGTGCCAAGGTCCGAATCCTGACCTCACGCCACCGAAGTTCGTCGCCCCACCGGGCACCTGCGATTGCGCGGTGCATGTCGTTGGCCCCTTCGCGCAGTTTCCATTGATGTCGAACCGCAAGGTTACGCCTCAGGAAGCGACGGCGGAGGACTACCGGCGCGTCATGGCAGCGTTGCGGATTGAGCGTGCTGTAGTGGCACTGGACTGACACGTTTTTTGAACTAATTTACAACGCGATGTGCGTGCGGTATGGAGAGGAACTGGCATGGAACCAGTCCAGATTGTTCTTTGGCCTGTTAGTGAAAGATGTGCTTATTAGGCGGTCAGAACACTGGTCATGCTATAAGGTGCCGGAGAAAGACGATGTTGAAAAGGGAACCAACTACTTCCCTGACTTCCGTCCTGACATCTCTGAGGTTCCATAGCGCCCAAAAGCGATTCCAGCGGTCGGCGGGGCGGGGGATAGTGAAAGCGTACCGAGCAGGTGGTCAATAAAGCTATACGTACACCTTGAACTGGTCGGAGGCGGCTTTTCATGGCGTGGCCGCGCCCGGTAGCAGCCTCAAAATCGCATACATTGATGGTCGCATGGCCGGGCAGGGACGGTCATGGTGCTCCGGTGCATGCTGTGAGACCAGCGGACATCAACTTGTAACTACTGCCCGAACCGCCAAGCTCTTCTAGATACGTATAAGACGCGCTGACTACGGGCTGGAATACGGGCTGGAATTCTCTGGGCGGTGGTGGCGGAATCGGTCCGCAACTGAATCCCCTGGAGTCCTGCGCTAAGTGGTTTTAGGTGAAAAGGGTTCAACGAGCATTGGAGGGGTAGCCTCTCGTTTTCTCCCCCACGCTCCGGCTCGGCTTCTCGACGCGCCATATTGTCGCCGCGCGCATCTATACAAAGACAGAACGGAAAGGTGAGTGCATGAATCGTCGTGAGTTCCTTCGCTCTGCCAGCATCGTCTCTGCGGCCCTTGCCTGCTCGGATGCGGCGCAGATGTTTGCGCTCGGCACGGAAGTTCACCGCTGGCGGACTTTTGAAGTCACCACGCGTATTGAGGTTCTGCGCCCGTCGGGATTAACCCGTATTTGGCTACCGGCGGCCCTGATCGGCAACACACCGTTCCAAAGAACGCTGTCCAATGAGTTCAGCGCTATCGGCGGGAGCGCGGAACTCCTAACCTTCAAAGCAGACTCGCTCGGCATTGTTGCCGCGCAGTTTCCACCTGGCGTCCCTCCGCTCCTCACCCTCACCAGCCAGGTCGCAACCCGCGACTACAACGTAGACTTCGCCTCACGGCGTCATACGCACCGGGCAAAAGCTGCTGAGCTTGAGTATTTCCGCAGGTCAACCGCTTTGCTACCCACGGACGGCATCGTCAGGGCCGAGGCGATGGAAATTACTCGCGGTGCTGGCAATGACCTTGAAAAGGCTCGCGCCATCTACGAGTGGATCGTTGACAACACTTTCCGTAATCCCAAGACGCGAGGCTGCGGCACCGGCGATATTCGCTGGATGCTTCAGTCCGGTGACTTGGGCGGCAAATGCGCAGATCTAAATGCTCTTTACGTAGGCCTCGCTCGTGCCGCTGGCCTTCCCGCGCGCGACCTCTACGGCATTCGCATAGCTAAGTCGGAGCTGGGCTACAAAAGCCTCGGCGCATCGTCGGAAAAGATAACTAAAGCACAGCATTGCCGTGCGGAGGTATACCTAAGCGAATACGGCTGGGTTCCTGTCGATCCCGCAGATGTACGCAAGGTAGTGCTCGAGGAGCCTCCTGGGAATCGTGCGATCGAGGATGAAATGGTCAAGGCGGCTCGTGCCCGGCTCTTCGGCTCATGGGAGATGAACTGGATTGCGTACAACTTCGCGCATGATGTGACATTGCCCGGTTCCAGCGGCGCACCGATAGGCTTTCTCATGTATCCGCAAGCAGAAACCGATTCCGGACGGCTCGACAGCCTTGACCCAGACAACTTCCGTTATGAGATCACGGCCCGCGAGATTTCCTAGCGTTATCTGGCGGACATGTATTGACTAATGACCCGGGTTGATGAGGACCCAAAACACGTAACCTTCAACACAAGAGAGAATCGACATGAAATACGGAGCAAGAAATAAGATCACTGCCAAAGTTGTGTCGGTGAAAAAAGGCGACATCATGTCTCTGGCTAAGTTTGAGGTCACATCTCCGATTCAGATGGCTTCGGTCCTGAGCACGGAGTCTGTAGAGGAGATGGGACTCAAGCCCGGCGACAGCGTTGAGCTGATCGTCAAGGCAATTCACGTCCTGCCCGTGAAAGAATAGAGCGCGTGTTTCATAAGTGATCGTAACCGCCAGCCAGCTTCGCCGCACAAGAACGTGGCGAGAGCTTCCTGACCATCGCCGCTAGGGAGATCTCGCCTGCTGGTATCTGGAGCCTTTGGCGAAGGCGTGTCCACGGGACAGACCGAACACACTGCACAAGATCCCGAAGCTGCGTGGGCATTGCGCTCACGCCATGCGCCGCTCGCCTCAACCCAATCTCTCAAGCGGCTCTTTGCTTGGACTCCAGTGGCAGGTTCGCCCTGTTCCACGCATCGAATCCGCCCACAAGTGCCCAGACCTTTTTATAGCCTCGCTGCTGAAGTCCTTGCGCCAAACTGGCGCTCGAGTTTTCGTTCGGTCAAGTGCAGTAAGCAACAATAGGTTTGTCCTTCGGAATCCTTGAAATATTCTCGTCGAGATTATCCGCCGGGACGCGAATTGCCTTTTGCACCTTCAAGTCAGATTGCGCCCATGCTTGCGGGTTGCGTGTGTCGATGAACACGAAATCTTCCCCTGCTTCCATTCTCTTTCTCACTTCCTCGACTGTGATTCGAGGAGCGTCAGTTCGCGGAGTATCGGCCATATGGAGTTCTCCTTCTGTCGGGCTCAGAGGTTAGATGCCTAAAACAATCAAAGCGAAGGCACCAATCTGTTTGCAGCGCCCGACGCCCAGAACAGCAGGAAGGTAAAGAACAGCCCATTCGTGCCGTTCAAAGCCGGCGATGGCCTCGGGCATTTTTCAAGGTCTATCCTGAATGCCGGTCATACAACGACTGCCGCCATATATCGTTGTGAGAGAGGAAACAAACCGTAACCGTTGGTTGCAGTGGTTCGAGGTAAGGTGAAACAGATTCTGCGCCGCATCCGCTCGAAATCATCGCTAGAATTGAATCGAGTCAAATTCGGCATCAGGAATGACAGTAATGCAGAAGCAGCGTATCTATCTCGACTTCAATGCTACGACTCCAATCGCACCGGAAGTGGCAGCCGCCATTACTCAGGCGCTGGCGGAGCCATTCGGCAACCCGTCCAGCGAGCACTGGGCGGGGTGGCCGGGGCGGCAGGCCGTCGAAAAAGCCAGAGGTCAGGTGGCCGCTTTATTGCACTGCAGTTCCGACGAGGTTGTATTCACCAGCGGCGGCAGTGAAGCCAACAATCACGCTCTGAAGGGTATTTTCTTTGCCCAAAGCGGGCGCAACGGCCATATTGTTACCACTCAGATTGAACATCCAGCGATTCTCAACCCGTGCCATTTTCTGGAGCGACTGGGCGCGTCCGTAACGTACGTGTCGGTGGATGGCTCTGGCCGGGTCGATCCGGACGATATTCGCCGTGCCCTGACATCCCGCACCATCCTTATTTCGGTAATGCACGCCAACAATGAGGTCGGAACCCTGCAACCCATCTGCGAGATTGCCCGCATTGCGCGCGAACGGGGCATTCCTTTCCATACCGACGCGGCGCAGTCGGTGGGGAAGATCCCTACGAACGTGGATGTGCTTGGCGTGGACCTATTGACGGTAGCCGGACACAAGCTCTATGCACCCAAGGGAGTTGGCGCTCTCTACGTTCGTAAGGGCGTTCGCCTGGAGCCGCTGATTCACGGAGCCGGTCACGAATCAGGCCGCCGCGCTGGGACGGAGAGCATCCCACTCGACGTCGGTCTAGGCGCAGCTTGTGAGCTGGCGCGGTCGTGGCTGGGGATGGAATCGGTACGGCAACTCCGGGATCTCTTCTGGGAATTGCTGCAAGCGCGGTTTGGAGAACGGGTAGTTCTAAATGGTCACCCAACCGAAAGGCTGCCCAACACTCTGAACGTCAGTTTTGCGGGAAAAAGTGGTTCGGACATTTTGCTTGGCCTGGAAGGAGTGGCTGCTTCCACGGGCTCCGCATGCCACGCGGGGTCGACAGAACTTTCACCAGTGCTGAAGGCCATGGGAGTTCCGCTGGAAATCGGAATTGGCACCATTCGTTTCAGCCTTGGTCGAACAACGACGCGCGAAGAGATCGAAGAGGTGGTTTCGCGCCTGTAGTGCCAGCCGTGCTTTTGGCGCTAGCCGAGAGCATGGCTGCATGTTCGACAGTTTGGAGGTGCAAGTCCTCTGGCCGTTGAGCGTGGCCGACTGGACGACTCCGTCGCGGTAATCGATGGGGAAGATCTAGCACCAGGTTATTGACGCTGGCCCAGGCCGAAACCATGTGCACCAAAGTTTTCTTTCCCGCTACGCGTACCGCGCAGCGCCTTGCCATCGACCGCCACCACCTCGCCCGCCGTCAGCTGGGCAATCGATGACACCAAAGTAATAAAGCCGTTTTCCAACTCCGCAGAATCCAGCCCGGAGATGACTCGGTTACTCCGTTAAAGGTGTCGTGCCAGGGGATGCCACCCGGCAACTTTAGGAAACTCTTGAACCAGAGGTGTTTAGCCTTGCCGTACCCCTCGATCTCGTTCCAGCTATCGGCGCCGCTTAACACTGCGGCAATCACCATCAGCAGGATCTCCTCAAGCAGATGCTCCCGAGTATCCTCAACCCGAGGACCACGCAACTCAGCAAAGTACTTCAGCGGATTGTTCATCCCTCATCTCACCCCGCCTGTTTACTTGTGCATATAGCAATTTAAGATGCGTCGGCCCTGCAGCTACGTAAGTATCTGAACCGCTTTGGAGCAGAATTGATTCGAGTTGGAGAGCCCGCAATGGCGGAGGTGGAAGGCCTCGTGGTTGGAAATGAAACGACAACAAACGCAGCACGAGAAGCAAAATCTTCGCTAAGTGACAACCCAGCAAAAACAGAAGCAAGAGCGCCTTGTCGCACGCGAATAAGTGTATTAGTTACAATAAGTTAGTGGCGGAGCGTGGACTCGAACCACGGACCTACGGATTATGAGTCGACTTTCGGCCCCCGCCCTTTCTGTATTATCAGCACGATAGCATGGCAGAAAGCGGCAGAATGGGACCGGACGCGCAACCAGGACGCAACTAGGAACCGCCTAAATCCCGAGCCAGACATCGTTGGCGTCAGCCCAATCGTAGACCCGCTCCAGTAGAAAATTGACAGTACTGTGCGGAGCTGAGACTTTTCGGGATGCATTGCCCAAGCACCCCGCCAGTCTTAGCGGCAATGTAACGACAGCACATGCCGTGAGTGCTCTACATGCTCTCCTGCACCCGCTGTGGTCGCCGTCTTCCATCGGGACTTCGCATACTTGGCACATACAGACGCTTGGCTCAGTATTGCCTGTCAGGGGACGCAAAGCTGTACCCTCGCACTCCCACTGGTGCCCCGTGAAATCGCAATAATGTATGTGACTCAAAGATTTCCTCCTGGACCGTAAAGCCCGTCAGCCTCTGATCCGTTTTTTCCGGCACATGGTGATGTTGCCAACGAACGGTATATCCAATACGTAGAATATCTGACACACATAGTGTGCAATAAACATAGTAGACCATGAGCCACGGAGGAAATCAAATATGTTCTGCGTATTGCTCATTATGTATAATCGCGGGCATGGGCTGGAAGATGATGAAAATCGCAGTTTGCGATGTGTGCGGCCACCGCTGGATAGCGCAGGTGGAGCAACCGAAGTATTGCGCCAGCCAAAAGTGCCGCTCAGCGCTATGGGATAGCGGCGGGGTGGATGGGCGCACGCTGGAGGCAAGAGTCAAGACGGGGCGTAGCCGGAGACTGAAGAAGGGCAGCTAGCTAAGGTATTTATGTTTATTGCACATATTGACTCTCGGCAGCTTCTATAGGCCAGTGAAAGTCTGTTCAGTGCTCAGGTTGTCTGGCATCAGGCAACCTGAGCGCGTTCTCTTCTAGTTCATTCAGCATGCGGCAAGTTCAATTTTGGCTCAGCAATTATACGCCCGCTGTCTTTGGGCGAACGTCTGGAGCCTGCGGTCCCCGTCCAGAAGAGGCCAGCAGTTCCGGTAGGATCCCATACCGCTCCGGTACCAGCGTGATCTTGGCTTTACTCTCAACTAGCTTCTGGGTTTCCAAAATCTGGAACATTGCAGCTTCCACGTCCGGATCAGCCGCTACCTTGTTCAGTGCCTCGCCCACAATGCGCGGACGCATCGCGGCGGCCTTGGCAAACTCCACCGCCGCCTGTCGCTCGGCAGTGCTAGTGATGATGCTCACCTGATTGGAACCGCTCTGCTTGATGGCAGCAGTCACCTGGCGCAGCCGGTTCACTACCTTTTCTTCGATCTGCTTGATCATCTCGAGGTCGCGAAAATGGACTTTGCGAATGTAGATCGAGCCCAGTTTGTAACCCCATTCATGAGATTTTGGCGAAACCTCGTCGCGTACCGTCTGACTCATGGTGTGGCGGTTTTGTAGCATGTCCGCCAGTTTCATGTTGCTGAGGCAGCGCACTGTGGAATTGCTGACGTTGGCGGCCAGTGATCCGCGCGGGTCCGCGTTCTTGAACAGGAATGCTACTGGATCAGAGATGAACATCTCGTACCAGATACCAATACCCATCGGCGCACCCTCTTCTGAGTTGACTGGCTGGCTGCGCAGATACTGCTGGTCGATACGCATATCTAGAACGTAGCGCTGACCAAACCACTGTACGATCGGAGCCAACACTCCAATGTCGCGCAACAGTATGTGCAGACCTGGTTCTTTAATGATCGCCTTCACTCGCCCGAAGAGGACGTAGACGAGGCACTGACCCTCTTCAACGATGGTATACACGCCGCACGAGCGCATTATGACGAACACGCCGGGAATAGCAATAAAACAGAGAACAAATGCAACTGCAGCAGAAAATAGGTTCATTTTAATTTTGACTCCATAACCACCTGTTGGGTCTGGCCAAACAAGCCTAGACGTACATTGCGGACGTAAGCTCGCAGGGCGTTTTCGCCCGTGGCTTTCAGTTGCGTCAATTGGTCAGCAAGCGCGACGAGCGGCTGCACCTCAGCCTGCGCCTTCAATGTCTCGATTTCGACAGCCCGCTTGGACTGCTCAATGCGCTGGTCGGCAGTGGCCTGCGCCAAACTGATGTCAGAAGACACCATATTGTGAGCCGTGTTAATGGCCGCGAGCGCCGATTCCACTTCAGTAGGCGGGTCAATGCCAGTGATGAGCGAGGCGTCGAGGACGATGCCATAACGCGCATCCGAAGAGCTGCACTCCTTGTCCATGTGCTCATTAAGATCGCGCAGATTCTTGCGTAGATCATTGATTGAGATACCGGCTGCGGCTGAGATGCCGGCGGCGGCCACATTGCTCGGATCCGGCGGGGCTTCGAAGGTGGCAATACGCTCGCGCAGAACTGAGACAAAATATCCCATGACGTGCGCAATAGGTCTTTTCACTCCGAACAGATACGCATAGAGATTACGTTCTGAGATGTGGTAGCGGATCTGCCCGGTCAAGCCAGTGTTCAACTGGTCCTTGGTGACGGCTTCTAGGATAGTGCCACCGTTGTTCGCGTTCTGAAGCTCTGGATCAAAAGCCATATTCAGAGTCTGCGTGGCGATCGAGACCTTGTACACTTTCTGCCACGGCAGTTTGAAATACGGCCCCCCAGGCATGATGACTCGCACCTGTGGGTATTTGTATCGCTGCTTTTCTTCATCGTTAAGGTTGGCAGAGATTGGATCGTCGAGAGTTGTGACAGTGAGGCGTGGCGCACGACCGAAAGTGGTCTTGATCGCGCGTTCATTCTGATCGACGGTATAGATACCGCCCATTAGGATGAGCACAATAATCCATGCGATGAATGCTGCGAAGATTCCAAGGAAAACACTGAATTCCATGTGGGTCGCTCCTGCAATGTGGAAACGGCGGCTCAGTAAGCCGGCAAGATCGAGACGGTATTCGACTCTCTCGGCATCGTACACCTCCAGCTCGAGCGGCGTGGCTGGTTCGCCAGTTGGCACGCCCGCCGCTCACTGATCCCATGCTCGATGCACGCACGAGACACCGCACAGCGCTGCCGCTCCGGGCTTAGAAGTTTCCCGAGGCGATGTCCTTCAGCACCAGCTTGTCGAGGCTCAACTCCGCAACCAGCCGCTTCAGCTTGCCGTTTTCCTGCTCCAGTTGCTTCAGCCGACGCGCCTGATCGACCTGCAAGCCGCCATACTCCTTGCGCCACCGGTAGTACGTCTGCTCGGTGATCCCGCCTTCGCGACACGCCGCCGGAGTGGTCTTTCCGTTGGCTACGCCTACCTCAATCTGCCGCAGC
>Ga0182030_10021073_pt1 | contig 12236 bp, 8 predicted proteins | sample 812S3MmetaG_FD_121299 | JGI IMG/M metagenome (GOLD analysis project Ga0182030, IMG submission 121299) | Permafrost microbial communities from Stordalen Mire, Sweden - 812S3M metaG (Illumina Assembly) | ecosystem: Environmental > Terrestrial > Soil > Wetlands > Permafrost | place: Sweden...
ATCGGCGGCTGTGGCTTGGCCGCGATTGATGATGGCCAGGGCGTGCTTGGTGGAAATGCCGACGCGGCCAAAGCCGAATCCTTTGTTGAACCCGGAGCGCTCGACCAGCCAGGCCGCGTAAACTTTCTTGCGGGTTTCGAGCGCGGGATAGCTGGGCAAGGTTAAACCGCGTGCGACGGCGCGCTGTTTCAGATCGTCGTGCTGCCCGGCGGAAAGCACAGGGTTCTTGAAGAACGAGCCCGCGCTCTGGCAATCGGCGTCTCCGGGGATGATGAGCATGCCTTTGAGGGCGCGGATATGGCGCACGGCCTCGCGGGTTTCGGCGAGATCGGGCGGCGTTTCGCGTCCTTCGAAATGGCGCTTGAGATCGGCATAGGCGATGCGTGGGCTGCCCCCCGGCGTGAGCGCATAGGTGACGCGGAGAACGATGAAGCGTCCGCGCTCGCTGGTATTGAAGATGCTGGTCCGGTAGCCGAAGCCGCAGGCTTCACGGCAGAGTGCGCGCACCTGGCCGTCTTTCAGATCCAGAACCTGCACCGAGACAATCGTCTCGGAAACCTCCTGACCGTAGGCGCCGACATTCTGCACGGGAGTCCCGCCCACGCTGCCTGGGATGCCGCTCAGGCACTCGACGCCAGCGCAGCGGGCCATCACGGCGTGAGAAACAAATTTGTCCCAGGATTCGCCGGCGCCCACGTCGAAGATAACCTTGCCATCCTCATCGTGTCCGCTATGCTGTTCAATGCCTTGAACCGCGATTTTCAATACGAGGCCCGGCCAACCCGCATCGGCGACCACCAGGTTGCTGCCGCCGCCCAGAGTGAAGAGAGGCAGCTCGCGCGAGCGCGCGAATGCAATTGCTTGCTGCAATTCAACGATACTGCTCACCTCGACGAAGAACTTTGCCGGGCCTCCGATCTTGAGGGTGGTAAGCGGCGCGAGCGGAATGTTTTCGAGCAGATGCACGAGTCATCCTCAATATTACACAGGACTGGAGAGAGCACCCGTGCCCGATGGGAAACGTTTGGACACTCCTTCAATTCGGTTCGGGACGGAGCCTGGATGCTCCATGGTTGCGGCCCGTGACGGCGCGGAACTGTTACGTGGGCAGATCCACTCCCGAGAAGCGTTTGCAGGCCTCGAGTAGTTTCTCCTGCCGGTCCGCGTCACGGGCGGCAGGGTTTGGGGTGCGGGGCCGTAAGTGAAAGAAGTACTCTCCTGTGACCATCGCAGCCGGGTCGGTGCTGACCGCGAGCCAGACCTGAGTGCGGTGCCCCGCGTCCAGATCGTCCGGCGCCCCCGGACCTCCCATCTTGGTTGCCACCCAGCCGGGCTCGAGCGCATTGGAGAGAACGTCCGGCCAGCGGCGTGCGATCGCGAAGGCCAGAAGCACATCATGCAGCTTGGTATCGGAGTAAGCCTGTTGTCCCTGCCAGGGGCGGTGCTCCCATGCGAGATCCTTCAGGCTGGCATCGCCGCCCTTATGGAGACCGGAGCTCAGGTAGACGAGGCGCTTCGGTCTTTGAATCAGCGCGGTAAGAATATACGGTGCAAGGATATTGACGGCAAATACATGAGGCAGGCCGTCTTCCGTCGCGATGCGTTGGGACTCCCTGTAGCCGATACCCGCGTTGTGGATCACGGCATCGAAGGAGCCGAGTGCGTTGACCTGTTTAGCCACGTTGCGGGTTTGCGCGATGCTGCTCAGATCGCCAATGACGACGGTTTCCGCGCCCGGAACGAGGGACAGCGCTTCCTGTCCTCGTTGCTGGTTACGAGCGTGCAGAACTACGCCATGCCCCTGCTCGAGGAGAAGTTGTGCGGCCATTCGGCCGAGTCCGTCGGAAGAACCTGTGATGAACACTCGCGCCATTTAATCTTGCCTCTCTGTCTGCCGCGCCCCATGGCGGCCAGCCGACAACTCTATCCGGCAACTCTGGAGACGGTAGTATAAGGTAAGAAGACAATCCCGCTCCCACCGAGGCAGCGGAAACTGAATGACCGGGTCGAAGTTATGGCCGGGGTGAGTGCGATAAGTAGCTGTGACGCGGGTCACAGCCACGGAGGGCGGAGGCCCGTAGTATCTTCAATAGAAGCATGACGTGTCGGTGCAAACTCGTCGGTTGGGCGCTGGTAATGGTTGTGTTGGCAATGCCGTTGTCGGCGCTGGGTTCGTGCTGGTTGCAAGCGGCGGCCGGACATTGCACATCGCATTGCCCGATGATGGGCGGACATGCGCCTTCATTCAGCATTCAAGAAGCTCCCGCAGATGGCTCCTGCTGCCAAATCTCTGCTGCCAGACCGGTGCCCGCGCCAATGGCGCAGGTTCCAGGTGTCGGTGGCTATGCGGCTCCAACGCTCATTGCCTCGGTGTTGGATGTCCCAACCGGACCGGCAAAAGCCGAACCGCCCGATCCGCTTGCTCGGGCGTCGTGTCCCTCCCTCCAGTCCGTTTTCTGCACTTTCCTGATCTAGTCTGTCCTTTTTTGCTCATCCCTTTTAGGCGTGATTGCCTAACATTTCGAACACGCATTTTTCAGCGTCGTCTGAGCAAGAGAGAACACCCTTATGACCAGCAAAATAGTTGCTCTGCTTGCCTTTGGCTGTTTGTGGCCAGCCCTCGGTGTCTCACAACAGGTTCAGCTCCCGGTCACGCTTCAGGAGCCTGCGACCGGCACTGCACAAACCGCGGGACCGTCGCCCGCTCCCGTCGAAGGCCATCTTCTCGCAGACCTCGTTCGCGAAGCTTTGCAAAAGAATCCGGCTGTTCAGGGTGCTCTGCATAGTGTGGAAGCGCAGCGGCGGCGCGTGCCGCAAGCGAAGGCGCTCCCCGACCCAAGTGTTGGCGTGAGTTGGATGGGCAACATTCGGCCGTTCTCTGTGCAAACCGGAGACCCGTCAAGCTATCGCGGTGTCAACGCAATGCAAACCCTGCCTTACCCCGGCAAGCTGAAGCTGCGCGGCGAGATCGCTTCGAAAGAGGCCGATGCCGGATCTTCGGACCTGGAAGCGGTTCGGCGGCGCGTAACCGTGGACGTGAAGGCGGCCTATTTCGAATACTGGTTCTATGACAAAGCGCTTCAGACCACGCTGAAGGACAAGGATTTGTTGACGAAGCTGTCCCAGATTGCCGAGGCCCGTTACCGCGTTGGCAAAGGCATTCAGCAGGACGTTCTTCGGTCGCAAGTTGAAATTTCACTCCTGCTGCAGCGGATCACTGTGCTGCAACAGCAACGAGACACGTCCCAGGCGCGTTTGAACACGTTGCTGGCGCGCAGTCCAGAAGCGCCTCTCCCGCCAGCCGAAAATATCGAGCGGTCGCCTCTGAACTACTCGATCGAGGATTTGTACAGGCTGGCGCGGCAGAATGATCCCGGGCTCCACCGCGAGGAGCAGACGATTGAACGCAACCAACTCGCGGTAAACCTGGCGCAGAAGGATTACTACCCGGATCTAAGCGTCGGGTTCATGTATCAACAACGCCCGATGCTGCCCGATATGTATGGCATGACGTTCGCCATAAACATTCCGGTCTTCTACAAAAGCAAACAACGCGAGGAAGTCAGGCAGGCTACGGAAGAGCGGCTTTCCGCCGAGAGCGGCCGCGATAATCGGCAGAACGAACTGAATTTCGAACTGAAGCAGCAGTACCTGGCCGCAAAAGCCTCGGATGAACTTCTGCGCTTGTTCTCTCAGGGTGTGGTGCCGCAGTCATCGTTGGCATTGGAGTCTTCGATGTCCGCTTACCAGGTAGGCACAGTGGATTTCCTGAGCGTTCTGGGAAATTTTTCAACCGTCCTCAATTACGAAATCGACTACTACCGCGAGCTGGCGAATTACCAAGCTTCGTTGGCGCGCATGGAGAGCATGGTGGGCGTGGACCTGACTTCGACGCGCGCGCAACCGGGCGACCAGCACCCGGCGAGAGGAGAGTAAAACGATGTTTCACAAAGTTCTCAGAATCTCAGCACTCGCGGCCGCAATTGTTTTGGCAGCCGCAGTCATTTTCAGCGGAAGGGTTTCAGCCCTCTTCCAGGGCTCGCACCCAGCTTCGCAAACGCACGCAACAGGAAGCGAACGCGAGGTTCTTTATTGGTATGACGCGATGAACCCGCAGCACCATTACAACCAGCCCGGAAAAGCGCCGGACGGCATGGACCTGGTGCCTCAGTACGCGGAAGACAGCTCGTCTCAGGGTACTGGTGCGACAACCGCAGCGGCGATGCCGGCTGGCACTGTCACCATCGCACCCGACAGGGAGCAAATGATCGGCGTGAGAACGGGGACAGTCGAGCGGGAGTCTCTGGTGCGAACCGTGCGCACAACTGGCCAGCTGACAAGCGATGAAACCAAGCTGGCGCATGTACACGTGAAGGTCAACGGCTACATCGACAAGGGATACGTTGATTACATCGGGCAACTGGTCAAGAAGGGCCAGCCGCTTTTCACGCTTTACAGTCCGGATCTTGTGGCGACTGAAGAGGAATACCTGATTGCCAAGCGCGGCGCAAAGGAGATGGGCACATCGCAATTCCCGGACGTTGCCCAGGGATCGCAGTCGCTGCTGAGCTCCACTCGGGAACGGCTCAAACTGTGGGACATTACCGACGAACAAATCAGGAAGCTCGATGAGACCGGTGAAGTCACGAAGACTCTGACCTTCTATTCGCCCGTCAGTGGCTTCGTGACCGACCGTAAGGCGTTTCCGCAAACCGCGGTAACTCCGGACATGGATCTGTATTCGATCACCGACCTGTCCACGATCTGGGTGGATGCGGATGTGTTCGAGTACGAAGTGCCGTTTGTGAAAGTGGGCCAGACGGCGGACATGCAACTGAGCTACTACGCTGGCAGGACCTACACGGGGAAAATCACCTATATTTACCCAACCGTCGATCCGGTGTCCCGCACGGTAAAGGTACGCATCGAGTTTCCGAACCCAAGATTCGACTTGAAGCCGCAGATGTTCGCTGACGTACAGTTAAAGATCAACTACGGCAAGCAGATTGTGGTGCCGCAGGAAGCCGTGATGGATTCCGGGGACAAGCAGTACGTGTTTGTGGTTCATGAGGGCGGCGTGTTCGAACCACGGGTGATCCAGATGGGCGCGAAGCTTGAGGGCAAAGTGGTCGTGCTCTCTGGCCTGAACGCAGGGGAAACCATCGTGATCTCGGGGAATTTCCTGATTGATTCCGAAAGCCGCCTGAAGAGTGCGATGAGCGGGATGGAGCACTGAGGAGATGGGCATGGCAAAAAGAGCATCGATCTATTCAGTAATCGTCCTGATCGTAGTGGCGGGCCTGTTCGCCGGAGAATATCTGCTGATGAGCCGCCGCGCGCAGACGGAATGCGGATTCTGCCGGCGTCACATTAATCCGAAAGCCCACGTTGTGGCTGAAGTCGGCGGCAGGCGGCGCAACGTCTGCTGCGCGCACTGTGCGGTGACGGAGGCGCGGCAAGAAAAGAAGCCTTTGCGGCTGATCGCAGTAACGGACTATTCCACGGGAAAGATGGTAAGCCCGGATGGCGCGTGGTTTGTCGAGGATAGCCGCGTGATCGCCTGCGAACACGACATGTCCAAGATGGATGAATCCAAGCACGCGGAACAGTTGGAGTTTGACCGCTGCTCGCCCGGCACATTTGCGTTTAGCGACCGAAAAGCAGCGGAAGAGTTTGTGGCCGGGAACGGTGGCGTTTTGCGGAGTCTACCGGAAGTGCTGGCGGAGGCCCAGCAATGATCGATCGAGTCATCGACATTTGCGCAACCAACAGATTTCTCGTTCTTCTGTTCGTCGGCGCAGCCGTGCTGATTGGTTGGCATTCGCTGAAGAACACAAAAGTGGATGCGATCCCCGACCTATCGGACACGCAGGTCATCGTCTATTCCAAGTGGGACCGCAGCCCCGACATCATGGAAGATCAGGTCACCTACCCCATCACCTCGGCGTTGCTGGGCTTGCCCAAGGTGAAGGACATCCGCGGCTTCTCCGATTTCGGATACTCCTATGTCTACATCATCTTTGAGGAAGGCACGGATATTTACTGGGCACGCTCGCGAACGCTTGAGTATTTGAACTCCGTCGTCCCACGTCTGCCCAAGGGTGTAGAGGTTGAGTTGGCGAAGGATGCGACCGCCGTCGGCTGGGTGTATGAATATGCTCTGGTCGATACCAGCGGACAGAACAGCATCGAGAAGATGCGAAGTTTCCAGGATTGGTATTTGCGTTACGCTCTGCAGTCCGTGCCCGGTGTCGCCGAAGTAGCGCCCTTGGGCGGCTTCGTGCGGCAGTACCAGGTCAACATCGATCCCAACAAGCTCCTCGGCTACAAGATTCCGATCAACATGGTCGTAGGCGCCATTGGGAAGAGCAATAACGATGTCGGCGCCCGGTTGGTCGAGATGTCCGGCCGCGAGTATATGGTGCGCGGGCGCGGCTACATCAAATCGCTCGATGACATTGGCAACATCGTCGTCATGTCGAACCCGCAGACCGGCACGCCGGTGTTGGTGAAGGACCTGGCCACGGTGACTTTCGGTCCCGACATGCGGCGCGGCACCGGTGAATTGGATGGCAAGGGAGAAGTAGTCGGCGGTGTCGTCATCATGCGGTTCGGTGAGGACGCGGAGAAGGTCATCGAGCGGGTGAAACAAAGAATCAAGGAGATCGAGCCCACTCTTCCCGAAGGTATGAGGATCGTCAACACCTACGACCGTTCGGACCTGATCGATCGTTCAATCGATAACCTGAAGCACACGCTCATTGAGGAACTGATCATCGTCAGCCTGGTGATCATGATTTTCTTGTGGCACTTTCCGAGTGCCATCATCCCCATCGTCACGATTCCGGTCACCGTGATTCTGGCCTTCATTCCCATTCAGATGAGCGGCATGACGGCTAACATCATGTCGCTCGGCGGAATCGCCATCGCGATCGGAGCCATGATCGATGCGGCAGTAGTGGTTGTCGAGCAGACACACAAGAAGCTGGAGCACTGGATTGCAGAAGGACGGCCTGGCGACTATCGCCAAGTTGTGATCTCGGCGGTAAAGGAAGTTGGCGGGCCTAGTTTCTTCTGTCTGCTCGTCATCGCGATCGCTTTCCTGCCGGTGTTCACGCTGGAAGGCCAGGAAGGCCGACTGTTCAAGCCGCTGGCATTCACCAAGACGTTTGCCATGGCGATCGCAGGAGTGCTGGCCATTACGCTTGATCCGGCCATGCGGTTGTTGTTCACTCGCATGGATAACTTCAAGTTCCGTCCGCGATGGCTGGCCGGAATCGTAAACAGCGTGCTGGTTGGCACGATCCACAGCGAAGACAACCACCCCATCAGTCGTCCCCTGATGAAGCTTTATCATCCCGTAGTTGAGTTCGTGCTGGAGCACAAGTGGAAGACGATTGCCGCCGCGGTCATTGCCATGGCGCTGACGGTGCCGGTGTTCTTCAAACTCGGCTCGGAATTCATGCCGCCGCTCGATGAGGGCACCTTGTTGTACATGCCTACGACGTTGCCTGGCATGTCCGTAACCGAAGCCGCGCGGCTGCTTCAGGTGCAAGACAAGATCATTAAGGGCTTCCCGGAGGTCTATCGCGTATTCGGGAAGGCTGGCCGTGTGGAGAGTGCCACCGATCCCGCGCCTTACTCGATGATGGAAACTGTCATAGTCCTAAAGCCCGAAACGGAGTGGCCCAAGCGCGAGCGCTGGTATTCGAAGTGGGCGCCGAATTGGTTGCAGGGCACACTCTCCCGCTTCTGGCCGGACCACAAAACTACGCAGGAGCTGATCTATTCCTCCGGAGGTCTCAACGAAGCGCTGACGATGCCGGGGATCTCGAATGCCTGGACCATGCCAATAAAGGCACGGATCGACATGTTGACCACCGGCGTGCGCACGCCTCTCGGCATCAAGGTGCTCGGCTCCGACCTGAGCGAAATCGAGAAAGTCGGCGGACAGATCGAGTTGGCGCTGAAGGGCATCCCCGGCACAACCAGCGTGTTTGCCGAGCGGACCACCGGCGGCTACTTTCTCGACTTCGATTTGAAACGAGATCAACTCGCGCGATACGGACTGACTGTGGACGATGCCAATGACGTTCTGATGTCGGCTGTGGGCGGTGAGCCGGTCACCACTACCATCGAGGGGCGGGAACGGTACTCGGTCAACGTCCGCTACTTGCGCGATTACCGCAGTGACATCGACGCATTGCAGAGAGTGCTGGTCAACACGCCTTCCGGGGCGCAGATCCCGTTAGGGCAGGTTGCCGACATCTCGCTTAAGACCGGCCCCGGCATGATCCGCGATGAAAATGGCCGCCTCAGCGGATATGTCTACGTTGACGTTTCGGGGCGCGATATCGGCAGCTATGTCACGGAAGCCAAGAAAATCGTCTCGGAAAAGGTGAGCGTACCCACCGGCTATCAACTGGTCTGGAGTGGCCAATATGAAGCGATGGAGCGAGTGAAAGAGCGCTTGAAGATCGTGGTGCCGATCACTCTTTTCATCGTGTTCCTCGTGCTGTTCTTCAACACTAAGTCCGCGGTGAAGACTTTCATCATCCTTCTCGCTGTGCCGTTTTCGGCGATCGGAGCGATCTGGTTCCTCTACCTTTTGAACTACAACATGAGTATTGCGGTATGGGTCGGGCTGATCGCGCTGCTGGGAGTAGACGCGGAGACGGCTGTCTTCATGTTGTTATACCTCGATCTTGCCTACCACGATGCCATCCGCAAGGGACGGATGAACAGCTGGGATGATCTGCGGGAAGCCATCGTGGTGGGGGCCGTCAAACGTCTCCGCCCGAAGGTGATGACGGTGTCCTGCATGCTGTTTGGGCTGCTGCCGATCATGTGGTCTATCGGCACGGGTGGTGACGTGATGAAGCGCATTGCCGCCCCCATGATCGGCGGGATCATCACCTCGTTCCTGATGGAACTGATCATTTATCCGCCGGTCTTCGCCATCTGGAAGTGGAACTTCGAGGTAAAGCCGAAACTGAAACAGACTGCTCAGAATCAACTGGAGCCACAGAAAATAGGGGCGCCTGTAAATGCTTGAGAGCAGTCGGCAACTCGAAAGCTCGGTCGTATCGGCCTTGGTCCACTTAAGCTCCGTATTAAGCTCCGTAACTGCAGGCACACTGCCTGTATCGCTATAATGGTTCCCTCACGCGATTGAATATGCTTTTGATTACTGGCGCTTCCGGACGCGTCGGACGACGAACTGCTGTATTACTGGCGCAAGAAGGATATAGTTTGCGCCTGATGACTCGCACTCCAGAACAAGCGCCGAAACTGGATGGTGCGGAAGTGGTTCGGGGCGACTTCGCAGAGCCGGCAACGCTCGATAACGGCTTCGCAGGCGTGTCCACGGCGCTGGTGATCTCGGGGTCTGGGAAACCAGGAGAACGTGCGCTGCTGCATCGGAATGCATTCGAAGCCGCCGCGCGAGCGCATGTGAAACACGTGGTCTATTTGTCGCTCCAGGGCGCTTCTCCGACCTCGAAGTATCCCTTCTCTCGCGATCATGCTTTGAGCGAACTGTACCTTGAGGAGACCGGTCTTCCGTATACGGTGCTCCGAAACGCGTTCTATTTGGACATGTTTCCGGATAAGTTCGATGCTGATGGAGTGATGAGCGGTCCGGCGAAAGAGACGCGCGGCGCCTTCGTTTCCCGCGAGGACGCTGCGCGGACCGCAGCTGCAGTGCTGGCGGATCCGCCGGGTGGTACGCACGATGTTACCGGGCGCGAAGCGCTGAGCCTTGACGATGTGGCCCGTCGTTTCTCCGCCCTGACCCGCCAGCCGCTTCGCTATCAGGCAGAGTCCGCTAAATCCGCACGCGACCGATTGTGCAAACGGGAGCCGCCCTCGTGGCGCGTCGATCTATCCGTAGGATGGTTTGAGGCGATCGCGGCCGGGGAATTGGAGCACACCAGCAACGCGGTTTTCCGTTTCACCGGAAAGAAGCCGATGAATCTGGAAGAGTATTTCACCTTGTTCCCCGAACTGTTGCAACCGTTCCGGCGAGCGCAGGATCACGCTTCAGGAAGCTGACAGCTGGGATGCGCGCCACCACACCCGAGACAACGTGACTACGATGGGAGTCCGGTCCGGAACCGCGTTGCGTCATGCATCAAGGTAGATCTGAATCGTTTTTCAAACCGAGAAATTGTGAACATCGCGCCAACCTCCGCAAGGCGCCTCATCTCTGATAGGGTAGGGATTGTGGGTGGAGCAGCGAAGCCGATTGCGGCGGCGGTCGGCGTGGCCCCCGCAGCTCCTTATTCGACGAGGCCGTTCGGTTAACCCTTGGTCAGCACGCCATTCGGTCTTCGACAACTGAAAGTCCTGAGATCGTTGGCGGAAGGAATCCTGCATGTTGATTCGGGTCGGCTACGAATTAGTTTTTTACTGTCCACAAGAGACGCCGATCATCCTCATGGTCAACGTCCATTACTCCCGAGCCTCGGATATTGTCAGTCCCGATATTCTTATCACCGATCCGGAAACGCCGATCACGGCGTATCGGGACGGCTTCGGAAACTGGTGCACCCGGATTGTGGCGCCGAGCGGGAGGATTCGCCTGACCAGCACCGGGGTAGTTCGAGACTCGGGAAAAACCGACGTGGTGATGGCCTCCGCTCAACAACACTCTTTACAAGAATTGCCGGAGGATACTCTGGTCTTTTTGTTGGGCAGCCGGTATTGCGAGACCGATCTACTGTCATGGGCGGCATGGTCGCGATTCGGCCAGTTGATGCCGGGGTGGTCGCGCGTTCAGGCGATCTGCGATTTTGTCCACAACCATATCGCTTTCGATTATCAGAAAGCATCCCCCACCCGAACCGCTTGGGAGGCGTTCAACGAGGGTGTGGGCGTCTGTCGTGACTACACGCATCTGGCGATCGCGCTCTGCCGCTGCATGAATATTCCGGCGCGGTATTGCACCGGATACCTTGGCGACATGGGAACGCTGCCGCCGTACGGCGTGCCGGACTTTGCAGCTTGGTTTGAAGTCTATCTCGGTGGCGCATGGCACACCTTCGATGCTCGGAACAACGTGCCCAGGATTGGACGAGTGCTGATCGCGCGAGGCCGCGACGCGGCCGATGTCGCCATCGCGACCACGTTCGGGCAAAATACTCTGGAGAGCTTTAAAGTCTGGACCGATGAAATCGCGGAAGATGTGTCCCAGGCGGGCTAGAGCCGGTTGCAAGACTGTCGGGCGATTTAGACCCGGCACAACGCATATACCCCCTGTGTTCTTTCCCCGCGTTCCTCTGTGCCCCCGTGGTCGGTTTCCTTCATCTACCTCAACCCGACAAGGGTAAACCGGACGACACATTAAACCGGACGACACTTCCCTCTGCCGACAACCGGGAGTCGAACTAGGAATCGAGCGGCTCCATGTCAACAGCGACTTTGAGGGTGTGAGCTCCACCGCCAAGGATTAAGCCGCGCAGAGGACTTACGTCACCGTAGTCGCGGCCCCAGGCAAGCGTCACGTGGCCGTTCGAGGGGATAAGGTTGTTGGTGGGATCGAGGTCCAGCCAGCCGATTCCCGGACAATAGGCCGAGACCCAGGCGTGGGATGCATCGGCGCCCACCAATCTTGGCTTGCCGGGAGGTGGATACGTGCGAAGGTATCCGCTGACATAACGCGCGGCGAGATTCAGGGAGCGGAGGCAGGCGATTTGAAAGTGTGCGAAATCCTGGCACACCCCTCTCCGCTTCTTGAAGACCTCTTCGGTTGTCGTGCGGACGTTGGTCGCTTTTGAATCGAAGCGAAAGTCCTGGTGGATACGCGCGGTCAGATCGAGAAGCGCTTCCACCATGGGCCGCCTGGGCGTAAACGACTGGAGCGCATAGGCGGCAAACGCCCGCCGTAGCCGAATGCGTGGCGACTCAAACCTAAATTGGAAGGCGTCGAGTCCCGATGGGCTGTGATCGTCGGGACCCGCTTCGGCTGCGTCTTCCCAAGCGAGCGGAAGTTTCGACCACGGAGCCGTCGTACCGTCCATGACCACTTCGCTCTGCGCCTCCACCACCAGTTCCCGGTGTGGCTCCTGGATGGTGAAAAAGCAGAGACGGTTCCCAAAAAAGTCGACCCGCTCGGTGCGCGTTGCCGGGCGCGGCTGGATATGCAGATCGCTCCGGGACAACTGGTGGTGGGGCAAAGCGCGCGGCTTCAGGCACGCCACGTGGGTTCCGGCGGAGACGGGATATTTGTATTTGTA
>Ga0182030_10021074_pt1 | contig 12235 bp, 6 predicted proteins | sample 812S3MmetaG_FD_121299 | JGI IMG/M metagenome (GOLD analysis project Ga0182030, IMG submission 121299) | Permafrost microbial communities from Stordalen Mire, Sweden - 812S3M metaG (Illumina Assembly) | ecosystem: Environmental > Terrestrial > Soil > Wetlands > Permafrost | place: Sweden...
ATCGACCAAGCCAGCCATGGCCGACGAGACTCCTGAAAGCCTTCTGACCGTCGGATCGGGACTCTCGCCCTCTGCTGGTACTGCCTGCGTGCAAATCATCATCGCCTTCCGCTGGTTGGTGCCGTTGAGAAAACCGCGATCAATGGCCGGCTCTCACACAGAAAGTTGACGCACAGCGTGCTCGGAGTTGTGAATTCCCGCGTTTATGCTATTGACAGGCGGTGGAACCCGGCTCGACGAAGTGCTGGGAAGTAGGGCCGGGCCCGGAGCGGGGTGGCGGAACCCAGCTCGACGGGCCCGGTTGTCCAGCAAGGTAATGGCGCAACCGGGGGTTGCGGCAACCTGGGCGGCTGCTCAGATACATTTTTCTGGCCTTCTCCATTCACGCCAAACACCAGTGGATGGATCGGATCTGCAAGGAGCCCTGTGGCGAGCACTGACTGGCTGTTGGAAGCGATCGAGCGGGTCGAGGAGACAGGTCGAGAGGCGCAGAGAGCGATTTAGCGAAGGGGTTGCATCGATCGACACGGCTCGGGAACGGCTTGTGGCTGGTGCGCAGGTCTTGCAGGTCGTGGATTATCTCATCGACCGAGGTGGTCGCGAAGCCCGATTGCGGACATCGGCAGCAATCGACGCGTTCGAGCATGCCATCATGGTGTATCGGATTGGCCTGATTCGAGCGATGGTAGACGACGAAAAGTTGAGCTTCACGGAGGTCGGCCGCCATCTTGGTGTGTCACGGCAGATGATCGCCCGGTTGTACCGCGCCAATGAATGACCACCTCTTCAAGAGGCCTGCCGTCCCTCTGGCAGCCGATCGCCAATTCGGGTAGCGCTGCATGACCGTGAGGCGCCATCCTCAGTAGTCGGGGTTGGTAGTTCCACAAAAAACCAGGCCCCATGTGGTAAGACGCTCTCCACCCATACCCTGCCGTCGTAGCCTCTTACAAGCTCGGCGACAATCGCCAACCCGAGCCCGGATCCGCCATCTTGCCGGCACCGCTCGACATCGAGGCGAGCAGAACGTTCGAAGACCTGCACACGCATCTCATCAGGGATGCCAGGCCCGTCGTCGATCACCGACAAGACCATACGACCATCGGTCTCTCCAACAGCGAAGCCTATTGTGCTGACAGCGTGCCTGCAGGCATTTGACGACAGGTTTTCGATAATCCTCATCATGTCGACTTCGCGGATGAGGACCTGGCCCGCAGACACCCTTCCGACGTCGAGGTTCAGCTCGGTGTGATGTCTCAATTGATGCACCTGTTCAAGAATAAGTTCGTCGCTGTCCACCTGCTCGGGACCCCGTCCCACCACACGGTGGCCGCGAGGGCGCACAATTGGGGTGATCTACGTGCTTGTGCTTGGTGTTGTTTTCGCGGTCGGTGTGGACGTCCTATCCCTGAGGCATCACACTCGGCCGCGCCTCATGGTAAATGTCGGCATCGTCCTGGCATTCGCCGGGTGCTACCTTGGATTCCGCAAGACCCTCGGGGGAAGCCGACCGGCTTTTGGCGCTCGAAGCATGTTCTGATCAGACCCCATTCCGTCATTGCCATAGAGCGACCGTCATGCCATCCGGGAAATATGCCCCGAAGCGCTTCGAGAGGGGTTCTGCACCGTCGGTCCCGATGCACCTCTCGGGTGGCCCCGATTCTCTGAGGTCAACTCCTCGGCATGATGGGCGCAGGCATCCACTTCCCACCCTTTGCCCTTCCGGTCGATGAACTGACCGCGCCGGACGACGGGGTCAGGGCAGTGAGCAGCGTGCCCTACCCCAGAATGGACGAATCGGAAGCACTGCCCGGGTGCAACGTAGAAGGCCTCGGCGTAGCGAGGGGATCGGTTGGCCACTCCGTGATGCTATCCCTCGGAGCCGGTGTGACTTCGGGGCGGCCCATGCAGTTCTTCTCGGGCTGTCCCTGCACGTAAGCGACCCGATGCCCCGCGGAGGAAATGAGCGCCGGTTGGCCGATCCACTACTAAGGGAGGCCCTACAAGTGCCGTATGACAGTCGCCGGGACTCCGGCCACCACTGTCGCTGGAGGTACGTCATGGGTGACGACCCCACCGGCTGCCACAACAGAATCACCACCGATGGTCACGCCGGGCAGGACCGTGGCGGCTGTTCCGATCCAGACGTTTGTCTCAATGGCGATCGGCTCCACGGTGATATATGCCCGTCGTTTATCCGGCTCAACGGGGTGACCGGCCGTGACCAGGTTGACTTTGTTGGCGATCATGACCCCGTCCGCGATGTCGATGGTTCCGTGGCCGGTGAACATGCACTGGTAACCGATGAAGGCGGGCCGGCCGACGGTGATGTTCAGCCCGTAATCCGCGTAGAAAAGGGGGGATGAGCGTGAAGCGGTCGCCGACGGGCTTGCCGATCAGCTCCTCGAAGGCTTTTCGGATCGACTCGGTTTCGTCCATGCAGTATCTGCTGAGCTCGGCGGAAAGTCGGGTGGCCACCTTGATCCGCTCGAAAACGGCCTGAAACTCCGGCGACCTGGCTCCGATCCACTTGCTTTCGTCCATTCATTTCCTCCTCCCGGCGCCGCCGGCCTGGCGAGGCTATGCCGTCGTGGCAGATCGCGGTTGGATGCGACATGTTGGTCCCAAGCTCGGTCCGCACTCCTGCCGACGACCAGGGATCGCCCAGTAAAGTTGGGTCGGCTGTCGGCTGACTTTCCGTGCAGGTGGCGACCAAGCGTCGCAGTTCGACGAGATCTCGGCGGCCATGTCCGAAGCCAATTGTTGAGCATTGCCGTCCGGAAGCCGATCGGCCCTAGCTGCGAGTACACCACTATCGACGATCTGGGGAAGTCCGGACCAAAGGGCGGAAAGGCCATTGTGTATGGACCACTCAGGTGTAGTTAGGAAGCGCCAGCGTCGCGGCTAAAACCCTTGTCAGATAGGCAGAGTAGGCCTGGGTGATGTGGTAGTCGTCGTAATACACTTCGTACCTTCCAATCACCGTTGTGCACGTTGTAGAGCAGAACCATGGAATGACGCTGACATACCTCGCGCCCACGCGTTTTGCCGCCTTCAATTCGGCGGCATTGGTTTGGGCCAGGTACTGGGGTAAAGGCGACGAGCAGGCTTGAACGTCTGTCGTGTGGCCCAGGAGGCACACCGGGGGGCTGATGGAGAAGCTGGGAATGTTTCCGAGGACGAGGATCCTGCGCGCCGGTACTGCCATCTGCCGGAGCGTTTTGACCATGCCCTGCTCCCACTGTGCAGCTGTGTAGTCGCCTCCTCCCGGCTTGCTAAAGGGTTCTTGGGTCACAACAACCAGATCGGGTTGAAGTTGGCGAATTCGCCTGAGGGCGAACCGGTGCCATTGGGCGCATTGCACGTATATGCCGTCGGGCTCGTTGGTATTAGGCGGAGTTCCGTAGGGGAGCATGTTGGCCGGACACCAGCCCTTGCTGAGTAAGACCAACTTCCAGTGGTTTTCGGTAGCGATCTGGTTCATTGCGTAGAACCACATATCCGCATGAGAGTCGCCATACAGGACCACGGTGTGCGTTCCGTGGGGGTCGCCGAACGTGCAGGAAGGGACGGTGGTCACACTGGCGAGCGGGAAACAGGTTCCCTCTAGGCCACCAAAATCACTCGATACGTCGGCCAGTGGGGGAGTCAGGTTGTCGGGTACCGAGGTGATGCTTGTCGCTGCCTTGACTGCCTGCAGAACCTCCGACTCCGACGATGCTGGAGCCGGGAGCTGCCGAGGGTCGAATGTGGCCGGGCTCTGGCTACTGTTGAAATGAAGTTCGGACGTGGCGACGCCCAGCGAGACGACAATCAACAGCACACCAAGGCCGATCGGGGCCCACGAAGCAGCGCGACGAGAGCGACCCAGGGATGCTCGCCGGATCGGTGCTTCGACCAGATAGTACGAACAGGTGGCTGCACCCAAGGCCACCAGAAGCCAGACGACATTGCGGCTGAATGGCAAGCTGGATCTTCCTGCGGCATCGGCGGCAATCACCAAGATCGGCCAGTGCCAGATATAGATCGAGTACGAGAGCTTTCCGAGCCATTGAGCCGGAGCAGTCCGCAACACCGATTCGGCGGCCCATCGAGCCCCGTTTGTTCCGCCGGCAATGACCAGGCACGCTCCCACGACCGGGACGGCGGCCAACGAGCCTGGGAATTGGGTGGTGGCGTTGAAATCGACAGCGGCGAATACGATCACCGCCAGGCCCAACCATGTGATGGCAGCGCCGACCGGACGCGGAATCTTGAGGAGCCAATTGGTTCCCACCGCCAGCAGAGCGCCGAGCGCCAGTTCCCAGGCACGTGTAAGCGGCGAGAAGTACGCCACGCTCGGATTGGTGGCGGTTTGCGCCACTGACAGACCGAACGAGACAACGATGACCACACCCAGCCCGGCGACCAGCTTGGCTTGTTGACTCCATCGGGTGCGAAGGGAGGCTAAGGCCATGAAGAGCAGCGGATAGACCAGGTAGAACTGCTCTTCGACAGCCAGGGACCAGAAGTTGAGCAGTGGCGACGGGGGCTGTTGTGCCGCCAGGTAACCCGTACCAGTGCGGGCGAAATGAACGTTCGCCAGAAACACCGCCGTCCATCGGGCATCTATTGCCGTTGGGTATCCGTATGCGGCCCCCAGGACCGCGTAAACGGCGATGACCGTCACCGTGATCGCCAAGGTGGCAGCTGGGATGATCCGTCGACTGCGGCGGCCGTAGAAGCTGAGGAGGGAAGTCCTGTGTGACTTGGCTCGTTCTCTCAACAGGAGCCCGGTAATGACGAAGCCCGAGATCACGAAGAACACATCGACACCGACGTATCCACCACTCAGGCCCTGTAGCCCGGCGTGATAGAGCACGACCAGCAGGACCGCTACAGCCCGTAGACCTTGGATGTCGGGACGAAATCGACGGTCACCTGGCGCGGTTCCAGCCTCGTAGACGGGTCTGGTACCCAGTTCGTCCTCGACCGCGGTGGCCACGGGCGACCCCCTCAACCCCGCCGTGAGAGGCAGTTCGAGCGCATGGACTGGCTGTCAGTCGTCGCATGGGTCGACGCTACGTAGTCTTCACGTGGGACCCCGGTGAGGGGTCTGAAGTTGGGGCTGTTGCCGAACATCTATGTGGGTGACATCGACCTTCTCGAGGACTCACCTCACCGTAATTGATGCTGCTCGGAAATGTTGGCCGGCGCACGCCCCAGACGCCGCGAGCCCCCCCGGCCCGTGTTCTATTTCGCTCGCGGGGTCGACGTCGGTCAATCCACGGCAAGTCGAACAAGTGGATGGCTTCCGCGAAAGACCCGCCCACTGGCAGCTCCACCAGTAGCCACACGTGGGATTGGGATGACGGGCGTTCCAACGGAGTTACCACCGCCGGTTCGGCATCCCACGATTACCCGCCGGTTCCCGACCCATGACCGTCACATTCGAGGACGGTCATGGCATGACAGGGTCTGCGGAGTACGCCGTTTCTGTCTTTGGCCCAGGACCACCGGAGCCTTTGGTCGGTCTACCAGGAGACCCGGGATCAGGCGATGCCTGCCCGCCGGGCCGGGGTCGCCAGGCGGACGACCGGCTCGTGCCGGGTCCTTGAGGGGCACGCCGGCCGAGGCTGCAGGGTAGATGGGGCGGATTCCGGCGGCGACAGGGAGGCAGGAAGGCTTGAAGACGGCCTTGGGCTATAGTTTCTGTGTTGGGCGTGGTGGACGACGGGGGGTCGTGGTAGAAGGTCGCAGAAGTTCAAGATCGGTGCGACCCGACGTCCGGCCGTCAGTGAGCGATCTACAAATGTCACGGAGATCGTCTGCTCGGTGCTACCAGGAGGGGAAAATGAAGCTCAAGGCGCTTGCCATCGGTGCGGCTGTCATAGTGGGGCTGTCGCTGCCAGTCACCACCGCGGGTGCGGGGGTATCAGTGGGGCTGGCGGGACCAGCGCCATCGACCTACGCCTGGGGAAATAACCGCGATGTAGGGCCGGCTTTGACCAACTTCACGGGAGAAGTGGGCATTGATGCCGGCAACTACGAATCGCTTGTCATTGAGCCCTCCGGTCACGTACTGGCCTTTGCGGGAGATTCGCAAGGCGCGCACGCCGAGACCGTCGCCAACCTCTCCCATGTTGTGGCTACTGCCGACGCTGACAAGTACTTCCTCGCCATCTCATCACCGACTCCGATTGTTTCAGGCCGCTGTCCGGATTCGACCGTCTGGAGGTGGAGCGATGGTAAGCCGGCCGCCAAGGTCACGGCTCTCGATGGCCTCGGCGTAGTTCAGGTGGCAGCAGGTGCCGACCATCAGTTCGCGTTGACATGTACGGGCAAGGTCTACGTGTGGGGAGTTGGACCACTGGCCATGGGAGGGGACGGTCACTTCAAGGAGCCCACGCTCAATCCCAAACTCACCGCCCTTACTGGTGGGACCTCGGTCGGGGTGCTCATCGACGCCGGTAGCGACATCGGGGGAATGCTGGTCAACGGCCAGGTGTACATGTGGGGCAGCAACTCGCAGGGTCAGTGCGGCTGTGGCACGACAGGGAGCTTCATTGTCGCTCCTACCCGGGTCAAGCAGACGGTGTCATTCAAGACCATCAGCGTCGGGGGCGATCAGAGCTACAACGGACAAATCCTGGCTATCGACGGATCGGGTCGGGCCTGGTGTTGGGGAGCCTCCGCTGACGGTCAGTGTGGGCTCGGGAACGGCAACAACGTCGACCGCCCGACCCGGGTGCCGGGGCAGACATCGGTGGCCGAGGTCGCAGCAGGTGGCGCCTACTCGCTGTTCGTCGACACCGATGGGGATCTGTGGGGCTCAGGAGATATCAACGACCAGGCGTCGACGTCCAACCAGCTGAGCCCGGTCAAGGTGTTCAGTGAGGTGGACGCAGTGAGCGCTGGAGCCGAACACGCACTGGTAGTAGGAACCCACTCGGGAAAGTAGCTGGGCGGCTTCATACCGGATTGGCTGGGTTGAGGGGCCGCCGTCGCGGGTGCATTCCAGCCGTGTGCCGGCGGGCGTTGGTTGAGGTCACCCACGCTCTGCTGTCGCTTGCATGTTGACGTGGTTCCATACGGTGACGCACGCGGGGCACGAGGCTCGATTGTCCCAGTCTGGCGATCCCAATTTCGTCACCTCGACTCAGTTCTGCCCGTTTACCGTTGAGGGAAAAGGGCACAACGTCACTATGAACAAGCGAGCCGTAGCTGTGGGAGTTGTCGGTCTTCTGTCTGGGACCGCCATGGTCATTGCAGGATGCGGGTCCAGCGGAGGCTCTGTATCCAGCGATGGATCGGCGCAAGCGGTGTTGACTGCCTACACGGCCACCGTCAAGGCCAAGACGGCCAAGGTGACCTTTCGCGAGTCGATCAGCTCCACCAGTACCAGTGGTTCGAATGAATCGCTGAACGTGACCGGAGCCGGTGTGATTGATCTGACGCATCAAGGATTTGCGTTGCAGCTGAACTCCCCGAGTGGTGGTAGCGAACGGATCATGGAGAGCGCAGGAGTGGTGTACGTCAGAGTTCCTCCGACCTCGCAGAGTCAGATCCCTGGTGACAAGCCCTGGGTGAGCGTAAACCTCAACCAGGTCGATGAGGCGAAGCTGGGAAAGTCGCTCACCCAGCTCGGTACGGAGAGCTCGGACAATCCCACCCAGATACTGTCCAATCTGGCCGGAGTCTCCAACAGCGTCGTGAAGGTGGGCGCGGCCACAATCGATGGCGTTGATACCGCGGAGTACAAGGCCACCATCAATTTGGCGAGAGAGGCCGCGCACGTGACAGCCAAGGACGGTTCGAAAGCCGGGCAAGCCGTCAGTCAGGAAGCCCAGGCGCTGGGCACGAAGACGCTTCCCGTGCTCGTGTGGGTCGACTCCAAGGGTCTGGTGAGACAGATCAGCGAGAAAGTGCCGATCCCGGCGGCCAGCACCGGAGCCACCAATGGATCCGGCTCTGCAACCATCACCATGACCTTCTCGGATTTTGGCGCCCCAATCGTGCTCACTCCGCCGCCTGCCTCCCAGGTGGCGAATATCACCGCTCAGGCCATCCAACAGGCAAAGGCCGACGGTTGAGGTGACGGCCCGAGCCGGCCACGGGAATACGGAGTGAGGTGCCGTAGGCATCGGCGGTCTTCTCAGACCAGGCTCGAGACCGGCGCTTCGGGGTGCTGCTGGTGTCGGTGTCGACCACGCCGACTTTGATCACGAGACCTTTGCTGTCCGACGCAGGGACCCGCCGACCGGTGACCCACCAAAGCAGGCGCAACGCCCGTGGCGTCAGGCGGCAAGTACCGGCGGACCACGGATGGCCAGGCTGCTGTGGGAAGGGGCGATGGTACGCTCTTGATTGTAAAACGACGCACGGACCGATGGTCGGATAGGGAGGCGGAGTGCGAACTCGATTCCACCGGACGTTCCGGGCACGTTCATCGGCAGTCGGTGGTTCGATTCTGGCTCTCGGGGCCATGGGCGCGCTGGCGGTCGGGCCGGCCTTGGTGCCGAGTACAGCCATAGAGCACGGGCTGCCCGCTCCAGCGCCCCTCGCCATTTTGTTACCCGGCACGGCGACGGCCACGCCGCCCACCATTGCTCAGTGCGAGGCCAGCGATGGGTTCCCGTGTTACGGACCCCCACAGTTGCAGGCGGCCTACGACATGGAGCCGCTCTATGAGGCGGGTCACCAGGGTCAGGGCGAGACCATCGTTCTGGTTGACTCCTACGGATCGCCGACGATCGCCTCTGACCTTGCGGCCTTCGACAATGCCTACGGACTTCCCGCTCCACCATCGTTCAAGATCATCACTCCGGAGGGCAGTCCCACCTCACAGAACGGCGGCTGGGCGGAAGAGACCACACTGGATGTCGAGTACTCCCATGCCATGGCGCCCGAAGCAAAACTTCTCCTCGTCGAGACGCCAGTCGCCGAGACAGTCGGAACCGCCGGTTTCCCGCAGATCGTCAAGGCCGAGGAGTACGTAATCCAACACAAGCTTGGCAACGTGATTTCGCAGAGCTTTGGTGCCGCGGAGCAGACCTTCCCGAGCAGCAAATCCATCCTCGCTTTGCGGGGCGCCTACACGCTGGCAGCCCAGGACAAGGTAACGGTTCTGGCTGCGTCTGGCGACCAGGGCGCCACAAGCTCCTCGAATGCCAGCGGAAGCAAGGACTTCACCCACCGGGTCGTGAATTGGCCGGCCTCCGACCCGTTGGTCACAGCGGTAGGCGGGACGCAACTGCACCTGAATCAAGCCGGCGGCCGCACTGCCCCGGACAACGTGTGGAACGATACGGGGACTCTCGGGACCCCTGCGGCCTCAGGTGGGGGAGTGTCGTCGGTATTCGCCCGACCGAGCTTCCAGGCGGCGGTCTCCTCGGTAGTCGGCTCGCGGCGTGGGGTGCCGGATGTGTCCATGAGTGCAGCGGTAGACGGGGCGGCCATCATCTACTTCAAGGGGTCTTTCAACTTGGTAGGAGGAACGAGTGAGGCCTCGCCGTTGTTCTCCGGGATCGTCGCCATCGCCGACCAGGTGGCCGGTCACAATCTTGGCGATCTCAACCCGAAGCTCTACGCCTTGGGCTCGGGTGCTCCTGGTTTGCCTGACATCAGCGCGGGCAACAACTCGGTATCGTTCCACCAGGGCGGCCAGGCGTACACGGTCACTGGTTATCGAGCTGACAAGGGCTTTGACCTGGCCAGTGGCCTGGGGACGGTCAACGGCGCCAAACTGGTGACCGAACTGACCGCCGGCTGAGGTTCTGCGACCGGCCGAGTCGCTACGACATCAACTGATGCCGGGCTGAGCCGGTGCAGAGTCCGGATGGGGTGCCAGTATTCGCCCCCAACGATGAGTGCACTCCACTGGGACTGGTGCCCAGCTCACTCGACTTTGTCCGGAGAGGCCTACACTCCAGCGTGCTGGCGGATGCCGGCGGAGTGACTGCGTTCGAATGGCGAGAACACCGCCGGTTGGAACTGGGCAGGTCACGCTGCCATGACTCTGTTGGGCTGTCTCCAGGGCCGACTGGCCAGGGACCCTGACTGACGGTCGTGGCTCTCCGATTCGACCACCTAACTTCTTCTGGTGACCGGGGCGATGATCCCTACGCGGAGGCGGCTACGCCTCCCACGATGGGCTGATTGAGTGTGGCCCCACCGTGGGAGCCGTAGAAGCCGGCATCCCCGTAGGCAAAGATCCCGCCGTCACTGGCCATGAGCCAGTAGCCCTGCCCGTTGGGAGAGGCTGCCATGCTCACGATGGGTGCGTTGAGCGGAGCACCGCCGTGGGACCCGTCGAAGCCGGCGTTCCCGTAGGCGAAGATCCCACCGTCCCTGGCCACCAGCCAGTACCCCTGTCCGTTGGAGGTGGCGGCCATGCCCACGATGGGCTGGTTGAGGGGGGCCCCACCATGGGAGCCGTAGAAGGTGGCGTCCCCGTAGGCGAAGATCCCACCGTCACTGGCCACCAGCCAGTACCCCTTCCCATTGGGGGTGGCGGCCATCGCCACGATGGGTCGATTGAGCGGAGTCCCACCATGGGAGCCGTAGAAGGCGGCGTCCCCGTAGGCGAAGATCCCACCGTCACTGGCCACCAGCCAGTACCCCTTCCCATTGGGGGTGGCGGCCATGCCCACGATGGGTCGATTGAGCGGAGTCCCACCGTGGGAACCGTAGAAGCCGGCGTTCCCGTAGGCGAAGATCCCACCGTCCCTGGCCACCAGCCAGTACCCCTGTCCGTTGGAGGTGGCAGCCATGCCCACAATGGGTGCGTTGAGTGGGGCCCCACCGTGGGAGCCGTAGAAGCCGGCATCCCCGTAGGCGAAGATCCCACCGTCCTTAGCCACCAACCAGTAGCCGGTTGCACTCGGCACGATGGCAGTGGACGGCGACGAGGCCGGTCCGGTACCCACCCCATTGGTGGCCGTCACCGTGAAGGTGTAACTGTCCCCATCCGTGAGACCGGTGACCACCATCGGACCCGACGAGCCGGTGATGGTCTGCCCACCATTGGCCGGGTTGGTCAAGTCCTTGGCCGTCACGGTGTAGGAGGTGACGGGTGAGCCGCCGTCGGACGCCGGGGGCGTGAAGCCCACTGAGGCCAGAGCGTTGCCTCCGGTGACCGTCACCGCGGTCGGCGCGCCAGGCCTCGTCGCCGGCACCACGGCGCCCGAAGGCGAGGAGGCCGGACCGGTTCCGACTGTGTTGGTGGCGGTCACCGAGAAGGTATAGCTGTCACCGTTGGTCAGGCCGGTCACTACCAGCGGGCTGCCGGAACCGGTGGCGGTCCGGCCACCACTGGCTGTCACCGTGTAGGAGGTGATGGCCGAGCCCCCGTCCGAAGCTGGGGCGTCGAAGGCCACCGAGGCCCGGCCGTTGCCGCGGGTGGCCGTCACCCTGCTCGGAGCGCCGGGCACCGTGGCCGGCACCACGGCGTTGGATGGGGACGAGGCCAAGCCCGAGCCCGCGCCATTGGTGGCAGTGACCGTGAAGGTGTAGCTGTCACCGTTGGTGAGACCGGTCACTACCAAGGGGCTGGTCGAGCCGGAGATGGTCTGTCCTCCGTTGCCGGGAGTGGTGGAGTCCGTAGCGGTCACCGTGTACGAGATGATGGGCGAGCCCCCGTCGGACGCCGGAGCGGTGAAGGCCACCGAGGCCCGGGCGTTGCCGGCGGTGGCGGTGCCGATGGTCGGCGCCCCCGGCACGGTTTCCGGCACGACGGCGTTGGAGGCCGACGACGCCGGTCCGGTCCCCGCGCCATTGGTGGCGGTCACCGTGAAGGTGTAGCTGTCACCGTTGGTCAGGCCGGTTACCACCAAGGGGCTGGCGGCGCCGGAGATGGTCTGTCCTCCGTTGCCGGGGGTGGTGGAGTCCGTGGCGGTCACCGTGTACGAGATGATGGGCGAGCCCCCGTCGGACGCCGGAGCGGTGAAGGCCACCGAGGCCTGGGCGTTGCCGGCGGTGGCGGTGCCGATGGTCGGAGCACCCGGAACCGCTGCCGGCACCACGGCGTTGGAGGCCGACGACGCCGGTCCGGTCCCAGCTCCGTTGGTGGCGGTCACCGTGAAGGTGTAGCTGTCACCGTTGGTGAGGCCTGTGACCACCAAGGGGCTGGCAGCACCGGAGATGGTCTGTCCTCCGTTGCCGGGGGTGGTGGAGTCCGTGGCGGTCACCGTGTACGAGATGATGGGCGAGCCCCCGTCGGACGCCGGAGCGGTGAAGGCCACCGAGGCCTGGGCGTTAC
>Ga0182030_10021075_pt1 | contig 12235 bp, 15 predicted proteins | sample 812S3MmetaG_FD_121299 | JGI IMG/M metagenome (GOLD analysis project Ga0182030, IMG submission 121299) | Permafrost microbial communities from Stordalen Mire, Sweden - 812S3M metaG (Illumina Assembly) | ecosystem: Environmental > Terrestrial > Soil > Wetlands > Permafrost | place: Sweden...
ACATCCCGACGATCCGCGCGGCTGGTTCCAGTGGTATTGCCGTTACTACATGGGCCGGCGCATGCCCGAGGAGGATGCGCGCCAGATCGGGCGATGGAAGGCGATGAAGCGCCACGTATCTCAGATCAGGAAGACGCGCACCAGATGGCCGCCCGAGGAAACTCCGGCTAGCGTTTAAGGTCAATAAAGTTGGACCCCAGGGCTGTTCAACGCTCTTTACAGGCCCTTGTATGAGAGGGCGACGGCCGGGTCGATAGCTGCGGTCCAGAGGGCGTCGGCGATGTTTATCGCGCCGTTCGCGCGGGCGATGTTGAGCGCCTGACTGCGCTACCTCGCCATGACTCCAGGGTTGACGCGGATACGGCTGGCGTCCTCGGCGAGGGTGACATCTCGGACCCAGTGGGTCTTATTTTCGATCGCCCAATGGTTGCGGATCGCGCTTGCGAAGATTTTGGCGGGAAGCATGACGGAAGAGGCGTAGAAGGCGGTTTCCTCGCGACACGTCCAGAGGCCGGTCGCAGCAGAGCGGATCAATGTGTGTCGGGTGCCGCGCGCCACAGCGGCGACAAGCGGCGACCAATCGCCGTCGTCGAGCGCCGATCCGGCGACGTAGACCTCGAGGCGCCGGTCCTCCTGACGATTTCGCGCAAGATTGCGGCTGTCATCGACCTCGACCGGCGCGGTCGTCGCGCCGATATGTTCGAGGCGGCGCAACAAGCGGGGCTGATTATTCTTGACCTGAACGATCAGGTCATTGCCGGTCTTTCGGGCGACCTCGAATGTTTTTTTGACAGTGCATTGCGCCGAGCGTGAACACCCGGCCGCTCAGCCCGATTGCGGCGAGGTTCATCCCCGCGCATGCGGGGAACGCCAAGGATCGAAGCCGCGCGCCTTGCACCAGTCCGGCTCATCCCCGCGCGTGCGGGGAACGCTCTTCAAAGCAAGTCCTTGAAGCGCCAAACTATTCACGATGTCAATCAACCCTACCGGCGTTCCGGCTTTGTCCAATGCCGCGTTTCGCGGGCTTGTTCATTGACCGGGGCGTTCGAAAGGTCCGTTGGAAATGAATGAGACGCCTATTTCGCGCCCGGCCCGACCGGCAAAAAGGAAACGAGCCGGAACCCATCGACGTCGACGGGCACGCGGCGGTTCGCGCCACAAGTCTCAAACTCGAAACCCGCGTCATTTGAGGCGGCCCATGCGATCACGGCGTTGCCGGACTCGATGCCGCCCATCACCTGATCCCAGATCATCTCGCGCACCTTGCGCGAATAGGTTCCGACATAGACGCCCGCCCGAATTTCGAGGAGCCATACGGCAAGTCGGCCCCTGAGGCGCGGCGGCGCGTTCTCAACCACGATGACCAGCATCGCCGGAACCTCCCGGACCTTCGAAAGCGACCGGCATGGCTTCGGGCGGGTCTTCCGGCACCGCAAGTCCGCCTGCGGACAACATTTCCTCAATGCCCGGAATAAGACGTTCGAGGAGATTGGCCTTGCGGAAGGAGTCGCGGCAGGCGCGGCGCGTCTCGCTCACGGGATCGGCTGCGAGCTTTCCTTTGGCCGCCCGCCCGGCGATCTGAAACGCGATCGGCACGACCGTCTCGAATTTATAGACGTCCGCCACATCATAGACAAAACTCTGCGGCTTGCCGGTGTGAAGAAAACCAATCGCCGGGGCGTAGCCCGCCGCCAGCACAGCGGCTTCCGCGAGTCCATAGAGACAGGACGTCGCAGCGCTCAGACAGCGGTTCGGCACGTCGGCTGCGCCCCAATTCCCTGGATCATAATCGCGCCGGGTCCAGGATATGCCGTTTTCTCGCGCCTGCAATTCGTAAAGCCGCTTGACCCGCGCGCCCTCAATGCCGCGCAATTGCTCGATCGAGCGCCGCTCCGGAGCCGGCTCGCCGAAACGTATGGCGTACATTTTTCGCACGACTTTCAATCTTGCGTCGTCATCGAGGGCGAGGCGCGCCTGATAGAGCAGCCGGTCGGACCGCGCGCCTCCGGGCTGGCCCGCGGCGTAAAGCCGGACGCCGGCTTCGCCCACCCAGACGACGAGCGTGCCCGCGCGGGCGGCGAGCGCGACCGCCGCATGGCTGATGCGCGCGCCCGGCTCCAGCATGAGGCAGGCGAGCCCGCCGACCGGAATATGCGTGCGCACGCCATTCTTGTCGACGACGACAAAGGCGCCGTCGAGAACGTCAAGTTGTCCTTTCTCGACGAACATGATGGAGGATCGCTCCTTCATCGGGATCGGGCGGGGCGGCGGAAGGCCGGGAAGAGACGCCCCGGTCATCGCGCCCTCGCAATCAGCATGAGCCCGCAGCCGAAGCCCTTGGCCTTGCCGAAGCCGCGCGTCAGCGCCGGAAGGAAAGCGGAGCTGTCGCGGATCTCGATCCGCCCTTCGAGATCAAGCACGCCGAGTTGGATAGGTCTTTCTCCGTCGCGCGGAACGGCGAGGGTGCGATAGGCGGCCGCATCGCAGGCCTCGACGCCAAAGCCTGCTTTTTCTCCTTGATTGATCAGCCAATCGCGTCCGGCTTCGCGCGCGATCTCGTCGCGACGTCGCGCCCTTTCCGGACCTGGAACAGCGTGCAAACGGCGCATGACGACATCGTCGCGCTTGCCGCGCGCGCCAACGATCTTGCGGGTCACGACGGCGTTGGCGCGGAGCGTGAAGCGCAATTTATCGCCTGTGGCGAAATTCGGCTCGAAAGATTTGCTCTCGATCTCGAAGAGACCATGCGGATCGAGCGGAACGCGAGCGGATAGGACGAGAAATCGGCCAAGATCTTCTTCCCGCCACAGGAAGTCACGCGCCCGGTCAGGACCGTCCGAGAATACAGCCCAAAGGAGCCGATGGCTCCGATCAGTTCGGCCGTTCTCATCGTTGGGAGCGAGGACCGGCGCGAGCGCCGAGAGAGCGGCGTCGCTGCGCAAGCGCAGCCGAGAGAGGGTGAGGCTCATTCTCCGCCTCCCGCCTTGGGCCAAGCGATCACCGCCTCTTCGCGCAAGCCGAATTGCCAGCGTCCGCGATCAAGCAGTTCGTCGCGGCGTTTTTCGATCCGCGCCGGGCCACATGCGCTGCGCGCTTCGGCGTCGAGAGCGACCGTATGCGGACGCGAGTCCAAATGGCGCCGGCGAAGAAAGTTCGAAATGCCCGGATCCGCGGCGATCAGCGCGTCGCGGCGGGAGAAGGCTTGGAACACATCGTCGGCCTCGACGATGCGCGGATCCGTCGGCAGCATCAAAGCGCAGGCCTTGCGTCCGGCGTAAGGAGCATAAGCCGGCTTGCGCAGGGCATCACTGAGTTCATCGAGCGTCCAGCGCGCGTTATCGCCTCGCGGCCAAAACGCCAAGGAAAAGCAGCTATCGGCGTGATACTCGCGCCTTGTGAGAATTGCACTGAGATTGTCGACGGCGAGTTCCGCGCGCCGCATCGCGAAGCGGCGGTTGCGCATCCGAGGCGGCGATTGCGCCGTGTGATAGTCGATGGTGAGGCGACTGGACCCACGCTGCGGCAGATCCTCGGCCCGCGCCGCGAAAAGATAGCCTCGAGCAAGCGCGCGATGGGCGTCTTCGTCCGAACGATCGAGGCCCAGCGCGCCCGCAAGAAGGCCGAGCGCCGCCGATTTTCCCGGCCGGTCCCAGGAGGGTCGCCGTTCGCCGACGGCGATGGCGCCGAAGGATGCGAGCGGCGCTGCAAAAGTCAGAGTGAGGAACCGCGCCATCTCACCACTCCGTCGCGAAAGCCTGGATCTCGGCGAGCGAACCGACGCGCGCCGCGACATTCATGATCGCGTGTGCGTCGGAGCAGGCGCCATAGGCGAGGTCCATGTCCGCGCGGGTCTACTGGAGTTCGGCGATGGAGCGCGCGAGCAGATCCTCGTCCTTGATCGGCTTCACGAAGGCAGCGGCCAAGGTCCGCGGTTGTTGGTCGCCCTTCTCCGCCAGAATGTAGGAGGCGCGCGCACGGCTCGCGAAGCTCGCCTGCTTGCCGGTCGGCGAGACGGTGCCGAGCGCCTCAATGAATGCGGAGATCGCAGCTTTCGCGAGCGCTTCGTCGCCGCCGAGATTCTTTTGCAAGGAAGCGACATCGGCGCAGACATAAAGGTAGAACACGCCCGAGCCGAAGCCGAGTTCTCCCATGAAGCTGGCGCCTGCGTCCTCAGCCGGCTTTTTGAGATCATCGACCGCCGTATAGAAATCGTCCTCCACAGCAACTTTGTGCGTCGTCACGGCATGGGCGACCTGAACCGCCGCCTCGCGATTGAAATCCGGATTGTCGGCCAGCATTCGGCCGAACATAGCGATGTCGGCGGCGGTATCGGCGCGCTTGAGGATGAGATCCGATTTGATTTCGGTCTTTTCGTCTGCGAGTTTCTTTTCCGCCCATTCGAGCGCAAGCACCCGTTCTTCCGGACCGATGAAGGCGAGTTGCGCCGTGCGGGCCGACGGCAACTTCGCAGCCTTTTCGCTATCCTTGGCGGGCTTCTCGGTTGCCTCCTCAACTTTGCCGAACACTTTGGCCACTTCGCGCGCGATCGCATTCGCTTTTTCAGGCGTGGCGCCCTTGTCGAGAAGATGCCGCTCGATCTCCTCGCCGAACCGTTGAGTCCTCTTGCCGAGATGTCCAGCCAGCGCGGTTTGAAATGCGTCGCTCGTGCGCACGGCGCGCTTCAAGGCCTGCGAGGAGACGCGCAGGCGCTCGACGCCGCCGAGGAATGCGGTCTTGGGCCGGCCCGTGTCGTCGCGATTGAGGTTGGCCGGCGGATAGAAAGTCAAAAGGTGGAGTTGAACGAATCTCGTCACGGAAATTGCTCCATTGAATTCTCTTGGGTCTACGCGGTCTCTGTCTCGGGCTTGGTTTCCGTCTGTGGGTCCGGCGCGTCAGCCGGGGCGGCGGCGCCGGCGTCAAAATAGTCGAACGCCCAACGGGTGCGGCATTTGTCGCCCCTTTCCTCGTCGTTCCAATCCAGCAGGGACTTACCGAGATCCGCGACATTGACCTTGCCTCCGAGCAGCGCGACGAGGCGGCGGAAAGCGATCGCGCAATCTTCCTCGCCGCGAATCGTGAGCAGGCGGCGGAAACGCAGGGCGCTCAAAACGCCATTCTCTTCGCCCGTCTGGCCGCCCGCACGGGCGACGCTCAGGCGCCGTTCGTGATCGCGCGCATGGGAGAGAACGCAGGCGACCAGCGCGGCGCGTGGAAACTGTTGCCGCGGGAGCCCGAGCGCACGATGCAAGCGCACCACCGTCTCTTCGGACATCGCCTCGATCAGCGAAGCGCGGCGCAAACGGGCGAGCGCCCCAGCATCGCCCTTGCGCCCAGCGTCCCGGTCGGGCTGCAGCGACTCCCACCAACGGCGGGCGATCTCGCCGGATTTATTCGCCTGGCCATTCGTCATGCGGGCGTTCCTCTTTCCGTTTGCGGCTGGCTTTCGGTTGCGGCGACGGTAGGCCGAGTGTGTTGAACAGATCCCGCCCCATCTTGCAGAAGCCTTTGAAGGTGAGAGCGAGGAAGCGGCGGGAGTCCACCACTTGCTTGGGATCGATCGCGCCGAAATCATCGAGGGGCGCCGTCTCGTCGAAAATGCGCAGCACATGCTGCTCCAGGGTCCCGCGCCAGCGCTCGCTAAGCGCGGTTTGCGTCTCACCCTCATCGACGATCTTCAATTGCACGATCGCATCGGTGAGGAGGTTGTGAAAATCGCGTTCGGTGTCGGCCCAGAATCTTTCGCGCGCCGCATCGAGCAAGGTCGCATTCGAATCGATTTTTGCGTCGCCGCCGAAAAGAGCTGTCCTGACTGCAATGCCGAGCGCCGAGGCGGCTGTCGAGGCTGCCTTGACGAGATGATCGGCAAAATCTCGCAGCCTGTCCGCGAGAACGGGATCGGCGACGGCATGCAGCGGCATTGCCGTCTCCACGAAGGCGAGCGCCTTCATATTGTCCATCGCGAATCCGCCCGCGGTCAGCCGCGCGTCCGCCATGGCGCGTCCGCCGACCTCCGGCAGGCGAGAGCACGCTTCGACGACGGCGCGGGCCGGAAGCCTCGAGCCGTCGGCGCTCGTATAGACAAGCCCGAGCCATTGCCGGTAGCCGATGCGGCCTTCCGGCGCATGGACCGGCAGCGTGTCCGTCTTGATCTTGTAATAGGGCGTCAGAGGATGCGGGAAGACGGCGTAATTGACGCCCCAGGGAGCGGCGACGAATCCGGTGACGACGATGTCGTCCACTTCACCTGTCAGATCGCAAGGCCGGCGCGCCGCGTTGGCCTCGAACGCGAGGCGGATGCGGCGCGGCATGCCGAAGAATGCTTGCAGCGGATCGGCGTCGGAAAGGCTCAGGCTCTCTTTCTTCGCCGAGGTTTTCGTCGGCGCGAGCCAAGGGAACGCCAGGGCGAGACTATCCCGCGCGAGCGGCTTAGATTGCGGAACATGCAGCCAAAGCTTTTGCCAGAGCGTCAACGGCCGGCCCTTTTCCGCCGCGCCCGGCAGGACCAGCGTCACCAAGGGCCCGCCGCCGCGCAGGGATGTGCGATGTCCGGCGCCGCCCGAAGGCGCGAATTGCTGCAACGTGTAGAGCGCCATGGCGGCGCTGGCGCGAGACAACACGCGAATGCGGCCGCGTTTGACCAAAAGGTCCTTGTTCAGTTTCACCGTATTCGCGCCGGGCGCCTCGATGAACAGCGCTTCGACCGGCGAAGACTCGCCTTCGAGCGGCGAAAAATCCTGCAAAAAGCGGACCCCTCGCCGTCGAGCAAAAAGGCGGCGGCGTAGGCCGCGAACGACTTTTGCAATTCCTCCGGCGCCGGCGGCGTATGATAGAACGTGAGCCAATCGCGCTGGCCCTTCGGCGGAAAGGCGGCGGCGAGCAGGCCGATCAGGAATTCATGCGCGGCGAGATCGAAATCCGGCCGGGGCCAAGCGAAGGCGACGATGGGATTGGCGTCATGATCCGAAGTGATTTCATGCGGCGCGATGGGGCCGCGCGAACCATCGGCGCGCTGGGCTGGAATCCATTTGGCCGCGAGCAATGAAAAGGGCTGGGCCATGGCGAGCACCTTGACGAAAATTGATAAACATCAAGAGCCACCATTAATAATGATTGAGCGGTTCGCAACATTTATCCGGCGAAACTCAGTCCCCTATCGACTGAATATATCACCAAGACCTCCTTTCCCTTTCCGTCGATGATCGTCCCGCTCCATCCGCCGTCGGCATCCGGTTGAAGCACCAGAACAGGCGTTTCCCGCTCGGACAGAGTCCAGCATTCTTGCGCCTTGACCATCATGGCAGCCGTCTGGCGATCGGGCGCCGGCGTTCCTTTGCATCGCGCCAGCCGCACGCTCACCTCGGAGAGCGCCCAAGCTCGCCGCAAATCTCCACCTTCGATCTCGGCCCAGGGGACGATGCCGCCGCCTTCGACCTTGGCGAGACGTAACGTGATGGTCTCGTCCCCGAGACGCGTCGGCGTGCGGCTGTCGGACTCCCAGCGCCCGCCGTCGAAATCATAGCCCGCCTCGAACCTCAAGACGTTGAAGCCGCCTTGCGAGCGTTCGCCGCTTCCCTTGCCGGCCGCTTCGTTTTCAGCGGTTTCAAGACCAGGGGGAATTGCGATCCTGTCATCGCCATAGGCAGCCTCGACGAGGGCGCGCACCTCGCCGCTCGAAGGCGCGGCGCATTCCGGGCTCGTGCGGCTGACGATCCTGCCGGCGTCGCTCATGACTTTCGCCGAGCGCCACAATAGCGCCGCGTCGCGATAAACGAATCTGGTCTTCGGCAGAACCGCGTCGAGCCAGCGCTCGCCCGCCTCCTCCTCCGCCGCCGCCGAGAGAACCACAAGCGTCGGCCCGTGCGGCTCCGCCAGATGCGGCCGGGTTTGGGCGGATCTTTTATCCATGTGGCGCCACAGGCGACCGGCGCGTTGAATCAACAGATCGACCGGCGCGAGATCGGTGACGATCAGATCGAAATCTAGGTCGAGCGATTGCTCGATGACTTGCGTGGCGACAAGAATGCCCGGTCGGGCCGTTTTCGGCGCCGCGGGGCCAAACTTATCCAATACTTTTTCCTCGATGGCCAGACGATCGGCCATGGCGAAGCGGGCATGGAACAGCAAGGTCTCGCCATCGTGAGCCGACGCGAGTTCGGCATGGCTGGCCATGGCCTCGTCCACCGTGTTGCGAATGAACGCGACCGCCGCCCCTTCCGCGCGGCCTCCAGCACGGCGGCATGGGCCTCGGCGAGATCGCCGACAAAACGGACGGCGACCTCGCGCGCGAGCGTCTCTCGCAAGCCAATCGGATGTTCCTCGGGCGACCCGGCCGCGGCGATGGTTACAAGCGGATAGGCGGATACGGAGGAATTCCAGGGCTCCTCGTCGCCCAGCCCGCTGCGGAAGGCGTCGACCAGGGCGCGGCGTTTGCGGCCCGGCAGGGTCGCCGACAAGATGATGGCCGAGCCGCCAAGCGCCGCATGAAAACGCAAGAGCGTCTCGACTTCCCTGTTCATATAGGGGTCATAGGCATGGGCTTCGTCGATCACCAAGACCTTGTCGGCGAGCCCCCACAGCCGCAAGGCCTGATGGCGCGCGGGTAATATCGCGAGGAGAGCCTGGTCGATCGTCCCGGCGCCCATTTGCGCAAGAAAGGCCTGCTTGTTGGATCGCGCGATCCAGTCGGCGCAAAAGGCGCTGGCGGTGGTTTCCGACGGGTCATCGGCGTTCGTCTCGCTCGGATCGTCGCCGGCCATATGTCGCGACAGATTTCGAAATCCTTCGCAGAGATCGCGCCGGCCGTGAACCAGAACGACAGACGGGTCCGTCCCCGGCGCGAAGAGCCTCCGATAGGACGCCAATAGGCGTCCAGTAGCGGTTCGAACCAAGCCAATCGGAGAGGACGGCGAGACCGGCCAAGGCAAAGGACAATATCGGGACAGCCTCGTCTGGCGGAGAGAGTCCAGGCGGGTCGAAGACCGCGACGATGGCGTCCGCGAGGTCCGCGGCGGCAAGTTGCGCCGCCCGGCCGATCTGGGCGTCGCTGTTTGCGATCGCCGCGACACTGCGGAAATCGTGCTCCAAGGGTTCGCCATGATGGCCGACGACGCTCTGAATGAGCTTTATGCGTCGCTTGACAAACGGACCCGGGATCAATCGCTCGGCGATCGCCTTGAGACGCGGCTCCGTCATGAACAGCCACAGGCCGGCGGCGTCGTGCCGAACCGAGACAAACTTTCCCTCTTCGGGTCTTTGCCCCAAAGCGGACGGCCATAATTCTACGACCTTTCCTTGGAAGCCGCGCGCGCATTTGCCGACGTCATGCAGCGCGATTAGACAAACCAACGCGCGACGCAATGTCTCCGGCTCGATCTTGCAGAGATCGGCCAAAAACCTCAGCCTGGCGGGATTGGCGGCGAGAATGGCGTCGGCGCAAGCGGCGACATCAAGAAGGTGATATGCAAGCGGATGGAAATCGTGTTCCTTGTGCCCAGGTCCATGCGACTTGTCGGTCTTGCCCCAGAATTGGAGCAGCGGGTGGAAATCCAATTCGGGCAAATCGCGTCGCCAAGAATAGTCGCTCATTGAAAACAGGCAATCTGAAACGCTTCTGTATTGAAAGAGCCCAGGCTTGCGTTTGACGTCATGTGCTCTGTTCTATTGCGGGTGTCGGTCGAGTAGCTCAACCACTCGGCTTTCGCCCTCACAGATCCGGGCCTGCGGCTTTCCCGCACCCGGCTCTTCCCGAGAGTCACTATGGACCAGTCCGACTCTCGACCTCAGCTCGGATGATGGCTCCGACATTGCCTTGCCGCCATCCCCCGCTAGGGATCAGTCCGGCGGCCCCGGTCGGGCCTCTCATGTTCCGATGCTTGCTTTCAATGCGTGATCCGGCCTTCGACCCCGACGGAGCGACACCGTCTCGCATAGCGACGGCGCACATTCTGCCGTCGTGTACGCGAACACACTCGGCCTCCGCAACATTCACATTTTCGTGGCTCAATCCCGCACCCCACATGGCCCCTGTCTACACTTCAGACCCTGCGTTACCGCAGCGCCCGAGCTTGCCCCCTTCGTTGGCGACTTCGGTGCCGCCACACTCCTGCCGACTATGCGGGTGGTGAGGTGGGCGCGCGGAAGAAGGTGGTTGATCGCATACGAACCATGTCTCGCCGTCCTTCGATAGGGCCCGCACCGAATGATTTTCAAACTTGAATTCTACAGGCAAACTCCCTCCTCGATGGGCGGTGCCTTGCGGATTCTGATCATCAATTTTCTAGCTATTCTGACGCAATATTAATAAATTATATGAAAATATTGACGTAATACATTATATTTGCGCGCCGGCAATCCTAGCACCGGCCGCGTCAGTTGCTCGCCACCGTTGAGCTGGGCATTCCACTGCATGAGCGCGAAATCAGCTCGGGCGCCGCGCCCCGCAGGTGAGGTTGTTCGTCATGGCGGAACCGCTTCGACGATAGCCCGTGTGTCGTTGTTTTTCAAATTGCCAAGGGCGCTCGCTGAGTGCCTTGAGAGCATTGCCCCCCGGACAGGCCCACCAATCGTCCAATTGCCGCTGGCGGCCATTTCTGCCTTTGTCGTTAGGTAGCGACAGCAGCAATCGTGCGTCACTTTTCGTAACTGTGTTTCGCGTGGACCGCGAGCGCCGTAGGCGCAACGGGCCGTCAGCGCAGTGAGCGGCTCCGCACCACGGGGGCCAACATGGGTTAGGCGAACGGAGAGTGAAAATGGGACCGTACCCAAGCAGCGATATGCGCGCTGAAGAGCGCTGAGCTCGTCACACCCATGCAGGCTTCCGCGCAACGTCGCCAAATGACCCAGAAGGCGGCCTAACATGGCTACAGCTACTCTCAATCTTCGCCTTCAGCCCTACCGCCTGATGACCAAGGCGGAGGCTACGAATTACTGCCGTCGTCCAGTGAAGAAATTTGAGGCGCAGTGTCCTGTTGCTCCAATCATTATGGCGGATGGCGATAGGCTCTATGACGTACAAGATCTTGACCGCTGGATCGATGGGCTCAAGTCTGGAAGCGCCGACGATGACGATATCATCAGGAGACTTGCGTGACCATTATCCGGGTCAAAGGCTTCAAAATATTCAACGACCGGCACGGCAAGCGACGCTGCTACCATCGGGCCACAGGTGTTAGTATCGATCTTGCAAAGGCGCCGCTTGCGTCGACCGAGTTCATAGCTGAATGCGCGCGGATTTCATCGCTCAACACGAAGGCGGCGCCCAGGCCAGGCACGCTGGAAAAGTTGATTTCCGAATATCGCGCACATGCGACATTTCAAGATCTCGCGCCTCAGACGCGCTCCGATTATCAAAAAATTTTCGATTATTTAAAGCCGATTGGTGAAACGCCACTTGTTCGCTTTGATCGGCCCTTGGTCGTCCGTATCCGCGACAAGGCCGCTTCGTCAAAAAACCGGAGATTTGCGAATTATGTCAAAGCCGTTTTATCGGTAATTTTTGGATGGGGCTCAGAACGCGGCTTTCTCGCCAATAATCCGGCTTCTGGAATCAAAGACATTCGCCGGGCGAAAGGTGCGCCGGAAGCGAACCGAGCTTGGAGCGACGAAGAACGAGAAGCCGTATTCGAGGCTATGCCCGCACATATGAGGCCAGCTTTGGCGCTTATGATGTTTACCGGTCTCGGGCCAAAAGACACGCTGACCTTGCCGCGTAGCTTTTACAAAGCCGGCGAAATAGCAACCCGTCGCGCGAAGACAGGCGAGCCGGTTTTCTGGCACGCTCCGGCATTGCTTCAGAACGCCCTTGAGGTAGCCCCAAAGCATGATGCAATTACGCTTTGCGCCAATTCGGACGGAAAGCCATGGACGCTTGGCGGCTATTGAGCCTCGTGGCGAAAGGTTCGGATTAAGCTCGAACAGAGCGAAGCGGTTGGGCCGGGGCTCACGCTTTACGGATTGAGGCACACAGCCGCGGTAATCCTTCGTGAAATTGGTTGCGATGAGCGCACCATAGCCGATGCGCTCGGCCAAAAGACGATCGAGATGGCCAGGCACTATGCCAAAGGCGCCGATCTAAAGCCAAAAATGAAAGGAGTGGTCCAAAATCTAGACGAAGAGCTGCACAAACGCAGAACCAAATTTGTCAAACCCTGAGGCAAAAAGTGTCAAACCTCAACTCGCCCAAATCAAAACTTTAAAATTTATGGAGTAACATCAACATGTTAGATGGTAGCGGAGG
>Ga0182030_10021076_pt1 | contig 12235 bp, 11 predicted proteins | sample 812S3MmetaG_FD_121299 | JGI IMG/M metagenome (GOLD analysis project Ga0182030, IMG submission 121299) | Permafrost microbial communities from Stordalen Mire, Sweden - 812S3M metaG (Illumina Assembly) | ecosystem: Environmental > Terrestrial > Soil > Wetlands > Permafrost | place: Sweden...
GCTACATCGACATTGGCGTGAAAGAAGGCGCCACGCTCAGGGTCGACGGGCGGGGCTTCAAATTGCAGGGCTACGAGAACGGCTTCTATCTCGGCGGTTCGCTGTTCGACAATGTCACCAAGGATATGCGCATCTACAAGGAGGAGATCTTCGGCCCCGTGCTCTCCGTCGTGCGCGCCAAGGGCTACGAAGAGGCGCTCGGCCTCTGCAACGATCACGAATACGGCAACGGCGTCGCCATCTTCACCCGCGACGGCGACGCGGCGCGGGACTTCGCCAGCCGCGTTCAGGTCGGCATGATCGGGATCAACGTGCCGATCCCGGTGCCGGTCGCTTATTACACGTTCGGCGGCTGGAAGCGCTCCGGCTTCGGTGATCTCAACCAGCACGGCCCCGATTCGATCCGCTTCTACACCAAGACCAAGACGGTGACCTCGCGCTGGCCGAGCGGCGTCAAGGACGGCGCCGAATTCTCCATCCCGACGATGAAGTAAGGCTTCAGGCGACCGGATGGCGCAAGACGGCGCCGTCCGGCGTAGTTTGCTCATGCGGGCGCTCCCCGGCTAACAACCCGCAGGACGCGGGTAGAGCGCGGCGCACCCGCCAAACTGCCCGGAGCCGGGTCCTGCACCCGCCGCGCCGCCGGTCCCCAGCGATGGCGTAGCCGGACTCGGATGGCTCAACCCAGCGGCAGGACGAGTCGCCGACGCCGGCGGCGCGGTAGCGCCATGCAACGGCGCCCCTGCGGGTTTGAGCGCGCCCAAGGCCAGCGCGGCTGGACTCCAGGCCAAGGCTGCGGCGAGGCAGGCGATCCCCAAGGTTTTGCGGTTCATGGGCGAACTCCGATCTGGCGGCGCGAACGCGCCTTTCGGAGATCGAACGCCCGCCCGTTGAGGCACGTTCCGCCGCCGACCGGAGTTAAGCTTTTCTTAACGCGCCGTAACCGCGCCCAGCCCGGCGGGCACGAGGCGATGGCGCTCGGCGTAGGAGACGCGCTTGGCCGCCTCGCCCGCCCCCTTGGCAGCGAAGCGTACGCCCTCGACCAACCGCTGGGCGAGCAGCGGCACCAGGATCTCGCGGCCCTCGGGCGTATGGAAACCGCCGTTGAACTGCGACGTGCTCTTCAGAAAGGCGATGAAGCCCTTGACGAGATCCGGCGAGGGCGGAGTCGCCTCGCGCCAGAACTGCGATAGCGGTCCGGCGCTGGCGAGACCGGGAATGTTGTAAAACGCGCGGCCGACGCACAGCACCGGCTTCTCCTCGATGATCGCGGCCAGACCCGCGGTCGAGTTGATCGTCACCACCGCATGGGCGCGCGCCATGATCTTGTCGATGGAGGTCTTGCGGAGAAAGAACACGCGGTCGGCGAGGTTGTGGCGGGCTATCAACGCCGCCACGCGCGCCGGCGTGCGCTCGACGCCATAGTCGAGTGGATGCTGCTTGACGACGAGAATGGCGTCCGGCGGCGCGTCGGCGGCGAAGGACGTTATCAACTCGTCGACGAAGGCGGCGTTTCCGCCGTGCCGCGAATGAACCACAAGCTGCGCATCGCCGGGCTTTTGCAGCAGGGCGAGAAAAACCTTGTTGCCGCCGTCGGCGAGTTCGAGCGCCCGCGCCAGCACGCCGCTTTCGTCATGGGTGACGCGCCAGAGATATTCCCGCACGTAGCCGAAGCCCTGGCGGTAGACGGAATCGCCGTAATATTTGGCGTCGAAGCCGAGTACGGGCTTGAAGGCGATGGCCGCCGCAAAATGTGCGATCGTATGGACGACGTGCGGCCGCAGGCCGGCCGGGAACTGACGGCTGTCAGCCGGCTCGGGAGCCGCCTGCCGCGCTTCGAGATAGACTTCCGAGTCGCGCGGAAGGCGCGAGAAGCCGTTAACTCCGTCGCGCTCCAGCGTCACCCAATGGGGCCGCAGATAGCCGTTCTCCAACACGAAGCTGTGAAGCCCGAACTCCTCGGCGATTTCCAGCGCGCCGCGATTGCGGGGAAGCGTGTCGTTGAACGTGATGACCGCGTCGACCTTCTTGCGCCGCACAACGCCGCGGATGAACCGCTTCCAGTCGCCGTCGCGGTGACGATAGATGACCCGGCAATGGCTTGGGGTCTCACGATATTCGCCGCCCTCGCAAACCGTACGAAAGACTTCGCCGCCCGCCGCCTCGAGTTCTCGCGCCAGACGTGAGAAGAAGGGACCGAACGGGGCGCCGATGAATAGAAAGACCGACATTCGCTGTCGTACCCCTGCTTTCCGCCCTACGGCCTAACCGAACGCGCTCAACCCGGCAAGCCTTGAAACTATGCGCAGGCGATTGCGGCAAAATCGGCGCGTTAATCCGCATTCGCGGCGAATTATGGGCGAAACCCGTAAAGCGTTAACAAAAGTTAACATATTGCGTCGCACCCAAAAGCTTCAATCCGGCAAGTCGCCCCACGCGCGCGACTCGCCCCGCGCGCGGGAGTTTTACAAATCGGTTGCAATGCACCAAGGGAACGGCCGCTGCTTCGCTCTCGAGGCGGCGGGCCGCCGCGCCTCAAGCGAGGGGCGGCCAGCGGATGGAGTGGATGAAGCTTTTCCTCGATATCACCCGGCTCGCCACGCGCATATTCCGCAACGGGCCGACGGGGATTGACCGAGTCGAGTACGCCTACGCGCGGCGTCTTATCGACGACCCCGCCACGATCTGCGTGTTCACCGCGCCGGTGTTCTCCGGAGCGATACGCAGCGGCCGGGCGCGCGACATCTTGACCCGCGTCGAGCGCGCTTGGCGGCTCGACGCTGCGCCCGACGACGACCCCGTCTACAAGGCTCTGCGGCGCTGGCTCGACAGTCCCGCCGACGCGCAGGCGCTGCAGCCGTCGAGGTTCCGCGCGAAGATGACCTGGTCCGATTGGATGCGCGACGCGGATTTCCTGCCTCTTCGCGACATCCTGCGCGCCGAAACCCGCCGCGAGCGCCGCGTCGCCCGATCCGCCGCGGAGCCTTCGATCTTTTTCCATTGTTCGCATGCGCAACTCGACAAGCCGGAACGCTTCCGCTGGCTGCAAGAAGCGGGCCTCGGCGCCGCGTTCTTCGTCCATGACGCGATTCCGATCGAATATCCGGAATTCTGCTCGCCCGGAGCTTTCGAGCGTCACGTCAACCGGCTGACGACCGTATCCGCCCATGCCTCGCTCGCCATCGTCAATTCTCTGGATTCGCAGCGCGCGGTGCAGACGGCGCTGCGAGCGCGCGGGCTGCGCGAGCCGGAGATCGCCGTCTTGCCGCTCGCGGTCGACGAGGCGTTCGCGCGCGCTCGCGACATTCCCTTGCGCCGGCCGGCGACGCCTTACTTTCTTTACGTCGGCACGATTGAGCCGCGTAAGAACCTCCTGTTTTTGCTCAGTGTCTGGCGCCGGCTGGTCGAGCGGCAAGGGGCGCGGACGCCGCGGCTGGTGATCGCCGGGCGGCGCGGCTGGGAGAACGAGAACATCGTCGACGTGTTGGAGCGTTCGCGCCAGCTTGCCCCCTTCGTCGCCGAGGCGTCCGACCTCACCGACGCCGGGCTCGCCCGGTTGATGGCCGAATCGGCGGCGCTGGTCGCGCCTTCGTTCACGGAAGGCTTCGGCCTGCCGGTCGTCGAGACGCTCGCCGCCGGCGCGCCGGCCCTCATCTCCGACATCGCCGCCCATCGCGAGGTCGGCGAGGACTATGCGCTGTTCGCCGACGCCATCGACGGTCACGCCTGGGTCGGCGCCGTCGAGGCGCTGATGGACGACGCTTCCGACTTTCGCCGCGACCGTGTCGCCAAGATCGCCGGTTACCAGCCGCTGACCTGGGCCGAGCACGTCGCCCGCGCGCGGGCCTTGATGGAAAAAGCGGCGACGGCCCTCCCCAGCGCCGCAAGTTTGGCTTAGTCGAGTAAGGGATGGACACTGACGCCGATACGCGGGCGCGGGCCGACGCCGAGGCCGCGCCGATGTTCGACATGATCGAGCTGTTCTATTTCGCCTATCGCGATTTCGTGGGCGACGCCGACCGGCTGCTGGAGGCCTACGGCTTCGGCCGCGCGCATCATCGCGTGCTGCATTTCGTCGCCCGCCATCCGGGATTGACGATCGCCGAACTGCTCGACATTCTCGCCATCACCAAGCAGAGCCTCAATCGCGTCCTGAAGGAGCTTATCGCGCAGGATTTCATCGAGCCCCGCGCCGGCGCCGAGGACCGCCGGCAGCGTCGGTTGTTTGCGACCCGCAAGGGCGACGACCTCGCCCTGCGGCTGGCCCGCGCGCAAACCCGGCGGTTCGCCGCCGCCATGCGCGCGCTCGGAGGCGACGCCCGCAGCGAGGCGTCGGCGTTCCTGTTGGAGATGATCGACCGCGAGGCGCGGGAGCGCGTTCTCGCGCTGATCGCTGCGGCGTCGCCTGACGCCGTTGCTGCGGCGTCGCCTGACGCCGCCTGAGGAGTTGAGCCGATGGCCACCGCCGCTCCGTCCGATGACGCTCCGCATGTCCTCGTCGTCGACGACGACCGCCGGTTGCGCAACCTCGTCGCCTCGTTTTTGGGCCGCAACGGCTATCGCGTGACCGCGGTCGCTTCCGCCGCCGAGGCGCGGGCGCGGCTCGAAAGCCTGTCGTTCGAAATCCTCGTGCTCGACGTGATGATGCCGGGCGAGGACGGCCTCGCCTTCGCCGAATCCTTACGCGAAACCTCCGACATTCCCATCCTCATGCTCACCGCGCGCGGCGAAGCGTCGGACCGCGTGCGCGGACTGGAGGTCGGAGTCGACGACTATCTCGCCAAGCCCTACGAGCCCAAGGAGCTGTTGCTGCGCATCGGTTCGATCCTGCGCCGCACCCGCGCTCCCGTCGCGCCGCTGTCGGCCGACGAGACCGGCGTGCGCTTCGGGCCGTTCGTGTTTCTCGGCGAGCGCGGCGAACTCAGGCGCGGCGACGACGTCGTGCGGCTGACCGAGCGCGAGCGCGACATTCTGCGCATGCTCGGGGCGACGCCGGGGGTCAGCGTGTCGCGCGAGGCGCTGGCGGGAATGGGCGGCGGCGCCCAGGAGCGCACCATCGACGTGCAGATCAACCGCCTGCGCCGCAAGCTGGAGCGCGACCCCGCCAACCCCGTCTATCTGCAAACCGCGCGCGGGGCGGGCTACAAGCTCGTCGCCGACTCGTGACCGCCATCGGCTACAGCAGCGAGGCGTGGCGACTCGGGCGGGGCCTCTGGCGCAGCGGCGCGCGCTCGCTGGCGGAGCTTTTCCCCAAAGGCCTCTACGCCCGTTCGCTGCTGATCGTCATCCTGCCGATGGCGCTGCTGCAGGTCGGCGTCGCCTACTTGTTCATGCAGCGCCATTGGGATCTCGTCACCCACCGGCTCTCCGAAGCGGTGGCGCGCGATGTCGCCGCGGTGGTCGACCTCTACCGCGCGCAGCCGCTCGGCGCCGACGACCGCCGCCTGCGCGAGATCGCCTCCGAGCGCTTCCGCATCAGCGTCGATCTCATGCCGCCGCAGCCGTTGCCGCCGGTTTTGCCGCGCCGCTTCTTCGATTTTCTCGATCCCCTGACCCGCGCGCTGCCGCATGAGCTTGGCCAGCAGCTCAAATATCCGATCTGGGTCGACACCGTCGGCAAGTCCGGCCTGATGGAGATCCGCGTCGATCTCGGCTTCGGCGTGGTGCGGTTGATCACCAAGCGCACGCTGGCCTACGACGCCAACGTGCATGTGTTCATCTTCTGGATGTTCGGCGCCTCGCTGGTGCTGATCCTGGTGGCGATCCTGTTCCTGCGCAACCAGATCCGGCCTATCCTGAAGCTCGCCAATGCGGCGGAGGATTTCGGCAAGGGCCGCTTTCACGATTTTCATCCGCGCGGCGCGCGCGAAGTCCGCCGCGCGGGCTACGCCTTCAATGAGATGAAGCGCCGCATCGAGCGCGCCAACGAGCAGCGCACCGCGATGCTGAGCGGCGTCAGCCACGATCTCAAGACGATCCTCACTCGCTTCCGGCTGTCGCTGGCGATGCTGGAGGGCGACGCGGAGACGCAAGATCTCGAAAAGGACGTCGATGAGATGCAGGCCATGCTGGAAGGCTATCTCGCCTTCGCGCGCGGCGATTCCGGCGAGAGCGCGACGCCGATCGATCTGGCCGCCATGCTGGAGGAGATGCGGCTCGACGCCGAGCGCCAGGGCGCGAGCGTCGTCTTGCGCGTCATTGGCCGCCTCGACGTGACGGTGCGGCCGCTGGCGATCAAGCGTGTCTTAAGCAATCTCGTCGGCAATGCGCAGCGCTATGGCCGCCGGATGGAGATTTGCGCGGTGCGCGAGGGGCGCTTCGTCGCCGTCCATGTCGACGACGACGGGCCGGGCGTTCCGCTGGACCGGCGCGAGGACGTGTTCCGCCCGTTCATTCGCCTGGACGAGGCGCGCAACCAGGACCAGAGCGGCTCCGGCCTCGGCCTGTCGATCGCCCGCGACATCGCGCGCTCGCACGGCGGCGACGTGCAGCTCGCCGACAGCCCGCTCGGGGGGTTGCGGGCGAGCTTGCGGATTCCGGTGTAGAGACGCGACCTGCCTGTGGCGCGAGTGACGTTGCGGTAGCTCTTGCGGACTGAGTTAAACAAGTGTTACTTGCTATTCTTGGCCTGTCAGGGAGCCGGGGATGAGCAACGTTAGCAGGGCTCGCGCGGCGGCAAGCAATTCAAGCGAACGCGTCACGCTAAGCGACAAGATTATTTATAACTTCAAACTGCTGATCGTGCGTCTGGCGACAGACAACGGGGGAGCCAAGAACGCTTTCAGACGGATCGAGGAAATGAAGCGTCTGGCTCGACGCTATGAGGAGAAAACCGGGCGTTTAGCCGCGAATTCGACGATCACCGAGATCGGGTTCGGCGCGCGACCCGAACGCGCGTTCGCCATGACGGCTTTCTTCGGCAAAGTTACAGCGATAGATCTGGACTCGCCGATGCTCTCCCTGCGAGACGTCGTCGCCATTTTTCGCAAGAATGGCTTAGAACGGGCCTTGAAGAGCGCGGTTCGGCACGCGTTTTTCGACGCGAGAGGCTGGAAGGCGTTTCACAAAGCCTTCCGGCAAGAAGTTCCCGCTTATGACCCTTCGAGCGTCGCCTTTATAGTTGGCAACGCAGGCGATAGATCAACCTGGAAAGCGGCGCCCAGATCGGATCTCATCTTCTCTCAGGACGTATTCGAGCATGTCGGGACGGACGATTTGCGGGCTCTGCTACGAGAAATTAAGAATAATCTCAAAGAGGACGGGCTTCTGATAACCGTACCGTGCGTTTACACCGGAATAACCGGCGGACACGATGTTGATTGGTACAGTCATCTGGTCGAAAGCAACAACAAGCCTGAAGACGCCTGGCGCCACCTGACCGACAAGAATTTTCGGGTAAACACCTATCTGAACCGCCTCAGCAGGCGTGAGTATTGTAATATATTCCGGGAAGCTGGATTCCGCATATTCCGAGACGAAGCGAGAGACGGCGAGATCGGGCGCAAGTTCCTGACCGCGGAGAAGAGAAAAGATCTCGCGGACTATGACGAGTACGAACTGTTTTCGAACAATGTTGAATTTTGGCTTGAACCCATTTAAGCAGCGAGCGCTTGCCTGTGCCGCCATGCCCCGTCTACTTACGACCACTCTGAGCCCATCGCCCGACGCCTATGCCCCCGACGGCAGCGAGGTGCGCCTTCTCGCGGCGCTGCAGGGCGGCAGCTTCGCCCATTTCACGCTACCCGCCGGCAAGGTCTCCGCGCCCGTCGCGCATCGCAGCGTCGAGGAGATCTGGTACGTCGTCGCCGGGTCCGGCGAGGTCTGGCGCCGGCTCGGCGCCGAGGAGAGCGTGACCCCGGTCCACCCCGGCGTCGCGCTGGCGATCCCGCTCGGGACGCATTTCCAGTTCCGCGCCGACGCTGAGGCGTTGAGCTTCGTCGCCGTCACCATGCCGCCGTGGCCCGGACCCGACGAGGCGTTCGCGGTTGAGGGCAAGTGGCAGGCGTCCGTCTGACGCGCCCGGAAAAAGGGGGTGACATCTGCGGAAAAAGCGGCAATGTGGCCGGGGAAACAAAAACGTTCATAAGGGAACGATGTCGTCCAAGGACTATGCGAACGGCCGCCGGCCGGACGCCGCGCCCGCCGCTTTGTTGAGCGTCGAGGGCGTGACGGTCCGTTTCGGCGGCGTGACGGCGCTCGACGGCGTGCGTTTCGATGTGGCGCCGGGCCAGATCTGCGGCCTCATTGGGCCGAACGGGGCCGGCAAGACGACGCTGTTCAACTGCATCTCCCGCCTCTATCAGCCGAGCGCCGGCGAGATCCGGTTCGAGGGCCAGCCGCTCTCGCGCGTCCCCCGCCACCGCATCGCTGGGCTCGGCGTCGCCCGCACGTTTCAGAACCTCGCCCTGTTCGCGACCATGAGCGTGCGCGAGAACGTGCGCGTGGGCGCCCACGCTTTCGCGCGCGGCGGCTTCCTCGCCCAGGCGCTGGCGTTGCCGCTCGCGAGGCGCTCCGAGCGCGAGATCGCCGCGCTCGCCGACGCGCTCATCGCCGAGTGCCGCTTGACCGATGTCGCCGACCGGCTGGTCGGCGAACTGCCGTTCGGCGTCAAGAAGCGTGTCGAGCTGGCGCGCGCGCTCGCGATCTCGCCCAAGCTTCTGCTGCTCGACGAACCCGCGGCCGGGCTCAACCATGAGGAGGTCGACGCGCTGGCGAGCGAGATCGTGCGGCTGCGCGACGCGCGCCGGTTGAGCGTGCTGCTGGTCGAGCATCACATGAACCTCGTCATGCGCGTGTCGGATCAGGTGGTGGCGCTCGATTTCGGCCGCCTGATCGCCGACGGAACGCCCGCGAGCGTGCGCGCGCACCCGGAAGTCGTGCGCGCCTATCTCGGCGCCGCGGCATGAGCGCGATTCTCAGCGCCCGCGGCCTCAAGGCGTTCTACGGCCCGATCGAGGCTTTGCGCGGCATCGACTTCGAGGTCGAGGAGGGCGGCGTCACCGCGCTGCTGGGCGCCAACGGCGCGGGCAAGACGACGACGCTGCGCGCTATCAGCGCGATGATCCGGCGCGAAGGCGAGCTTGAATTCCGCGGCCGCCTCTTGAAGGCGCGCGCGCCCGAGGACGTCGCGCGGCTAGGCGTCGCGCATGTGCCGGACGGGCGCGGCACCTTCACCGATCTGACCGTCGAGGAGAACCTCAGGCTCGGCGCCTATGTCCGGCGCGACCGGCGCAAGGCGCGCGCCGATTTCGAGCGCATATTCGGCTATTTCCCGCGCCTCAAGGAGCGCATCAAACAGCAGGCGGGCACGCTCTCGGGCGGCGAGCAGCAGATGCTGGCGATCTCGCGCGCGCTGCTGTCGGCGCCTACGCTGCTGCTGCTCGACGAGCCCTCGTTCGGGCTTGCGCCGCTGATCGTGGCGGAGATTTTCCGCATCCTGAGCGCCATCAACCGACAAGAGGGCGTGAGCATCCTCATCGTCGAGCAGAACGCCAATCTCGCACTCGATCTGGCGACGCGCGCTTATTTGCTGGAGACCGGCCGCGTCGTGGTTGGCGGCGCGGCGGCCGACATCCGCGCCGACGATTCCGTGCGCCGCGCCTATCTCGGCTACTGAAGGAAGTCCGATGAGACAGAACCGTCATTGCGAGGAGCGAAGCGACGAAGCCATCCATCTCGGCGTGATCGAAGGCCCAACGGTCGGGCAGCAGCGGCGTGGATTGCTTCGCTTCGCTCGCAATGACGAACAGAAGCGATGGTTCACCTGTGACTGAGCTTCTGCATCAACTGGCCTCCGGTCTCGCGCTCGGCGGCGTCTACGCCATCACGGCGCTGGCGCTGGTGATGATCTTCCAGGCGACCCAGCTGGTCAATTTCGCCCAAGGCGAGATGGCGATGTTCTCGACCTATCTCGCCTGGGCGATGCTGCAGAACGGCTGGAGCTACTGGACCGCCTTCGCCACAGCCGTCGTGCTGTCCTTCGTCGGCGGCGTCGCCGTCGAGCGCCTCGTCGTGCGGCCGTTCGCGCATGCGCCGATCCTCGCCTCCGTCATTGTGTTCATCGGGCTCAGCTTCATCTTCAACGCGCTGGCCGGCTTCTTCTTCGGCTATTCCGTGCAGAGCTTCGACACGCCGTTCGACGGCCGGCCGTGGTTCGGCAACAAGTTCATGTCGGCGCACGAGTCGGGCTCCGTGCTGGTCTCGCTGATCGTGCTGGCGCTGGTCTATCTGTTCTTCCGGTTCACGCCGCTCGGCCTCGCCATGCGCGCGGCGGCGCAGAACCCGACCTCGGCGCGGCTGGTCGGCGTGCGCGTCGGCTGGATGCTGGCGCTCGGTTGGGGGCTCGCGGCCGCGATCGGCGCCGTCGCCGGCATGATGGCGGCGCCGATAGTTTATCTCGACCCCAACATGATGGGCGGCATCCTGCTCTACGCCTTCGCCGGCGCCGTGCTCGGCGGCATCGACAATCCCTGGGGCGCCGTGGTCGGCGGCTTCACCGTGGGCGTCGCCGAGAACCTGCTCGGCGCCTATGTCGTCGGCGAGGAGGTCAAGCTGTCGGTGGCGCTGGTCATCATCATCGGCGTGTTGGTGGCGAAACCCTCCGGCCTGTTCGGTCGCCGCATCGTGGCGAGGGTCTGATGGCCGCGCGTCTCCTCTGGTCGCTCGCCTTCGTGTTCGCCGCCGTCGCGCCGTTGTTCATGAGCGGCTACCATCTGTATCAGTTCGCACAGGTGCTGATCTACGCCATCGCGCTGCTCGGCCTCAATCTGCTGACTGGCTTCAACGGTCAGCTCTCGCTCGGCCACGGCGCCTTCTTCGCGCTCGGTGGCTATGGCGCCGCGATCCTCATCGTCAAGCTCGGCCTGCCGTACTGGGCCGCAATTCCCATTGCCGGCGCCGCCTGTTTCGTCGCTGGCTTCCTGTTCGGCTTTCCCGCTCTGCATTTCGGCGGTCTCTATCTGGCGCTGGCGACCTTCGCGCTCGCGGTCGCGACGCCGCAAATGCTCGCCTACAAGCGGCTCGACTTCCTCACCGGCGGCTCGCAAGGCGTGCAGGTGCCCAAGCCCGGCCCGTTGTTCGGTCTGCCGATGACCGTCGATCAGAGCGTGTTCTGGCTGTGCCTCGCCGTCGCCGTCGTGTTGTTTGTAATCGCCGGCAATCTCATCCGCGGTCGCGTCGGCCGCGCGATCGTCGCCATTCGCGACCACCCCATAGCCGCCGAGTCGATGGGCGTCGACGCCGCGCTGTACAAGACCGTCTGTTTCGGCATCAGCGCGCTCTACGCCGGGATTGCGGGCGGGCTCGACGCGGTGGCGGTCGGCTTCGTCTCGCCGGAGAGTTTCGGCCTCGCCCTGTCGCTCGCCTTCCTCGTCGGCATCGTCATCGGCGGCTTGGCTTCGATCCCCGGCGTACTGTTCGGCGCTGTATTCATCGAGTTCGTGCCCAACTGGGCCGACCAGCTCACCGTCTATTTCGGCGAGAACGCCAAGGCCTTGCCGGGCGCGGTCTACGGGCTCATGATGATCGCGATGATGGCCGTGGCGCCGATGGGAATAGCCGGCCTGCTACGCTCGCTGGCCCGCGCGCGAGTTTTTCGGAAGCTGGAACGATGGAGCGGCGCTCGTCTCTTAGCCGCGCCGCCGCGCCTCAACGAAGATTAGCAAACGGAGGATACATGTTACATCGACGTCAATTGCTCGCCGGCGCCGCCGCCTCGGCCTTCGCATTGCGGATAGGCCGCGCCCGCGCCGACAACGCGCCCGGCGTGACCGATAAGGAGATCAGGATCGGCCAGACTATGCCCTACAGCGGTCCGGCCTCGGCCTATGGCGTGATCGGCAAGACCGAAGTCGCCTATTTCAACGCCCTCAACGAGCAGGGCGGCATCAACGGGCGAAAGGTCAATCTGATCTCGCTCGACGACGGCTACAGCCCGCCCAAGACCGTCGAACAGACGCGACGGCTGGTCGAGCAGGAGCAGGTCGCCTTTCTGTTCAACCCGCTCGGCACCGGGCCGTGCCTCGCCACGCGCGACTATCTCAACCAGAACGGCGTGCCGCAACTCTTCGTCGCGACCGGCGCCGCAGTGTTTTCCGATCCCGCGCACTTTAAATGGACACTCGGATTCCAGCCGAACTATCAGACGGAATCGCGCATCTTCGGCAAGCACATTCTGGCGACCAAGCCGGGCGCGAAAATCGCCGTGCTCTATCAGAACGACGGCTTCGGCAAAGAC
>Ga0182030_10021077_pt1 | contig 12235 bp, 9 predicted proteins | sample 812S3MmetaG_FD_121299 | JGI IMG/M metagenome (GOLD analysis project Ga0182030, IMG submission 121299) | Permafrost microbial communities from Stordalen Mire, Sweden - 812S3M metaG (Illumina Assembly) | ecosystem: Environmental > Terrestrial > Soil > Wetlands > Permafrost | place: Sweden...
AAAAAAATATAACCCCTATTGAAAACAAACCACGAAAAAAAAAATTCCTTTAACAAACCCCTATAACACAAATTAAAACAAAAAAAAAAAAAAAAAAAAAAATAAAAAAAAATAAAAAATAAATAAATAAATATCCCCCTCAAATTTGAGGCTTCAAGGATCTACAGAAAGAGGAGGAATTAAGGTCGATTCTAACGAGATTTATTATTGGGGGAGAATATTACAGGTCGTTTGGGAAGGGGGTGCGGATAGGAAATAATGTACTCCTTCCCTATCTACTACGAAGAAGAAAGTGTGCGTCTGACTTGCAGTTTCCCGTTGAGTACCCCGGTGATACAATTGGAGGAAGTCACACTTCAATCCAAATCATCAGCCAACACTTTAACAATTATTTTCATATCGGCAAGCAATCAAAGCCCACCGCTGGTATCCTGATAGGCACCCATACGACGTTTTGCAGTTTTTTTGGTCGCTTTTTAGGAGTTTGTTTACTTGCAACACATCATTGCCACGACAGCTTCTTTCGAGACATCCCTTTTATATTTATCATTTTTAAGATGGTTTCTTCTTACACTCTACCGAATCGCAACTCATACGATCCAACGAATCCGGTCGTGGAGGACGAGATTGACAGTCAAATAGATAAAGAGATCGACTTTCAAGCAACAGCCTTGTATGCTCATCTATTGGTAGACAAACCGGGTAAAGTGAAACCCCGCTTCTTTGTTGAATGCATACGACGCTCGGGCAACGTCCCATTTTACAAGTTAGCAAGCTGTGAGGGAGGAATCGAATTGGCCAATTACCGAATAGCCGTCGCTCCTCCTGTTGGGACTACAACGATGTATTACACAAGGGATGCTGGTAAGTCTCAAACAATCAAACAGAATTTGCAAGAAGGAGCTATTTTTCACAGAAAAAGAACCACGTTAATAACCCTCTAGATTTATATCATGTCCGATGCTTCGAAATCATTGCGGATCTATCCAAACCTGAATACCTCCGTCGGATCGAGCCTGTGACGAGGTTTAACGCCCGCCTTCGATTCGTACAGGAAGCGTCTCCCGGCCGGGATCAAAATTTCCTTTGCGATGGAGGGGTCGAGGTACTCATCAAAGCATGGAAGGATCAGAGAGCTGGATGGATTCACCAGAGGGAGGGCCAACAGATCGAATCGATAGTGGACGACGATATTGTACAACAAAACGCAGGATCCCCAGAGTTAAGTGCGTCAGGAGCATCGCCGGGTATGACTGAGCAGGAGTATTCCCTCCTACTGAATCCTTATGAAAGCGATGGACCGGATGACACCCAAAAATGGAATCTCTTTGACCCTTTCCTCGTCACGAATGAAGCAAGTTTGGATGACCGTCATGATTTGAGTAGGATGTTGAAAAATTGGGAGGATCATTCGGTAAGTCTAATTTTATTTGAATTGCTGGTCGTGTCTTGTCCTATTCCCTTTAATGTAAGGCTTTTGCTAATACATTCTGATACAGCGCGTTGCTAAATTCGGCGACAATAGTTGGTATTCTATAAAAGAAGAGGATAAGAAGATTTAGGCCGAACTTAGGAAAAAGGGTATCAGGGCTATTCGGAGACTCTCAAATATTCCGCCTCTCAGGTTACAAACGGCGTCTCAATTACAATCAGAACAGACCGTTTGATGGAGGTTGGCTTTCCTTCCCTTTAAACCATTTCGGCGGAGGGTTTTGCTTTGACACTGTCTGACCTTTTGTGCTGTATTATTTATTAGGCTGTTCTTATTGGGCTCACAACAACGGATCACTGAATGTTTAACCTCAAATCGGTGTAATCATTTGACTTTGAAATGAGATGAGAATTTCTTAGCGGACCGCAACGGACGACAACACCAACCCAGCCACACCCGACACCACACCAACAGTTGGATCCCCACCACCCATGCCGCCACCTCCATCTCCACCCTTTCCATTACCACCCCCCCGCTCAACCCCCTCCATCATATCCCCATCCTCCCCTTCCTCCTCACTCTCCTCTTCCTCCGTATCCTCTCCAACCCTTCCTCCCTCGAAGTCCAGGCTCATCCATTGGGAACCCTCGTCTTCTTCACCCGCAGGTGCCGCCTTCTCGGCAGGCGCGCCTTTGGGGAAGAAGGCGAAGGTTCCCTCCGGACCGCCGGAAGTTTCACCCACCCCGTTCTCATTGTACACGAGGGTTTCCTTCAGCTTGGCCCAATCCCTCCGCGCACGCTTGGGGTAGAATTTGCGCTCTAAGACGATTGTGAGTGTGTGAGTGTGTGAGTGTGACTCAAACAATCGATAGCTTACTCTTAGTGGGTGGCTTCGCAGCTTCCTCTTCCGCCTTCCTCTTCTTCTTCGTCTTCTCCCTCTCCTTCTTCAGCCGTAATTTGGCGCGTTTCTCGTCAGAAATTGGGGGCTGAATGTGTGAGTTAATTTGATACATTGAACAATGAGTCCGTCAGTTGGGAAGGGGACTTACTATCTTCTTTCCTGCCATTGTGCAGGTTTAGTCTGGACTTTGAGGTTGAAGAAAAAGAAAGATCGAGGAAGGTTTAAGGAGGACTCGAATTAGCCACATTTTCATTCACTTACTGGACTTTAAGATCGAGATTTTCATTGTGCAACAGTGAATGCGATAATCGTAGGTATTGTTACCTGCTCTCATTTTTATTCACTTAGGGGGCCCTGAAAGTGAGGATGTCATTGTCTAAAAGGGAGTGGTACAATTTGAGACATTGCTGATTCCCTCATTGTGCAATCATTTCTTCTTTTCGAAATCACAAATACCATTGCATAATTTGCTATAAAACAATCATGGATACTTTTCCCAACTTATATATGCTCATTAACTAGGCCCCAAGAATGAGAATACCAATGTTTAATGGAAAATTGCACAATGTGGACAATAGTGCCGAGCCAGGTATTCGCTTAGGATACATACGTGTAGCATAACATATATTGAAATAAGTGATTTTTGGGTAAATCTACCTATTTACACATTCTGGTTCAGTTGGCTATACATCATTCTTCGCAGATGATGAAAATCTACCCTACTAACCTCTTCGGAGGGATAAACTCGATCGCCTTTGCTTGCAGGGGCAGACGTTGGGACCAGAGATTCTGCGCACCGTTGATTCTTGGAAGTTCTGTTTCACAGGGCTTTCTTGGGTTGACTTACATTCTTTTTGCCATTTTTTTCAGTTGTAGCTTGAAGAGTTCAACTCGTGTACTCGCTTAGCATGTTTCACCAAGTACATGCCAGAAAGGGGTGCTGATAAGCTCATATTGCAAATACTAACACAATAAAACCACATAAATGAAAATTTTCAAAAGAAAAAATGTAATTATATTCGCTAGACTTTAAACAGTTGATTTTTCAAATTTGAAATTAATGGTATTGAGAAAATGCGTTCTAAATGCGTATTTGAAGTATTTTAAGGGTAGAAATTTACATTTTTAAAGGGCCAGACTTCTCGCTTAAATGGATTGATTAAGATAATTTCTGCCTGATGAAATTCGGGTAACTATTGAGGCACCATGCGTTACTGATTCAGATCAACCCCATGCCACATTCACCGTCCTGGAATCTTAAACAGTTATTCAAATATGGCAGGATCTAATGAGGTTCCCAAAAGATGCGTCAAGTCCTCTGCTCCCATGCCGGAACCGTGCTTAAGCTACTGGCAGCGAACAACGCGTGCTTTCCTTCATCTCAATACAAACCGCAACACTGCGGTTCCAGCCTCAACAAGATATGTTATAATCGGATCCGGTATTTCTGGAGCACTAATCGCATTTGAGTTGACCGAAAATGGAGTCCGAGGGGAGGATATCATCATCCTGGAAGCCAGGGAGGCTGCAAGTGGAGCGAGCTCACGGAATGCCGGCCACGTGAGACCAGGTAGGACGCTTTCGAGATTTCATTCGGCATTCGGACTATGATTTTAACTTGGCGAGTAGATGCTTTTCGAGGCTTTAAGCACTACTCTTCGCTCCACGGTCCGGATCAAGCCTTAAAAATCATAGCAAACGAACGCCTCGTGCTTGATAAGATTGATGAATTTACCCGAAAACACGATGTCCAATGTGACTTTAATCTCACCACCACATTCGACGCATGCATGACGGCATAATTTGCTGCGTATGAAGCGGAGACTTTTACGTCCTTTAAGAATGCAGGAGGTGATGTCTCTCATATTAAATTCTACAACGACGAAGAAGCTCGTAAACGGACAGGAATAAAGGATGTGCTTGCTGCCTACGAATGGCCAGCAGCATCAATCCACCCAGCAAAACTAGTTCAATGGTTGTTGAACATGGGGATTGATAGAGGAGTGACCCTCTTCACTCATTGCCCTGTCTCAAAAGTTGAAAGATCACCAGAGATTGATGAGAAGGAATGGCATGTTCATACTCCTCGGGGAACAGTCACTGCTCTGACAGTCATTCACTGCACGAATGCATATGCGTCACTTCTCTTACCCCAACTAGAATCTCACTTGACACCAAATCGCGCCCAGGCCCACTCCCTGATTCCGCCGCCTGAATTATCTGGCTCTAAGACTCTAACTAGCACATTTTCATTGCGGTACGGCTTGAAGCACTTTTATTCCCTCATTCAGCGTCATGGGGATGGGACTTTAATCCTCGGCGTCTCACGTACTAACCCTACCCTGAGTATGGAAGCACTGAGCGGCACTGTTACGTTTGATGATGGGCGTTATAATGAAGAGATATTAGAGGATGCCTTAAAGCAATGGAAAGTACTATTATTCCCTGGTGAAGAGCCTGCCGGTGGGGGTACTAGAATTCATGGTGAAGGGTTTGATCATGCCTGGACTGGAATTATTGGTATGACAGATGACTCTGTTCCTTTTGTTGGCCCCGCGGAGGGACTTGATGGACAGTGGATCTGCGCCGGGTTTTGTGGTCATGGTATGTAATCTACAATTCGTTAAAAATCGAGTGAGACGCAAGAAACGAAGACTGGCTGACCTTCTCTAGGGATGGCAAGAATCTTCACTTGTGCACCAGGTATTGTGAAATTGATACTTGGAAACAACTGGAGCGATACAGGGCTCCCGGAGTGTTTTCAACTGACCACTAGACGAGTGAGTATCAAAGATAAAACCACTACGTAATACTGCAACATGAAAAGAAATATGTTTTGGGCCAGCATTGAATTCTTCAACATGACCCTCAATAAATCAAGCCTCCGTTAATCCAACCGTCTTCAAAGAACCTTGATACGATCTCACCTCCATATCAAAATCGTGGTTAGCATACCCAGGAAGACCACACGTGGGGCCGCTACATTGTAGTCGTCAACAGTTTAGAACTCGCCCCTTTTTATAACCCTTTAAAGCACTAAGATTGAACATAACCGCAAGATTCAGGTGCGATGGCCGGGGGTTTTGGTCGCTGCTTTATGCGACAATTGTCCCAACCAAAGGAGCCACAAAGCTACACAAGCGAACTCGTTTTGTTCACCACCCGACAATATCCCGCCTTAGAACCCGCCTCGTAGAGATAGGATGGTCTCCTCCATACTTTATTGGAGGGCCCTCCAAAACTTACCGTCTCGGATTATCTAAATCACCCTAAAGTTTCGCCATATCTCCCAAAATCACAATGACTAGTGCCTCTTAGCCTAGTCAGCAGCAGTCAGTCAAGTTGTCCTCTACAGTTTAAAGCTATTACACGCAAAGGGCTTCACTAAACCCTCATAATCTGCATCCCCGTCGTCAAGATACCTCCTATTATCTTCAAATCTTTCTAGCCTAAATCGGGTTTGAAAGTACCCCAGCTACACTACGGTTATCTTCGTCATCTCGCTAAATCTAATTTTACGGCAAATCGATCCTGCTCCTCCTCTAATCAACTAATTTGCTTAACTACTGAACACCACTACTTAATTCATCCTTAGTCACTCTTCGTTCGAAACAGGTAGTAGCAAAGACATGGGAGTTACGAGGCCTCTCAACGCTAGGCCTACCCTAAAGCAATACCGCCAGCATCGACAGCTCCTCGTCGAGAAAGGAATAGTGAAGAAGGGGCGTGCCCCTGCTACTGGAAATAATATTGATGGACTCGAAAATAATTGGGCCTTGTATTTTGATTGTTTTTGAATCGCTACTCACAAGAAATAGACTCTCTAAATCCCTCGAAAAAAAACCCGGCTCTAATCCTTATGAAGTGCTATAAAGGAAGATATTACAACTTTTAGAAGTGGTTTTTAGATACATACTCGAGGTAAGATTAGACTGATTTAGTAGAAAGTAAATCTTCTTAATATTAGGTAGACTTGTAGTACTCTTCTAGACTTGCTCTTAAACTTATTACTGTGTTAGCCCTGAGGCTACCTAAGCACTGTAGATTACGTGCCTAGCTCCTCCCTTTATATTATGTAGATCTTCTATATATTGAAATAACCATCCTTCTTCTTCTTCTTCATTCACTGAGCCTAGAATTTCGAATCTCATGCACATGGTGACACTTCCCTAGTGCTACTCCAGTTCCTCATTTATTGAATTGTGGTATATCAGCCTCTACTTTCTACATTACAATAAAGTCCATATATAATTTGTATTAAGCTAAGAGGAGTAATGTCTCAAAACAGTTTCTGTTAAAGTTATTAAGTATCTGTATATAAAGCTCTAGCATAGAACTTGGACTACGGCATTCGGGGACTTCGCGTAACGGCACTGTCATCGTGATCACGGGGTATTTAACGGAAACTATTCCCCTCCCACCCAAATGAATTTCCAAATCAACTAATATCCTTTGTTACTTTTATTATTTCTCAAATACCTTCCCCTCCCCTGATAACTCTACCATAACGGGTACACTATGCAACTCCACGGCCCCCGGCTCCTGTGCTAACTCCGACTCCATCACCACGTACTTCGGCTCTTCCTTTCCCAACCGCTCCAATCGCTCCTGCTGGCTCTGCTGACCCTTCTGCTCAGCCCCAGCGCCTTTCTTGCCTCCCAGCTTCTTCTTTAGTACGACCGCCAGCAACGATATCACCGCCGCCAACGACAAGCCAGCACCTAGGCCCACACCAAGTCCTATGCCTAGCGTCGATTTTTCCGAGGTCGAGGTTGAGGTCGGAGTCGAAGTCGAGGGCGAGGTTGAGGTCGAGGTCGGAGTTGAAGTCGAAGGCGATGCTTGCGTGGTGGAAGCGGATACGCTGGAAGTCGTGCCGGTCACCGATTGAGTCGAGGCACTGGTCGTCAATTTGGCAGACGCCGCGGGTATAACCTCCCCGTTCACGATTGCGTAGCCCAGCCCCTGCTCACAGCACGTTGCGTTGCCGCTGCCGCAGCAATAACTTCCATCCGCGCACGCAGTAAGCTCCGCATCTCCCGTATCCGACGCTAGATAAACTATCCCAGTTATTATTAGCTCCCGCACCCCTCCTAGCGCACCAGCTCAACTTACTACTCTCCATGCAAAGCTTCAAACACTTTGGATCATTCCATGTTGGGTCGGTGCAGCTCTCGCGCCAGATCCAGCCAGTGCTCACGTCCTCGCAGAGACCGTTGCCCAGGCATGAGTTGATGTGGTAGACGGGGCGGCCGAGCGCGCAGCACATGCCGGTGCCGTTGCAAGGGCTGTAGATGCCATCGCAGCAGGGGTCCGTAGTGATTGCGGTGCCGTTGGGAGCGTAGCATGTCGGGGTTGTGGTTGTGGCGGTTGCGAGGTTGAGGGTAGAGAGGAGAAGAAATAGGCGAGGCATCTTTGCTGTGTTGAGGGAATCGAGATGCGAATTGGTAGTTGAAGTCCAGCATTATTCGATCGCAGGGTTCGGGCAGGGAATGTTTAAATAAAAGTCGCGATGTTGAAGATAGTCTAGGGGGAAACGTATCATACGAGGAGGCTTAATGAGGCTCGATGGGGCGTTTTCTTCCGGGGTGGATTGGTGGTTGTTTCAATGAAAAAGATCTAGCTTACCTCGATTTCCGCAATAATTGGTCCGCTTTTAGGTGTCCCCGGATGTACTATTGGCAGCCAAAGAAACTATTATTAGAGGCTATGAACTTTAAGGGCATTAATATTCGTCCCACCGCTACCTAATTAATGTATGGATGAGATGCCGTATACGTGATCTCCAGAGAGCATCAGAGAGCCGCACTAGTGGCAACCTATACAATTCGGGGAAGCTTGACTTCGGGTCTGGCACTGCAACGGCTCCAGTAACTGCCGTTACTCAGTGCGCAAAACGGAAAGGGGTTAAGAATGATGCAGAGAACTTGAGAAGCACGCCATCACGCGAAATAGATACAGGAATAAATTGATCGTAGCGAGAGAAAGGGGAGGAAATCATTCTGTGCCAAGGGCAGGGCAAGCAATTTGCTCTGCTAGATGCGTGGTACCGAGAGCGGCTGTCAAAATCCCTACAACACCTCGAGGCCGTTATTGATTGCTTGAATAAGACAAGCACTGTAGTTGGCAATTGTCGCCCAGATGTTAGATAATTAAGGGAAGTAAGCAGAGCCAAAATTTGGTGTGAGCCCTTAATAAATAATGTGCTGAGGCCGCTTGAGCTACGCGTGTGCGCTACCAATTGTAACAGGATTTGCCTGGATCTAGGCGTAATTAAGTAACAACAATCTGGAAAAACCCGCAGGAGAACATTCTCCTCTAGCTGTAGGGCTGACCCATATGGGTCTCGCCTACAAGGGCTGCGGGCCTCAACATTGTCCGAACTCCGGCAACCTTATCGTATTGGATGACATCAGCGAATGCTATGGTGATATACAGAGGGGAGAGTGGCTAATAGTCTAAGAGACCGCCATCTAATCATTCATTGAGGAAGGGCTGGCCCGTTCCCTTTCTATAGCCTCACATGCAGTCAACTTCTTCTTCGCATGCAATCGAAGTGTGAGTGGAACAATGAAACGAGATGGCAAGGCAATCCGAACCAGGCTTGCGACAGGAAAGACTTGGGGGCGCAGAACTGGCATGCAGTAGTAATGCTGCTGCAAACGGATAGCTCGGTTGGGAAATCTTTGAATAATCGCCCAGCGATGTCATGCAGTCCTGCAGCAAGATTTTTTTATGGGACTTGTACATCCGCGCTCCGTCCAGAAAGAGTTATTGTATTGATGATAAGCTGGAAGCGCGGGCTGCTAGTACTGGTTCGAACTAGATAGGCAAACAACGCATTGGATTGATTGATTGATTGATTCATAGACCGGTACAGGGCCTGGGGCCTATGCGGCGTTCCTGCCTAAGGCACTACGACAGTGCATTGGACTGCCCTGAAGTAATCATAAATTCTCAACCAACTACCTTTTAAGGTAGGAAGAGAGTGATGCCTGTCAGAAATCATTGCACCTTTACATCCCAATGCCAAGCCCCGCTTGGCATAGATCCAATCAGAAAACATGCATCACTGCATAGTGGCTGCCCTTATTTGGATATTCACGACCCCATGCCATTTATGCTCAAGGCATCGTTTCTGTTCCTGTGTATCGGCAATAATCGCACGGACTTTGACAGAGGCGAGGCTTGTCATCGAAACATCCTCGCCCTCCTATTGCAAGATTGCATTGCTGCTTCCCTTGCTGCACATTTTCCCTTCACGACAATGTCGGATATGTCTCATACGTTCTGGAAGCCAATTGCGATGTGCATAGTTACTTACTGCATTGGTTCTTTTCCTTTTCCTTTTTGTTTAGGATGTGGTTCGCATCTTCGTTGCATCCTTGATATTCTATAAGAATCTTCCTATGACCCTACCATAGCTCCGTACCAGGCTTCGCTTTCGAATCTTCGAGCTGACAGAAGTTAACTCTTTCCTTTTCTGACACGTTTTGCTTTCTATACTCCATCTCCCTTTATCTAGTCGCCAAGCCTGGTCACCATTCAGCCTACAATTTAGTCCCTCTCATTGACAATGCCGTCCACGACCAGCGAGACTGCGACTCATCATCGGCCCTCATCGTAAGTTTTGGAATTCCCCTGTGGGTCATCTGCAGACCAAATGTATTTGTCAAACTTTCTAATCATGTTTGCCCACTGCAGATACGTCCCCGAGAAGCCTCAACATGTTCTTGTCCATCCCAATATATCGAACCGTTCACCCTCCACTGCAAACAAACTTGTAACGGAATACCCCCCTCTCACACCACAACGAACCAAACAACAGGAAACTTATTCTCCTTCTATACAGTATGAGGACCATGTAAACATCCAAACTGGCCTGGAAGTAGCCGACATCGGCATCTCAAACCAGCTATATAACAAATGCGTCCAAGATCACATTCGCGTAACAACAGTGGAGTGCTTCCAGAATTTCAACAACTATCCTTATAGTTTACATACCACTCATCAAACCCTACTAGAGCCTTTTGTTTACAACTTTACCGGCAACACCGCTTTCACTAATACCAACATCACATCACAGCACTATTCTAACACTTCCTCAATGCACCATGATACAAAGAGGAATGCTAGTAAAGAGGATGCGCATGCGTGGGAAGCTTCCCGAGACCCTCTGTATGATACTCAAGAACGACAGCAACTTATCCACTTTCTACGAGCGGGATATGATACTGTGAGTTGCGGGAATGATCTTATCGGCATCGGTGCCCAGTTCGACTCGCAAAACTATCCTGTCTCTAACCAAGCAGTATTTCTTGAAGATGATATTGAAGCTGGAGAGTAAAGTGGGCCTGAGGAAAAGGGGGGGAGAAAGCAGCACGTGATTTATAGACTTGGGATTTTGTTCGATGATAGAATGAATGGGATGCTGTTCACACTGCTAATTATCTTTTTGATTGCAAAATACCGTATAGTTTAAAGCTCAGAGCGATTAGAAAAAGTAAAGATTCATTCACGTAAACGTGAAGAAATCTCGTGACCGCACGACGACTTCCCGTCCATAGGTATCGCGGCACCGCTCATCATGAACCTGGTCATGATAAACGGAATGTGAGCGAAATGTGAGATATGATCAAAAACTTCCATATGTCAAAGCTTTCGGGCGTTGTACTCGATAGGAGTGCAACCCTGCTGGATCCAATTCGCTGCCTCACCGTCTCCGGCCAACTGGGATCGCATGCGGCATCTTTCCGTAACGTGGCTAAATCAGCACAATGATCGTATGTGGCAGCGGCTAGTGGCATTCGGGGAATTGGGATATGTCCGACCGTCGTAATCCGCAAGAGTTATCGCGGGGGATAGTTCAGCCAAGGCAAAAGAAATGATGGTAAAGGACCAATCACAATCCACAAAAATTATCACGACAGATAGATATTATTGGATGGAGTTTTATAGCAGTCTATTGTTATTAGTCTTTACTAGTCAACTAGTACCTGGCAGTAGCCGCTGCAAGTAGCACTGAGACCGCATGAGAGCGGCCTTTTTTCTTACAACTATATTATTTCAATACAGCTAGAATTAATTTTTATCTATATATATATAATCTAGCTCTAGTTTATTTTTCGAGAACTATTATTAAAAAATCAAAACTTTTAATATAATTTAAATATAGTAATTTGATTAATTAAAATATTAATTATTTAATTTTATTAAAAAAAAAATTTATTAAGAAATTATAAAGTTATAAAGTATGAAAATCGGTATTTTTTGGTGTAAAATGTGTTTGACTATAGGGGGTGTCCAAATACTCTAGGGGTGAACTTACCTGTAGTGTGCATAGGTGCAGCGGATAACCAGGAGAATAAGAGGCAGTTCTATTGAAGAAATAAAGCTAAGGAGAGAAAGAGAAGAAGAGTGCTCGATGCTACAGAAGTTAGGACATAGCTTCGGACCTGATGCAGGCCGTGCCTAGGGCCAGTCCTCTTACAGATGGTCTGTGAGGACCGTACGACCAATCACTGCTCGTAGCAGCAGCTCTGGTCCGACTGACGTTGCTCAGGACATCCGAATTAGAAATCAGCATGGCCCGCAAGGATGTTGACGGAGATGCAGGGCTGAAAGTTCGAACACAGTAGTGTAGTATTACCGAGAACTAGAGAGAACGTTCTGCCAAAGGAGGTTGCATTCGCGAAGAGCAACACAACTCCACCACACATCACCACACCGCCACACAACTCAAAAACCTTCTCTCGTTACTCATCTCCTAAGGATATGCCTCACTCGTAATCACGGCCAAGTCACCGACTCGTATCGATAACAAGCGGGGAAGATTGAAACCCGATCTATGCTTCGTGGATAATTGAAGACGAATTAAGGTTAGATTCCGCATATCATCCGTTGGG
>Ga0182030_10021078_pt1 | contig 12235 bp, 10 predicted proteins | sample 812S3MmetaG_FD_121299 | JGI IMG/M metagenome (GOLD analysis project Ga0182030, IMG submission 121299) | Permafrost microbial communities from Stordalen Mire, Sweden - 812S3M metaG (Illumina Assembly) | ecosystem: Environmental > Terrestrial > Soil > Wetlands > Permafrost | place: Sweden...
CTCCGCCTGCGACAATGAAACCGGAGCTTCCTTCCGGCCCGGCCGGGAACCAACCCAAACCGGTACGATCGTTCCTGTGGAAAACCGCTAACTCCTTTTCCTTGCAACGAATTTTTCCGAAAAACCGGAACGATCGTACCGGTCAGCCTTTCGGCACGAGATCCCCCCACAATGTTCGGAGGCCCCGAGGTGGACATCCAGATTCCCACCAATGCGGTGCTGGGATTGGGCTGCACGGCACAATCGGAAGACGAGGACGGCCGTGTTCCCCCGCTGTGCCCGGCTTGCCGGGGTGTCGCGCGCTGCCTACACTGAAATCGGCCGCGCGCGCTGCCAGTAGTAGCGAATATTATGAAGACGTACAACTTCAAAGTTGTGCTGGAGCCTGATGAGGATTTCGATGGCAATCCTTCGGGCTGGCACGCTTTTTGTCCCGTCCTCGAACAACAGGGGCGTCAATCTGGGGTGCTACGGAGGTGGATGCCCTGAAGAATATCGACAGCGTCGTCCACATGATCGTGGAGAGCATGCTGGAGCACGGCGAACCCCTGCCGGAGGAACCGGCCGATCAGGCGGAGGTCACGGTCGATCCGCGTGTGGCTGTAACTGTCTGATCCATGGGCATCGACTACGGCCTGCTTCGCAATCTGACTGCACGCGAAATCATATCCGCCCTCAACCATGACGGATTTGCCTATGAGCGAGGGGATGGGTCTCATCAGATCTTCTACCACCATGACGGCCGCAGAGTCACAGTGATCTTTCCCGGGGGCGGTAGCACGTTCAAGCGCCGACCCGTTGACTGGCGCACCCCCCGGGTGACATTGGCGTCAGAAACTGCTAATCTGCCCCAATAAGCGATCTGCGAGGGGGAATACATGAAGAGTGTCCTGACTGAAAAACAGCAAGAAGATTTCCTCAGCCGCGGCTTTTCGCGCCGGAATTTTGGCCGCATTGCCACGATGTTAACCGCCGGAGCCGCTCTGCCCTTCTATAACGAGCCCGCTCTGGCACAGCTCTCCCGGGTCGATGCACCGCCTGACGCGGTGATGATCAACAGCAACGAGAATCCCCTGGGCCCCAGCCAGGCGGCCCGCGAAGCGGCCGTCGCCATGGTCGCCCGCGGCGGCCGGTACCTGTTTGGCGAAGCCGGCAAGGTGAAATCCATCCTGGCGAAACAGGAAGGCGTCAGCCCGGAGACCGTCACCATCTATCCGGGATCCAGCCTGCCCCTCCACTGGGCTGTTCTGGCGTTCTGTTCCCCAACCAAGCCGTATGTCGTCGCCGATCCCGGCTACGAAGCCGGCGCGCGCGCGGCGGACTACATCGGCGCGAAAGCGATCAACGTGCCTTTGACCAAGGACTACGCTCACGATGTCAAAGCCATGGCTGCGGCCAGCCCCGACGCCGGCCTCATCTACGTTTGCAACCCCAACAACCCCACCGGCACCCTTACATCCCAGGAAGACATAGCGTGGCTGGTGGCCAACAAGCCAAAAGGCGCGGTGGTCATGATCGACGAAGCCTACACCCACATCACCCCGACCGCGCCGTTCAATACCGCCATGGTGGCCGCCGGGAAGGACGTCGTGATCCTGCGTACCTTCTCTAAAATTTACGGGATGGCCGGTTTGCGCGCCGGCGCCGCGATTGCCCGCAGGGATCTGACGGACAAGATTTACTCGTACTGCATGAACGGCATGCTGCCTATCACGTCGATGGCCGCGGCACAGGCCAGCTTGAACGATCCGAACCTGGTGCCGGAGCGCCGCAAGAAGATCGGCGACGTGCGCAACGACGTCTTCAGCTTCCTCGACAAGCACAACTTCCGCTTCGTGCCTTCGGTGTCGAATTGCTTCATGGTGGACGTGAAACGTCCGGGCGGCCAAGTCGTCTCCGCCCTGGCAAAAGAGAAGGTAATCGTCGGCCGCGTATGGCGCTCCTGGCCGACCTGTGTCCGGGTCACCGTGGGACTGCCGGAAGAGATGGAAAAATTCAAAGCCGCCTTCTTAAAGGTAATGGCTTGAAGCCGCGGGCCATTCTGCGAAGAATGAGCCCGCCCCGCGCCAACTACGGTTGGAACCGTTTCCTGGGAGATTGTGCCGGCGGCCTGGTCGCGGCGCTCATCGCGCTGCCTTACGGGCTGGCTCTGGCGTCCGCCATGGGGCTGCCCCCGGTGCTGGGGATCTTTACGTCGATCCTGACGGCGCCGGTCATCGGTATGATGGGGCGCAACCCCGTGCTGATCGGCGGCACCGCCAGCGCGACCGTGCCATTCATCGCCCTGGCGGCCCGCAACCACGGAATTGGCGGCGCGGCGCGGCTTACCATCATGGCGTCGGTGATTTTGATCGGCTTCGGCTTCGTCCGCCTGGGCCGGCATATCGCCAAAGTTCCCCACGCCGTGGTGACCGGCTTTTCCTGCGGCATCGGAGGCATGATGCTGGTCTCGCAACTGGACATCGTGTTCGGCGTGGCGTCCCCGCTGACGCGCTCCGCCGGTTCCGGTTTCGGACAGTTGGCGGCAGTGTTGCAACACCTGCGCGAAATGCGCGCGGCGCCGCTGATTCTCGGGCTGACCGTGATCGTGGCGGCCACGCTTTCCGGCAAGCTGTCGCGGCACGCGCCGGCGCCGCTCATCGGCGTGGGGTTGGCCGTAGTGGTGGGGCGATTCTTCGGCTTTCACACCAGGGAAGTGGGGCGGCTCTCGGCGATGTTACCGCCGCTGGTGGGATTCTCCTGGAATGCCAAAGAAATTCTGGCGACTGTGCCTGCGGCGCTGGGGCTGGCGTTTGTTTCCGCGGTCAATATCCTGATCACCTCGCGCGTGGTGGAGCACTTCCGCGGCCGTCACAAGCGTATGAAGCCGGCCGACGCCGATGCCGAATTGAGCGCCTACGGCGTGGCCAACATCCTGGGCGGAATGTTCGGCGCGCCGCCCAGTATCGGCATTCCGGCGCGCAGCCTGGCGGTGGTCCGCTGCGGCGGCACTACGCGCGTGTCGAACCTGATGCACGCCCTGTTCCTGGTGGCGATTCTCTCGCTGGGGTCGGGATTCGTGCGGCACATTCCCATCCCCGCGCTGGCCGGCGTCACGGCGTGGATGGGCTTGTGTCTGCTGGATTGGAGCGCCTGGCGCCGCCTGCCCAAAATGAGCCGCCTCGACGCCGCCGGTTTCCTGCTGACCGCCTTCGCGGTGATGTCGGTAAACGCCGTGCTGGCGGTGACCGTCGGATGCTCGCTCTATGGGCTGCGCTGGCTGTACGAGCGCTGGATGGGGAGGCCGTCGCGCGTTCCGGTCTACGATTGACGGCTCTGGAACCGTTTGTGCAGCAGGCGTTCGGTCGCGGTTTCGTGCCCGGGAGCGAATTGCGCGGCCGCGGCCCGCAGATACGGGCGGAACTCGCGCGCCCAGTAGGCCGCGAATCCGGTGCGCGCGATCTCGTCGAGCGCTTGCACGTAGTGATCGAGAATCGCGCCTCCCAGCACTTTGCCGGTGCGCCGCGCCGCCGAATGGGCCGCCCGCGACAGCCACAGCACGTTGCCCGGCACGTGGGCCAGCGCCGACACAGCCATCAGCGACGACACCGTGAAGACCGGCTTGTCCTGTTCACGCGCGGTGCGGCGGAGTTGGCCCCAGATCCCTTCCAGGCGCTCCGGCGTGGGCACCCGCTTGGGCGGGATCGATCGCGCCTGTTGGCGGAATGCGTCCCATTCGCGGCGCAGGCCGGCGATATCCACCGGCGGCAGATTCAGTGTTTGCGCCAGGTGCGAGCTGGTTTTCTCCAGGCCTTCGAGCATCTGCTCCATGGTCTCGAAGCGCGCGTCCGGCTCCAGCAGTCCTTCCTCTTTGAGCGCCTGGGAGATTTCGCGGATGAGGGTATTCCCCGCCCCGCTGACATCGGCGAGCGCGGCCAGCACCCATACCGGCGAGGCATGGAACGTCAGAATGCCGAGCAGTTCGATGCCGTGGCTGGCGGTGCGCTGGAACAGGAAATTCTCGGCCAGGTGTCCTTCGGTGGGATACACGCCTTCCACCTGTCCGACTTCCTCGATCAGAAAGCGCAACGTAACGTCCACCATGGTGCGGTAGAGCGTAGTGCGGCGGAGGCTCGCCGGCACCACCACTTCGCCGATCTCGCGCAGCAGTCCGCCGGAGAGCGCCCCGAGCGAGCGCACCACGCGCTCCGGCAGCGACAGGATGTACCGATAGGCGCTGGGCGAAGCCATTGCCGTTAGTGTACCGGAGTGCGGCACGGCTGCGCGCCGGCGGCGCCACTCGCTCACCCGCGCACTTCACACAAGGTCTGGTGCCCCGGCGATATGGCGCAGGCACTCTCTTCCCGTGGCGCCGGAACTCTTCCCGGCGTTCGGGCCATGAGGAGCGCGTTGGGCAGGCGCCTTACCCTCGGGAGTTCGCCGGCGGTGGCGACAAACGCGATAGGGCCGGACGGCTGACAAAACCGTCCGGCCCTTTTTGCGATTCCGAAGGTCGAAGCTACTTGCCGTGACCGCCGCCGCCGGCGGAGCCGTGTCCACTCGACGCCGAGGACGCCGCCGCGGCGGTGCTGGATCCCGAAGACATGGCCGGAGAGGCGCTGGACCCCATGGGAGCCGATGAAATCGCCGACGCCGTTCCGGTGGAGGTGCCTGACATCTGGGTGTAAGAAGGCCCGCCGCCGCCGCCCAGACTCGGCATGTTGTTGTACATCATCGGTTGCGCATAGAACATCTGATACGCCATCGCCGGGCTGTAATAGCACAGGCCGTAGAAGGGGTTACACATGCTCCCACTCATGGGGATATAGGTGTACAGGCCGAAGTAAGGGTTAAAGGACCAGGTATTGCTGCGTGGCGTGGCGTAGTTGTCGTTGCTGTATTTCGCGCCGGAAATGTTGGCCAACGCCATGGCTTCGGCGCGGCGCCGGCTCCAGTTGTCCAGAGCGTCGGTTTGCTCCACGTCGAACTTCTCGGCAGTGGTCGCTCCACCAGTCAATGCCAACATCTTGCCGGTGCCGACCATCACGCTTTGGTCGCCGACCTGTACCGTGGCCAGACCGTGAAACACCTTGATGCGCGCCGGGTCGCTATCGAAACGGTACACCCCGACTTTGGAAAGGCCCACCACGCCGTCTTTCAACGTGATATTCACGTTGTAATCCTCGCTGGTCTGGTCCACTTCCAGTACTGCCGACCCGGCTTGCAGTTCCAACCTGGTATCGATCAGCCGGTTGGCCAGCATCTTGAGCGCGCCGCTTTCGCCCATGCGCAGCATGAAGCCCGGAGGCAGCATGAGCTCGACACGCCCATCCTCGGTGCGGAGCACCGCGCCTTCCTTCACTTCAGGGAAGTGCGTGACCGATTGCTGCACTTCTTCGTTGTTGAGGAGGACTTTGCCTTCCACCCCGGCAATGACCCCCGATTTGGCTGAGATGATCGGTTGCGCGGATGCCGATACCACGGCAAACGCCAGAATCGCGACGGTTGCGAAACTTTGGACAGGACGCATAGGAACCTCGCCTAATCTACAATTATAGCTTGCAGCCATGCCGCGGCAATGTCAATTGGCCTAACGATACTCTTTAGAACCAGGAGCACCGTCAGCGCTTCACTTCGAGCGCCGATTCCCCCGCGATTTTCTCCCCCACGTAAACCACCAGATGTGCCCGGCCAGCCGGTATCTCCGCAGTAAGGCTGGCATTTACCTGCCGGGCCGGCGCGCGGCGGAAGCGCGCGAGCAATCCCGGTTTGGCCGGTTTGGCGGGCGGCTCCAGATAGAGCAGGCGCAATTTCCGGCCACCCAGAGTGGCCTGAACATTATTTAAATCGGCGTTTTCCGGCAGACCTTTCAGCCAGAAGCTGATCGCCGGCCCTTTGGTGGTATCCAATTCGCCGGGTTTCCATGTGACGCCGTCGCACACTTTGCCCAAACGAACCCGTCCCACCACAAACGGCAGATCGAGGGCGATGGATTGCGGATTGCTCCGCGGACCGCCGGCCAGGCGCACGCGAACTTCGTGCCATCCCGGCCGGGTCAATGGCGGCAGCTTGAAGTTGACCTGCCAGAAGTGCTCGCGCAGTTCGGTCACCGAAAGCGGCCGCGCGCCGAAGCCGGAGACCTCGGGTTGCACGTTGTCCACAGTGAGAGCCAGCGGAGAGTCGAACCAGATGGAGACGTAGTCGTCCCGGTCGGAACGGAAATTGCGTCCGAAGTTGTGCATGTGCAAGGCGGAATGGAGCGGCGGCGGCGAGCCCGGACCCTCCGGCTCTTCCCACCGCCGGTAACAGGCCACGCAGGCGCTGAAATCGAGCACCGAGCGCAGTTCCACGCGGGCGAATCCGGCCACCCGGCACATCCCCACGAGCGCCGGCAGGCTGGGTCCGAACCAATTGTCGGTCTGGCCCCCCATTTCGTCGGTCTCGAAGAACTCCAGAATGGGGCGGCGCAGGATCTCCGCGGGATACTGCCCCTCGCGCAGGACGAAGGAATCCACAGCCGCGAGGTCCGTGGCTAGCGCGCACACCCGCTCCAGGGCCAGCAACGGATGCTTCAAGTGGTACAGCACACCCATGAACAGGACGATGTCGAAACGGCCCACGCGCGCGGGCGTCAGATCGTACATATCGAGCTGCCGGTAGTCTACGCGCGATCGGTAGAGGGCGTGCATCTGACGGAAGCGCGGATTATCCCAGCAGTCCACGGCCATGACTTCGGCGCCGCGGCGTTCCATCTCGAAGCTGAACCAGCCGTCCCAGCAGCCGATGTCGAGAACCCGCTTGCCCGTCAGATCGGCGGGGATGGGGAACTGCGCCAGACGGTTTTTGAGCCCGGCGAGATTGCAGACGCCCTCGATCAGCGATCCGTCGGGCAGTTCGAAGCTGTGCCACCAGCCCTTCTCGGCGCGCTCGGCATCCCAATTCCGGACGTAGTCGAACCCCGATGGCGGCATCAATCAGCTCGTCCCGGGGAGAGCGGAATCTCTGCCGCGCAATCGCTCGCTGACGCGTGCGGCTCCGTTCGGAGCCACGACCGTAAGGGAGTGGTTCCGGCCGAACGTCCGCGGTTTCCTGCCAATCCGGCGATCATAACCTCACGATCTTGGGTGACACCATACCCTTCAGGGCATTCCGCGAGTCCACGATTAAGGGAGCTTTTTCCAGCAGCAGTTTGTAGTCGAAGGCCCGATGGTCGGTGATAATCACCACGCAATCGGCGCCGGCGGCCGATTCCAGCGGCACGGACTCGAGAGTCAGGCCGTCGACGTTCAAGGCCGGAACGTGCGGGTCGCAATACGATACGATGCCGCCGCGCCGTTGGAGCAGCAGCATCACGTCCAGCGCCGGCGATTCGCGCATGTCGTCGATATCGCGCTTATAGGAGATACCCATCACCAGAATGCGCGAGCCTTTCACGGGCTTGCCGGCGTCGTTGAGCGCGTTCTGCACCTTGTCCACCACGAAGTGCGGCATCTGCCCGTTGATGTAGCCGGCCAGTTCGATGAACCGCGCCTCAATGCCGGCCTGCTTGGTCTTCCACGAAAGATAGAACGGGTCGATGGGGATGCAGTGCCCGCCCAACCCCGGCCCTGGATAGAACGGCATGAAGCCGAACGGCTTGGTGGCGGCGGCGTCGATCACTTCCCACACGTTGATGCCGATGCGATCGCACATCAGGGCCATCTCGTTCACCAGCCCGATATTGATCATCCGGAAGGTATTTTCCAACAGCTTGACCATTTCGGCCACCTGCGTGGAACTGACCGGCACCACGGTTTCGAGCGCCTGCTGGTAGAACAACCGGCCCACCTCGGTGCAGGCCGGAGTCGACCCGCCCACCACCTTGGGAATGTTGACCGTCTGGTAGCGCGGATTGCCCGGGTCCACGCGTTCCGGCGAGAAGCACAGGAAGAAATCGCGGCCCACCTCCAGGCCGCCTTTCGTGAGCATGGGCAGCACGAGTTCGTCGGTGGTCCCCGGATAGGTGGTCGATTCCAGAATCACCAGCATGCCGGCGTGAAAATGGCGCGCGATTTCCTGGCAGGAGGACACGATGTAGCTCATATCCGGGTCCTTGGTTTTGCGCAAGGGCGTGGGCACGCAGATGTTGATGGTGTCGAGCTCCAGCACCACGGAGAAATCCATGGTGGCGCGGAGCTTTCCGGATTGGACCAGCGGAGCCAGCGTGGAGCTGGGGATGTCACCCACGTAGGAATCGCCGGCATTGACCCGCCGGACTTTCTCTTCGCTGATATCGATTCCCGTGACCGTGAACCCGGCCTTGGCAAACTCCACCGCCAGCGGCAGGCCGACATAGCCCAGCCCGACGATGCCCACGCGCGCCCGGCGCGAGCGGATTTTTTCTTCCAGAATGGCGGCCGTGGCCGCGCTGAGGACTTGTGCTTCCGGCATGGACCCCTATTTTCGCACGGGGAGTGGCCGCAGGACTACGGTACTGGCGGCCCCTTGCGCGGGACCCGGTACGGTCCGAAACCGGATCGGCTTGAATTCGCGCTGGTTCACCGCATGCCTGGCTGCTCCACTTCCTGTGGCAGGGCTTATTTCGGCGCATGACCCATCCGGCATCCGCATTCCTCACCTACATCAGCAGCTTTCTCCGCTCCCGCCACGATCTTGGTCTGGAGATCCTTGCCCTGCGACAGCAAATCGCCATGCTCAAACGCCAGCGTCCGCGCCCACATCTCAAACGTCGCGACCGGCTGTTCTGGGTTGCGCTGTCTTCGCTTTGCGATGGTTGGAGCGATGCGATTGTGGTGGTGAAACCCGAGACCGTCGTGGGTTGGCGCCAGCCAGGATTTCGACTGTACTGGCGATTTCGTTCGCGCGCTTCCCACACGGGCCGGCGAAGGATCAGCATCGAGATCCGCGCAGCCACCGATGTCATGACAAAAGAGAATCCCTCCTGGGGTGCGCCGAGGATCCATGGCGAGCTAGTGAAACTGGGCTTCGACATCTCCGAACGCTCAGTCTCGCGCTACGTGGCCCGGCGCAAACCCAGTCCGGATGACGCCCGCCGGAAGTGGCTGACGTTTCCGGGTAACCATTGTGAAGTCCTCGCCGCGATGGACTTTTTCAGCGTGTCGACTTCGACCTTCCGGTGGCTGTAGTGCTTCTTCGTTATCAGCCACGACCGGCGCCAGATCATCCATTTCAACGTCACCGCCCATCCGACTGCCGAGTGGGTGTGCCAGCAACTGCGCGACGGTCGCATGATCAGGAGGCTCGCAGTAGTCAAGGATGGCCTGCGGCCTGTTGATGGCTATCAAAGCGTCCAGTGGATAAAGATGCTCCCGCCATTGTATAGCCATCCCTCTTCGCCCGAATTATGCACATTGATCTTCCGGGTTGAGCCGCCTTTGTCGACCTTGGGGTCGGTTCCGAGGCTGAAGAACGTCTCGCAGTCTATGTTGGCGATGCTGGCTTTGAAGTAATCGAACTCCACATCGAGTTTTCGGACCGGTTCGGCGATCACGATCGGGAAAACCGTCTGGACCTTCGGTAGGAACGACCGGAAGTCAAACTTGTATTCTATCTTGCTGTCCACAAGGCCGGCGTTATAGACGAAGTCCAGGCCCAGCGCCTGTCGCCGTATGTCGAGCAGCTTCGCCGGATTCCCATTGATCTCCACGCTCAGTCTCACCACGGACCTCAACAAGTTCTGTTTCTCCGTCACCACTGGCTCGCTGTCGACGGCATCATAGAGATCACTCAGCAATGCTTGATCTTCGGGAAGGAGTTGAACCACTTCCCTGTACACGACATCGCGTTGCTGAACCGAACGGGTGAGGGCGCCGGCGTCGGTAACGATGCTGACGATCACGGTCATGGGGCGTGTTTGAACGCGGTGAAAAGCAAGTTTTGATTCAACATGAAAGTACCTTCCGTCAAGAAGGCGCGGGTCGAAACCGGATGGAGCGCGGCGGCTGTCGCTGAGCGTGACGTGATATTCCATGCACGGCTTGTATTGCGCTCCGGGCGGGTCAAGGAGAGGCTTGAGAACCGAGTCGTAGACAATCGGGCCGAAGGTATTGCCGAGAAATCGCGGCAGGGACACGATCTCCCGCAGCGAGACGCTGTTCTGCCGCTCCAGTTGCTCCAGCATGTTTGGCTTGGGGGGGTTGCGGTGGCGCCAGTGGGTTATTAAAGGCACGCCTACGGCGACGGCAGCCGCCGCTATTATTCCAACAATGGAGGCGACGTCCCCTGCGGTGCTACCGAGTATCTGCACTTATCCACGCTCCTTCTACTTGTCGCTGCCGGATTTCAGCCAGATGTTAAGTAGTTCGACACCGAGTTCCTCGGCTCGTCCGTAGACCTCGGCTCTATTCAGCAAGACTATCACGGCAATCGCTTGGTTGGGAAGAAATCCGACGTAGCTGCTGTGTCCCCCGACACCGCCGTTGTGCCACAAGCGGGTCCCGAGTTCAAGGTCATTCGTCACAAGCCATCCGATTCCCTGTTTCCAGCGTTCCTGGCTCCTTACGTGAGGCCTTGGCGACCACATCCTGCGCGCCGACGCACAACTGAGGGCGAATGCCGGGTCAGGGCGATTGCAGACGACCAGATTCGCCCGGAGAAAACGGGCCATATCCTCGAGGTTGGACCACAGTGCGCCACAGGCGGCCAGAGCGCCGAAGTTCCAGGGCGGAACCCGGCGCTGGCCTGTCTCGCCAGCATAGCCGGTCGTACATTCCGTCGCCAGTACGGGCGACGAGCTGTCGAGACTTGTGCTATGCATGGCCAAGGGCTCGAGGATGAACCGTGACAGCGCCTGTTCCCAAGGCATGCCGCGAACCCGTTCGACGATATGGCCGAGAATCCCAAAGCCGAGATTGGAATACTGAACAATTCCCCTTTCGACGACCGGAGGCAGTTCGCGAATCACGCGATACAGGTCCGCTTCGGAGAAGCCGTGGTAGGGATCGTCTCCTGCGTCAGACGCGCACGGAGGATCCCGAGGGAGTCCGGAGGTGTGGGTCGCAAGGTCGAGCACGCTGATCGGAGGAGTCGCCGACGGATCGAGCGGGCCGAGACTTCCAGACCTCAAAAAGGACCCTGCCGGGGTGTTGAGATCGATGCGCCCCTCTTGGTTGAGGATCATCAACAGCGTGGCGGTGAAGACCTTGGTGACGGAGCCGATCGCGTAGATCGAGGCCGGATTTGCGGGGCGGTGCTCCTCGACGTCGGCAAGCCCCACAGTCTGGGCCCACTTCAGGCCTTCGACATCGACGATGCCGGCCGAAATACTCGGGGCGAGGCGGCGGTCAAGCTCTGAATGAAGAAGCTCGTCGGCCTTCTCATTTGCAGGGGAAGACTGTTGCTGCGACTCAGGGGTCAATGGGTTGCCCTTGATCTTCATAGTCCCTCGTTAGCACATCCGTGCTCCTCCATAGCATAGAACAACGACGAATTGGGTTAATACGTTAGTACTTTCGGCGGAAATGACTCCATGAGCAAGCCACTGAATCCCTCACCGTGCCGAAACACCTGGCGGGGGGCGGCGGAGCACCGCCCCCAGCGCCGATTTAGTACAATCGTCGCCAGTGGAAACCTTTAATCGCCGCACCCTCCTGGGCGCAGCCGCCGCGGGCGGTCTGTTCCAGGCGCGTGCGCAACAGGCCGTGCCGGAGGCCAAGATGCGGCTGGGCATCATCCTCGGCATATCCCGCCAACCCGACGCCGCCATCCAGCGCGTGCACGATCTGGGATTCCCCACCTGCCAGGTCTCCGTGGTGGACACCGGCGTCGAGGCCGCCGCCAACCTTCGCCGCGCGCTCGACCGCTACGGCGTGGAGGCCACCTCGGCCGTCTCCACCGGACCCGGTCCGGAGGTCTACGATTTCTATCGCGGGCCGCTGACCATCGGGTTGGTGCCGCCGCAGTACCGCGCCGAACGCACCGCCCGCATGAAAGCGGTCTCCGACTTCGCCGCTCAGGCCAAAATCCCCGCCGTCCAGGGGCACTGCGGGTTCATTCCTGAGAATCCCAACGATCCGCTCTACCAGGAGGCCGTGGACGCCATCCGCGTGGTGGCCGCCTACTGCCGCCAGAACGGCCAGAAATTCCGCTGCGAAACCGGGCAGGAGACGCCCATCACCCTGGTGCGGGCGATTCGCGACGTCGCGCTGGACAATGTCGGCGTGAACTTCGATGCCGGCAACCTCATCCTCTACGGCAAGGCCAATCCGGTGGACGCCGTCGAAATCCTGGCGCCCTA
>Ga0182030_10021079_pt1 | contig 12234 bp, 11 predicted proteins | sample 812S3MmetaG_FD_121299 | JGI IMG/M metagenome (GOLD analysis project Ga0182030, IMG submission 121299) | Permafrost microbial communities from Stordalen Mire, Sweden - 812S3M metaG (Illumina Assembly) | ecosystem: Environmental > Terrestrial > Soil > Wetlands > Permafrost | place: Sweden...
CATCAGGCCGATTCGCGTCTCCTCTATCGCATCCCTCAAAACGGCGCGTACTATCTCCAACTCGCCGATACCGAACAGCACGGCGGACCTGAGTATACTTACCGGCTGCGCATCAGCCATCCCCGTCCGGATTTCGAGGTGCGCGTCGCGCCTTCCAGCATCAACGTGCGCCCGGACAAAACAATCCCTCTCACCGTTCTGCTGATTCGGCGGGATGGTTTTGACGGCGCCGTTACCTTGCGCATCAAAGATGGAGCGCCTGGGCTGGTGCTCGGCGGAGGCACAATTCCTGCTGGGGTCGATAGTGTGCGCGTCACTCTGACCGCTCCGCCTGATGCCATCGCGGCACAAACCGGTTTTGTGATCGAGGCAGAGGCCATCATTGATGGGCAAGCTGTGCGCCATACTGGTATTCCGGCAGAGGATATGACGCAGGCCTTCGCATGGCATCGCATGGTTCCCGCCGAGCAAGCCATGCTCTGCGTCCTTGCCAATGAGCACAGTAAGCCGATGTGGAGCGTGTTTGAGAATCGCCTGCAAATTCCGGTTGGTGGATCGGTGCCACTTCGTCTCGCAGTGCCTCCGGGGCAGGCCGCAAATCAGCTCTATTTGGCGCTCAGCGACTCTCCAGATGGAATCGGCATCACGGATGTGAGCCAGAGCGACGGTTTTGTTCAGCTTCGCGTCACCGCCGACCGCAAAGTCAAGCCGGGATTGGCAGGAAACTTGATTGTCGAGGCCTCTGCGCTCAAGCCGCCCAACCCTTCCGACCCACCCGCGAAAATCAATCGGCCTGTGCCGCTGGGGATTCTTCCCGCCATTCCCTTTGAAGTTGTGCAACCTTAGTTGCGTCGTGATTGTGGAGAGCTCAGGCTGGTGAGTACAGATGCTTTTGCGTGGTCGAGATCCGGCAGGCGGCGACGATCTTCCGATAGTTAGGCTTTGACTTTTTCTGCGCATACAATCGGCTTCCTTGCCGCAAGTATGGCAGCCTTTTTAATGTCAATCCCGCGCCGTAATCGACTCATCAAGATGCTTGATTCAATACTGCTTAAATGGCGTCGATCAAGCATCTCATGCTCTCATCTGTCGGTAACAGCCCTGTGCGCTCAGGGAGCATCCCTCGGCGGCGGGTGGCCGTCGCCGAGCGCACCGGCGATTTGGCGTCATTCCAGAATTCATTCTGGTGAGATCGGCGTATTTCGCGAGTAATCCGTAGCTGTGAAGAGTTATGCGGTCCCAGGCCTCAACACAGCGAGACCGGGGCGCCCGGCGCCCAAGGTTAGCCCGGAAGATGGCTCAAGAATTCCGTTGAAAAATCGTTCTTCAGCATTCTCCGCACCAAGCATTTGGTGACCAACAGACGTTTGGTGATCGAATGCGTATGGGTCAGGTCGTCTGACGATAGTGGAAGCTCTCCACTCATTTGTCGCAGGTGAATACTCCCAGAGATCGTTGAGGTAGTCGTTTCCATTGTTGGATTCGTTTCCTACATAACTCCGACCGCCAAAAAGCCAGAGATTGCCATCGCTATCAGTCCAACTTAGAGGAATATAGCGGCTACCGGGAGTATTGGTTACCGCAGGCGTTCCCAGGTTACCGTAGATGCCGGGTTGATCGGTTGAGTCACTGCCGCTGATCCAAGTCCAATCGTACTGCGTACTCTGCGCCTGAGAGGAGAGTGCGCAGAAAAGAATTGGTGCTATGCGCAGAGCGAGTGATGAGAGCCGACGCAGCCCGACTGGGCGGAGGCAGACGATGCGGAGACAGACGAGGAGCAACTCAGCCATTGCGGCCAGAAAACGAACGATAGAAATCATGATGAATAACTCCAATTGAAAAGTGGTGCATAGGCGCCGCTTGTATCTGGATAAATCATAGGGCTTTGCATCGAACAACGTCCATGTGCGCCTTCATGCTGCGCAGATGAGCTCAAAGCAATTTCAAAATCTCCTGCTTGCGGGATTGAAAATCAGCTTCGTCAATCAAGCCGTCGTCGAACAATTCCTTCAAAGCCTTCAAGCGCGATCGGGCATCCGGAGGCGTGGGAGCAGCAGCAGGCTGTGTCGGGGTAGGTTGAGGAGTTGCAAACATCGCTCCCAAATTTGCTCCAGCCATCATCCCCACGGCTGCGCCGCCTGCGCCGGGATTTTTTGCGGCATCACGCAAGGCCTTCAGTCTTTGTAATTCTGCAAAATCCACACCGACAAGCTGAGCGGCTTTTGCATCGGCTTGCACGTCAGAAATTTCGGCGATACGCTTCTGCGTTTCCTCGTCGAAAGATGTGCTTTCAATGCGGAAGTCGAGAAGCGAAAATCCTAGTCCGGCAAAGACATTCTCCGTGACATTTTTCGCTGCGTCGGCAATCTCATTCATATGGCTTGCGATCTCCGCATAGGAGAAGCGCGCCGTGGCAAGATAGGTGCCGATTGGCTGCATTACACGCGATAGCAGAAGCTCCTGAAGTTCGGATTGTCCAAAGCAGTCGCGGCCTGCGACAATGCGCGTGAAGAACTCGACTGGCTCAACGATGCGGATGGAGAAGTTCCCAAATCCACGGAGGTTGACCGGGAAGCCGTAGACCGGATCGTTGTATGTAATGGGCATGCGCGTTCCCCAGCGCACATTCACAATGTCGGCCTTGCGATAAAACCACAAGCCGACCTTGTGCTGGCTTTCAAAGCTGCTCATCACGCTTTTGAGGGTGGTGAGAAAGGGAATATTTGCAGTCTTGATATCGTAGATGCCTTCTTGATCGAAGACACCCACGATTTTTCCCTCGTGAGTAAAGACAGCGCCCTGTCCTGGTTGCAGAACCAGTTTGGAAGCGTTCTTCAGTTCATCACCCTTGTCGGTGAAGCGATAGAAAATCTCCGCAGGATGCGGAGATTCCCATTGAATGATGGTGCGCAGTTGATTTTTGATTTGATCGCCGAGTGTCATGATTAGAATTCAATATCCTCTCCGAGATCGACGCCTTCCTTGGCATAGATTTCTTCAAAGTGCTTCTTCCAGGTGTCATCGTACTCGAACCATTCAGCGCATTGAACTGGGCCCTTGATCACCTCGTTGCGCACGTTTCCGTAATACACGGTCAATGCGCCGTACTCGCCAAGATTCAGGCCATACTTCGCGAAAACGGAGACCGGATCAACACCATGCTGGCTGGCAACCGACTGATCCCACATGATCTTCGTGTAGGTGTTCAGATCGGGAACAAGCTTGAGCAGATCGTCAATCGAGGTAGTATCTGAAGCAGCATTGGCAAAGCGGCCCCCAATGGGATTGGCGAATAGGTCACTGTAGCGGGTTACGATCGCCATATCCTGAGCGCAGAGTTCGCCAAACTTGTTATTCCATTGGCTGATGGTGTCTTCCCACACAGGAATTTCCAGTCCAAGCACTGCAGTTATTTTCTCCAGGGGAACGCCCTGAGAAAGTCGTGCGCATGCCGATGCGTATTCGTCGAATGTGACTCCGTTGATGATTGGTTCTGACATGAATGTTTTCCTTTCAGATTGAGTATTCGTTTTCGTTGAAACCGATTTGGCGCATCTTCGTTTTCAGGTCGAAGTCGTAGTTTTCCGCCGCCTCTGGCATGAGTTCGATGCGTTCTTTCAGCATTGCCTGCACAAAGACGAGCGTCGCTTTCATCGTCCCCTCACGTTGCGCGGCAGCTTCTGCTTCATCACGACGACGAGGCAGGTTGTGCCAACGACGGAATTCCTTGAACAAGTCGAAGACACGGTAGGTTGCGAGGTCATCAACAACCGCCCAGCCTGCCTGGCAAAATTTGCTCTCCGGGATAAATGTGTTCACGGTTTTGCAGTAGGCGCAGGTTACATACTGCGAGTGAAATGCCTTTTCCTTGATCGCAAGTGGAGATTTGCATTGCGTGCAAAAGAAATCCTTGTTAACCAGTGTCAGCGCGTAATCGTAATACTTCTGCGACAGCTTTCCAGCGGTTTGGGTTTTCCAGATCTCAAGTTCGTGTCTCATGCCTGTTTCCTGGTCTGAGACCTGGTGCGCAATTTTGATGTCCAGGTTATTCTCGTCTTCCTCCAACAACTGCGGACGCACTTCGTCTTGCCATACCCTGCCAGCACGTTTAACCAGAGTTTCGCTGACCGTGCTAACGATGGAACTCAGCGTACGCAGTGAAGCGTAGATGTCATAGTCATTGTCATCAAGACTCGCCAGCACAGCTTCCTCGCCCTGAGGAAGCGACTCGTCGAAGCGCGCGCGAATTTTTGCGCAAAAGGCATCCATGCGCACGGCCAGAGGATGCGGTGTATCCACCTTTTGCGGCTTCTCCGCTTTATCGTTCGATTGACCTCCGCCCACGATGCTCGCGACACCTTTCAACAAATTGATCATCAGATCTCCTCCTCGCCGATCATGACGGTGGTTGACATGAACTGCGCACCGCAATAGTTGCAATAGGAAATATCCGTACGCGACGGACGCGGCGCACCGCATTGATCGCATTTGCGCGTATTCAAAGATGTCTCCGTAACCGTGCTCGGATGTTTGATCGCAGACTCCTTCGAGTTGTTTGCCAGTTTTCCAAAGGGGTTTGCCATAGGATTTAGGGAAGTTCTCCTCGTGTGATGAAGTTTTTTTCTACCCCGTAAGTGAACGACAGAGAAATTTACGTCACGTGAATCAACTGCGGCGCAATGAGCCGGAATTTACAATTCGACCCGCGGCCAGATTGTTGAGTTCCACCTCAACACGCACTGTATCCATCTCGAAGACGCTCGTGTCGATGGCTAGACGTTCGCCACTCTTCAGAAATAGGTAGAGCCCTTTCGTGGAGCCATAGTTAGATCGCCTTTCGTAATTCGTAATCCGATCCAAATCGCTCCACGTGATCTGGCCTACAGCAATGTCAGGAAGACGGAATCGGCGCTGACGAGGGAACTTGTAGTCAATGACCTCACTGCCAGCGCGGAAGTGACAATCACGCTGAAAGGAGCCGCGAATGCGGCCAACCGCAACTGTGAGAAGAGTGTAGGCGAGCCCACCAAAGCCCACAAGGCAGGCTGCAAAGATAAGAAATGACAATGCAGGCGAGGATATTGTGGCGCGCAAAAGCAGCAGGCGTGCCAGAATATACAGGAAAAAAATCGCGAAAGCTGCCATTATCAATCCAGGTATCGAGAACAAGATTCCTGTGACCAATAAATTTGTAGGTCTGAATTTGCCCAGGTCTTTGAGATCATTTGTTGCGAATTTTTGCATTGCATTCATCCTTGCGAGTCTCCTTATTTCTTCAGGTCACTGATGCATTACAGTCATAAGACAACGCGCGTTAATTGCAGCTTGCAGTTTGTCTTGCGTGACGTTTAAAAACGTGTTTGATGCGACTCTTGAATGGTGCCGGTGGTTTGTCCCTTGGCCAGTGTCAGCAGTTCTTCCTGAAGCTCGGCGGGCTTTTTGTCAAAGAAGACGCTGTCAATGACAATGCGCTTTCCGCCATTGATATGGATATGAAGCGCAGTGTTGATAGGAATAAAATTTACACGTTGCTTGTGGAGGACGATGCGATCAATTTCGCCCCACTTGTAACTGCGCACGGCCAGGTTCGCAAATGAAAAATAGCGGCGCTCGGGGAATTTGAATGAAATCCCGCCTGCCCCCGCGCGCAGAAAGCAATCCTTTTCAAACGATCCGTGCACGCGGCCTATACTCGCACAGAGAAGCACGTAGCTCAGAGCAGCAAAGAGCACAACCAGAATCAAATTTTCACTAAAGCCAAGCATTGCCATCCTGATGACTCCGCCAGCGCAGGCCAGTCCAAGCAATGCGCCCAATAATCCTGAAAGCAGCACGGCTGTCGGCCTGTAATTTGCTAGATCTTTCATGTTGCATGCTTCTGCTTCAAAATCGCGCATTTGATTCTCTCCTGAGATTTTTGTTGATAAGCCACGTACTCTTGTCTTTGCGTATCTCATCAAGTGTGTTAGTCACGGATGGCGATTTGAATCAAAGAACGAATTGAGTTGCCGCAAATCTGGGACTTGCTGGCGCAATAGGGCCATTGGCAATTCACGCAGATTCTCTTATTTAGCGACTTCACGCCTTGCTTGCCCGTCGAGCGGTTCTTCGCTCGCGGCGCAGTACGAAAAAATTGTCCAACCCATGAGAATGTGCTCAACGTTGTTGGCTCAATGATCCGGTAGAGCAGGAAGTAGTCCGAAATACACGACATTTGAGGAACATTCCTTTCGTACGCTCGGCGTCCAGCGACTGTGCATGAAACGCGATGCATTTTTCTCGTTCTATACATATGGCGAGCATGAGAAGAAAAATGGATCAACTCTGTCTAAAATATTTTTTTGATGATGAAGGTGATTCCGATCCCGTATAGAACCATTGCGGAATCAACGGTATAATCTCTAATACTGATGAGTGAACAGCTTGGAAGCGGCGAGATAACCGTACTGCTCAACCGTTGGAGGGACGGCGAGCACGGCGCTTTTGATGAATTGGTGCCAATCGTCTATCCACAACTGAGACATATCGCATCAGGTTATCTATTCCGTGAGCGCAATCCCGACGTCATGCAGGCAACTGTGCTGGTGCATGAGTTGTATCTGCGGCTGCTCAAGCAGAAAAATGCAGATTGGGACGGACGGCGGCATTTCTACATATTTTGTGCCCGAATCATGCGTTTGATTCTGATTGATCACGCACGAGAGAACCGGGCAAAGAAGCGCACCAGCGAGCACAACGCGCCACTAAGCGAAGACCTGCTGTGGATTCATCTGGACAGTCCAGAGTTGCTGGATATGAACCGCGCGTTAGAGGAGTTGGGCGCCGCGGATCCCGCCAAGGTGCAGATCGTCGAACTCCGATGCTTCCTGGGATGTACGGCCGACGAGACGGCGGTGTTGATGGGATTGTCCAAGGCAACGATTGACCGCGAGATGAGATTCATTAAAGGATGGCTCTTTCAGCGTTTGCGTGGAAGTTCAGATACGATTTGACGCATTTGGTGCGTCTCGTTCGCCATATTCTTTGAAGCCAGAGAAGAAAGCTGCTTGAATGAAAGCTAGTACTGAGACATTATTGCGCGTGGAAAAGATCGTCCACGAGGCGCTGGACGCTGGGCGCGCGGAGGACAGCGTTTGGATCGAAGCCCGTTGCAGTGCTGATGCCGTACTCACTGCCGAAGTTGCAGCGATGCTCGATGCCATACGCTCAGAGGAACGTCTGAGTGAGGAATGCCGTCAAAACTCAGCCATGCCCGCCAGCAGGTCGGCAAAGCGCGAGCGCATCGGGCCGTATCGCATCGAACGACTTTTGGGCCGTGGCGGCATGGGTGCTGTTTATCTGGCGCACCGTGACGATGGCCAGTATGAACAAAAGGTAGCTGTAAAACTTCTCGAACTGCCGATGAGCACGGAAATCTTCCGAGCGCGCTTTCGTCAGGAGAGGCAGATACTTGCCGTGCTTCAGCATCCGTTCATCGCGCAGCTTCTTGATGGCGGTGTGGACAGCGAAGGTGAGCCGTATTTGACGATGGAATTCGTTGATGGCCTGCCCATTCACCGCTACTGCGAGGATGCGAAGCTCGGCGTGCGTGAACGCATCGAGTTGTTTCTGCGTGTCACGGATGCGGTGGAGTTTGCTCATCACAATTTGATTGTGCACCGTGACCTCAAGCCGGACAACATATTAGTGACCTCGATTGGTGCACCAAAACTGCTTGATTTCGGCACGGCCAAATTGCTTTCTCCTGAGTTGGGAGAAACCGACAGCCATCTGACCCGTGCCGGTTATCTTTCTTTCACGCCTCACTATGCCAGCCCCGAGCAGGTGCTGGGCCAGCATATTTCAACCGCGTCTGACACGTATTCGCTGGGTGTGCTGCTCTTCTTGTTGTTGACCGGTCAACTGCCGTACGAGTTGAAAGATCTGAGCACGGCTGAGATGTTGACTAAAATTTGCCAGGAGCAGCCGCGTCGCCCCTCGCAAATCGAGGGCGCACGCAAAGTCGATGCCGATCTGGAAGCGATTTTGCTCAAGGCAATGCGAAAAGAACCGGAACGTCGATATGTGACAGCCGCAGCGCTGGCCAGCGACTTGCGCGCCTACCTGGAAGGAAGACCGGTTTCAGCACGCAATGGCACTCTGCGCTATCAGGCCGGAAAATTTGTGCGCCGTAATCGCATTTTGCTGTCGGCAAGTTTATTGCTGTCGATTTCACTTGCAGGTGGTGTGATCGGCATACTTTGGCAGGCGCATGCCGCTGAACATGAACGTCAAATTGCAGTTGAAGAGAAACGCAAGGCGGAGGCGCGTTCAGCTGATCTGCGCCAGTTGAGTGAAAGCCTGCTGGTAGAGATGGACGACGCCATTCGGCAACTGCCAGGCTCAACTCATGCTCAACAATTGCTGGTTATGCGCACAGTTGAACATCTGGACCGTATGGCCAAGGATGCAGGAGATGACCGGGAAACACAACTCGATCTGATGGTTGCCTACGTGCGTCTGGGCGGGTTGCAAGGCGACTCAAACCAACAGAACATTGGCGATACAAAGGGAGCCCTGGTCAGCATCGGCAAGGCTATCAAACTAGGTGAAGCCCTCGTTCGCAACAATCCACAAGACGTAGTCGGCCTGCGTAAGCTGGCGATGGCGCAATTCGCAAGAGGAGTCATTCTGTATAACTCCGCAACAACTCAGGAGGCTGTTGCAGCCACCCGAGAGGCAATCAGTACGTATGAGCTTTTGAACCGTCTGCCAGCGGCTAATGTGGAAGATCGCAGCAATGCTGCATCTTCCTGGTCCTTATTGGGTGACGAGGAAGGCACCGATAGTGCGAATAGCCTCTTCGATCTGCCCGCCGCTTTGCAGGCATATGACAAAGCCAGAGACTTGACCAATCAGGCAATGCAGATGAATGCGAATGCATCGGTGCGTAGCTCCCTCGTTGCCAATCAAGTGGAACTGGCTGATATTGAAAATTTCACAAATCCCGCCCAAGCCATTGTCGATGCGCGGGAGGGGTTGAGGCAGATTTCCGGTTTTTCCGACGAAGAACGGATATCTCTGGATACCGTGCGATTACATGAGATGTTGGAGATTGTGCAAGCTCGCGCACTCTCCCAACTGGATCGATTTACCGAAGCGAATACGTTGGCTGGTAGCGCAGTGCATGTATTCTCGGACTTGGTGGAGGCTGATTCTCAGGATTTACGCGCCAAACTTGATTTAACCTACGCATTGGATCATCAGGCCAGCATCTACGAAGAAGCTGCCAATTCTGATCTGGGTGCTTCGGTCGAAACACGCCGCCGCAATCTGGCCGCAGCAGAACCGCTTCTGGCGCGTCAACTGGTGATTGAAGAATCGATACTCAAGCAGAATCCCAATCAGGAAGAGTTGAAGCCGGATGTTGCTGGCTTGCGGGTACGGATCGGCAGTGCACAATACGTATTGCGCAAAGATCCCTCCGCAACGATGCGCGTCATCTCAGGATTATCGGCTCTCAAACAGATTTGCAACGGAGACCACGTCTCCCCCGAGGTGCTTGACATGATCGCTCATGATTTTCTGATCGTCGAGCCGCGCAATCTGCGCAATCCGGTCCTTGCTGTCCGTTACGCGGAACGCGCCTCTGAACAAAGCCATCGTAAAATTGCTTCAATACTTCTGACTCTTGCAGAGGCTTATCATGCGGTTGGGCGTGGCAATGAGAGCCGATCCACGGCACGCGAAGGGTTGGCATTACTTCCAAAACCATCGCCGGAAACCAACTCGTGGCATCTCCGCCGTTTACTTGAAGAACTTGCAAAGTAATTCGCTGCGAATTTCATATTGATCGAACTCAAAATTGGTCAAATGGAGCAACAGGGCGTGGGGCAAATGGAAATGTTTCTGCGCACTTTTGACGGCCTCAAACGTGAGAGAACGACAATCCTGGCAATTTCCTTGGTCAAGAACTTCAGTTGGCACCAACAGCCCTGTGCGCTCAGGGAGCATCCCCCGGCGGCAGGTGACCGTCGCCGAGTGAACCGGCGATTTGGCAACATTCCAGAATCCATGCGGCTCATTTCGAACCCGATTCACAGTGGAGGTTTATCATAATGTAACTGCCGAGTAGCCGACTGCCTAGTAGCCGACAAATCGACCGCGCCGTAAAAGTCAGAGGTTTGCGTTGTTCTTGATCCGTCGGAACGATACCGCAAAATCAGCGTCAACTCAGGATGTCGCGTGGTAAAGTTTGCTCTTTCGATTGAAATCCTCAACCCAATTTTGCTTTAGCGTCTTCTTGATCTTTGATATTCGTTCTTGGATTGCTGGATAATTGGCCTCGGAAAACGCATAGTTCAGTCTCAAGAAGTCTCTCTCCAAGAGCATTCCCGCTCCACTCAGCATCGACGGCGGAACAGACTGCACATTTTCATCATTCTCCTGTAGAGCTTGCAAGGCGACTCCAAGATGGTTCCACAATCTCACCGCGTGAAGTGGCGCAATTGAGACATCGATAGAGCCACGATCTCGGGAGGCGCGAATGCGTATATTGCCTGCGTCAAACGTGACGGTGGCAAAATCCATCATATTGACGCGTTCATTTGAACTGATATGAGCCTTGAAATTCCTGAAAACAGCGTCGAACTCATCCTTTACTTGTCGCTCAAGTTCGAGGTCGCTCCCGATTGGGAGGAACTTGGTATGACTGTTCTTCGGTTTTGGAGATAGAAACCGAATTAGTCTCACGATGATACCGATCACCGTCGGCAGGATTCTTCGGCGAGGCGTTGGTACGACGGCGGCGCGCGGCTTGAGTGCGATCATCCCTTTCATTTTTGCTTGCTTTGCGGCTTCAACAGTCGAAGCAAAGCGGTCCGGCGACAGCGCATCATCTAGACGCTGGAGTCGCGATTCAAGGAGGTGGCCCAAGTCCGCAAGCGAACCATATACAGGATCAGGAGGAAGCGGATGCTCGGGCTCAATCACCATCAAAAAGGACTCAACTGATCGCCAATTATCGCTGGCAGGTGATGGCGACACGAGAACGGAGATACTACCCCCGCTTTGAATAATCCAAAACTCGATTTTCAGCACTCGTAAAATGGCTTGGGAATTCCCCACTCCAGGCAACCGTTCGCTTGAGACAATTTCCGCACCATTGTCGAAGAGGGGTCGCAAATCTGCACGCACACGAGTTTCCAGTTCGGGGTCAGGCTCTAGATGTCGCATATTCTGAGGATAATTCTATTCCCCCTTTCTACGCAGTTTTTGGGAGAATCACCGCCTATCCAGAAATTGGGCGGTCAAATGGCGATAACAGCCCAATGCACTCGCGGAGCCACCCTCGGTGCCAGGCAACCGTCGGCGAGTGCATCGGCGATTTAGCGTCAACTGACATAGCACCCTCGTTTTTCCATGTGCGATATGCCGGCCACTCAGGACCATCGACCAGAGGTTGGGGCACTCAGCTGCATTCGTGCCAGTAATCAGTACCAGTACTTGAACTCGGGCCAGTCGGCAGCATAGGTGCGCTTGCGGTTACGTAGCCAGAAGTAGTGGTGGTGCTCGTGGTCCATAATCCAGGGTGCGTCGAAGGGGCCGAGATCGACGACTTCGGCGTAGGTGTCCGTGTAGTCCTCGCGATGGTCGCCGAGTGTGAGGACGGATTCGCCGGTGTAGTTGTTCCATCCCCAGTAGAAGTAGTTTTGATGGCCTCTGATGGCGGTAGGGAGGCCGTATTTTGGACCGAGAACGTTGACCGCGCTGGCCTCGCCGTAGTTGCCGCAGAAGATGGCGGTGTGGGCGCGCACATCGGGCGGGAGAGCGTTGTAACGCTCGGCGAAGCCTTCGACCATCTGCGGCCAACCGAAGCGATCGGAGAGGTACTGCGGGAGGGGGCTGGTGAACTTTTCGGATTTGACTTTGTTGGCGCCAAAGCGGGCGGTGTAGGCGGTGTATTTGTCTGGCGGCAGGACGGTGAGCATGATGGGAGCGGTGGCCCGGCAGAGCAGGTAGGCCAATATCACCGTGTAGACAAGGGGCGGCTAACTGCGGCGGATGAGTGCGCCGAAGGCTACAGCCCCGGCGGCTAGAAGTACTGGGTAGATGGGCGCAAGGTAGTAATCCTTGGCGTGCATGAACATCATCATGGCCAGAAAGGGAAGATACGTGAGAGGGACGAAGCGCCAGGGACGGGCCTTGCGGGCGAAGGCTAGCCAGACGAGGCCACCGATCCACAGCGGGGCGGCG
>Ga0182030_10021080_pt1 | contig 12234 bp, 7 predicted proteins | sample 812S3MmetaG_FD_121299 | JGI IMG/M metagenome (GOLD analysis project Ga0182030, IMG submission 121299) | Permafrost microbial communities from Stordalen Mire, Sweden - 812S3M metaG (Illumina Assembly) | ecosystem: Environmental > Terrestrial > Soil > Wetlands > Permafrost | place: Sweden...
TCATTGGAAAGGTGGCCCGTCTAAGATTGGAGATCCCCAAAAGCAGGGAAAGTATGAAATACCGCCGAAAATGATTGGCAAAATCTTAAAAACCAACCCTAAATTACCGCCAAAATGTCAGTTATCAATGACGCCACGAAATCCGCTTTGCTGAGAAATGATAAAGGTGTCATGCGTATCGAGCTGCCTAACTCTTGTTACACAAATGGCGAACCACGAGCCTGTGCACAGGTCTCTTTCTTAATCCGACCGTTGCCATGAGTTTATGAAAGCGCACTTGCGAATTTCTGTCAAAGATTATTCTCGAAACCAAAATGACACGCTGCCCCTTCCGCGCATCTCCTTCAGGCGCAACTGCCAATTCTGAGTGGCTGTGATGGGCTCGAGCAGTCCGGCACTTAGTGCAAGCACTTGTCTTCGTGCTTCTTCGCTGTTTCGGGGGAATGGACATTCCAAAGCACGTGCGGCGGTTTGGCGCGGGCCGGTTGGCAGATAGAACAGAACATTCTCAGCGGCCTCTTCCGGCACCGCCTTCGGTGTACGGGAAGACGGGGCGCCGTGACGATGAAACGCATCATTTCGCCGAAGGAGCCTGAAGGACTGCCAAGGAATCAAAACATCGTCAATGTCGAGGTGCTGAGCCATGCGCTGTAGCGCAGGTTTCCAAACCTGCTGTGTCGCCGATTTCCAAATCGGCAGAGCGTCGAAAATGCGGGGCGTTCGCAGGTTTAGAAACCTGCGATACGGCAGACTTGGAAGGCTGCGCTACCAGATTGGCTCGCCAATTATGCGGACATCCGGCTGCGAAACGCCCAGTAAAACCGCGCCGTTCGGCCCGCATGTCCGCATAATCACCATGTCCGCATAAGCTTTCGTTGCTCGCTCAACCCCCGGCTTATTTCCGGAACGCCGCTGGCGTTCAAGCCGAACAAGGCCTTCAAGCGGATATAGGTGTTAAGCGGGCAACCGTCCCACCGGGACGGCTGAAGACGCTTCGTATTCTCAGCCGTCCCGCTGGGACTCGACATGCGATTGCCGTCTCCCGGCAATGAATTGCCGGGCTATTTTCGATTGTTCCTCCGGAACACGAGTCCGGCCGCTGGCGTTCAAAAACTGAGATGCACCCGGAAACCGCTGCCCGCCCTGGTTTTCCATTGACTTTTCACTTAAAAATTCCCCATGATGACGGCACCATGAATGGGGGCCTCCCGTGAAAATCCATTCACCGCTTTTGGCGGCTATATTCTTTTGCTTTTTAGCCCTCCGCACGGCGGCCACGACCTATTACGTGGACATCAACAGCCCCAACCCCGCACCGCCCTATTCGAGTTGGAGCACAGCCTCCACGAACCTACAGAATGCGATCAATCTCACAACCAATGGTGATTTGGTTTTAATTGATCCGGGCATCTATCGAGGTGGAATCACAGCCACCAATGCAATAACCCTATTGAGCGTTAATGGCTCGGCGGTGACCTGGATCGACGGTAATCACACCGCCAGTTGCGCCAGTCTGGCGGACGGAGACGTTTTGACCGGGTTTACCTTGACCAACGGCTACGCCTCGAGCGGCGGCGGCGTGGCTTGCGCCACCACCAATGTTTTCATCTCGAACTGCCTGCTCGTCAGCAATACCGGCTGGAATGTTTACGGCGGCGGCGCTTATTCCGGCAGCTTGAGCAATTGTGTGTTGAACGACAACCTGGCGCAAATGGGCGGGGCGGGCGCCTTCTCGTCCGTCCTGAACGACTGCACGATTTCGGGCAATTACAACACGGAAGTCAGCGGCGGCGATGGCGGCGGCGCGTTTTTATGCACCCTGAACCATTGTGTTCTGCTCAACAACCGGGCGGGGTGGGGTGGCGGAGCCGATGCCTGCAACCTGGATAATTGTCTGGTGGCTGGCAAGACGGCAGTCAACAATTATGGCTCCTACGGCGAGGCGTTGGGTGGCGGTCTGTGCTTTTGCTCTGCGACGAATTGCACGATTGTCAACAACGTCGTTGACTATAACTTTTATCCCAACTCCAGCGCCCTCGGCGGCGGTGTGTATTTGGGAACCTCGGTTAACTGCATCATTTACGCCAACCGACTGGACAAAGTCGGCTTTGCGAATTTCGTGGACAATTATGATGATGGCGGGACCTTCGATAACTGCTGCACCACGCCGCTGCCGGCGGGTGGGTTGAATAATTTCACCAATGCCCCCGGCTTCGTCAATCAGAGCGGCGGCGATTATCACCTCCAGTCCACTTCCCCCTGCATCAATGCCGGCAATAATATGTACACCAATACCACCGCCGACCTCGACGGCAGCCCCCGCGTCGTCGGCGGCACTGTGGACATCGGAGCGTATGAATATCAATCGCCCAAATCCCTCATTTCCTATGCCTGGCTTATGCAATACGGCCTGCCCACCGATGGCTCGGTGGATCATGTTGACCTGGACGGCACGGCCTTTAACGTCTACCAGGATTGGATCGCCGGGCTGAACCCCACCAACCCCGCCTCCGTGCTGGCCATGCTGGCCCCGCCTGCAACGAACAATAGCTCAGGCATCGCCGTAAGCTGGCAAAGCGTCGGCGGTATTAATTACGACCTCCTGCGCTCGACCAACCTCACGGCCCCCGGCTCCTTCATTACCATCGCGGCCAACCTCTCCGGCCAGGCCGGCACAACCAGCTACGTGGACACCACCGCCACGAACAACGTCCCCTATTTCTACCGTGTCGGCGTTCCATAGACGCTCACTTCATTAACGAGAAACAAACCAACTTATGAAATATACCCGATTGGGAGCCACGGGGCTCAAGGTGTCCCGGCTTTGCCTGGGCTGCATGACATACGGCGTGCCCGAACGCGGGCCGCATCCGTGGACGCTGCCGGAGGACCAAAGCCGGCCGTTCATCCGCCAGGCCCTGGAGCTGGGCATCAACTTTTTCGACACGGCCAACGGCTATTCCGACGGCACGAGCGAGGAAATCGTGGGCCGCGCGCTGAAGGACTTCGCGAAGCGCGACGAGATCGTGCTGGCGACGAAATGTTTTCTGCCCTGGCGGGACAAGCCCAACACGGGCGGGCTATCCCGCAAGGCCATCTTTGCCGCGGTGGACGACAGCCTGCGGCGGCTGGGGATGGATTACATTGATCTGTACCAGATTCACCGCTGGGACAACGAGACGCCGATCGCCGAAACCCTGGAAGCGCTGCACGAGCTCGTGAAGTCCGGCAAGGTGCGGTATTTGGGCGCCTCCTCGATGCACGCGTGGCAGTTTGCCCGGGCCCTGTATTTGGCGGACGCGCACGGCTGGACGCGCTTTGTATCCATGCAGCCGCATTACAACCTCCTGTATCGCGAGGAGGAGCGCGAGATGTTCGGGCTGTGCCACGCGGAGGGAATTGGAGTGATTCCGTGGAGCCCGCTGGCGCGCGGGCGGCTGACGCGGCCTTGGACGGACGCCCCCGCCACGGCCCGCGCCCGCACGGATGAATTCGGGAAAACGCTTTATGCGCGCACGGAAGCGGCGGACCGGGCGGTGGTGGGCCGGCTGGCGGAAGTGGCCACGCGGCGGAGCCTGCCGATGGCGCAGGTGGCGCTGGCGTGGGTGCTGCACCGGCCGGTAGTCACCGCGCCAATTATCGGCGCCTCCAAACCCGGCCACCTGGAGGATGCCGTGGCAGCCCTGTCAGTGAGCTTGTCTGCGGAGGATGTGGCGGCGTTGGAAGAGCCTTACGTGCCGCACCCCATCGCGGGATTTAACTGAATTGGCTGAGCATATTCAATTTGGCGGACCGCAGCTGTGTCGCAGACCAGCCGCAGCGAAGTGGCCCAGCCAGAAGACCTACCGAGCGGCTCGGGCCATCGCATTGCGAACCTTGCTGCGGCTGGCTTTCAGCCCAGCCGCGTCCAGCTTTGGAAATGCTCTACTCCGGCAAAAGTCCCAGTACCTTAAGGGTCCGGCTCCACAGGCGCGGTCCGCCATGGGTTGCCGGCGCGGGCGTCGGATGCGACAGGCCTGCGGTGCCCCTGGCGGCACCGCGGCGACACGCCATGGCGGGGTCCGGATCTTCGGCCGCCGTACGTATGCGTGCGGCGACGCGTTCCATGCCATCGGATTTCAGCAGGTAGTCCGACGCACCTTCCTCGAACGCCCGTTCCTGCCAATCACGATTGTAGCAAGATGTGAACATCAGGACGCGGGTGGAGCGCGTGAGAGATTTGATCGGCCGCACGGCGTCAATGCCGTTGCGCTCCCCCATCTGGACGTCCAGCAGGATGACGTCGGGGCCGGGCTTGCTGGCGAGGGTGCTCAACAGCGCGTCCGGCGAGGAAAAATGCCTGGCGCACTCAATGCCGCCCGATTGGTCCAGCAACTCGGCGACCAAGGTGCGTATCTCCTCATTGTCATCCACGAGCCAAACCCGCACTGCCGGCCGCGGAACAGCTGATGCATCAGTCGTTTCCATCCCAGCCTTCAAGCTTGAGTGATGCCAAGCAATGGTGCCCGCGTCCACGCGATTTATTTGATGGAATACCCAATGAATCAGCTATTTACGTAGAATGTCTGAAAGGATAGTCAGTGGCGCATTCTAGCCAGCCTGCGAAAAAACAGGCCCAGTCGGGAACGATGCCGTAATGATCGGACCGGGGAATCGAGCCTGCGGTTCTCGCATGGCGGACCGCGCCATTTATGGCGCTTCAACGCGGCCACCGAACGGTGCACCCGAATTGTCCGCACGTTTTCGTCACGCTCCACGGTGAAGCGACCTGAAGGTCGCGCTCCGGCGCAAGGCCGCTGCATCGTTACGCCCCGGCATTTTGCGCCTTGGCGGCGATGTCGTGACGGAACTGGGCGCCCTCGAAGCGGATCCTTTCTACAGCCGCGTAGGCGGCGGACTGGGCGGCTTGCAAATCCTTGCCCAACGCGGTGACGCCCAGCACCCGGCCGCCGTTGGTGACCAACTGGCCATCCTTCAAAGCCGTGCCGGCATGAAACACCTTGGTCCGAGGCAAGGCGTCCGCCGCCTCCACGCCCGTGATGACCTTGCCCTTGGGATAACAGCCGGGATAACCGCCGCTGGCCATTACCACGCAGACGCTGATCAACGGACTCCAGCGCAAATCCACGCCCGCGAGCGCGCCGTCGGCGCTGGCCAGGAGGAGTTCCACCAAGTCGTTTTCCAGGCGCGTGAGATAGACCTGCGTTTCCGGGTCGCCGAAACGGGCGTTAAATTCCAGCACCTTGGGGCCGGATTTCGTCAGCATGACGCCGGGATAGAGGATGCCGCGGTAATCAATCCCCTGCTCGGCGCAACCGCGCATGAACGGCTCAAGGATCCGTTTGGCCGCGTCGGCGAGTTGGGCGTCCGTGAGGAACGGCGTCGGCGAAAATGTGCCCATGCCGCCGGTGTTCAGTCCCCGGTCGCCATCCAGGGCGCGCTTGTGGTCTTGCGAGGTGGGAAAGATCTTTGCCGTGGTGCCGTCGCACAGGGCGTGCAAGGAAACCTCCATGCCTTCCAAATATTCCTGGATCACCACGCGGGCGCCGGCTGCACCGAAGGCTTTGCCCACCATGATTTCATCCACGGCGCGCTCGGCTTCGTTCTGGTTCGTGCACATCAGCACGCCCTTGCCGAGCGCCAGGCCATCGGCCTTCACCACGCAACGTCCGCCGAGGCTGGCGCAGAATTTCTTGGCGGCGGCGACATCGGCAAAGGCGCCCGCCGCGGCGGTGGGGATGCCGTACCGTTCCATGAATTCCTGGGAGAAAACCTTGGACGACTCGAACCGGGCGGCCTGCTGGTTGACGCCCCAGATTTTCAGGCCGTGCTGCTGGAACCGGTCCACGATGCCCAGGGCCAGCGGATTATCCGGGCCGACGACGGTGAAATCGCAGCGCTGCGCCTGCGCGAACGCGAGCAAGCCGGGCAGGTCTTCGGCGCCCAGGTTGACGCACTGGACCGGCGCGCCGCTGTGGGCGAGGCGTTCCCGGGCGATGCCGGCATTGCCCGGCGCGCACCACATCTGCGTGGCGTGGGGCGATTGTGCGAGTTTCCAGACTAGGGCGTGTTCCCGTCCGCCCGAACCGATGACAAGTATTTTCATTAAATCATCTGCGAAATTTCAGCCGAAGACGATGCCGTGCCGCGCGGCGCGGGTCAACTCCGCAAACGACCGACGCGGCCATTGGGTGTGAGACAAAATTCTGGGGCAGGTGCATCTCACACGAAGGCACGAAGGACACGAAGAAACAGAAACCGCAGAGACGCGGAGACGCAGAGGAGGGAAAGAGCCTTTGCCTCCGCCAATGCGATGAAGGAAAACGAGGCGCTCCGCGTCCGGACCAATCCTAAAGGGATTGAATCATCCAGCCCGGCGTTGACGCGCAGCGGCTACGCCGGGTTCAAGGCCCCCCAATTCCCCCCAACTCTGCAAGGGTTGAATCAAGACCGGATGCGAGGCCGATGTTGACAGGATGAGTCGAGTAGGACCTTTTGGGGATCGCGTGGAATTGAGAAACCGGACGGAGCCGGCCCGCAAACCAAAAACCAAAAAATCATGTCGAGAAAACGATCCAAACTAAGGCCTGTCCCGGTCTCTGTCCCGGTCTCTGACTCGGACTCCGGTTTGGGCGAGATTCACACGAGGTTTGAAAATTGCCTTCACGATCAAAAAAACACCGAAACAAATCATCAGCCCATTCTGCCAAGGCTTCGCGCCGTAGTAGGAGTCGAGAAAATATCTACTGGTGATTATAAAGACACCACTGAACGCATGAAGCAGGCGCATGTGATACGACTCCTGCGCTTTCAGCAAGGCAGCTAACTCGAGATCGCCAATGCGACGAGCAAGCATTGGTCCTAAATAGTATGCAGTCATAAAGGAAACCACGCAGGTCTCGAAAATCATGGGCATCGTTACCAAGTCCTCTGTGTTGGGGTCAAGCCCTCGTGTTTTCGCGATCATTGCCGGCCAAACGATGGACGCGTGAACAGCGGTGACTGTTATTGAAACTAGTGCGGTTATCAAGATTACGGCAAACTTTTTAAGAGCAAGTTTCATAAGCAATGATGAGGATGTTGCCAAACGACCCTGACATGAGCCACCCGGGATTTGTGACGTTTACCGCGAAAGCGGAAAACGGTGGCCAATAGGCGCGGGCTCCAGGGAATGTGGACGAAGCCGCTTCGCAGCGGTGGGAATGGGTTTTCAGGTTTCGCATGATTGCGGGCGCTTTGCTGATTTTCTTCAGTTGGGTTTTCGCGGACCTTGGTAAAAGGCGATGCCAGCTAACGGGCTGGCACCGCGTCTTAACCGTCAACGTTCAACCGACAGTCACATGCATATAAAAAAAGTTCCCCGCACGCCATCCTAAATTCCTTTGTCGATGACTTGGCGCTCCTGCCGCTCAGCCCGCGCACTGAAGAAGCTTAGCTGGCCGGTATCCGTCAGCTCAGTGAGCATTACATCAAGTCGCCCGAACTGATTTCCGCCGGGAAATTCCGTCAGTATTGCATCCCCCTCGAATTGCACAAGCGGGTCGCCCGCCAGACCAGCACCCAAGTCATTTGCGCCTTCAAGCTCTTCAGGGGAAAACCCCTTAACCGAGTCTGGCCGGTCGCGACAGCACCGTAATTTCCACTTGCCGCTTTGGGAAAGTACCGATAACTTTCCTCTGGTTCAGATGAGTGAAGTTCTAAGCTTAGAACCTTTTTAGGGTTACCATGTTTATCATTGTTCCACATTTCTTAATTAAACCCTTTTTGTGGTTCTTGTGGTTCTGTTGTCGGCTGGCGCTGGTTGGAGTAAGCTTCATTGCGGGCACGGTTCTTGGCTGGACCGCATACTTTCTCTTCACGTACCCGAGCGTGTTGAACCTCTCAGATCTGGCCATTACGTTTGTCAGCGCTGTGATCTGGTTTCTACTTATTTATTGCTTTGGTCATCCTTTGTTTAACCCGAAACCCGCGCGGGGATTTGGATCGCAGCTCGGATTTTTCAGATGGTTTTTTCTCCTCTCGGTCCTGGCGGCTCTCCCGATCGGGTTGGGGCGCGGTGTGGTGGAGGCTAGAGACCCGGAACATGCGGATCATCTGATGGGCGAGCGTCGTCCGGTTGGCCCAGCGTTACAACACGTGCAGTCCATCGACTATAAAAACTCGGCACAATCGTCCGCCGTGATCGGCGGTCGGAGCGTGATGGTTGGTGAGGAAATCGGGGAATGGGCGGTGAAAGCCATTGGTCCCAAGAATGTAATCCTCCAAAATCGCGACCGCAAAATCAATTTGGTCTTGCCATAAACCGGTCTTGAACTATGACGTGGAATGGGCCAGGCCTAAGTTTGGATCGTTTTCCTTTTGTTGGCGGTTGTTTCTTATCGCTTACCGGCCTTTGGCAGCCGAGGGAAGAAGCGCAAGCTCATGGCATGACCTGATCGTTGCGCGCTGGCAGAAGACCAATGATAACTACCGATGAAAAACATTCAGACTGAATTCCGCCCTTACGCCTCACTCGAGGTCCGCGTTGAGCGATTTGGCGTGGCCGCGTTTGACCTGCAAGGCCACCACTTTGTCGCCGTAACGCACCTGGCAATGGCCGTCGCCGGAAACATTTTTCACCGTGGCGCTCACGAGGCGGCCCGCGCGCCAGGCGAGGTTGACTTCATAACCGCCGCGGGCGCGCAGGCCGGAAATCTCGCCATTGGGCCACTCGCCGGGCAGCGCGGGCAGCAGTTCAATCTGGCCGGTCTGCGATTGCAGCAGCATTTCGGCGATGGCGGCGGTGATGCCGAAATCGCCGTCCAATTGCACGGGCGGATGGAGGCCAAAGAGGTTGGGCGAGGAGTTCCGCGCGGCAAAGAAATGCCGGACCATGTCGTAGGCGTTCTCCGGGTCGCGCAGCCGGGCGTAAAGGGAGGCGCGCCAGGCGAAGGACCATTCGCGCACGTCGCTGCCGGAGTCAATGCCGCGGGCATCGAGGGTGACTTTGGCCGCAGCGGCCAGGGCGGGCGTTTGCGCCACGGTGATCTGCGTGCCCGGATAGACCGCGAACAGGTGCGACGTATGCCGGTGATGATCGTTGCGGGTGTCGAGCTCGGGGGACTGGGGATTATGCTGCTCGTGCATCCATTCGAGCAACTGGCCCCAACTGCCGACGCCGGGAGTGGCCAGGTGGTCGCGCAAGGCGGCGATCCGGTCGCGGTAAACCCGGTCGGTGCCCAGGGCGTCGGCGGCCTGCACGTAATGGGTGAACAGGTCCCAGACAATTTCCTGGTTGTAGCTCACGCCGTCCTCCTCCGGGCCGTGCTCGGGGGACCAGCCCTTGGGCACCACGAGCCGTCCATCGGGCAGGGTTTTCAGGTGGTCGTCCCAGAATTCGCAGGTCTCCTTCAGGATGGGATAGGCGACGGTGCGCAAATAATGTTTGTCCTGGCCGAAGGCGTAATGCTCCCACAAATGCTGGCAATACCACGCGTTGGCCGTGTTGTCCCAGCGCCAGCCCATGCCGCCCATAATGTTGTGCGAGGTGCGGATGGCGAAGCCGCGGCGGGTGAAGCAGCCGGCGGCGGTCTTGAACTCCGGCGCGGCGGCGGTGGCTTTGCGCCAGGCGGGAAGCTGGCTGGCAATCAGGTCGAAAAACGGCTCGTGGCATTCGGTCAGGTTGGCCACCTCCACCGGCCAGTAGTTCATCTCGACGTTGATGTTCGCGTGGTAATCGCTGTGCCAGGCCGGGTTGTTGTTGTCATTCCACAGGCCTTGGAGATTGGCCGGCAAACCGCCCGGGCGCGAACAGGAAATCAGCAGATAGCGGCCATATTGAAATTGCAGGGCGGCCAGCCCGGGGTCGGGCGCGGCAAACGCAGCGAGCTTGCGCTGGTCCGTGGGCAGGGCCCGTTGCACGTCGCTGGCCGCGCCCAGGCTCGCGCTCACGCGGCCGAACAACGCCTGGTAATCTTGGACGTGCCCAGCCTCCAGTTGGGCGACCGTGCTTTTGGCAGCGGCGTCAAGCTGCGCCGTGATCCGCGCATGCGGGTCTTCGCCATGATAATGCCTGGCGTAGTCGAAAACGTAGTCCGTGCCCGCGGCCATCAACAGCGTGAGACCGTGGCAATGGCTGAACGTCAGCCCGGCAGCCTCAGCGGAAACCGTTCCGCCGTCCGCCCGCACCAGCACCTGCCACTCGTAGCGCAGCGCGTTGTTGAGCGTGCCGCAGACGGTGATGCGGTTGCCGGCGACGGTGATTTTTCCGTCGTGGGAATCCTGCAACTCGACGCTGCCGGTGTAGCCGGCCGGATCATCGCTGTGGAAATCCGCCACGATTACCTGCGCGGGATGGCTGCAAAAGAATTCGCGCGCGAAGCCGGCGCCCCCGACCTGATAGCTTACCCGGGAAACGGCATCGGCCAGGTCGAGGCTGCGCCGGTAGGCGGTGACATTGGTGTGGCCGGGCAGGTTCACATAGACGTTGCCGAGCGCCTGGTAGTTGCCCATCGTGCTGTCTTCGCCGGAAATATTCTCGCCGCCGGTCCAGAGGCTGTCCTCGTTGACATTGATGCGCTCGCGCCCCGGGTCGCCGAACACTAGCGCGCCGATGCGTCCGTTGCCGATGGGCAGCGCCTCGTCCATGGGTTTGTCGTTGGCGGCGGGCTGCTGATACCAGAGCGTCAGGTCCGGCTGCACGGCCTCCGGCAGGGAAGCCCCGGCGGACCAAAACGACAGCGCGACCACGCAGATGGCAAAGAAACGGCGATTCATGGATGCGGGAATAAAACCAGTTTCCGCGGGCGGATTCAACGCAAACCGGGAAAGATTCATTTAAACCACAGATGAACACAGATAAAACCCCGAGGATGGAAGATTGAAGATGGAGGATGGCGGCGACACGGTACACCTGGATTTGCCAAGGTCCCTTCCCCCTCATCCGTCCTTCGGACACCTTCTCCCTTGAGGAGAAAGAGGCGAAGCGGCGCTCCCTGAAAGTTCCATGCTTCGGTTTCATATCTGTGTGCATCTGTGTGCATCTGTGGTTAATTCATTTTAAGCTGAATCGTTCCGGCTGGGGGCGGAATTCGCCCGGCACGGCGGCTTGTGTTGCCGGGAAGTTCAGTTATTCTTTCACATCATGGATATTCCAAAAGCTTTTGAGCCGCCACCGCGGTTGCTGATGGGACCGGGACCGAGCGACGTGGCGCCGTCCGTTTTGCAGGCGATGTCGCGTCCGCTGGTGGGGCACCTGGACCCGGCGTTTGTGAAATTGATGGAGGAAGTGAAGACCATGCTGCGCCAGCTATTCCTGACGCGGAACGAGCTGACGTTTCCGGTGAGCGGCACGGGCAGCGCGGGCATGGAATTCTGCTTCGTGAATTTACTCGAGCCCGGCGACGAGGTGGTGATCGGCGTGAACGGCGTCTTCGGCCTGCGCATGTGCGACGTCGCCGAACGTTGCGGCGCGCGCGTGACGAAGGTGGAGTCGCCGTGGGGCCAAATCATCACGCCGCGCCAGATCGCCGAGGCGCTGAAGAAAGTTCCCAAGCCCAAGCTGGTGGCCATCGTCCACGCGGAGACGTCCACGGGGGCGCTCTCGCCGGCGGAGGAAATCGGCCGGCTGGTGCGGGCGGCCGGCTCGCTGTTCGTGCTGGATACGGTGACCTCGCTCGGCGGTTGCCCCGTGCGGATGGATGACTGGCTGGTGGACGCCTGCTACAGCGCCACGCAGAAATGCCTGAGCTGTCCGCCCGGCTTGGCGCCGGTCTCGCTGGGACCGCGGGCGCTGGAGGTGGCCACCAAACGGAAACGGAAGGTCCAAAGCTGGTACTTGGATGTGAATTTGCTGGCGGCGTATTGGGGCCAGGAGCGCGTTTACCATCATACCGCGCCGATCACGATGAATTACGGGCTGCATGAAGGGCTGCGCCTCATCCTGCGGGAGGGACTGGAGACCCGCTGGAAACGGCACGAGCAGAATTATCAATTGCTCAAGCGCGGGCTGTCGGGCTTGGGCTTGGAAATCGTGTCGCAATCGGGGCACCAAGTGTGGTCGCTCAACGCCGTGGGTGTGCCCGCGGGAGTGAACGAACTGGCGGTGCGCAAGCGTTTGCTGGCGGATTACAACCTCGAGATCGGCGCGGGATTGGGACCGCTCAAGGGCAAGATCTGGCGGATCGGGCTGATGGGCGAGACATCCAAGCAGGAGAATGTGGAAACCGTGTTGAAGGCGTTGAAAAAAATCCTGAA
>Ga0182030_10021081_pt1 | contig 12233 bp, 10 predicted proteins | sample 812S3MmetaG_FD_121299 | JGI IMG/M metagenome (GOLD analysis project Ga0182030, IMG submission 121299) | Permafrost microbial communities from Stordalen Mire, Sweden - 812S3M metaG (Illumina Assembly) | ecosystem: Environmental > Terrestrial > Soil > Wetlands > Permafrost | place: Sweden...
TGAAGACGAGATACCGCTGTTGAATCTGTGCGGCTGCCCTGGCCTTGAGGAAGTGGTTGTCCTCGTATTCGATCTCCGCGGCGCGTTGAGCGAACTCGCATCACCGTTCGCTCCGGCAGCCGAGCTGGGTCAGGGCGCCGCCCTGTTCCCTGCCAGGGTCCAACCGACGAGAGCATTGGCGTGTCCGTGACCCATTCCGTGCTCGGATTTCAGGTATCCGACGATCGCCATGTGCTTCTCCATGCCACAGTCGGCGATGATCTTCTGCCACTCGGCAATGGAGCGGCCGTACTTGGTCTCGATTGATGGAACGTAGGACGCAGGCCCTTGTTTCGGCCACGGGGGGAGAATGTCCTGTCACGACAGATTCCTCGCATTTCCTTGATCATCCGTGCGGCAACCAGTGTGTACCACCGAACCGTTCCCGCCATCGGGTCGCGACATGCCCTCCCTGTCCGGCTCGCCCCGTAAGTGGGCGCTACTCTGCCCTTGGGTCCGAACCACGTGGTGGTGTCTGGAACCTTTCGAGGAAAGGTGGGAGCTGACGTGAATCACCGCACCGCTGGTGACGCCGGCAAATGGGGTGCCGTTCTTCTGATCGTGGCCGGAGCCCTGGCCGCATGCGGAAGCGGGGCCACATCGGCTCCAACGACGACGGCGGAGCCGATCGGTTGGCAGGCGCCGGCGGTGTTCAGCACCCCGCCGGACACCGGCCACATCATCGAACCTATTTCCGCCAATCCCACCGGTTTGGCCGCCCACGGCTACGTGCAGCAGGAGTACTTCGCTTCGGGCACGGCCTACTCCTTCACCAGCCGGTCCACGCCCTCCGACGGGAAGTGGACCATCGCCGTAGCGGGATCGGCGCCCTACCGGACGCGCGTCATCGTGCGACGACCGAGCAACCCGGCACAGTTCGACGGGAACGTGGTCGTGGAGTGGATGAACGTATCGGCCGGTGAGTCTGCCCCCGACTGGGACTACCTCAATCCTGCCCTCATGGACTCGGGTGCCGCCTATGTGGGTGTTTCGGCACAGGCGCTCGCCGTCAACGGGGGCAAGTCGCTCCTCGGTGCCGGGCGGACCCTCGGGCTTTCACAAGAGGAGCCGGCTAGGTACGGAAGCCTGCACCACCCGGGCGACCAGTACTCCCTCGACATGTTCGCCCAGATCGGTCAGGCGTTGCGGGCTCCCGCACCGTCGGCCCTCGGAGGGCTGCGTCCATCGCACGTGGTGGCCGTGGGCGAGTCCCAGTCGGCGTTCTACCTGACCACCTACGCCGACGCCATCCAACCCCTCGACCATGCCTACCAGGGAATCTTCATTCACTCCCGCGGAGGCGGGGCTGCCCCGCTCGGCACCCTGAACGTCTCGACGGCAACCACCGGCCATGTTCGGATCCGGACCGACCTCGACGTCCCCGTCTTCATGCTCGAGACCCAGACCGACCTGATTGAGCTCGGCTACGCCGCGGCACAACAGCCGAACACCTCCAAAATCCGGACGTGGGAGATGGCTGGGACATCCCACGCCGATGCCTACGAAGTGGGGGCGGCCGCTTCCCTCCTCGGTTGCACTACTCCGGTCAACTCGGGGCCCCAGCACCAGGTGGCCCAGGCCGCCTTCGTGGCCTTCGTGCACTGGGTGGACGATGGGACCCAGCCTCCATCCCCGATGCCGTTCACGCTCTCCTCTACCGACCCTCCCGAGCTGGCGCTGGACGCCCACGGGAACGTGGTGGGTGGTGTCCGCACCCCCGCAGTGGACGTGCCGATCGCGACCTTGAGCGGTGCGCCACCAAAAGGAAGTAGCGAGCTGTGCGGGCTGTTCGGGTCGACCATCCCGTTCAGCCCTCAGACCCTGGTGGCGCTGTACAAGACGAAGGCCGGCTACATCGCCGCCTACACCGCCGATCTCAATCGGGCCATAGCCGGCGGGTACATCCTGGCGGCGGATCGAGCTTCGCTGCTGGCGCAGGCGGCGCAAGTGTCGTTCCCCTCGTAGGCCGGGCGCGCTCCCGATTGCCATTTCCTCCTATTGATTGCCCACGAGCCGCCGCCGGCTATCTGGACAGTGGCCTGGTGATCGGGCCGTGGTGTCCATCATGGCTGCCGTCGATGCCGGACCCTGATCCCGTCCGTGATCTGGCCAACTAGACGGGCGTTGGCCAAGGCCACGGCGGCGAAGATGAGGACGACAACCACTTCGTCCAGGATCACGAACCAGAGTGGCCCCCAGCCGTTTCCGGTCATGACCCGGGCTCCGAACACCCGGGTCACACCCAGGAGAACGGCGTAGGCGCCGTACACACCGATCAGGCCCACGAGACCCGAGGGCAACGTCAACACGACGGCGGCCACCAGCGGCAAGGGCGAGCGGGTGTCGCCGACCGCGGCCAGAGTGGCGATCGCCATCACGTAGATGGTGGTGACCGGGTGGTCAGTGGGTGAGAAGTGCATCCGACTGAATCGAGAGCGGTCGGGGCTCACCGGGAGAAGTGCCGCTCGATCTCGTTGGCGTAGGTCAGGCCCAACTTGTCACCGCGCCGAGCCAACCACTCGGAGAGCAGGGTGGACCCGGTGGCCGGACCGGTGGTGTCAGCCAGCCCGTCAGCCATGGCTCGGTACTCGTCCCTGGAGAGCAGGACGTCGTGGAGGATGAGGCCCAATGCCCCCGACAGCGCCGGTACGACTACGCCCGGCACCCGGACCACACGGGAGCGACTGCCGACAACCTCTCGGATCGAGTGCACCAGCTCCAGGAAGGTCGGCCTCTCCGGGCCGACCGCATCGGTGACGCTGTCCTCTTGCTCGGCGGCCTTGGTCAGGCACAGTCGGGCCAGGTCGTCGATGTGGATGCCACGGATCCGATACTCCCCCCGTCCCCCCACCCCGAAGACCGGGAGGTGTCGTAGCAGCCATGCGATGTTGTTCAGCAGGACTCCTTCTCCGCCGAACAGGATGGCCGGTCGGAGGACGGCGAACGAGACTCCCGATTCCGCCAGGGCCCGCTCTACGAGCGCCTTCCCCCTGAAGTACGGCAGGCTCGACTCGACACTCGGATTGGTGATGCTGACGTGGACGATACGCTCAACCCCGGCTCGCTTGGCCGCCTGAAACAAGGTCCGGGAGTTGGCGACCGCCACATCGTGGTCGATCTGCCTACGGGCAAAGCGCACCCAGTAGGTGTTGTAGAGCGTGGTCGCACCCCGGAGTGAGTCGACCAGCTCGATCTGGTTGTCGAAATCGAGTGGGCGGACCTCGATCGGCGTGTGCTCGGTCGCCCGGTTCGGATGACCGGTGATGGTCCTGACCTTTCGACCTTCGCCCGTCAGCGCCCTGGCGATGGCCGCCCCCGAATAGCTGAAGGCACCGGTGACAACGTCAAGCCCGGTGTCCCCGTGGCGGAGGAGCAACCGGTTGCTGGTCGGCATGGTGGTCACAGTGGGGCCTCGGGAAGGCTGGTGCCGCTCATGGCGGCCAGAAGCTGGCTCAGCCGCTGGGCATGGGCGAAGAGATTCAGGGCCGGCTGGCGGTTCCCGTCGAGATGGCTGAGCATCTCCAGTCCGAGATAGAGGGCCACGACGGCGTAGGCCACATCCGCCGCCGGAAGTAGGGCCTTGAGCGGGGAGTCACCCAGGGACTGCTCGATGGCACTCCGGGCGAACTCCCGCCACGGCCCGATGCGAGCGGCCACCTCAGGGCCGAGATCCGGTGTCGACGAGGCGCCGGCGATCATCTCCACCAGCACGGTGATGTATCCGGCATCGAGGTCGGTCCGGAAGATGTCGGTGGCGACCTCGACAAGTTCACCGGGTGAGTCGGCCCCGGCGACCATGGCGCCGTAGTGTGCCAACCGCTCGTCGCTGACGGCATCGAGCGCGGCCAACAGCAGATTGGCGACCGAGCCGAAGTGGTAGAAGATCAGGCCCTGGTTGAGTCCCGCCCGTTCGGCGATGGCCCGGGCGCTGGCGCCGACGAATCCCTCCCGTTGGAGGGTGGCGATGGCGGCGTCGACCAAGAGGCGTCGGGTCTCGGTCGACCGGGCACCACCCTTCTCGCTGACGCTGCTGGCGGTACCGGACTTGGCCATGGGTCACCTCGATTAATTGAGTGAATGCTCAAACTATACGCTCAGAAATCCAGGATGGCAATTCGCCGGGTGCTACGTTCCGGCGGAGGTTCGGCCGGGTCAGGACCGTCCCGGGCCTGCCGGCGTCCCCCGGGGGGAAATCCGGGTCTCAGGTACAGGAATCGGTCAACGTGAGTTCTCTGTCGGTCCGGAGACAGCGGCTGCCGGCGGCGATGAGGAGCATGCCCAATCGGTGTCTCCAACCGGGACCCGTTCCTCGAAAGACGGTCACCTCGGGCTCACCATGCTTGCTGGCCTCGGCCGCCTGGCGACTCCGTTCGGCCATCCGGGTAGCCGCCATCTGCTCGGCCATCAGGGGGTGGAGGTTCATGGCCGCCCCCTTCGAGTCCGGCAGTTCGCTCCGCAGGTATTGCGAGGTGACAGCAGTATTTCCCCACATCGAGCCCGACCCTGGGGGGACCCGATCCGGCGGGAACGGGTGGGGTGTCTAGGTTCGTTCAAAGCCATGAATCGACAGTACGACCACTCTCCTGACATCCTGTGTCAGTGAAGTCGAGTCGACTTATTTCGATCGTCCTGTTGCTGCAGGCCAAGGAGCGCATGACGGCCGACGAGCTGGCCGAGGAGCTCGAAGTGTCGGTGCGGACGATCTACCGGGACATCGACTCGCTCCACGCGGCCGGCATTCCGCTGTACGCCGAGGCGGGCCACTTCGGCGGTTACCGCCTGGTCGGTGGCTACCGCACGCGCCTGACCGGACTGAACACCGGTGAGGCCGAGGCGCTGCTCCTCTCGAGCATCACCGGACCGGCCACGGACCTGGGCCTCGGCCCGGCCCTAGCCGCGGCCCAGCTCAAACTGGAAGCGGCGCTGCCTCCCGATGTCGTGGCCCAGGCCAGCCGGATGCGCTCCAAGTTCCATTTCGATCCGGTTGGTTGGTACACGGAACTCGATGACATTCCCCACCTGGCCCAGGTGGCCGACGCCGTATGGCAGAGCCGGTCGCTCAACGTCCTCTATCGGCGATGGAGAGAACCCCAAGAGGTCAGGCGACGCATCGATCCGTGGGGACTCGTCCTGAAGGCGGGCACCTGGTATGTCGTCGCCGGTCCGGGCCCCCGCACTTACCGGGTCGACCAGATCCTCGAGTTGGCCATCGACGATCCGTTCACGCCTCCTGAAGCCTTTGATCTGCCGGAGTTCTGGAGGCGCAATCAGGAACAGTTCCTGGCCCGGATCTATCAGGACGAAGCCGTTGTCCGCCTCTCTGCCGACGGTGTGGCGCACCTCTCCGGCGCCCTGGCACGGGCCTGCGCCGCTACCGGGACCGAGGAACCGGACGGATGGATCCAGGCCCGACTACCCATCGAGTCGGTCGAGGACGCGCTCCGTGAGTTTCTGCCCCTCGGAGCCGACATCGAAGTACTGGAGCCCAACGACTTGCGAGCTCGTCTCACCGAGACTGCACGAGCCCTGTCGACCCTCTATGCCAGTGGCCGGTAGACATACCCCGCTCGCACATCGAACCCTGATGAGACCCGTCTCCGCTTGAGGAGCGCTTATAGGGAGGTCGATCCCCGCTGGCGGTTGGCCACCCGCCAAACCACTCGTAGACCGGACCAGTCGTGGTCGATGGCCGCCACTTTTACATCCACCACGCCCAGAGCAAGGGCGTGTTGACGGACGACCGTGTCGGTCATGTCGCTGTCGTGGCCGCCGGCTCGACGGGGCCAGGCGAGCCACAGGGCACCCGCGGGGTAGATCTCCTCGACCAGGTCCGGCAAGCGCAGGGGGAGCTGCTCGGCGGCCGTGAAGAAGCTGACGATGAGATCGGCGGGTCCGGTGGGGCCGACGTATTCGACGTCGGGTGGCGGATCGGTCAGGGCCCATCCAGGGGGTGGGCAGTCGAGGCGGACCCGTTGCCCGGATTGGATCCCGAGCTTGCGGGCCTGAGGCGTATCGGAGGGGCGGGCAGTCATATCAGCCTCGGCGTCGAGGGTGATCGTGGACGAGTGAGGGAACTTCCCGGCCATGAGACGGACCGGATCGGTTCGTTGCGCAGTGGTCGCTTGACGCCATCCGAGAGCGACAGACCGTCAGTACCCCGACAACAGTGCCTGGAGCCGGAGCAGGGTGGGCTGATCGACGTCACTGCGAATGCGGCCTCGTCGGTCGGGCTGGCGGCCCCAGATCACCAGAACCCGAGCGGCTGCATCCAGCTCCACTTGGGGCTGGTCGTCCCGGGCCCCGGCGAATTCGAGGCGGGCCTGGCCTCCGCTGACCACCAGGCACACATCGGTGGTGGTCCCGGACCGGAGACGGACGTGCAGGTCCTCGCCGGGCGCGGGATCGTGCTCTCGGCCCCGTCGGGTGAGAATCTCGCCGAGTACACCGACGGCATGTTCGGTCAGATCGGGCTGACTCAGGAGCTCCATGCTGGTGTCGTCGTCCCCGACAACGTCCCACCGATGGATGGCGAACTCGTTGCGGAGATGGGGCCAGAATTTCGCCACCACCATCTGCCGGCCGGTCCATGGGATCACCGCATCAGGTTCAGCCGCCAGAACCTGGTCCATCAAGGCGCGAGCGTGCTTCTCTTCAGCCTCCAGAGCCCGACACAGCTCGGCGTCGCCCATCGCTTGGAAGGGTGCCTCGCGCTCCTCGAACGAACGGGTCTCGGGCACCGGGTCGCCAGCCAGATAGGGAGACAGGTGGCGACTGATTTCGACGGCGATTCCCGTCAGGTGGGCGGTGACCTCGTGGGCCGTCCAACCTTCGCAGGCACTGACCACTTGTGGGGCGGTGTGCTGGCGAGCGTCGAGGAAGGCCTCAGCCTCGCGGCTCCGTTCCGTTCGAGCAGTCATCGGCAACCGACCTCCCGAGACCGAGCCTAAAGCAGACTTCCAAGGATGGAGGTTGTTACCCGGGTCCTGGGTGACTCACCCGGTCGCCGGGAGGAGAGTCACCGCGATTGGAGTGCCAGTGGGAGTTGCTGACGGCAGTCCGCTGCTAATGACCACAGTGGTCCAGTACTTCCCGCTGGGTAGTGGCGGTGGTCCAGACGGTGTACACGACGGTGGGGTCGGCACTGCTTCGCCCCCAGTCGATACGCACGATTGATACGTCGTCAAGACGTGTATTGGAAAATCGGTGGGACCCGGTGGCAGCTGGATGGTCTGGGAGCAATAGATCGCCGATATGGCCGGATCGAATGGAATGTGGCTGTTCATCAGTCCCACCTGCACCAACCCGACATCGGGACAGTCGGTCAGAGATACTGGGCTCGGCGTCGTATTGGTCAACACCACCTCACCGCTGATGGTGGTTCCAGCCACCACTCGGGTGCGATCCAGAACTACCTGCATCGTCAAAGCCGGGACCACGGCAGATCCGTAGAACGGAACGCCAAACGAGAAGATCCCTCCGTCGGCCGCCACCAGCCAGTAGCCACCGGTGGCAGCATCCGAGACCATCCCCACAACCGGGCGATCGAGAACCGTGGAGCCGGTCGAGCCGTGGAACGCGGCATGACCAAAGGAGAAGATCCCTCCGTCGGCCGCCACCAGCCAATAGCCATCCGCTGAGGCAGCCATCCCCACAACCGGCCGGTTCAACGGGACGCCACCCATCGACCCTTCGAATGGGGCATCGAATGCAAAGACCCCGCCGTCCTTGGCTACCAGCCAATAGCCACCCGTTTCGGGGTCAGAGGACATTCCCACGACGGGCTGATTCAAATGCATGGCGCCGGTGGATCCATAGAACCTGGCGTTGCCAAACGAGAACACACCACCATCGGCAGCCACCAACCAATAGCCATGCCCATCCGGCGTCGGAGTCATCCCTACGACGGGTTGGTTCAAATGCAGGGTGCCGGTCGAACCGTAGAACGCCGCATCACCGAATGAAAACACCCCACCATCGGCGGCCACCAACCAGTAGCCACCTCCACCTGGGGTGGCGGCGATACCAACGACAGGTTGGACCAGTGACTCGTTCAGGGATCCAACATCTGGCGCACTGCCGCACGCTACGACCTGGCCCGCATCACTGGTGATCCAGTAGCCACCACCATCCGGGTCAGCGGCCATCCCAACGACACTTCCGGATGGCAGATCTCCGGAGCAACTGGCATCAGCGATGTGAGCTCTCTGATGCGATTGGGCCGTCGTGGCTCCGGCGGAAGGACCGAACACAATGAAGCCGCTGATAGCGATGACCGCTAGGGCTGCAAACCTCGCCCTTCCAGATGCGGACCGTAAACCCGTCTTCATGCCCGACCTCCTCCGCCGATCAGCCGATTCCCTCCGCCATTTACAACCTGACACGGTCGGGTGGTGCCGTCAACCGACCTGGCGTTGCCCGAGGTGCCGGTCTGTGGCCCGGAGGTCAGGGTGAAGGCTGGGACGGCCAGAGACGGGCCTCGAGACCCGAAGCCCGCGCCACCGGCCGCAGGATGGCGGCTCGCAGCGACTCTTCGCCGCCGACCACGGTCAGCCGCTCCCTGGCCCTGGTCACCGCGGTGTACAGCAGCTCGCGGGTGAGAATCGGCGACCCGGCCTGAGGTAGGGATACCACGGCATGGTCGAACTCGGAGCCTTGGCTTTTATGGATGGTCATGGCCCACCAGGTCTCCACCCGGTCGAGTCGGGATGGGGCCAGGGTCCGGACATCACCCGACGACCCCAAGGCCACCTCCATGCTGGCGCCCCGCGCCACCACTACTCCCACGTCCCCGTTGAACACTCCGTTGATGGGATCGTTGGCCGTGACCATTACCGGCCGGCCCACATGCCAACGACGACCTGGTGAGAACCCCGGTACCGACGCCGACACCTCGGCCTCGAGCATCGCCGTCCAGTCGTTGACTCCGAGCGGGCCCCGCCGGGTGGCCGCCAGCACCTTCACCCGATTGGCCGCGGCCAGCGCGCGGTCAGGAGCCCCGGCCCGGGCAGCCGACACCATGTCGACTCCGGCCGCCACCACCTCGCTCTTGACCCGATCCAAAGCCGATGCGCCCTCCGGATCGACCCAGTTGACCTCCGTTGACCCTCGGGTCAACAGGGCCAGAGCTTCTTCGACATCACCCACGCGGATGGCCCCGGCCAGCGCCGCTATGGCCGAGTCTTCGCCGAACCGCCGCATGTGCCGCAACACCGTGACCCGTCCGGCCAGCACCCGCCGGGGAGACCCGGCGCCGTCATCCTCCCCGCCGTCGTCGGGCTCACCGGATGTCCCGCTCGGGCCGACCAGATCGCTCATGACCGTGCCGGCCTCGATGCTGGCCAGCTGGAACGGATCGCCGACCAGTACCAATCGAGCATCAGGCTTGACCGCGTCGAGCAGTCTGGCCATCAGCGGCAACGCCACCATGGAGGTCTCGTCCACCACCACCAGGTCGTGCGGCAGTGGTCGCTGTCGGTCGTGCTGGAAGTGGGTCCGGTCCCGCCAACCCAGCAAGCTGTGCACGGTGGTAGGAGTGGTCGAGGTAAGCACCTGGGCCAAGGCCGGATCGATGAGACCGGCCTCACTCAGGGCCTGCACCTCGCTGGTCACGGCCTCGCCCATGCGGGCCGCGGCCTTTCCGGTGGGGGCGGCCAGGGCCACCTGCAGATCGAAGCCTTGGGCCTCGGCCACCAGACTGGCCGCGGCCAGCAGCCGGGCCACCGTGTGGGTCTTACCGGTTCCCGGGCCTCCAGCGATGATCGATACGCCACCGCGCAGACCCCGGAGGACGGCACGGCGTTGAAGGTCGGGGCGGTCTACCGCGTCCGGTCCGAAGAGGACGTCAAGAACGGCGGACGCTGGGCCGTTCGAATCGTCGGCTGTGTCTGCCCCGGAGGCCGACCCGCCGGCGGACCGACGATGGATGTCCTCGGCCACCGCCAACTCGTAGTGCCAATACCGCTGGAGGTACAGGCGTCCCGCATCCCACACCAGGGGGCGCACCGGCTCGATGGTGGCGGTAGCCGGCGTGGCCACGATCGCAGAGGTGTCGAGGGCCGCGGCCCATTCGTCGGCAGTGGGCCATGGAAGCGGAGGGGCCGGGGAGCCGTCGTCGGTGAAGTCGGCCTGCTCAAGAGTGGCCAGATCCAGCATCGAGCAGACATGGCCGAAACGGGGGGCCCGCGCTGCTACGGCCAGGGCCAGAAGGGCGGTGTCCGAGACGTCGGGCTGCAACCGGCGGACGGTGCGGGCCAGCTGGAGCTCGTAGGAACCGAACAACCCCACCTCGACGAAAGGGGAAAGGACATCGATGGGGTCGGCTGGTGCCCCCTCCGGCGTGGCTGCTTGCACGGTGGTCACAGCGACCCGACCGAGGTCATCCGACCGGCCAGCAGGTCACTGAGCTCCACCACCAGGTCGGGTGGAAGGCCCCAGGAGAAGACTCCGTGCGGCTCACCTCCAGCTGTCGCCACTCCGGCTCCGACCATCCCACGTAAGAAGAGGTACACCACACCCCCGAGGTGGGACTCGGGGGTGTAGCCGCGGAGTCGCCACCGCAGATACCGGTGGAGGGCCACCGAATACAGCAGCGCCTGGAGCGGGTAGTCGTGCTCGATCATGGCCTCAGCCAACCGCTCCGGGTGGTAGTCGTCCGCCTTCGGACGCGCCCCTCGGAGGCTCAAGTCGTTGGTCTTGTAGTCGGCAACCACGAAGCGCTGACTCTCCGGTTCGGAACCGATCCGCATCACCAGGTCGATCGAACCGGTCAGGTGGCCGGCCAGCGTCAGGTCGACGGCACCTTCGGCCAGTCGTTCGGCCCACTCGCCAAGGGGATCGCCGGAGCTCATGTGGGAGAGCAGCAGTCGGCCGATGTCACGCACCGGTGCCGGACGTCCCGAAGGAGCCAACAAGAGGTCGAAGGAGACTTCGTTCAGACGATCGGACGGCTGGATATCCGCCAGGCTGGCACCGTCGCACCGCGGCCCGAGAGGGGTATGGAGGGCAGCTTGGAGCCCTTCGATCAACAAGCGACGCCCGTCCTCGCCCACCCGCCCCGAGGTTGCTACCGGGGTCAGGTCGAGCGATCGCCAAGCCAGCTCCCGATCGATGGCTGCAGCCAGTTGACGGTCGAGGTCGGGGGCGGTGAAGTCGACGCCTTCGAGAACGGTATGGACCAAGGTGCCGAAGGCCGCGCCGGCCGGCAGGGCGCTGAAGGCCGGCACCGCCGGTTCATCGACCGCGGCCCCCGGCCGCATCGGGCTTCCCTCCAGCAGCGGATCGACCCCACCGTCAAGAGTCGGGTCGTCGTCCTGCTCGTCGGTGGCTCCCCCGTCCGACACGGTCGGGTCGTAGGGATCGAAACCGGAGGTCGAGGCATCGTTGACGATGGCGGAGAACGACCAGCGGTGCCTGGACCGGTCTGGAGTGACGTCGAATTCCGCCACGGTCAGGGCCGGTTGCGCGGTAGCCCCCCCTCGGTCGACCCACCGGTCCACCGGTTCGGTGGACTCGTCGACCACTGCGGTGGCGATGGTCCCGCCCGAAGCGTCCACCAGCGTCTGCAGGCTAGCGAGGATGTCGGCGTCAGCTGGTATCGGAACCCGGTCGGCGCCGAAGAGGTCGGCGTCAATGGCACCGTCAGTCCGGGCAAACAGCACACGGGCCAACGCCGTGGTATCGCTACGGATGGTCCGCGCCCACCACACGATGGTCTGGTGGGCGGCACGGGTCAACGCCACGTAGAGAAGCCGGAGCCGCTCTCCGGTGGCCTCTGCGGCCGCCAGTTCCTTACGGGCAGCGCTCTCGTCGGCATCGGGCCAGTCACCACCGTTGGTCAGGTCGAGGGTGCGCCGCTCCGTAGTGGGATCCAGGTAGGCGACCAGTCCAACCGTGCTGGGATGCCACAGGGTGGGAAGGCACACGATCGGGAACTCGAGGCCCTTGGCCGTCCACACCGTCATGATCTGGACGGCCTCGGCCTCGGTCTCGATCCGTCGCGCCGCGACACTTCCGTCGAACTCGCTATCGACATCGTCCTCGGGCTCGGCGTCGAGCACGGCCAGCAGCCCGGCCACGCCACTGCGACCTCCGGGAGCGGTCCCACTGAACAGTTCGGCCAGATGATCGAGGTCGGTCATGTTGCGATCGCCACCCGGACCTCCGAGCACCCGGGCCACCAGTCCGCTCTCCGACCA
>Ga0182030_10021082_pt1 | contig 12233 bp, 12 predicted proteins | sample 812S3MmetaG_FD_121299 | JGI IMG/M metagenome (GOLD analysis project Ga0182030, IMG submission 121299) | Permafrost microbial communities from Stordalen Mire, Sweden - 812S3M metaG (Illumina Assembly) | ecosystem: Environmental > Terrestrial > Soil > Wetlands > Permafrost | place: Sweden...
GGGTGCTCGTCGACCTCGAAGACGACATTGGAGCCGTCGCTGGTGGTGACCTTGATCGGCACGATCTCCTTGGCGAAACGGCCTTCGTCGATGGCAGCTATGGCGTTCTCGTGTGAACGCAGCGCCCAGGCATCCATCTCCTCGCGGCTGATACCGGCGATCTGCGCCGTGTTCCAACCCACAGTGATCGACATGTCACGTGACGGCGCCTCGGGCGAGTCCGGGTGCGAGGGGGACATCCAGTCGACCCAGTCCTGCGTGCCGACGGTGCGCTTCTTTTCGATCGGCGTGTTCGACATGGACTGCACGCCACCGGCGATGATCGCCTCGTCCATGCCGGCCATGATGGACGCCGCAGCCGTCTCAATGGCCGCCAGGCCCGCAGCGCAGTGACGGTTCAACGCCGTGCCCGCCACGTTGGTGAGTCCGGCCTCGAGGGCGATGTATCGGGCGAGCACACCACCTCCGTACATCGATTCGGCCAGGTTGAGTCCGTCGATGTCCTTGGGGGCGATGCCGGTGCGCTGGATCGACTCGTCCACCACGGCCCGGCCGAGGACGTTGGGGTCCGTCTCGGTCAGGGTTCCTTTGCGCGCCGTTCCAATGGCGGTCCGGCAGGCAGAAACGATGACAGCATCGGGCATGGCAGGTCCTCTCTGGTGCAGCGCCCTCGGCGCTCAGATGCAGATTACCAGGGGGGATCGGCTGGCCGACAGCTGGACCGGGCGACTGAGGTGCCCCTCGCGGGCCGGATATACACTCCCGACTCGTGAAGATCGTGTTGGATGCCCAGCGTTGCACCGGTCATGGGCGGTGCTACTCCCTCGCCCCCGAGCTGTTCGACAGCGACGACGAGGGCCACAGCGTCGTCCTCAGCCCCGAGGTGCCCGAGGGGCTCGAGAGCCAGGCGCGGCTGGCGGCGGAGAACTGTCCGGAAACCTGCATCAGCCTGGTGGAGGGCGAATGAGCGTGGATCTCCAGGGCCAGGGCCAGGACCAGGACCAGGACCCGGGCCAGGACCCGGGCCAGGGCGGCCAAGTCCAGGACGAGGCCGGAGCGTTTCGGGCGGAGTTCTCCGCCTGGATCGAGGAGAACCTGACCCCGGCCGTGGTGGCCGCCGCCGAAGGTGGAGGGCTCGAGGAGGCGGACACCCTCGAGATCCTGAGAGAGTGGAACCGCACGATGGCCGATGCCCGATGGGCGGCACCGGCGTGGCCGGTCGAGCACGGCGGCCGGGCCGCAACCATCGCCGAGCAATTGGCGTGGCTCGAGGTCATGGCGGCCGCAGGGGCGCCCGGCGCTGTCAACGTGATCGGCGTCTCCAACATCGCCCCGGCGATCATGGCCGTGGGTACCGAGGAGCAGAAAGCACGGTATCTCGCGCCGATGTTGCGCGGCGACGAAATCTGGAGCCAGGGGATGTCCGAGCCCGACGCCGGCTCGGACCTCGCGTCGCTGCGGACGTCGGCCCGCATTGACGGCGACACCTTCGTCGTGAACGGCCAGAAGACCTGGAACAGCCTGGGCCGGCATGCCGACTGGTGCCAGCTCTACGTGCGCACGGACCCCGATGCGCCCAAGCACAAGGGCATCAGCACCCTCCTGGTCGACATGAAGACGCCCGGGATCGAGGTGCGGCCCCTGCGCACGATGGCGGGCGACCTGACCTTCTCGGAGCTCTTCTTCACCGACGTCGTCGTCCCCAGGGCCAACCTCCTCGGCAATCTCAACGAGGGCTGGAAGGTGGCCATGACCACGCTCAGCTATGAGCGGGCCGGTGTGGCGAGACTGCATCTGAGCCTGCTCGGGCGACTGAACCGCCTGATGGACGACGCGAAGGGCCTTCCGGCCATGAGCGACCCGGTCATCCGGGACCGGCTCATGGCGATCTACGCCCGGATCGCCACCATGGGGTGGACCACTACCCGGGAGCTCCAGGCCATCGGGGCCGGGCGCGAGCCGTCGGCCATGATGGGGTCGATCGCCAAGCTGATGTGGTCCCTGATTGAGCAGGCCCTGGCCGAGCTGGCCGTCGATCTGCTGGGGCTCGAGGCCCTCGGGGGACGCTGGGGCAAGAATCTGGCCTCCTCCCGGCAGACCACCATCGCCGGGGGCACGACCGAGATCAACCGCAACATCCTGGCCGAGCACGGTCTGGGGCTGCCCCGCTAGCTGCCTGGTAGCCGCCCGCGAGCTGCCCAGCGCGCGCCTTGACGCGCGTGCCGGAGGGTGGATAAGCATCAACACCGGCCCCGAGGCCGGCCGAGCAAGGGGGAACGCCGTGACGGGGATCTGGGACTACGAAGGATCTCGAGTCGTCGTCGCCGGAGGCGGTGGTGCCGGAATGGGTGCAGCCGCCGTCACAGAGCTGTCGGCACTGGGCGCGGAGGTCCACGTGATCGACCTCAAGCAGCCCCCGATCGAGGTGGCCGGCTACTACGACACCGATCTGCGCGACCCCGACGCCGTCTCGCAAACAGTGGCAACCATCGATGGCGAGATCAACGCGTTGTTCTATTGCGCCGGGCGTGCCGGTTCGATCTTCCCCGATGACGACGTGATGACGGTGAATTTCTTGTCGGCCCGGCTCCTGGCCGAGCTGGTGGTACCGCACATGCCACCGGGAAGCGCGATCGCCAGTATCTCGTCCACCGCGGGCATCGGCTGGATGGCCAACATCGCAAAATGGATGCCCCTCGTGACGACCACCGGCTTTGCGTCAGGTCGCACCTGGGTGGAGGAGCATCCCGGCGAGATCGCCGGCGGCTACGCACCCTCGAAGGAGGCGCTCATCGTCTGGACGCTGTGGGCTTCGTACGCCTGGGCGGACAAGGGGATCCGGATCAACTCGATCAGCCCCGGGCCGACGCAGACGCCCATGATGCCTGATTTCGAAGCGCACATGGGGAAGGAATTCATGGAGAGCTTCCCTGTCCCCCTCGGTCGCCGCGCCACACCCGCCGAACAGGCGTACCCGCTGCTCTTCCTCAACAGCCGCGCTGCGTCCTACATCACGGGTGAGAACCTGATCACCGACGGGGGCACGATGGGTGCCATCATGACCGGCAACATCGATCCGGCCATTTTCGCCGGGGCCGGCGCCGGGCGCAGTGCCGGCACCGACCGGGCGCAAGCGGCCAAGTAACAAACCGAACAACCGAGTACCGAAAGGTACCGGACCGAGTCAGAGGGAAGAGAACCAGCTATGGGAATCATGGACGGCATCCGAGTGGTCGAGGTCGCCTCGTGGACGTATGTGCCGGTGGCAGGGGCGGTGCTCGCCGAATGGGGTGCTGACGTCATCAAGATCGAGCACCCCGAAAGCGGCGACCCCCAACGGGGCCTGGCCGCGATGGGCCTGGTCCCGACCGGTCCCGGCGGCATCGCGCACATGATGGAGCTCCCGAACCGAGGCAAGCGGAGCGTGGGCATCGACATGGGTACACCCGAGGGGCGCGAGCTGCTGCTCAAGCTCTGCGAAACCGCCGACGTGTTCCTCACCAACTTCCGGCCCCAGGCGCGGCGCAAGTTGGGTATCGACGTCGACGACATCCGGGCGGTCAACCCCAACATCATCTACGTACGCGGTTCGGGCCAAGGCCAGCGCGGCCCCGACGCCGAGCGCGGGGGCTACGACGGCTGTACGTTCTGGGGCCGCGGCGGCCCGGCCGACATCATTTCGAATCCCGACGAGGGGTACCCGATCGCCCAGCCGGGACCGGCGTTCGGCGATGTCATCGGCGGTCTCACGATTGCCGGTGGTATTTCTGCCGCACTGTTCCACCGCGAGCGCACCGGCGAAGCTTCCATCGTCGACAACTCACTTCTCGGTACGGCCATGTGGGCCACTGCCGCGTCGTCCATGGCCGCCGGGCTCTTCGGGATGACGCGCATGCCCGCGCGGGACCGCACCGAGACCCCGAATCCCATCGTGGGCATGTACCGCACGTCGGACGGACGCTTCCTCTCCCTCGTGATGTTGGAGTCCGATCGCTACTGGGGCGACCTCGTCGGCCTTCTCGGCGCGCCCGAGCTGGAGCACGATCCCCGTTTCATCGACTCCACCGCCCGCAGGGAGAACGCGGCGGCCTGCGTCGGCATCCTCGACGAGCTCTTCGCCAAGAAGACCTTCGAGGAGTGGAAGACGATCCTCGAGGCTGCCAAAGGTGTGTGGGCCCCGGTGCAGAATGCCGCCGAGCTCCTGGTCGACCCCCAGGCCATCGCCAACGGCTACGTGCGTGAGGTCGAGGCGGCGTCGGGCACCATGTTCAAAATGATCGCGTCACCGATTCAGTTCGACGAGACGCCGCCCGACCTGACCCGGGGTCCCGAGCACGGCGAGCACACCGACGAGGTGCTCGGCGAGCTCGGTCTCGACATGGACGCGCTCTTGGAGCTCAAGATCAAAGGCGCCATCCTGTAGGGACGAGGCTCCCCGACCTCGGTGGCCACCCATAGGAGGCTCTGGATGTCATCCGATCTGTCCCACCTGTCGAAGGTGCCCGAACACGTGCCCGACGAGCTCGTCGTCGAGTACAACCTGCTGACCGGCAAGACCCTGGAGCGGTGCCCACAAATGCTGCCGGTCGAACACCAGGACCGGCCGGTCCTGTTCAGCCCTTTGCACGGCGGCTTCTGGGTGCTTACCCGCTACAAGGAGGTGCGCGAGGCGTTGCAGGACGCCGAAACCTTCGGCCAGGTCGGAACCATTCCCCGCATGCCAAACCCGCACCCGAACATCCCCAACTCCTTGGACCCCCCGGAGCTGCTGAAGTGGCGCCAATTGATGCTCCCGCTGTTCGCCCCCAAGCGGGTCGCAGCTCTCGAGCCCGTGTACCGCGAGCTCGCACGCGAACGGCTCGACCTGATCGCCCCGAAAGGTCGCTGCGAGTTCGTCGCCGAGTACGCCCAGGTGCTTCCGGTCTGGCGTTTCTGCAAGCAACTCGGCTTGCCCGCCGATCGCTCCCAGGAGTTCGCGCAACTATCGTCCGACGCGACCTACGGCCACATCCGCGTCGCGATGACGGAGGGCGTCGAGGCCGCCGCGAAGTACAGGGCTGATCTGTCCGAAAAGATCTTCGCGATCATGACCACCGTCGTGGAGGAGCGGCATCGCCAGCCCGGTGACGATATCGCCTCGGTGCTCATCGAAGCCCGTATGGACGACGAGCCCATCGACGACGAGGACATCATCAACATCTTGACCTTCCTCTACAACGCCGGGACCGACACCACCTCGAGCGCCATCGCCATGGCAATGCACCACCTCGCCACCCACCCGGAGGATCGCCGGACCTTGGCCGCAACTCGGCGGATCCCGGACGGGGCCATCGAAGAGCTGCTCCGCGTCAACACGAACCACTACATGAGCCGGGTAGCCCACAAGGACGGCGAGATCAGCGGGATCGCATTCAAGAAAGGCGACCTGTTCGCGCTATCCCTGGCTGGAGGATCGCGCGACCCTGACGAGTTCACCGACCCGAACGTGGCGCACCTGGACCGCCCGATCAATCGGCATCTGGCATTCGGGCTCGGCGTGCACCGCTGCCTCGGCATCCACCAAGCCCGGCTCGAGATGCGAGTCGCCCTGGAGGAGTTCTTCCATCGCATCCCCGAATTCGAACTGGAGCCCGGCTTTGAGATCCGCTGGAAGGCCGCCATCAACAAATCGAGCATCGAGGCGATACCGCTCGTGTTCGAGCCCAGCTGAGCTGTTACCTCGGACCGTTCGCCTTACCTCGGACCGTTGGGCCACTTCAACAGCGAGCCTCCATCGACGCAGATCTGTTGTCCCGTCACATAACGAGACTCATCGGACGCCAGGAACAGAACGAGGTTCGAGATGTCAACCGGCTCGACGTACGGGATGGGCATTGCCTGGAAGGCGACGAACGCGGACTCCACGTCCTCCCGGGTCGGGGCGTCAAGGTCCGGCCGGAATATGTTGTACATCCACTGGTTGTGAAGGAGATGCGTATTGCAATTCGTGGGGTGAACGGCGTTGACACGGATCATGTGCGGCGCCACCTGCAGGGCGAGAGCCTCGACATAGGCCACCACCTGACGCTTCGCGAAACCGTAGCCCGTACCACCGGAACCCAAGGCCGGATTGTCGACTGTCTTGGGCATCAGCGCACCGGTCGAGCCGGTGACGACGATAGACGAACCTGGTGTCAGATGCGGGAGCGAGACGGCCACCGAATTGATCACGCCGACGTAGTCGACATCCACCGCATCGACGAACGCCGACGGCCCGTCGGCACCCCCCATGGGAAGGATGCCTGCGTTGGCGACGAGGACATCGAGATGTCCCAGCTCGGCAATGCCCTCTTCGAGCACAGCCTGGAGCCGAACCCGATCACGTACGTCGCCTTGGCGCGCCACGACCCGCCGATCTAGCGCCTCGATTCCCTTCACGGTCTCCAACAGATCTTCGGGCGTGGAGAGCGGATACGGATTCGAGGCGATCTGTTCGCACAGATCCACGGCGATGATGTCTGCCCCCTCTTCGGCGAGCCGCAGGGCATGGCTACGCCCCTGCCCACGGGCAGCTCCTGTAACGAATACGACCTTGCCCTCCATGCGACCCGACATGTGCTGGCCCCCCGACAGAGTGGACATATCGCGAGAGGCGTATGTCGGAATGTGTGGAAAACACCCATGTATGCGGTGCTCGGACGACGAGTGAACCAGATCAACAATTCATTGTCAAGATCCGTTGCGTCTCTCGAGTCCACCCAGGTATCCCGCGGTGAACTGCGCCACTTGACTGCGCCATTTGACTGCTCCATTTGACTGCCCCACTTGACTGCCCCACGCCGTGCTGTTACCTCGTGCGGCGTCGCTACAGATTGGTGGACCATTCGAGAGGAAGGTGCTCGATGGTGAAGTGCGCGTACGGGCTGTACGTGATCTGGGCACCGGTGGGGACGTGGAAATCGGGTACACGCGTGAGCCACTGCTCGATCGCCACCCGAAGCTCGCGGCGGGCAAGGTGGGATCCGACACAGCGGTGGACCCCAGCCGAAAAAGCCAAGTGAGGGTTCTGCCCGCGCTCGAAGTTGACGTCTTGCGGGGTATCGAAGACGGATTCATCCCGGTCGGCAAGCACCAGGACGACGTGGATGTGGTCGCCCTTCTTCATGGGCACGCCACCGAGCTCGGTGTCGACCCGCACCGTGCGGGAGACGTTGACGAAGGAGTTCCACCGGAGCAGTTCTTCGATAGCCTCGGGAATGAGCTCGGGCCTCGCGATCAGTTCCTGGCGCTTCTCTTCGTGCTCCCCCAAGTAGCGAAACATGTGACCCAGACCCGACCCGACAGTGTCGAGACCGGCGAGAAACAGGAGGAAACATATGTCCTGGATGTACTCGTCCTCGATGCGTTCGCCCTGCACTCTCGCCAAGGTCAGCTGCGACACCAGGTCCGGGCCCGGGTCGGCCCGCTTGGCCTCGATGTGGCCGACCAAGAGCTCCTGGATGTCGATCCCCACCTGCCGCCGTTCCTCGGCAGTACCGCTGCGGAGGAACGTCTCCACCCAGCCGGTACACCGGTCGCGTTCGGTGGGATCCAAACCTAGGAGCTGGATGAAAACGGTGCCCGGGAGCAGGCTCGCGAACTGGGACATGAAGTCACAATGGCCGTCGTCCAGGACGTCGTCGATGAGCTCGGTGGCCGTGGCCAGGATGCCAGCATCCAGCCTGTCGATAGCAGCCGGAGCGAACAGCGGCGTCAACAGAGAGCGATACCGCTGATGGTCTGGAGGGTCGAGCTCCAGTGGGATCAGCCGACGCGGCCACGCGTTATTGATACCGGGAGCGAAATCCATCGAGGTCGTGAACCGCTTGTGCTCCTGGAGCACCTCTCGACAGAGCTCGTACGACGTCGCGAACCACACGCCCTTGCTCTCCATCGACTCCGGCGACCAAAACACGCCGGGCGCCACCTCACGCAGCTTCTCGTAGGCGGCCCACGGATCGTTCGGCATCTCCGGGTTGGTCTCCGGCGTCCACTTCAGGACGCGGTCAGCAGGGACGTGTGCGGGTACCGGCCCACCTGTCGGATCCTCGACAGCTACCACGACACCCCCTTCCTACGACAGCAAATCTCTTGCGTGGCTCAACAGCAGTCCAGAGCTGTTTTACCACTGAATCCGAGGCGCACGCTCTGTCCTCAGTCACAGAGCCAGGCTGGGACAGATTTCCCTGACGCGCGGATTAACGTCTTGATCCGGATCCGATCTGGAGGAAGTTTGTGACCATGGACGCTGATTCTCTCCGAGTGCACGTGAACAGTGAGAAATGTCAAGGGCACAACCGCTGCTCTGTGTACGCGCTGGAGCTCTTCGACATCGACGACATGGGGATATCGTCCGAGCGCGGGGATGGGCTCGTCCCCCCCGAGCTGGTCGACAAGGCGCGCCGGGCCGTTGCCAACTGTCCGGAAGGCGCCATAACGATGACGGAGCCTTGACAAGATACCTCTACCGTTCTACGACTGTCCCCACATCCGTACCCACAGATCGAAAATCGAAAGGAGCATGGCGAACGGGCTCGCCAGAGCACCCCGCCTCCGACGTCACATGCAAACACCCCCGATAGTGAGGCTCCGCGACGGTGAGCTCATGCCGCAGGTAGAAGGTCCGATCTTCGCCGGCAACGCGCTGAGTCAGGCGATATCGCAGAATATCGGTACCGACGACATTTACGTGACTGCGTTGTTCTACGAGGCGGGAACACGGGTCAGGCCGCACACCCACACACATGACCAGATCCTGTACTACGTAAGTGGAACTGGGATCATCGCACTCGACGGCGGCGAGGACGTGGTCATCGCTGAGGGAGGGTTCGTCTCGCTACCTGGAGGGATCGTGCACATGCACGGGGCGGACGAGAGCGGCCCTGCCTGCCATCTTGCGATGGGACGGATGCCGAACCCCGTGAATTTCGCTCCCGAGGTCCCGGCGTCGTGGTCGCAGTGGGTCGTCTCCGACGAGGGCTAGCGGTCGAGGCCTGCTGGGGACTCGGCCAGGACCTGATCGAGGCGACGATGGAACAGCGTGATGCTTCTTTCGTATGAGGTCGCCAAGCGATTCTCCCGAAAACCCAGGGAACGAAGACCGACCTGCTGGCGTTCGATGTTGCCCTTGTCCTGCTGGACGATGAACAAACGCTCGAACAACTCGTCGGTCGCCTGAACCGGCTTGGGCGACTCGGTCCCGGCGGGCGGGATCTCCACGGACCAGAAATCGAAGATGCACGCGTTGGGATTGTTCCCGTCGGGACGGGACCGGTAGATCAGCGAGCTGCCGTAGCCGCTGACGAACGTCATGTTGGGGAACACGTGCGCCCATGCTGTGGACTTGTCCGTCGGCGCCGGCAACGGAATGTGGCGTACCCGCGCATCCTCGAACACCGCGTTCATCAAGACCGTTCCCAGCTGATCGTCACAGGGAACCCCGCTGGCAAGGAGCTCTTCTTGGATCTCATAGACCCGCTCGGTGATCTGGGCTCGTGTGCCGAACCAATTCGCCCGATTGATAGCGACCATGGAATCACCGCTGGACGCGCCCTCCTGGAGTCCCTCCGGCGTGCCGAAGTTGTGGCTCGCTAATACGTGGGCCCAATGCCCCAAGTCGGGGATCGGGATCAGCGGGACCGAGTTGTCGAAGGTGTCCATGTTGAGCGCGTCGCCGTCGACGAACATGGCGAGCTCGGGGTGGGCCTGCATGACGTGGTAAGCCTCGAAGAAGGCCTCCTGCGCCACCTTCCAGTTGGCCTCCAGGCGGATCTGCTTCCACCATTGCACCCGCATCAGATCCATCCGCAATGGATCGATGTACTCCGCGATTCCACCGAGCGACTCCTCCAAGCTGGGGGCGTTCGGGTCCGGATTGACCCACACCACCCCCCATCGGATCGCCACCTGCACCGGCTTCAAATCGATCTCCGCGTGCTCCAGGCACTCCGGGCGGAACCCTTGACGCGCATACACATACGTGCTGTTCCCATCCAGGTCGTACTTCCAACCATGGAACGGGCAGACGATCTGCCCTGTCGGGAACGATCCCTCGCCCTGTCCCAACTGTGTGGCCCGGTGCCGACAGGCGTTATGGAACGCCTTGATAACCTCGCTCTGGTTGCGCACCACCAGGATCGAGTACTCCATGATCGTGTATTCCATGAAGTCCCCGACACGGGGCAGGTCCTCCTCCCGGCACGCCACCTGCCACACCCGAGGCCACAGCCGCTCGCGCTCCCAATCGTGGAACTCCTGGCTCGTATACCGCCCAGCCGGAATCAACTGATCATCAGTGATCCGGAACGGCACCATCGACGTATCGCGCCCCTGCGAAACGGAAGTTGGCTCATCCACAACTGTCATAGCCCCTCCAAGTGTACGGCGACGTCCCGCTCGCGGGTGGATGATAAGGAGACCTCACGTGCCCGTCAAGAGCCCCACGGTGGCCGGTGCGATGTTCGCCGTGGACCGTTTCGACGCCGAGGTCATGAAGGGCACGGCCACCTCCCCGCCGGTTCTTCGCGGTGTAACTTCGTTGTCCGCAGAAGATCTTGCAGCAGCTTCCGGGGGGTCGCTGCGGTCCACTGTCGCTCATCCCAACGTCGAGAGGGGTCTGTTCGTGGCTGGAAGGCTTGAGGGTTTGGTAGCCGTGGTCAATGGTGGGGGCGGCGGTTTGGGTCGCGCCACCGCTCTCGGGATGGCACGCGAGGGTGCCCAGATGGTCGTCAATGATCTGGGCTCTCTGGCGACCGGCGGTGGTCGCGATCCTGAGCGGGCCAAGCTGGTAGCCGATCAGATCGTCGCGGAGGGAGGGAAAGCCGTTGCAGATGGCGGTGACATCTCCGACTGGGCCGACGCCGAGGCCATGATCAACAAAGCCATCGACACCTACGGGAAGCTCGACATCCTGGTCAACTGCGCAGGGATCATCCGCTTCGGCACTCCTGTCGATACATCCCCGGAGGACTTCGACGCCATTTTGAACGTACACCTGCGCGGCTATTTCAACACCACGCACTTCGCAGCCAAACATTGGGTGGCCAGGAAGGAATATGGAAGGCTCATCAACTACGCCTCAGGCGCTTCTTTGGTCTCCCAGCCCACGCTGCTGGCGTACTCGACAGCCAAGTCCGGCGTCCTCGGGTTCACCCGATCCTGTGCCAACGCCCTCGTGGCCTACAACGTGACCGCGAACTGCGTTCGCCCGGACGCGGCAACACGGTTCCATGACGTCTCTGGTTCGGCCGCTCAGCGGCAGGGACCCCGGCCCAGCGAGCACGCCGCTGGGACCATCAACGATCCTGCCCATGTCGTCCCGCTCGTCGTGTTCCTGGCCTCTCCCGAGGCCGCTCATGTCAGTGGGCGACTCTTCGAAGCTCGCGGTAACAGGTACGTGTTGTGGACCGAGCCTTCGGAGGAGAAAGTCATGCAGAAGAACTTTCTTACCGATCCCGCCGGGGTGTACGAGGGACTTGCAGATACGGTCTGTGACGGACTCTCCCTGCGGAACCTGAAGATGCCGATGGCCCCCTTCGAGCAAATTGGCGATTAGAAGAACTACTACGGCTTGTTGGTGCCAGCCTGGGACTTCACGCAGAGCCCGTAACACCTCACGCCCCGCCGTTTCTCGCTGCTTGTAGAGTTCCCGCAACCCTCGGCAGCAGGTTGAAGGGTGAAGAGGTTTGTCATTGGCCTATCAAGGACAGGGAAGCATGGAAGTCCGAGGGGGTGTGGTCGAAGTCCTACCACTTGGCGTGCGGATCAGGGTCGCTGAAGCTGAAACGATCTTCGAGGCAGCGTGGCGTCACGGTTACTCCTGGCCAACGCGCTGCTACGGGCAAGCACAGTGTACGTTGTGCTGCCTCGAGGTTGCGCGTGGGGCCTCACATGCGCTGCAGCCCGAGAAGCAAGAACAGCTGGTGCTCGAGAGAATCCGCCGTATCCGAGCGAGTGATGCGCCATTCCGATTGGCGTGTCGCATGAAGATCAACGGTGACGTCGTCGTCAAGAAGGACGGCGTTGCGAAGATCAGCGAGGACTAGGAACCGACCGTGCGGCCGCCGGGGGCAGTATGCCGGCATAGGTCTTGGTCTCGGTGTACTGCTCGAAGCCCTCGATGCCGTTCTGGCGGCCGATCCCGCTGGACTTGTAGCCACCGAAGGGGGCGTCAGCCCCGTACCACACCCCCCCCTTGATATCGACGGTGCCGGTAC
>Ga0182030_10021083_pt1 | contig 12233 bp, 12 predicted proteins | sample 812S3MmetaG_FD_121299 | JGI IMG/M metagenome (GOLD analysis project Ga0182030, IMG submission 121299) | Permafrost microbial communities from Stordalen Mire, Sweden - 812S3M metaG (Illumina Assembly) | ecosystem: Environmental > Terrestrial > Soil > Wetlands > Permafrost | place: Sweden...
GTGACGGCAGCCACCTCCACCTTTACGATCCCCCCCACGGTTACGTTGACTTTCACGGTTACCACCTGCCCCACCTGGACCCGCACCCCCACGGTCACCGGCACGCCGACCTTCACCCCCTCCCCGACGGCAACCCCGGCCAGTTGGAACTTTTCCTCGGGGGTGACCACCTTCCACAGCGGCGCCTATTATTTCGGCTGTGTGGATTTGGGGCCGGGCGCCATGGTTTCCATCAACGGCAGTGTCACCTTCATCACCCAATGCTTCAACCTGGAAGCGGGGGCGACCATTAGCGGGGTCGGTACCGGTTATCAGGGCGGGCAGGGCCCAGGCCCGGGCTCCGCGGCCGTGACGTTCATGACCCCCGGCCCGGATTTTTATGAATACGGCGCGGGAGGGGGCCACGGGGGCGCGGGCGCCACGGTTTGCGTGGGCCCCGGAAACTGCGGCAACGGCGGCCCGGTCAACGACGACCCGGTGCATCCCGCGTTTATGGGAAGCCCGGGGTTCTACACCAATGGAGCCTATCCCTGGCCCCAAAGCTTAGGGGGCGGGCTTTTGAAGGTGGTGGTTTTTGATCCCGTCGGCGGCAAGGTGGCTCCCGCGACCATCAACGGAACCATCGACATGAGCGGGCTTTTCGGGAACCAGAACTCCGGGTCCTTCTGCGACGATGGGGGCGGCGCGGGCGGCGCCATCCTGATCGAGGCCAGTTCGGTCAATGGAACGGGGCTTCTCCAGGCCAATGGCGGAACGGCCCAATTGGGCGGGGGCAGTGGCGGGGGCGGGATCATTTCCCTGGTCGAAAACTCGGCTTCCTTTCCGGGGTCGATTTCCGTTACGGGGGGGCTGGGCAATTCTCCAGGCCAAAACGGAACGGTCACCTTCACGGCGGCTCCCCCCAGCGGCTACTAGCCTAAAAAAAAGGGCCCCATCGAGGGCCCTTTTTTTATTTCTATTCTTTTCAGATCTAACTAAGCGATTGTCTGGGCCGAGGCCACAAGCCGAGGTCCATGGTTTGACGATCCCGGTTCATACCAAGAACCGGGACTGGTTATTTACAGACCACCTCAAAATAGACATCTACCGTTATTTCGTCGTCGGTGGCCGACCAGGTCGCGTAGGTGACCGCGAATTTTGCCTTTGTGCAAGCCTTGGGGTTGGCGCAGGTGAAGAGGTTGTATTCTTGCTCCGCGTGGGCCACTGCCTCGTTATAAAAGACCGAGAAATCCTTCACGGGGCTCAAGGCGAACTGCCCGGTTTTCAGGTAATTGGCGACGGGCGTTTTGAATTTGCTGGTGTCACTGATCAACAGGGGTTTGGCACCGCAGACCAACGGGGCGGGGAAGACCTGGGTCACGGCCTCGCCGCTATCCCCGGGGTCCTCATCCTTGCCCTTGGAAACGCTCTTGCCGGCGGCCAGGTCATCCTCGATTTCCTTGGTCGAAGGCATGAAATATCCGCTCTTCAGGTCGGTCTGGCCTTCCGGCGCGCAGGTGATCCACGCGTTCACCTTGGCCGAAGCTTGCTTGCCCGTACAGCCGGTAAAGATGTAGCTGTACCAGGTGTGCGGCAGGCAGGTGGTATCGGCGCAAGTGATGCCGTTGATAATCGCGTCGGCTTCCTTTTGGGCGGCGGTCAGCAATTCGGTGGATTTGAAACCCTCGCAGTTTTTGACGGCCTGGGTGAGCTCCACCGAAACCTCGTAATCGTTCCCGCAAAGAAGCGGTTTGACCTTTTTCTTGGGATCGTCTAGCTTGCGGAAGATGGGTTTGAGATCGGTGGTCACCGCTTGGGCGGGTGGGCCTGCCGGTGGCTTGCCGAAAGTTCCCCCGTTTTTAGCGAGATCAGCCGCCGTCGGCCCGTTCTGCGCGTACACGCCTGAGAAGAATCCTAGAAACAATGTGAACAGAAGGAGTCTTTTTAGGCTTTTTGTATTCAAACTGTCTCCTGCATTGAAACCACAAGGTTCAATGCGTGTTTGGTGATCCCAATTGCAATGAGCAATTGGGGCCGACTGTGGACTGCCGACTGCCGACTGTGAACTGTTCCTCATATCTCTCCCCCTTTGTTTTTACCCGGTCTTTCTTGGGTAATTTTGAACGGCATTATGAACTGCGATCCGCGGACTGGGAACTGACTTTATCTTTTCTTCTTGGCTCGCCGGGCGGCCTGCCCTGAGGCTCTCGAAGGCTTGCCTGACGCTGAAGCGCTCCCCGGAGCCTTCGTCTTTTTCACCTTTTGGCGGACCGCCTGGGCGGCCGCGGGCGTGCCCAGGTCGTTGGCCGTGTAATGGGTGGCCATGCGGGTTTTCAAATCCACGGTCACGTAGTCATCCGGCGTCTTCGCCCCCGCCCCGTCTCCCGCCGGGTGGTATTCGATCCGCAGTTGGGAGTTATCCACGATGACGCGCAAATACCCGTAATGCCCCGGCGCGGCGTCGTAATTTTCCAAGACCACCTGGTCCGTTCCGGCCCCGGCCGCCTGGATGATCTGGGGCGAGCGGGGCGGAGGGGTGGTGCCCCGGGTCAGCGCCTGGGCGTTGTGCCCCCCGTTTCCGCAGATGAGGTAGGGAATCAGGGTCCCATCCTTGCGGTGGCGGGTGAAACGCTGGTAATTGTGCGCGTGCCCGGCCAAAACGGCGTGGGGCCAGAAGCCCACCTTGGTACAGATGGCGTCCACCTGCGAGGTCATCTGCTGGCTCCAGCCATGGTTGGAACCGGCCGTGTAGGCGGGGTGGTGGGAGGCGATCAGCAGGGCGCCTTTGTAGCTTTCCTTCTTCGCGCGGGTCAGGGCGGCCGTCAGAAAATCCAGTTGGGTGGTTCCCAGGCCGCTGTAGGCGCCCCCGTCGGCGATGACGCCCGGGTCTTCCAGGGTGTTGCTGTAAAGGGCCAGGATGCGCACGAAGGGCGCGTCGAAGGTGAAAAAGACTCCCGGCTGGATCTGCGCCGTGCGGGAAAGCCCCCCCGCCTCGGGGGTGACGGTGAAGGTTTCGGAACAGAAATTACGCAGGAACCCTTCCAGGCTGTCCACGCCCTGGGTAACGGGTGAAACCATGCCGTCGTGGTTGCCCGCCACCGCCAGGATGGGCGCCGGGTATTCGCGGTAGGGTTCGTAGAACTGGTCGTAGTAGTACTGGGTCTCGCCGAAACTGTAAATCACGTCCCCCAAAAGGAAATTGAACTGGGGCACTTCCTTCGGGTCGGCCTCATTGAAATCGGCGACCATCTTGTCGGCGACCTCGCTTTGGGTTTTGGGCCCCACGGTGCTTCCGCAATCGCCCGTCGCGTGGAAGACGATCTGCCCGTTGGCGGTGATTTTATTAATGGGCCCGGGGTTTCCGCCGAAAACTTCCTGGAGCGTCAGGGTCGGCTCAACGCCGCCCCGGGGCGGGGGAAAGGGCAGGGGGTTGATCTTTTTTTCCTTGTTGAGCTGATCGATCACCTTGTAGGCCGGGTTGTCGGAAGGGTGCTTGATCTTGAAAGTGGATGGATCGGCGGTGGCTTCGGGCTGGGCGAAAATCGGCTGGTCCTGAACTTGACCTTCTTGACTCATGGCGTCTCCCCTTAGGTTCGGTAAATGTAAAACTTGGCAAAGTTATAAAGAAATTCGGGCGAGGCAGGGGATTAAATAGTTGTTAATTCGAAATGAGATTTCGTACGAATAAAAATTTGGGGTTTATTGGTTTGTGGCCCTGAAATCCAGGGCAAGCCGATTGATTCGGCCCGTCATGCGCCGAGTGGGAAATTTTTACCCACTTTTAAAACCGCACAAGATTTGGCAGTTCTTCCGATTAACTTTGCAAATTTGCAATAAACCTATTCCGTCTGAAAAAAATGGTGATAACTTTAATTCATTCGTCAGCGATAAGAAAAATTTTTTCCGCTGAAAACCGTGAAAATTAAAAGTTCAGTTCTGAATATCAAATTGATTTTAGTTTTCGACCTTTTTTGCCCGCCCTGCAAGGTATGCAAATCGTAAGTCCGTTTTGGGGAGATTTATGAAAATCATTAATATCAACGGCACGACCGCTGAAAATTGTGAATGCGGAAGTTGGTTTGATCATTGGACGAAAGTCAGCGGGCGGTCGATTGAATTTTGCCCGGTGGAGAATTGCTTGAACAAAGCCGAAGTGGGAGCCCATGTCCAGAAAGACAGCCCGGACGATAAAAATTGGCACATCCTTCCCCTTTGCCAAGAACACAATGTGGTTACCGACTGCTTAAACGTAAGTCCGGCTTGGAAATTGGTGTCGTCGAACGTTCGAGAAACTTGCGGGAAGTAAGGCCGGGGGAGAAGAACGAGAGACGCGTGGGTGTGAGGGAGGCTAGGCGGTGCCTCGCGCCTGACCCTTTTTTGGGTAACCGCTGAAAAACTTTTGGAGGAAAAAAAGATGGATCCCCAATTAATTAAAGTCGTGCAACAGGTGGCGGCGAGTAAAGGTTTGGAGATCGACCCTTCCGCCTTTGAGCACATAAATCAATACGATGAGAAGTTTAAAGAGAAAGAAGAGGGTTGGAACTCCCCCGTAATTCAAGCCGTATTGGCGGACTCGGCCATCAAGATCGCGTTGATCGAGGGACATTCTGAAGTCAAGGACAGGGACGCCCAAAGCGCCGTATGGGGATGGAAACCTGAGGGGGATTTGACGATGTGTCGTAAGGCGGGAAAGAGAATCATCCGGGGGCTGCGTGAAGAAAAACTTGTGGAAAGTTTGAACCCGGAAATCGCCACCTACGTACTGAAAAACCTGGGTAAAGAATGGGGCCTTGCCTATTGAAAACACCTAAACCCAAAAAAAATCCGCTTAATCGTAAGTCCGGCTTGGAAATGGGTATCGTCGAACATTCGAGAAACCTGCGGGAAGTAAGGCCGGGGATTTGAAGACCGATCGCTTTTCAGGAGGAAAGTTGAAATCAAATATTGTTTTGAAGAAAGAATCGCCCTTCCGGCGTTTTTGGCCGTTGGTATTTGTGGCGGCCTTATTGTGCGGGTGCAGTACCGTTAAATTCGTCGCGGATTATGATTCCGCGACGCTGGATAAGACCCTCGATGCCGCCAAGGAAGTCGATCTTTTTTACGGGAAGCTTTTGGAAGCGCCCGAAACCTCCCGGGCCTACGCCAAATACGCGGACCCATACGTCACGATCGAGGTGGATCTGCGGGCGCTTGTTTCCCGGAACAAATCCCGAACCCTCAACGATGAGTCCACGACCATCTCGTCGAATATCGTCAAACTTTGGGATGCCTGTTGGGCGGCCCACAAGGCGAACAACGCGTATAAAAGCGGGATGGCGAAACTAGACCGGGATAATTTTTCGGAACAATTCCAGTCGGCCGAACAAGATGAAATCGCAAAACAATCCAAGTGAGGTGAGTCTATGACATTCGATATCGAGAAGGTGCTCTCGGATATGGCGAACGCGGGGTGGGGGGTGCTCCAGAAGGATTATCCGGGGGTCCAGGTTTGCGTGACCAAGGCCATCTCGAAAGAAAAACTACTTTTGCTCAATATCGCCCAGGCTCGGTTGAACGGTGATATCGATGACGAGGATGTGGCGACCCAGTTGCAACGATGGCAATTGCCGGTCCAGGACGCCCTGCTGGCCTGCCAGGTCCAGGCGAAAAAGGCCGCCCAGGACGCGGTCAACGCGGCCATCCAGGTCTTCAATGACGCGGTGTATAGAGTGGCGGGTTCCATATAAATAACGGGAGGCGCTCATAATGGTCGGGAATACAACCAAAAACGCCCGGAACATCTTCGACTCGGCGGTAAAAGATCGGTCGCGGTCCCTCCGAACCGGGGCTTTGTTGTTGTTCGTCTCAGCCTTGGCCCTGACATCCCGGGCTTTCGCGGCCGATAGCGCGCCGGTGACGGTCACCCCCACCGACATCTTCAATTCTCTAAAGGATTGGAGCCTTCTCTGGGTGGTCCTTATCGCCGCAGTCGTCGGTTTTTTAGGCGGCGCCATCCATGTTTGGTCCGGCGCCGACCATGATCTGGTAGGGAACCTTACTTTTTGGCAAAGCGGCTTGTTGGGCTCGCTCACTTCCATCTGCGTTTATTTCGTCGTGACACCCAATGTAGGGATCAAATTCATCGCCTTATCCTTGATCGCCGGTTACGGGGGCAAATTGATCATGGATGGGTTGGTGAATCGGGCCAAATTGGCGGTCTCCCAACAGGAGAACGCGAAGAAAGATAAAAAACTCAAAAGCAGTAACGTGATATTCCACGATCTGGCGAAGTTAACAAAAAACCATCAAGACATCCTGAATCATCCTTCTATTCAATATCACAAAGTCACCCTCCTGAAAGACATGTCGTTTCCAGCCTCGGATGAAGTCGAGAAATTGGAGAAAAAGTGGGATGACTTGATGGTGTGATGGGTGGTGAATTAACAGAGGTTCCCTTAAGTGTATTGAAAGGTTGAAAATGCCTAAAAACATCGTGGTCTTGGCGGATGGCACCGGGCAGTTGGGCCGGGAGACGGTAAACACGAACATATATAACCTATTTAATATGTTGGAAGACCGTACACCCCGGCAGATCGTCTTTTACGAGCCGGGCATCGGAACCGGGAGGGAAAGGCTGATAACCCAGGGGACGGGGCTGGGCATCTCGGAAAAGATAACGGAATGCTACAAGTTCATCTTCGAGAATTACGAGGCGGGGGACCTTATCTACCTGCTGGGTTTCAGCCGGGGTTCCACGACGGTGCGAAGCCTTTCGAACTTCATCCATCATTTCGGCATTCTGCCGGCATCACGGCCCGACCTCATTCAACAGGCCTATTACATGTACCAGGAAAACAATGAAGCTAAGTTGAAGGAAGATGCGACGGAATTCATCGGTAAAAACCACACCATGTGGGTCCGCATCCATTTCATCGGGTGTTTCGATACGGTGGCCGCCTTGGGGCTTCCGGGTTGGAAGCGGTTCCTGAATTTCTTCCCCTTTTTCCGGTATGAATACCAGGACCTTGCCCTTCCCGATAGCGTCGTCCACGCGGTCCACGCCCTTTCCATCGATGACAAGCGGAAGGCATTCCATCCCACCCTCTGGCAGTCACAGATTAGGGATTACCAGACCCTCATCCAGGTCTGGTTCTGCGGGTGCCATTCCGACGTGGGCGGGGGCTATCAAGACCAACGCTTAGCCGGTATACCCCTGGTTTGGATGCTACAGAACGCGGTGAAATATGGCCTTTTGATCTATCCCGGGAACAAGGTGGAAATCAAAGAGGACCCCAATGGGACCATGCATGATCCGAGGGATAGCTGGTGGGCGAAGCTGATCTTCCAGGTCCAAGAAAGAACCTGGGACACGTCCCGCAGCGACCGGCCCATCATTCACGAGAGCGTTTTGAAGCGTTTCAAGAACCCCCAGAACGGGTTGGTACCTGAATATTCACCGTGGATATTGAAGTTAGAACCTGCGGTGGAACCTTGGGTGAAGCTGGAGAAGCAGACGTGGTATCGGACGATGAAGAAGAATAGGGCGAAGGAATAAAGGTTGGTTGGAATGAAAAATTTGGATTTGGGATGGGGGCTAAAGTGAAATATGTGACCTGCTCCACGGTGCGGTGTGTGGGGCTTGACAGCTTTTTCTTGGGTCTCTTAAATCTATGAATAGTTAAACCGATTAGAATTTGGAACGTATTGAGGAGAGTCAGCTATGTCTTTCTCGGAAGAAATAATTCGCCGCCTGCAATATAGAGGTAGTGTTTGTGTTTCTGGATTAACTGCTTCGGGGAAAACAACTCATTGTCATCTTTTGGCTGGCGAGTTTGGCCTTACCTATGTTTCTGGATCGCAAATTCAACTTAATTTTATGGGAGTCTCTCCGATCCAAAAAAAGGACTTTTGGATAACGGAAGAGGCGAAAAAGTTTTGGGACAAAAAACAATTTGAGCGCATCGATGAAGAATTAATAAGATTAGAGAGTATTGCTGAAGGATATATTTTTGACACAAGTACTATGCCATGGCGTCATAAAAGACCGGCACTTTGTATATGGTTGGAATCATCTTTAGAATCACGAGTAATAAAATCAATTATTTCACATCGCGGAAAAAGTAGATTCTCCCTCGACAATTATAAAGAGAAAATAGCTGAAAAAGACGCCTCAACACTAATCCTATATAGGGATTTATATGGCATTGAAATAGCAACGGATTTGTCTTCATTCGATCTTATTCTTGATATTGGTTCATTAATAAATGAGCCGACATTAGATGCGTCCTTGAAAAGCATTGCAAATGCACACAGCATAATAAGGCCAGCAGTTGGTTGGTATTTAACCGGGGAAAAAGAATTTCAACGCCAATTAATAGAATCGACACGATGTTTTCCTGAAATTGTAAAACGCAATAGACTGCTCGATTAACAGGAAGTGCATGTTGTGAATAACCAAATGGATTATTTGCGAATTGCAGATCTAATTTTTACAACGATAACAACTATGTGTGCTCTTTATTTAGCTTATGCAGCATTGAAACACACGGCCAAACCGAATGTAAGAGTAAGAATTTTAAGTCACAAACACCTTCCGTGTAACGAAAAGTGCTTACTGAAATTTGCTTTTGATAACATAGGATATTGGTATGCGAAACCGACTGCAATAAACGTTACTGTTTATTTTAATTTTGACCCAAATTTTAAATTGATCGAGTTGCGTTACGGTTCTAACCAAACTTATAAAGATCGTGACGCCAAGATCGGTGTTGGGAAGATGGCTTATTTGAAAGCGAAAGGTCTGAAACTCACATATGGTGAAGAAGGTGAAGAGGTGCATGCTTTAGTACGTACCCCCAAAAAGCAAAATGTATATCGCATCAGAATTAGTGCGTATTCTGAAAATGGGGTAAGTTTAAAAGAAGAATTCCAAATAAATTGCAGTTACTTAAATTTAAAAGGGTAATTTTCTGGGATTGATCCCGAGTTGCTTATTTGACCATTTTTTTGTTGCTTATAAGTGAAAATCATGAGTTTCAAAAGAAAGGGATCAAGCTGAACTTCCCCTGATTTAGGGGTCAAATTAGTTTAACAAAACAAAGCATCTGACTCTTTTTCACAATCTGGTGTTTTAAAGTGTACCAAGAACCCCGAGAACGGGTTGGTACCCGAATATTCACCGTGGATCTTGAAGTTCGATCCCGAGGTGAAACCTTGGGTGAAGCTGGAGAAACAGACGTGGTATCGAGCTATGAAGGAGAATAGGGGGAAGAAATATTAATTAGTCAGAGTGATAACGAAGAAGGGAAATGGTTAAAATGGAAAATGTTGGACCGTTTGCTTCGAATTAGGCTAAATAATACTAATTAAAGGTTCGTAATTTAAAATGGGATCGGCTTACTTCCTTCATTTATCTGACATTCATTTTTACTATTCTTCCAATAGACCGGATTTAGATCGTGTTATTAGAAAAGATTTATTAAATGATCTGAAAACGTGTAAGGCGGATTATAAAAAAATAGGTGGCGTGTTAATTTCTGGTGATATCGCTTTTTCTGCTCAACCAGAGCAATACAAGATTGCCAAAAAGTGGATTCGTGAAATCTTAGATATTTGTCATTGTGATATAAAGAATTTAGTATTAATTCCAGGTAACCATGATGTTGATTACGCCAAAAGCAAAAGAACTTCACCAAAGTTTTATCGGATAAGTCTTCGTGGCGCGACCAATCAACATAATTTAGACAAGATTATTAGCGGATTTTATGAAGATGTAGCTATGGATGTATTATTCGATTCCTTTCAAGCATTTAATGATTTTGCAGTAAGTTATAACTGTGATATTCACCCTAAGAATCCAGTAGCCTCAAAAGAAATCAAAATTCCTGGGTTACCTAAATTTAAAATTGTTGGAATGAACTCTTGTTTGGCTTCAGACAAAGATGAGGACAATATTAAGCAGGGTGATTCCCTTATCAATGAACAGATTTTGACATCCTATCAATTGGAAACGGATTGGGATGATAAGCTCTTCCATATTTCCTTGTGTCATCACCCAACAAATTGGATTAAGTTTTCTAAGGAAGTGGAGCAGGCTTTTGACGCTCGGTTTTCAATACAGTTATTCGGTCACGAACATAAGGGGCGAATTATTACTAACGGTAATAATATTAAAATTTTTGCTGGTGCAATACAGCCTGAAAGAGATGGCGATAAATGGAAACCAAGCTATAACTTCATAAAATTTACAAAAGCCGATATTAAAGATCATATGGAAATCGAAATAATTGGGAGGGTTTGGAATAAGACATCACACAGTTTTGGATGCGACACGCCAGAAAGCCATAAATATAAAATAAAATTACCAAAAAGACATAGGTTAAAGGGAAATGATAAAACTAAGATTTCCGATCAATCCGAGACGAAAGAAATTTCTATTGAAATGAAAAATACAGATGTAATACAGAAGAATCTTTCAGCAGAAACTTATTATTCATTTTTCAGTTTACCCCATGTTATTCGTTTGTCGATCTTAATGGAGTTGAATGTTTACGATAGCTCTGACGGGATGTATGGGCCTATAGAATGTTGCAAAAGAGGTGTTTTGAGGATTGTGAAAAATAAGAAGGAAACTGAATTTGAGAGGTTGGTTGTAAAAAATAATGGAAGTGGAGTTTAAAAATAATGGTAAACCTTTCTGATCTTTATACAGTGGCAAAATTCCAAATTACGCCAGAATTTATTCTTGGCCGAAAAGCAGGCGTTGAGAATTGCGTAAAATCATTCGACCTTAATTTTGCAATTGGGGTTGTTAAATTTTTGCGCGGGGAAGAAATCTCAACCTTTGAAGATAAAATAAAAGCTAAAGTTAGAGAGAAAGATATAACCCTCGGAGAAAATAATGTTCGGAATGAATTGAGGGTCATTGTTATCGCGAGTTGTGACTTGATATTTCTAAAAAAATGGGAAATGGATGAGGCGACAATACTTGCATTCCTAATATTGACAGGGTTAAAGAGTAGAAAAAAAGAAATGTTTATCGTTGATTTAATCTCCACAGCAGAAAAATTTTTAGAAGTGAAATCCAAAAAAATAAGATCAGATTTTGATGTTAATTTGGATGTCTGGGAAACGATAGGTGAAGATATTGGAAAAGAAATTGATATTATAAATATTGGTGAACGGTTTAAAGCAATTTCAACTGGTTATAGGAATATCACTTTGGAACTTAAATCGCTTCGGGATGAAACAAACATTCTCTGGTGGATATTAGGGGATCGTAGTTTTATTTCTAATGTGTCTTTTTCCAAATTAAATCCTGAATTTTGTGGTTTTGTTATTGGAAATGAAATGGCTGATTTGATAAGTGCATTGCCGGGGCCTTCTTCTTACAGAAATTTATTAAACAAAGTGATTTTATGTAAAAACCCTGGATCTAAATCGAAAACCAAGAGCGCATTTTTATCGACATTAAAATCTTGCGGGGAAATTATAAGGCAAGAAACGATAAAGAAATTTCAGAATGCTGTTGGTAAAAATTTAAACGAGTATAGAACCTTATTTCCGATTCATTATTCCTTCGTTCTTGAAAAAGAAATGGGGCTTGAAGCTTTTATCCAATTTTTAAAAAAGAATGGTGATTTAGTATTTCTTGAATCCCTTAATCAGTTGGAAGTGGGTGAGCAAACCTATTTAGAGAACTTAGGCCTTAAAACATTAATCTCTTTGGAATTGAAAAATGCCTGAGACATCATCAAATACTACAAATGTTCCTATAGCTCCGAGTATTCCAGAACCAACGAAGGAAAAAGTTGAGCCTTTACCGTATGAGCAATTTGGGCCTGCGGATTATTTGCTTTCTGATGATGTTAATTCTTTTTTAAGTGAAAGACCGGGAAAAAGAATTGTGATTCTTGGAGGTGTATTGAGCGGGAAAACCGGGCTCGTTTCAGGCTTATATTTGCGTTTAAAGAAAATGGCTATAGATGGAATTTCATATGCTGGTTCGGATTCATTAAAGGCCTTTGAACGACGTGCTCATGATTTGTGTTTGAATTCACAACGATTAGATCCTGAAATAAACCGAACAATAATATCCAACGATATAATGTTCTTACATATGGGGATAAAAAAAGACGGGGATAAAAATATTGAAGAGCTGAATTCACGGAGTAAGTGCAACACTTCGCCGGAAGACTTCCGCCGGAGTTTTAAAACCCAAACATTTTCTGGGCCTGTGATTGAGCCATCTTTCGATGGCTTTGAATTCTTTGAGA
>Ga0182030_10021084_pt1 | contig 12232 bp, 7 predicted proteins | sample 812S3MmetaG_FD_121299 | JGI IMG/M metagenome (GOLD analysis project Ga0182030, IMG submission 121299) | Permafrost microbial communities from Stordalen Mire, Sweden - 812S3M metaG (Illumina Assembly) | ecosystem: Environmental > Terrestrial > Soil > Wetlands > Permafrost | place: Sweden...
GCTTTGAAAGGGCACGACTTCAGTCGTGCCGCAAGTGGCTGAAAACATGAGAGGGCTTTAGCCCCTGAGGGACGGGTTCCTGCAGCTTATCGCCCACCTCGGAACTGTTCTTAGACAGCTTCTTAGACGTGAAATGCATATGGAGTTGGAACCCGCCTTTCGGTTCTACGCCTTTTTCTCGCAATTGCCCCTCCAGCGAGCTGTCCGTAAGCAATCGTATCGGCAAATAGCTTGCATATCGAAGGGTGCCAAAAGAGATACGAGCATTCTTCTGGAGAGATTCTTTGCTGCTGTCCGCGCAGACCATTTGCTCCCCCGAAGCGCGTTCAGAGGGGAGGGTTCAGCGGTCTGGAGGCGAGGCAATTTTTGGCGGCTTTGATTAAGGCGGTAGCTGTCTCTGTTCATCTCCAAGATGTGAACGTCGTGGGTAAGCCGGTCCAGCAGTGCGCCAGCCAACCGTTCGGAGCCGAAGACTTCGGTCCATTCCTCGAAGGGCAGGTCGCTGGTGCCGGTCGCGACAATTCGGCCCTGATCGAGAAGGACAAAGCTGCCCACCCACACGATTGATTTGATGCGAAGCGAATTGACCATGGTCGTTTGATGTGAATGAAAACTCGCAACGGATGCAAGCACAGCGCGCTCTGTTGAAACATCTAGAACCGAGGTCGCCTCGTCGAACAATCGTGGCCGACTCTCTCAAGAGTGACCGGGCTACGGCTAGGCGTGGCCTCGTACTGCGCAATACCCACGAAGCGTCGCAATGCTAGTGAATCAGCCAACCGCCAGGCGATGCCGCGCTCTGCACCGATACCTTCGAAATACCCAATCAAAAGAGAACGAAAGTAGATCCCCGGTGTTGGGGAAGGCCGGCCAAAACGCGCTGCGTAGAATCTGGCTCAAAGTCCCTCGACAAACCCGTCAAAGCCCTCCGCATCCAAGATCACGTGCAGACGCTCATAGAATGGACACCCTGGTGCGGGTGCCAGCTACCTATGCGCCAACCATAAAATCCTCCTGCCGCTCTCGATGCCGCCGCTTGCCCATCGCCATGAATCAAGGTCATGAAAACAGCCTGGATACCACAACAACATCCAGCGAATGAAACAGGACTTGCGCCACGAGCTGCTAGGGAGTTTTCACGGCGGACCAGATGATTTGATCGGATGCAAGCTGGCTCGGCAACCTATCTACTTCAATAGGCGGTTATCTATCCCCCGCAGCGCAAGTATAATTGAAAATAGTTAGAATAGCCGACAGTGCGACGAGTCTGACGCAGTTCCACAAAGCGCCATTGAATATCTGGCTTGGCCGCAGTCTCATTTGGTTTGTGCATAACACTTGGTTCGTTTAAGCATGAAGGCAATTAAGCATAGACGCTCAGCACACTCCGATCGCTCTGCTTTGCGGTGTGTCTGTAACCCGGAATCAAGAACGGCCGACTTTGTTGCCTATGCTTCGAAGTTGATTGTCGCGCATTTGCTGGTTGCAGTAACCCTTTTTTACGGCGGGAAATGTGCAGGTGGTCAGGGGCTTGCGCGCTCGTCGTCAACCAAGCACCACGCGGCCGCCGCGGCCAGACAACCAGAACATCCCATGACGCCCGGTGCACCGCCGATCGAGTTTGACAATGCGATCGGAGCATCGAAGATCTCGTTCATACTTAGTAACAGTGTGAGCCCGCAGAGATATTCAATCGAAACCATGATGGGCGGGGTTGCTGTATTCGACTACAACAACGATGGATTGTTGGATATCTTCTTCGCCAATGGCGCCGCAATTCCGTCATTGGAAAAGACAAACTCGGACGACTACAATCGCCTCTTTCGCAGCAACGGGGACGGTACGTTTACCGATGTGACGGAGAGCGCTGGCCTCGAGGGAATTGGTTACTCGATGGGAGTGGCGGCGGCCGACTACGACAATGATGGTTTTGTCGATCTCTATGTTGCGGGTGTAAATGCCAATCAGCTCTTTCACAATAACGGAGATGGCACCTTCACCGATGTAACAGAAAAGGCAGGCGTGAGTGGGCGGATTCCTGGGTACGGGAAACCCTGGGCCGTAACTGCTGGATGGTTTGATTTCGACAACGACGGGCGACTCGACCTGTTGGTGGTGAATTACTTGAACTACGATATTAGAACCGCAACGCTATGCCATATTCAGGAATACCCGGCTTACTGTTCACCAGATGGATTCCAGGGAACGCCGAACATCCTTTATCGCAACAATGGCGACGGTACGTTTACCGACGTTTCCGCACAATCCCATATCTCAAAGTATGTGGGCAAGGGGATGGGTGTTGCCTTTGCCGACTACGATGACGACGGCTTCACCGATATTTTCGTGTCCAACGACACATTTCCCAACTTTCTTTTGCATAACAATGGTGATGGTACATTTACCGATGTCGCGTTGGAGGCCGGGGTCGCATTTACCGGGAACGGCAAGACGGTAGCTGGAATGGGCGCTGACTTTCGCGACCTAGATAACGACGGCAGGCCAGATATCTTTCATACTGCCATGTTCGGAAATACCTTTCCGCTCTACCGCAATCTTGGAGGCGGTCAATTCGAAGATGCCACTAACGAAGCGGGGCTTACGATCCTTACCAGCCGCTTTACTGCCTGGGGAACGGGCGCATTTGACTTCGACAACGATGGACGAAAGGATCTATTTGCTGCCGGCTCGGACATCCTCGACAATGCGGACGCCGCGGTGCACAGGCCTTTTGCACTTCCGAATTTATTGTTTCGCAACAAGGGAAACCTGACCTTTGAGGAGGTGGGTGCACGGGCTGGACTTGGGTTTTCCAGTACGGCAGCGCATCGGGGAGCAGCTTTCGGGGATTTTAACAACGATGGAAAGATGGACATCGTTGTTTCTGTGCTGAACGGGACTCCTGAATTGCTGATGAACCGCTCAAGGAATCAAAATCACTGGATCGTTCTGAATCTGGTTGGTGTCAAGTCCAACCGCGATGGCCTGGGGACAAGGGTGAAAATCACAACGTCCGAGGGCGATCAATACAACGAGGCGACAACTGCTGTGGGCTATAACTCCTCCAGCGATAAGCGGGTTCACTTTGGTCTGGGCGAGGCCACTGTCATCGATAAGATCGAGCTCAGGTGGCCAAGCGGCGTGACTCAGATGTTGACCAAAGTCAAGGCTGACCAGATTCTCACTGTGACCGAGAAGGGGCAATAAGAGGCGTTGATTGTGGATCGGGCCTGGCCGAAAATTTCTCCGCAAGATCGAATTCCCCATTACGCCTGACCAGATCGATGAGTCCCCGCATCGCTGCGCGATCGTTGCGCAGATAAGCCGCCAAGATTTCCGCGGTCAACTTTGCTTCCTGGGCTTTTCCAAGATGAAAATAACTATCGCATAACATATACAGCTGAGCGGGAACTCTCGTTTTTGATTTGAACAATAAATCTGCCGCATCCGTCCATTTTTGCTGCCTATATCTCACCTCGCCTAACTCCGCTATTGCGGGCAGATAATTCGGATCGTTCGCAAGCTCTGCCGCAAACTCCTTCTCGGCTGTATCTAATTCGCCTTGCTGAAGCGCTACGATACCGGCATAGGTATGAGCGCCTCGGACCTTTGGATCGATTTCCAATGCGCGCTCTAGATTTCGCTGCGCGTCATTTACGTCACCGGTGGCGAGATAGAGCGATCCTACAAACACATACGAATCCCCAGGAGAAGCGGAAGGTCCCTGGGAGCTATTCTGAAACAACCGTAACGCTTCGTCTTCACGATGCTCGGCCAGTAACTTTCGGGCCTGAATCCAGTTAGCTTCATTGCCTTCGGTTCCCAATTCCGGTGGCGCGAAAGATAGTTGTTCCATCAGGTGATGCAGTTCTGCCTGATGCTGCGCTTCGCTGTTGTTACCTAGTCCGCCGTAAGCGCGGGAAAGATAATAATGAGCCTCCATCTCGCTGGGGTCGATTTGCAATAGATGCTGCAGGACATCGATAGCGCCTTGATATTGCTTGCGCTCCAGTTTGCAATGCCCCAGACCAAGCAGAGAAGTGGAGTCATCTTTTTCGATTGCCAGAATGCGTTCGAACGCAGATTGGGCGTCTTGCCATTGGGATAGGTTCTCCTCCGCCGAAGCGAGCAACGCCAGTACCTTCGGGTTCCTGGGTTGCCGAAGGGCGGCTTTTGCGGCATACCGCGCGGCATTGGGAAAATCCTTCCTGTAATAATGCGCAATTCCGATATCAAAGTCGATCTGCTCCAGTTCACGATCGAGTTGCTGCGCTTTCATCAGTGATTTGAGTCCGGCTTCGCTGTCCCCCGAACTGCAAAGCAGCTCGCCATATTTCTGCCAGACTTGAGCGCTGCCGGGCTCAATCTTGAGACATTCACGGATCGTCTTGAGGGCAAGGTCATCCTGCTTGTTGAGGTGATATGCCTGTGCGAGATAAAAGGCCGCATCGCCGTCCCTGGGAAGGACGTTCATGTGGCGGAGCAGCAATTGGATCGCTTCATCGTATGCGCCGGCGGCGAGCCGGTCGGTTCCGAGTTGCAATAGGAGTTCGGGATCGTTTGGCGACAGTTCAAGGGCGCGTGCAAATGAATGCGATGCTTCTTCGCGGCGCCCCGTCTTTTCAAGCAGCATGCCTTGCAGCTTGAGAGCCGGCACGGAGTCGGGATATTCTTCTACAAGCGTGTTGGCTAAAGACAGCGCCTGGTTCTTTTCGCCGCTTTCTGCCAAGCCGATCGCGCGGCTCAATTGCTTCGCGAGAGACGGCTCAACCGGACGGGGTGACGTCTGCGCCTCAGCCGCCCCAAGCACGCAAGCCAACATCGCCGATAACACGATGCCGGAGCACAGAGCCTGCCTCGCGATTCTTGAAAGCGGGTCTTGAGAGTCCTCGGCGAAGCATGCCAGAGACCGCATCTTCAGGGATGCGCCAAGGATGTGTCCGCGCTGTATCATTTGGCTCTTCGATTCGTGTTTGTATCGCCCGCCAGGCTAACGCGGATCTTGGATCGAACAGGAATGCTGAACACAGATATCTCTCAACACGATCGTGCAGCGTTGAGGCAGGGTGCGGATTGGCCTCAGCATTGTCACTGTACAGTATCTACCGCAGGCCCGAGCGAAACAAATGCTGGCTTGTTCCTGTCAGCTTTCAGCTTCCCATTTTCTTCGGTCAGTTCGACAACCTGCAGCACGGATCGACGTGCGGAGTCTGGAACTCCGGGAAGCTGGTCTTGTCCTCCTTGATGCACAAAATAGAACAAGAAGGCGCGGCCATTACTCACTTGAACATCGGCGTGGTGGCCTTCGGCACGGTCGGTCGGCAGCAGCCCCGGACCCGCCAGCAGATTCTCCTTTTGAGCGGTCCAGTGCAAAGCATCGGATGAACGGTAGACGCCTAATCCGGCCCATGCATCCACGATCATCCAAATGCTGCCCTTCCATCTGAAGACGATTGGACCTTCACTCGGGCGATCGGCAATGGCCACACCGCCCTCCGTCCAGCGATTCAAGTCAGGGCTGTTCACATAGTGGATGTTGGAATGATCCCGCTCATCCTTATACCAGAGCCGCCAGCTCCCATCGCCGAGTTTGAGCACACAAGGATCGATCGTGCGGTCGGAGGAGAGAGGCAGGGATGACTTGAATTTCCAGACGGATAAATCTTTGCTGGTGAGATGGATGATTTCGCGCGATGCATTCCAGTCATGAAACGTGCCGGGCACAACGGTCACAAACATGTGGTAAAGGCCCCGGTCCCAAACCATGTCAGGCGCCCAAAACGTGTAATCGGGCTTTCCATAGGGAATCTTTGCCGTACCGGCGTATTTCCAGGTCGTTCCGCCGTCGCTTGACTCGGCAATTCCAATCTGTGTCCCATGAACCCATGCAACATCCTTGGGGTCAGAACCTTGCATGTCAGCTCGCCTATTGGTGTAGAACATCATCCATTTCTTCTGTGCGCGATTCCAGATCAGCGATGGATCTGCTGCCCCATCGTGGATTGGGTCGCGGAATAGGGGTTTTGGGGCCGGCTTTACGGCCGTAGTCTTGCTCAAGTCCTCTGCTTTGGATGCCGTCGTAAGGATAGCGGGCAGAAGCAAACAGGTCACTACGTTGGCGGCAAACAGAAATGGCAAACAGCATTTGCGGTAGAACATGTTTCCCTCAAAAGGTTCAGTTCTTGAATGATGGCAGTCTAGCGATGAGCTCGGGCTAGCCGCGTACTAAGAACGTGCGCGGCTAGCCCGAGGGTTTCTAAAACGAATACTTCAGCCCGAATTGCGCAATGCGTCCGACCGTGGCCGAGGTGATTTTGCCGAATCCAGAACCACTCGCGACGTTCCCATTTGGATTATTCAGATTGGCATGATTGAAGGCGTTGAACAGTTCCGCGCGGAACTGAAGTTGATGTTCCTTGTAAATTGGGAAGAGCCTGAAGAATGACAAGTCAGAGTTCATGTAACCTGGCCCCATCAGAGAGTTGCGCCCGACATTCCCATAAGTTCCGTAGGGCGCAACTTGGAACACAGAGGAGGTGAACCACGCTACATTAGTCGCAGTTCTAGTGTGGGTTACGCTGGGGTTTCCGGTCTGATTGGGGCGGTCGTTACCCACTCCATCCAAATTGCTGTCGGTACCAGACGTGATATTCACCGGCGTACCGCTGTGGACGGAGATAATTGCGTTTGCCTGCCATCCACCCAGCAACATGCTGGCTGCCTTGCCCAGGTTGTTCAGACTGGGAGTGTTATAGGTTCCGGAAAAATTGAATATCTGTTGCGGCAATCCATCAGTAGGCCCTTTGTCCCTTCCCGGATTGGTTGAATCCGTAAAGCCGAGACCGCCGTTGTAATTGTCACCGGAAACAAGGTCGATTCCCTTGCCCCATGTGTAGTTGGTATTTAAGCTCAGCCCATGCGACAGGCGTTGGTTCACTACGACCTGCAGGGCGTTGTAGCTTGCGTTGTAACCAGTCACATAGGTTCCAATCGCCTGCAATCCCTCCGAATACAGCGGGCGGCGTTGATCGACGTTTTGAGCAGTGGCGCCGGATCCATATACAGGATTGTTCTGGTCGATGTTGCCACTCATCTTGCGGGAAATATTTCCCACATATGCTGCCTGCAGGCTCATGTTATTGGTCAACTGATGCTGCACAGTCAGGTTGAACTGGTTAAGGCGCGGTGTTGTGGCATTATTGGCAAACACAATCGCCCCCATCGGAAGTTGAAATTGGGCCGCCGCTCCAGTTGGCACTGTGTAAGGGAAGGGATTGAACCCCTTCCTTGCCCAGGGATTCACCAAGCTCGTATCCGCGACCTCGTTGTCGGTGAGGACAAAGGGCTGTGGAGCGCGAAGTCCGTCTCCATATGCGGCCATATAGTAGAGTCCATATCCGGCGCGGATTGAAGCCTTGCCGTTGCCGAATGGATCGTAGGCAATCCCGATTCTGGGCGCAATGTTGTTATACGGAGTTGGCCTGCCCGCGCGCGATACTCCCTTGTCGCCATAGAACAGAAGGCCTTTGGGCGCATTGGGATAGACGGTGGATTGCTGGCCCGCATTGAACGAAGAAATGTAGTTCACGGTCCACACAAGAGGAGTTGTAATTTCATAGCGCGCACCAGCGGTGAGAGTTAAGCGCGGGGCGATTTGCCATGTATCCTGCGCAAAACTGTGCCAGTAATTGGCGCTCTCATCCGGGTGATCGCCACTATCTTCTTGGAAACTCGACGAGTAACCCAACATCATGTCTGCCAAGTTGTTTCCGGTTAATCCTCCGCTTTCTATGATCCATCCTCCTCCGGTGCTTGCGCCGGTCTCGGCGTAATAACCGACCATAACAAACGAGCCGAGTTTGATGTTGTGCTTGCCCTTGATCCACGTAACCGTATCGGACCCGCCGATGGAGTGATCGTGCCCGGAGGCATCCCACGCGCCCGTCGTAAATCTGCCATCGACTTCGATGCGGGAAGCTACCGGCTTGGGATCGTCGTTAAGAGCACCCTGCTTGAAGTTCATGCCGAACTGGTCAAGAGTCTTGCCATCTACCATGTTCCATGGAGTTTCGCGCCGCATCAAGTTGAAGCGAGCTTCGTTCAGCAAGCTGTTGCTCGCTGTCCATGTATGGTTGACAACCAGATTGTGCTGCTGCACACCGTCGACGCGGCCGCCCCATCCGGGGAAATCATTGTAATACGCAAACTCGTTACCCTGCGTGGTATTCAATTGAAACCAACTGACAGAGACCTTCTGGTTCTTTGTCAATTGATAGTCGCCCTTCAGCAGGTATTGCCATTCTTTTACGTTGGCGGGCGCGCTGGCGAGATAGGATCCGTCTGCTCTGTTAGTACTAGGAATCGCATTCACGATCGCTTTGCCAACGGCATCTCCTGTGCCCAGCGTTCCGGCGAAGATATTATCGTTCGGGAAAGGCTTTCCAGTGCCTGGATCAATCGGTTCAGGAGTGCCGGCAAGGCGACCGGTCGAGGAAAAGTCTCCGGTCCTCTCCGCTGTGGTTGGAACATAGGGAGTCCCGGAGGTCGCATTATTGAGTTGTGACTGATTCTGCCGTAATTCTTCCCACGACCCGAACGCGAACGCCTTGTTCTTCAAGACTGGTCCGCCGACGGTGAAACCGTACTGGTTTTGCTTGAGCGGCGTGACGCCGCCCGCAAAGAGGGTTGATGCATCCAGGTCATTGTTACGCAAAAACTCATAAGCGGTCCCATGATAGGAGTTGGTGCCGGATTTGGTAATGATATTCATGAACGCGCCGGGCAGGCGGCCAAACTCGACATCGGAGTTGGAGCTGAGGAGCCGGAACTCCTGGATGGAATCGGGATTTGGCGGCGTGCTGCACTGGTTGCGCCAAATGTCATTGTTAAAACCTCCGTCGATAAAGCACGAGTTCGAAGTGGCCCGGCCGGCATTTACGACGAAAGTATTATTGTCGCGACTGGGAACGGTTTGAGCGTTAATGCCCGAAGCGCCTGGAAGCGACACGAGTAGGCTATAGACGTTTCTCCCGTTGAGCGGCAGATCGACGACCTTTTTTGAATCGACGAGCTCTCCCAGTTCAGGTGTATATGTGTTGACCTGCACGGTATCGGCATGGACTTCAACCGACTCGCTGTTCTTGCCTACCTGAAGCGCAAGATCGGTACGGGCTTCTTGATTCACAGCCAGGGTGACGCCATCGCGCACCGAGTGCTTGAAGCCGGCCGCCTCGGACTCGACACGATATACGCCTACGGGAAGGTGCGGAATCACGTATTGCCCTTGACCGTTCGTGGTTATGGAGTGAGCCTCGCCTGTCAGTGTGTTAGTCACGATGACCTGCGCGTTCACCACGGCCGCCCCGGATGAGTCTGTCACTTGCCCTAGGATGGTCCCGGTTGTGGACTGTGCAAGCACCATCGAGGTGACATAGGTGCACAGGAGGGTTAACAGCAATGTTTTGAAAGTGCGTCCCATACTTTCCTCCTAAAGTTTTTTGTCGTTCGTGAAGCAATGCTGTAAAAGTTCACAGGCGGAATGACTTTTTCTCAATTGTCTATTCCGGTTTGCGTTGAGCAAGTGTCGGGTGTGAAAGAGTGGCGATCTGCCATGACGGACCGGCTCGCGGTTCCAGTCCGCAGAGAGAGGCTGGGTTGACCTGCGCGCCCTGCCTCAAGTTCAGGTAGGAGTCGGTTGGCTCCCTGCCCGCCAACCATGGGGCCGCTCCCGTCTGATCTCGCACCGTCGTTAACTGAGCAGCCTCCTGAACACCCCTGGAATCGGTCCCTGGTCGGATACTGGATCCGGACGCACCTTTCAGCCAGACACATAAGGTAAGGCTCAGCCATAAAACGACCAGAACAAATTGAGTCCTTCCCATGGCAGACAGGTAAACGTTTTCCACTTCAGGTCCTTCCTCTTCCAGTCTCAAGAGCGCACCCATTCCAGCACCGACACTGCTTAGGTGGAATGTATGTAACTGTATGTTGTGACTAAATGTTTATTTTTCAAGGCTTTAGATAGAGAGCGGACCAACATGTTCCTTATCCAATGGGAGGAAAGTTTCCTGTGATACAGTGGTGCTGCAGAGGATATCAGGGGGTATGGCAACAATCGAGCCAACTCGCGAGCTTGATGAACTCAGTCCAGAGCGCATTGTTTTGGTGCGCCTTCAGCTTAAAGAGGTGCTCACAAGCCACGCATTCGCCGGCAGCAGGCGCGCCCAGGATTTTCTTCAACTGATCGTTGGGCATGCTCTGGAAGGACAGATTGATTCCCTGCGAGAGCGGATGATTGGCGCCGAGATGTTTGGGCGCCCTGTCGGTTACGATACGGCCAACGACCCCGTTGTGCGGGTGAAAGCCTCCGAAGTTCGAAAGAAGCTGGCCCAATACTACTTTGAAGCGGATGAAAAGCCGGCAGTCCACATTGAGATCCCCAGTGGATCGTATGTACCTAGGTTCAGCTTTGCCCCCTTAAAAAAGGCCGCGCAGGAGCCAAATGAAGCTACTTCTGTGCCTTCGTCCGAGCAAGCGGACACCCAGGATGAGCGGCTCCCCGAGAGGTGGGCTGATTCAAAGGTCGAGGAAGTACCTCATCTCGACGGAAAAAAATGGCACTTCTCGACACATATCCTCGCGGCGGTCTTACTTGGATTTGCCCTCATTTCTCTGGCCGGATACGTGGCCTTCAAGAGGTGGTATATCGATTCAAATGGACGACTTGAGATACGCTCCATCGCGATCCTCCCACTGGAAAACCTCTCAGGCGACCCACGCCAGGAGTACTTCGCCGACGGAATGACGGAAGAGTTGATCAATGATTTAGGCCAGGTTTCCACCTTGCGTGTTATCTCCCTTACGTCGGCAATGAGCTACAAGGGTACCAAAAAAACACTTCCCGAAATCGCCCGCGAGCTGAAGGTGGATGGGGTTGTGGAAGGGGGCGTTCAGCGCGAAGGCAGCCAGGTCCGCATTAGCGTCCAGTTGATCGACGCCAGAACCGATCGCCCCATCTGGGCCCACACCTATGTCCGCGATATGACCAGCATTCTGGCGATGCAAGGAGATGTTGCGAAGGCGATCTCGGACGAAATCAGCATTAACGAGAATCCCCAGCGGCAATTGCATCTCGCCCACGTGCGACCGGTCAATACGGAAGCTGAAGATCTGTATCTGCACGGCAAATCCCTTCTGAATGCGGGCGATTTCATGAACGCCATCGGATTCTTTCAAAAAGCACTCGAGTCTGATCCCAACTCGGCTGAGGCCCATGCCGAGTTAGCTGAATGCTATGGCTGGATGGGTGAATCGGGCCACCTTGCGTACCCTGAGGCGTTTTCAAAACAAAGGAGCGAAGCGATTAGGGCCATCGCGTTGGACGACTCACTTTCGGCCGGTCATGTCGAGCTTGCGAATGCCGCGATGAATCTGGAATGGGATTGGGCCACAGCGGAAAAGGAGTTCCACCGTGCACTGGCAATCAATCCAAGTGCAGCGAACGTCCATCAGAGATACGCCGTTTACCTCGAGCGGCGAGGCAAATTGACCGAAGCGATCGCCGAGGTGGAGCGGGGAGCGGAACTTGATCCAGTTTCAGCCATGTCGCTCAGGGATGCTGGATTCACTTACTATTTTGCACGCCAGTACGATCGCGCCCTTGCGTTTGCTCGAAAAGCACGCACACTAAACAGCAATCTCCCCGACGATACCTTCCTCTTGGGCGATATCTATGCAGAAAAGAGCGCGTACGAGAAATCCATTGGCGAATTTTCGCAGTTAGGCGATTCGCCGCACGATCTAGGCCACCTTGGCAATGCATATGCTCGTGCGGGTCAGACAAGCGCAGCACGCGCCACCATTTCACGACTGGAAAAGCACGTGCAAACAGACGGTGTGGGAGCGTATGAAATCGCGCTCGTCTACGCTGGTTTGGGCGAAAAGAGCAGGGCTTTTCAATGGCTGGAGAACTCCTATAAGGCGCACAACGAGGGACTTACTAATCTCAAGATTGATCCTTGTCTCGACCCACTTCGCTCCGATCCGCGATTTAGTGACTTGGTGCGGCGAGTCGGCCTGGCACAATAGATATTTCCACCAAATGAATATTACTTGAGAGTACCGAGTTCCGGCCAGTCAGTTAGCCTTAGGTGCCGCGATTTGCATGGTCCAGTGGTTGCGCTTCCATGCGCTCAAGGGGCCGCACAGCACTTCTTGAACTTTTTGCCACTCC
>Ga0182030_10021085_pt1 | contig 12232 bp, 14 predicted proteins | sample 812S3MmetaG_FD_121299 | JGI IMG/M metagenome (GOLD analysis project Ga0182030, IMG submission 121299) | Permafrost microbial communities from Stordalen Mire, Sweden - 812S3M metaG (Illumina Assembly) | ecosystem: Environmental > Terrestrial > Soil > Wetlands > Permafrost | place: Sweden...
GCCCGGAAAACCAAGCGATGATTTAGCGCCCGGCACATTGAATAGCATTCTTAAACAAGCACAGTTAAAGGGCTAAAATATGCGTTACGCAATCGTTGTCGAAAAAGCCGAAAATAATTACTCCGCCTACGCCCCAGACTTACCCGGCTGCGTTGCCACTGGTTTCACCGTCGAAGAAACCGAGCGCGAAATGCGTGAGGCTATCGAGTTTCACATCGAGGGTCTTGTCGAAGATGGCTTGCCTATTCCGCGCCCAGCGAGCATCGTTGAGTATCTTGAAATAGCTGCCTAACCTAACGTTCGAGCGGGACTGCCGCGAAGCAGCCCGCGTCAGCCCCTCAACTTAACGTTGGGCAAGTCAACTACCAAGGAGGTACACATGAAATCATCAATCATCATCATGCTATTTATCGCGTTATGCTCCACCGCTTCTTTTGCGGAAACTCCTTCCGACAACAGCATGAGTGAAAGGGCGAAGGCCAAAACCGTTTCCCGCTTGTATCAAGCAACTTACGGTTCAAGCGAGAGGTGTAAGAAGGCAACCCCAGACGCAAATTTAGAGTTTCAAAATGAACTTAATCATTTTGTCGAGGTAAAAGCAAACCTCATGAAATTGATTACTCAATCCCCTTACTATGACTCTGCAGTCAAACAATTTTCCGAGTTTGGCGCTGTAGATCCTGAGCGTGATACGCCAGAGATGCTGGCAAGTGAGTGCAAATATCTAGCCCTTACATTGCGTTCTATGATCGACACCCCAGAGGGGAAAAATGCAGCGAAAGAATTTGAAGACCTTCTTTCCAAATGAGCCGTGTTGGGGAGTAGTCTCGGTTTCTCTGTGGCTCCAGCCCAACCCGTCATTCGAGAGGGACTGCCCAGAAGCGGGCAGCCCCTCAATTTTACGTTAGACGTTTCAATTAAATTTCGATGCAGCCATGAAGAGCAAAACAACACAGTTCATTCAATATCTCTCTCACGAGATCGAAGATGAGCAAAAGGCTGAGGCATATCTCAATGAGTCTTTGTCACTTATCGGGCTAGTTGTCATGTACTTCAATGGACTAGAAAAGTCCTTGGATAGCCTGCTATGCGAAACCATTTCTGACCGAGCAGACACGCTCGGGCTTATCATGATTCAGAAGCTCGCTTATTCCGCAAAAGTCGATCTTTTCAAACGGTTCTGCGACGATTTCCATAACTCATGCGCCATCGTTATCGAAGGCTTCGGCGAGCTAATCGCGGGCCTATCTGAAGTAGGCAGACTTCGCAATCTTGTTGTTCATGCCGACTGGGAAAATACAGACCACGAAGGCTACACCTTTGTCCGCCTTAAAGCCTCTGCCAAGGGCATGGAGCAGGAGTACGTTCAGTTCTCATCCGAGTCACTTGAAAAACTAATTCTGCAAATAATTAAAGAGCAAGAAAAGCTCTATACTTACTGGGAAAATCACGCGAAGTTGTTGTATGGGGGAAACAACAGTGCAAGCACAAACGTCTAACCTAACGTTCGAGCGGGACTGCCGCGAAGCAGCCCGCGTCAGCCCCTCAACTTAACGTTATGCATTTCAAATCAATTAGGAGAATTTAATGGCAGCTCAAGTACTCGCAAGCCTTCCATGGAAAGACATCCTTAAGGTGCTTCCTGCACTCGTCACTGCCGCGACAAAGCTATGGGACAGAACATCATCTCAGCCAAAATCTGCTCCAATAAATCCGAACGATGATCCCCAAAAACAACTTACCGCTATCATTGAAAGACTTCAGTACCTTGAAGACTCTGAGGCGGCTCAAGCAAATCTTATAAAGCAGTTACTGGAACAACTGCAAGGTGTCTCGGTTGGTCTTTCCGAAATATCGAGGCGTAGCAATATTTCCCTGTTTCTTGGTATTGGCGCTTTTTCCGTTTCAATTGTTGCGCTAGTGATAGTTATTTTACGGTAGCAAATGCATAACCTAACGTTCGAGCGGGACTGCCGCGAAGCAGCCCGCGTCAGCCCCTCAACTTAACGTTAGACCGCAAATAAGGAGGTTACATGAGCTACCTGCGTATTTTCGCCATATTCATCTCGCTGCTCGGATTCGGCGAGAAATGCCATGCCAATGGGGATATAGAACCGCCCTCGGTGAGTTCTGGCGAAATTATGATTCTGCCTCCTCCGGAAAATAAGCCAGAACAAATGGCCTACGATACTGGCTCTGGTTTAGCAAAAATATTCGAATCAGGCAAATGGCTTGCGATGGCTTGCGATTCTGATACCGATAAGTGCAGACTCGTTCCCGTGATGTTAAAGGTCACGAAAAACCATCTGCAAAAAGGGCAGTCGCCGGATTTTTTTATTCCGCAGACAATGAAGTGGGATTTGTCGGCCATCAGCAAGAGCGAGAATATCGTTATGTTCGTCATGCCCCACGCTGGCCTGGAGCCGAGCGAAGTCCAGACTTGGTACGTGTGGCAAAAACCCAAACCGACCGGTGGTGCCGTCCGCTCGGGGTATGGCATCGCGAAAACAGGAGAAGAAACGGTCGTAGCCACATCCTTGGTGGACAAGCCTGAACGCCAATCCATCGTAGTTCCTCTGGCAGTCACAAACAAAAGCTGCACCAAAGCGCAGGCGGCCAATGACGAATGCGAGAGAGAAACGTTCCGCGTGCAACTGCGGGAAGGCAAAACCAGCCAATGGATGGGTGCACCATTGACATCACCTTGTTATCCGATGTTTGGCAATGACGGAATCCCAAGCAATTACCTGCGATGGGTTGGCGATCTCGATCATGACCAAAAGCCGGACTACGTCATCAATCTGGGCCGGTATGACGGATATATCCTGATGCTCTCGTCACTTGCCAAGCCGGGGCAACTGGTGGGCGAGGCCGGACATTTTAAGATGGGCATCATGTGCGACTGAATGAGTGCAGTTCTCTTTTCGCATGAGTTGCGGTCTAACCTTACGGTCGAGAGGGACTGCGCGAATACACCCTCGCGCAGCCCCTCACCTCAACGTTAGGCAACAGCAATGCGACCATCCGATCTATCTAGTTTGCAATCCACCGTCCGGGTGGACTCATACTCGCTGCTCGCAATTTTGCTGCCTGGTCTTGTCGTGTACTCGGTGGTTCTGGTTGACATGTTCTCTCAAGTTCATTTCGACGTAGTCGATGTCACTTACGCTTTGCTCGGTTTCGTATTCTTGTACGGCGTCTGGGTCTCAACTTATGTCTACGATATTGAGCCAGATCAGGTAGTTGTTCACCGCTTCTTCGGCCTTCTACCATCTGAGATCATACCGAATTCTGCGATACGCGCCTTCCGTCAAAAACCAAACTACACTGGTCAAGCATCGGTTTTCGAAATCAAGTTTGCGCCCAGCCGCACGGTCACACTGCACATCTATCAGCGTAAATTCGAACTTGCCGTGTCTGCATTGAAAGCGTTCAATCCCACTGTTCCATCGCAAGAGCTAAACAAATGGGGGCTATGAGTATGGCTTCGAAGCTGTTGCCTAACCTAACGTTCGAGCGGGACTGCCGCGAAGCAGCCCGCATCAGCCCCTCAACTTAACGTTAGCCATTTCACCACCAGAAAGGAGTCATACTTGGAATCGCAATTTGTTTCGGACGTTCGCAAGTCTGCTGAAGAATCTTTTGCCTCTGGCCTGTATTGCGCGGAGAGCGTTGTGCTCGCTCTTGCCAAAGCGCAGGGCGTTGAGTCTGATCTTCTGCCCAAAGTCGCAACCGCATTTTGTGGTGGCATGTCTCGCACTTGCGGAACTTGCGGCGCGCTCACTGGTGCAATCATGGGTGTCAGTCTCGCTCTTGGGCGTACCGAAGCCAGTCAGTCTGTGCAGCCGTCATACACTGCAACCCAGCGCCTTATCCGAGAGTTCGAGCAAGAGTTTGGCTCTCGCGATTGCAATGTTTTACTTGGTTGTGATCTTGGCAATGCTGAAGGTCAAACTACGTTCCGCGAAAACCGCTTGAGTGAGCGTTGCGCCAAATACACTGGCAAAGCCGCAGAAATTGCTGCGCGCATTATTTCCGAAACCAATGGCTAACGATTAAGGTTAGATCGCGATCGCGAAGCGAGCCGCGATCTTAACCGTTTGTTGGACGAGCCCGGTTGAGCCTCACAAACGCTATGCAAATATCTCTTCAATCCGGCCTTGCAATATAGGGCTGTGACACCCCGGATATTTTAAAAAGCCACTTTCAGCAAAATGACACCGCTAATTTCAGTGCCCAAAGTGGCTGTTTTATGCGATTTCAGCCGTTTTCAGAATGAGTTAAGCCGCACCTGCTGGTTGCAGCAGGTTTGCGGCGTGCGCTGCGCTACATGGCGGTCTCCCTGATCTGCGCCAGGCTGCGTGATGTAATCTCCTCACTCCTCACCCGTGTGCGCACAATCCGCATCGGCTTGCCGCAGCAGGTGCAGCTCACCGCAGGACGCGGTTGGGGCGGCGGAACAACCACCAAAGAATCAATGGGGTCAGACTCGATTGATTGCCGTATAAGCTGTTATAGTGAGTCCAATTCGAAATTAGGTGGATGGCAAATGGCACGCTTACCCAGATTCGTCATTCCTAGCCAGCCGCAACATGTGATTGTGCGCGGAAATAATCGCACTGAAATATTCTGCGCCAATGCGGACTATCAGTTTTATCTCGAAAAACTTCATCTAGCCTGCGAAGCGCACTCCTGCCAAATTCACGCCAATGTGCTAATGACTAACCATGTGCATCTACTGGTCACTCCGCAAGAAGAGCAAAGCATAGGCAAAGTCATGCAAATGTTGGGGCGCTACTATGTTCAATACTACAACTTCACTTACCGGCGCACCGGTACTCTGTGGGAAGGTCGCTACAAAGCTACCTTGATCGACTCTGAAGCGTATTTGTTGACCTGTATGCGCTACATAGAGTTAAATCCTGTGCGGGCAGGTATGGTTGCCCACCCATCTGACTACCCATGGTCTAGCTATCACAGCAACGCAATTGGTCAGCCGAATGAATTAGTGAAGCCGCATCTTGAATACTTGCGCTTGGGGAAAACAGATGAAGCACGACAAGGCGCATATCGCCAGTTATTCAAGAATCACATCGCTGAAAGCAGCATAAAAGAAATCAGGGATGCAACCAATAAAGCATGGGTGCTGGGAAATGATAGGTTTAAGCAGAGGATACAAAAGCAAATGGAGAGACGAGTTGAGCCGAATGCCAAAGGAGGGGATAGAAAGTCTGAAAAGTTCAGAATCAATCGAGTCTGACCCCATTGATTTGGGAGTTATGAGATTGCGTATTGCGATTGTCATCGTTTTGCTTGTTCCCAGTTCGTTGACCTTTGGAAGTACTTTTGATTTCAGTTTTAACGATTCCGCCGGAGCGCTTAAATATAGTTCTCCAATCGGTGAGACAATTCCAATTCATGGAAATGCCGATTTTCAGACTGGAGTGCTTGCTGACAAGGCGAATAACTATCTTTTTGAAGCGGGTATATTGTTAAAAGGGGATCCTAATGAAGATGCGGCTGGATGGCTTGCGGTAGGCGGAAAGGCCTTGGCAGGCTTAATACATAATTATCTACCCGGAACAACGCAAGATGCCGAATCCTTAATGATTGGTGGAGAATTAGGGTATATTATTCCAGCGGCAAAACGCTATTCGGCCGCGTTCTACGATTATTTCGGGCCCGGTGTCACTTCATTCGGGGTTGCTGATAGAGCCTATCAATGGGGGGCGCATTTGGATTATGATCTAAATTCGGGGGCCAAGATATATGTGGAGTACCGCGAAATTGACTTTCGAATTAGAGCTACCGGACGTTCTGCCACATTAGATAGTGGAATTTACGTGGGAATAAAGCTTGGACTCAAATAACTTCGTAAATTTGGAGCGGGACGTAGATTTGACGACGTAGGCGGTTTGTAGGTGTGCTGTCTGCTTGTTTAAGGTATTATTCTTAATGTCAGATTGGACTAGGATAGTCTTTACTTACTCCATGACGTATTATTTCTCAAAACTATATCAAGGAATTTTTTAGTATGTCGAGCGTAGAAACATTGGGCGGATTACAGCGCCGTTTGAACGTATCCATTCCGCAGCCGCAATTACGCGGCGAAGTCGAGTCACGCTTGAAACGATTGGGGCGGACAGTCAAAGTGCATGGCTTTCGTCCGGGTAAAGTCCCCTTCAAAATTGTTGAGCAACAGTATGGGCAGCAAGTCCACCAGGAAGTGTTGGGCGAAAGCTTGCAGCGATCGTTCGCGGAGGCAGCTCAGGCAAATAAGTTGCAAGTCGCCGGATACCCGCAATTTGAAATCAAGACAACTGATTTGAATGCGCCTCAAATAGAATACTCGGCGACATTTGAAGTTTATCCCCAGGTTGTGGTGAATGATATTGCTGCCGAATCCGTCGAGCGAGTCTCTTTTGCGTTGACCGATGCCGACGTTGATAATACGTTGTCCACATTGCGCAAGCAGCGGGCAGTGTTTGAGCCGGTGTCACGTGCCGTGCAAAATGAAGATCAAGTGCGTATCGACTTTACCGGCAAATTAAACGGTGTAGTATTTGAAGGCGGAGAGTCCAAAGATTTTTCTGTCGTGCTCGGGGCGGGACGTATGTTGCCCGACTTCGAAAAGGGTATCATCGGCATGAAGACTGGTGAAACCAAGTCATTTGAAATGACGTTCCCCGCCGATTATCACGGCAAAGATGTGGCCGGCAAAGAAGTGACTTTTACCATTGTTTTGCATAGTGTGGAAGCGCCACGCTTGCCGGAAGTAGATGCAGAGTTCGCCAAAGCATTGGGTGTCGCAGACGGTGATGTCGCCAAGCTTAAAGCTGAGATTCGGGACAATCTTAATCGCGAGGCTCAGCGCCGGGTCAAAGTGCGCAACAAAGACAATGCAATGGACGTGTTGCTGAAAGTTGGGCAATTGGAAATCCCCAAGGCTTTGCTTGAGGCAGAGGCGCAAAATTTGATGCATCAAACTTTGCAGGATTTGGAAGGGCGCGGGATGAAGATTCCCAAGGGCATGCAGCTTCCGCCTGATGTGTTTGAAGAGCGTGCGTCCAAGCGTGTCAAATTGGGTTTGATTCTGGCTGAATTAGTCAAAAAACATAATTTGCAGGCAAAACCAGAGCAAGTTAAGGCGTTGATACAGGATTATGCACAGAGTTACGAGCATCCGGAAGAGGTCGTGCGCTGGTATGCCGGAGATGCTTCCCGGACGAGAGAGGTTGAAAATTTGGTACTTGAGGACAATGTAGTACTCTGGGTGCAGGCCGGAGCGAAAGTTACCGAGAAGGTCGTTGCATTGAGTGAATTGATGGAGAACAACTGATATGTTACGTAGCGCTACTTCTCAAATGATTGAACCGCAAAATCTTGGCATGGTTCCAATGGTTATCGAAACCAGTGGTCGCGGCGAGCGGGCTTATGATATTTATTCGCGACTGCTAAAGGAACGGGTGATTTTTTTGGTCGGCCCGATTGACGACCATATGGCCAATCTGGTTGTAGCGCAGTTGCTGTTTTTGGAATCAGAGAATCCCGACAAAGATATTCATTTGTATATTAACTCTCCCGGAGGATCGATCTCTGCCGGGATGGCAATTTATGACACGATGCAGTTTATCAAGCCTGATGTTTCTACACTGTGTATCGGTATGGCGGCCTCAATGGGCGCATTCTTGTTGCAGGCGGGTGCCAAAGACAAGCGCTTTGCATTGCCGAATTCAACAGTAATGATCCACCAGCCTTTGGGTGGCTTTCAAGGTCAGGCTACGGATATCGAGATTCATGCAAAATATATTTTGAGTTTGCGCGCAAGGCTTTATGCATTGATGGCGCTTCATACCGGGCGCAGCGAAGAAGAGATTGCAAGGGATAGCGAACGGGATAATTTTCTGACTGCAAAAGAAGCATTGGAATACGGGCTGCTTGATCAAATCATGAGCAAGCGTACTTAAGTTAAACTGCGAAATGCCGATAACTATATTACATGGGGATCTAAATGCCATTGGATAAAACTAAGGGTGATAAATTGCTGTACTGCTCGTTTTGTGGAAAAAGCCAGCATGAGGTTCGCAAACTTATAGCCGGACCTTCAGTCTTCGTCTGCGATGAATGCATAGCCTTGTGCAATGACATCATCCGCGAGGAAGTGCAGAGCAGTGGCGACACGCAAAAATTAGACAAGAACGAACTTCCGGTTCCGCACGATATATGCGGAAAACTGGATGACTATGTCATTGGTCAGAAGCAGGCAAAAAAGATTTTGTCTGTGGCTGTGTACAATCATTACAAGCGTTTGCGCAGTACAGATAAAGACGGTGTAGAGTTAGCCAAGAGCAATATTCTTCTGGTTGGGCCGACCGGTTCAGGTAAAACATTATTGGCGCAAACTTTGGCCAGATTACTCAATGTGCCTTTCGTGATGGCAGATGCAACCACGTTGACTGAAGCGGGCTATGTCGGCGAAGACGTTGAAAATATCATTCAAAAACTGTTACAGGCGTGCGATTACGATGTTGAACGTGCACAGCGCGGCATTGTATATATTGATGAGATCGACAAGATCTCGCGCAAATCGGACAATCCATCGATTACACGTGACGTGTCCGGTGAAGGTGTTCAGCAAGCTTTGCTTAAGTTGATTGAAGGAACTAAAGCTTCTATTCCTCCCCAGGGTGGACGCAAACATCCCAATACTGAATTTTTGCAAGTTGACACCACAAATATATTGTTTATTTGCGGCGGAGCATTCGACGGACTCGAAAAAGTGATACGCAATCGTTCGGAGAAGGCAAGTATCGGTTTCTCGGCAAATCTGGCGAAGCGTGATGACAATAAAGACATTGGCGTCGTTTTGCGTGAAGTTGAACCGGAAGATTTAATCAAATTTGGCTTGATTCCGGAATTTGTAGGTCGTCTGCCCGTTGTCGCTACGTTGGAAGGTTTGGACGAAGCTGCCTTGGTGCAAATTCTGACCGAACCAAAAAACTCCCTGATTAAACAATATCAAAAGCTTTTCCAGATGGAAGGTGTGGAGTTGGAGTTTCGCCCTGACGTGCTGAATGTAATTGCCAAAAAAGCGTTGACTCGCAAGACCGGGGCTCGTGGTTTGCGTTCTATCCTTGAGAATGCTTTGCTGGATACGATGTTTGATTTGCCATCGATTCAAAATGTTAGCAAAGTTGTATTGGACGAAAACAGTGCTGGTGAGATCAAGCCGATTGTAATGTATGTAGATACACCGAAAGCTGCATAGCATTAATGAATTTCCGTGCGGGGGCTTGAATTCCTTCGCACGGTTCCCAATCTGAGTCGCGTCACCACCTATTAAAGAATATCCCATCATGTCAGAACTCGTCCCCATAAACACTGAAAATACATTGTTACCCTTGTTACCACTGCGTGATGTCGTTGTCTTTCCGCATATGGTTATTCCCTTATTCGTGGGGCGTACCAAATCGATCAAGGCGCTTGAGTCTGCAATGGAAGCGGGTAAAAGTATCATTTTGGTGGCACAAAAATCTGCTGCCAAGGATGAGCCCGCGACAGAGGATATGTATCGTATCGGCAGTATTGCAAATATATTGCAAATGCTGAAACTGCCTGATGGTACGGTTAAAGTTTTGGTTGAAGGTACACAACGGGCAAAAGTTTTGCATGTGATTGATGAAAAATCGCATTTTGATGCCGAGATACAGCCTGTTCCCATGGATGAAGAATTGGGACATGAAGCCGAGGCGATGCGCCGAGCACTGATTAATCAATTCGATCAGTATGTAAAACTAAACAAAAAAATTCCGCCGGAGATTTTGACTTCATTGGCGGGGATTGATGACGCCGGTCGCCTGGCGGATACCATTGCCGCGCACTTGCCGCTCAAGTTAGAGCAAAAGCAGGAAGTGCTTGAAATATTCGATGTGCGCAAACGCCTTGAACATCTGTTGGGCTTGCTTGAGGCTGAACTCGATATTATGCAAGTTGAAAAGCGCATCCGCGGACGCGTCAAGCGCCAAATGGAAAAGAGCCAGCGCGAGTATTACCTGAACGAACAGGTCAAGGCGATCCAGAAAGAATTGGGCGAAGGTGAAGATGGTGCCGACATCGAGGAAGTTGAAAAGAAGATCAAGGCTGCGCACATGCCCAAAGATGCGCGCACCAAGGCCGAGGCTGAGTTAAAGAAGTTGCGCTTGATGTCGCCTATGTCTGCCGAGGCAACGGTTGTGCGTAACTATATCGATGTGCTGGTTGGGTTGCCCTGGAAGAAAAAGACCAAGATCGATACCAGTCTGCAACACGCCGAAGATGTACTGGCAGCAGATCATTACGGGCTGGATAAAGTTAAAGAACGTATCGTGGAGTATCTCGCGGTGCAGCAACGTGTGGACAAAATGAAAGCGCCTATCCTTTGTTTGGTAGGTCCTCCGGGTGTAGGTAAGACTTCACTGGGGCAATCCATCGCACGTGCAACAAACAGAAAGTTCGTCCGTATGTCTCTGGGAGGCGTGCGAGATGAATCCGAGATACGCGGGCATCGCCGTACCTATATTGGCTCCATGCCGGGCAAGATTTTGCAGAACATGGCCAAAGTGGGCGTGAAGAATCCGCTATTCCTGTTGGATGAAGTGGACAAGATGGGCATGGACTTCCGTGGCGATCCTTCGTCTGCATTATTGGAAGTGCTCGATCCGGAACAGAACCACACTTTTGTCGATCATTATGTTGAGGTCGAGTACGATCTGTCCGATGTAATGTTTGTTGCTACTTCAAACAGTATGAATATTCCTGCGCCATTGCTGGATCGTATGGAAGTTATCCATGTTTCCAGTTACACGGAAGATGAAAAGGTCAATATTGCCACGCGCTATTTATTGCCGAAAGCGATCAAAAATAACGGTTTGAAAGCCGAGGAGATTGGTGTATCCGAAAGCGCGATTCGCGACATTTTGCGTTACTACACCCGTGAGGCCGGTGTGCGTGGATTAGAGCGCGAGCTATCCAAGATTTGCCGCAAAGTGGTCAAAGCGTTGCTGCTGACCGGACGTGAAAGTAAGGTAACAGTGAATGCACGTAATCTGGATAAATATCTCGGTGTACGTCGTTACTCCTATGGCATTGCAGAAAAAGTTAATCAAGTAGGTCAGGTGACAGGTTTGGCGTGGACAGAAGTAGGCGGCGAGTTGCTAACCATTGAGACTGCCGTGTTGCCGGGAAAAGGCAAAACAACGACCACCGGCAAGTTGGGTGAAGTGATGCAGGAATCTATACAGGCAGCACTGAGTGTAGTGCGTAGCCGTGCCAAGACTTTGGGCATCGCCGAAAGCTTTTACGAGAAAAGTGATTTGCACATTCACTTGCCTGAAGGCGCTACCCCTAAAGACGGCCCGAGCGCGGGGATTGGTATTTGTACCGCTATGGTTTCTGCGCTGACAGGTATCCCTGTGCGCGCAGATGTGGCTATGACCGGTGAAATAACGTTGCGCGGAGAAGTCCTGCCTATTGGTGGTTTAAAAGAGAAGCTACTGGCAGCGCAGCGCGGAGGAATTAAAATGGTATTGATCCCCGAGGAAAATACCAAGGATCTGGTTGAAATTCCGGACACAGTAAAAAACAGATTGGATATTCATCCGGTCAAATGGATAGAGCAGGTTTTGGAATTGGCGCTGGAACGGAAGCCCGAGCCACTGCCTGAAGCTGCACCCTTGCCGCCCGTGGCAGCAGCTACGTCCGCGAGTGGTGAGTCAGTTGTAGTTAAACACTAAGCCTTGGTACAACTTGACCCTGTGAAAAAGGCTTGATATAAAGCTGCGATAGAAATTTGCTACCTATTTTTTAACTTAATACTAAAGGGGAAGTCGAATGAGTAATAAATCTGATCTGATTGAAGCTATCGCCAAATCGGCTGATATTTCCAAGGCCGCTGCTGGTCGTGCGTTGGACGCAACTATTGAATCTATCACGAAGTCCTTAAAGAAAGGCGAAATAGTGAGCTTGGTTGGTTTCGGTTCGTTCTATGTGGGCAAGCGCGCAGCGCGAAATGGCCGAAATCCGCGTACCGGAGCTACAATAAAAATCAAAGCAGCTAAAGTTCCTAAATTTCGTGCTGGCAAAGGTTTGAAAGATGCTGTAAACTAGCGCGCTTTCAACGGGTGCTTAGCTCAGCTGGTAGAGCACCGCCCTTACAAGGCGATTGTCGGCGGTTCGATCCCGTCAGCACCCACCA
>Ga0182030_10021086_pt1 | contig 12231 bp, 10 predicted proteins | sample 812S3MmetaG_FD_121299 | JGI IMG/M metagenome (GOLD analysis project Ga0182030, IMG submission 121299) | Permafrost microbial communities from Stordalen Mire, Sweden - 812S3M metaG (Illumina Assembly) | ecosystem: Environmental > Terrestrial > Soil > Wetlands > Permafrost | place: Sweden...
CATGATGTCGTCGGCGCCCGGGACTCCCATGATGTAGTTGCAACCCGCCACGCCGAGCATCGTGAGCAGCACGTCCATGTCATCCTGATCGGCTTCTGCGTGGTTCGTGTAGCAAACGTCGCAGCCCATGGGCAGGCCCAGCAGCTTGCCGCAGAAATGATCCTCCAGGCCCGCACGCAGAATCTGTTTTCCGTCATACAAATATTCGGGTCCGATGAACCCCACGACGGTATTCACCAGGAGCGGATCGTACTTGCGGGCAACGGCATAGGCGCGCGCCTCGCACGTCTGCTGGTCCACGCCGTGGTGCGCGTTCGCGGAGAGTGCGCTGCCTTGTCCGGTCTCAAAATACATTACGTTCGCGATCGGCTCAGCTCCGGAGACTGCGGAACGCTTGAGCTCGCGCGTCGCCTGACAGGCTTCGTCCAGCATACTGAGGTTGATGCCGAACGCGCGATTGGCGTCCTCGGTTCCGGCGATCGATTGGAACATCAAATCCACGGGAGCGCCGCGCCGCAGCGCTTCCATTTGCGTGGTGACGTGCGCCAGAACGCAGGTCTGCGTAGGGATTGCTAACGTCTCCCGAATATGGTCGAGCATGCGCAGCAAGGTCGCGACGCGATCCACGTCATCGGTGGCGGGATTGACGCCGATCACCGCGTCGCCGTTGGCGTACATCAGACCATCGACAATGCTGGCCGCGATGCCGCGCGGATCGTCGGTCGGATGATTCGGCTGTAAGCGCGTCGCGATGCGTCCCGGAAGGCCGAGCGTATCGCGAAAGCGGGTGATCACATGGCGCTTGGCGGCGACGCTCACCAGGTCTTGCACGCGCATGATTTTCGAAACGGCCGCGACCATTCCGGGCGTGAGGCCGGGTGCGACGGCCGCGAGCGCGGCATCCTGCGTTTCCTCGTCCAGCAGCCATTCCCGAAACTCACCTACGCTCAGCTGCGAAATGGGCGCGAACGCCTCCGGCACATGCGAATCCACAATCAGCCGCGTGACGTCGTCGGCTTCATAAGGGATCAGCGGCTCGTCCAGAAAACGTTGCAGCGCTGTATCGGCAAGCTGGCATTGCGCCGCGACTCGCTCCTGTGCCGAAGCGGCGGCGATCCCTGCGAGCTCATCGCCGGAACGCGCGGGAGTTGCGTGGGCGAGAAGCGTTTTCAAGTTCATCCGCGATCACCTCCGATTGTAAGGTAAGGATTCAGCGGCTTCGCAGGACCATCAATTGCCCTTACCGAATTTGTCGAAGGGAATCGCATCTTCCACGTGAATTCGGAAACTGAGAACGTTGGCGGGCCCGCGGTCGCGATTATAGCCAGGATTCGTGACGTTTTGATAGTCGGTCGCCACGGAAATTCCGCGCCACACGTGGGCCGTGTAATACATTTCGAAAATCTTCTCCAGTCCGTAATTCAGGCCGCCGTCTCCCAGAATGAATCCGTAGCCTCCGAGAGCAAGGTAGCGGCGATGATCGCCGGAGATTCCATTGGCGATGTAGGTGGCGCCCACTTTGTCCTGGGATCGATGCCACAACTTCCCGCGAACGTCGGTGCCGATTTGCGCGGTCCTGTCGATTTCCGTGTAGGCGTAGGATTCGTTCGTGCCGTCGTTCCATCCCAGCCGTCCGAATACCCGCCACAAGGAGGTCAACTCCTGTTCGGCGTTCAAGCCGAAACCGTATTTTACGGTGCCCTGCTTGCGATACAGGGTGACGTCTGGAACGGCATCCTTACCGGAAAGATAACCGTTGATGGCCTCCCGGTAATTCCCCATGTTGGCGTGATTGACGAACGCCAACGGGCGCACCGTAGTGGCATGCTTCGGAAGCAAAACAGGATGAAACTCGAATTCGAAATTTTCGCCGCGCGCGCGAGCGATGTTCCAATCGAGCGTGATGCCGTTGGCGACCGTCGGCATCAGCATCTCACCGAAACGCGCGGCCCACGTTTTGTCGTAGTATTCCGCCACGAAGCCGTAGGTGTATCCGCGCGTGTCCGCAGCGTAGTCGAAGGCTCCGTTGTTGACGGCTGCCCAGTTCATGAACTGGAGATGGCTATCGCTGCCGGCCGAATTCAGGTCGAAGAAATCGACCGTACTCATCTTGCCCACGCGTAGTTCGAGCCGCCGCTCCGGGACCGTGGAGGCGAGCGACAAAGGATTGCGTGTAGCCTCCGTGGTTTCCTTGCCGATAGGGATGGTGTAATGCAACATCACGCGCGAAACGTAAGGAGCTTCGCCCAACGTAGGATTGCGAACCACATCCACGTTAGTGAAGCCCGCGACGCCGAGGGCGTTACTCAACCCGGCGCCGCCCGCGCTTTCGACGTCGGCCAGAATTTCCAGGCGATCGAAGATCCGGAACCCTGTGTACAGCGTTTCCACCCGCGACGTGGCGTGTTCTTTATCCGAACCGAAGCTGTTGCCGCCGGAATATTTGGCATCAAAAGCGCCATGCTGCTGGCGGATAAAATTCGCTTGAAAGGAAACCCAAAAGCGATCCCAGAAGGTTTCCTGCGGCATCGGCGGAGGCGTGGCCGGGTCGGCAACGTCTTGCGCGAGCAATGGCCCGGCCGTGAGGATCAAGGCCGCGAAGGTCAAAATGGAAAAGAGGAGTCGCAAGAGTGATCCGGAGGAATTACTATGGTTGGGCACCCCCTGCCGGAAGTCAACGATTTTAGACCCTTGCAATAAGATATTCATCGCGTCGTAACGGAAATGCAATTTGCGATCTGGCCTTCCGTCTCGGGATGCAGGATACTCAAATTTCCATGGGTGTTTTTCGTAACAAGTGGACTTATTTCTGCGCGATCTTCATGCCGTGCATGATCGCGCTAATGATTGCTGGGCAGGTTTTCGCTTGGCAGTCTCCCACTGCTGATGCCGTCAGACGCATTTACGTGGAGCCCTTCACAACGCGTGAAGGCTCGCAAAAGCTTAGAGAGGACGTGATCGCCGAACTGCGCAAGCAAAGTTCCGTGGCGGTTGCCGACAGCGAATCCTCCGCGGATCTCGTGTTAGGAGGCGGCGGGGAGGTGTGGGTGAAAGGCTACGTCAGTTTGAATCCACGGTCCGGCCGGTCGCCTTCCAGCGGGAAACCCGTCTACGCCGGATATCTTTCGGTGGAGCTGAGAAACAAGAAAGGCGAAACGCTGTGGTCCGATCTGGTCACCCCGGGCAACGCCCCCGATGACGTGTTCAAGGATCTGGCCAAGCGCATTGCTAAACACGTCGGCGAGGGGATGGAGCAAGGCGGCGTGCCCTCACGCACCGCTCCTCCGTCTGGACCGGCCACGGCCCTCGAAGGCGCGGGCGCCACGTTTCCCTTTCCCGTCTACGCCAAATGGATCACGAATTATCGGCGCATGAATCCAAATACGGAGATTCGGTACGAAGCCGTTGGCTCTGAGGCGGGCGTGCGGAAATTGCTTGCCGGATCGGTGGACTTTGGAGCCTCCGACAGCCCGGAAGTCATCACCGAGCTTGCTCCTGGAACAGAAGGAAAGTATCTGTTGCTGCCGACGGTAGTGGGGGCCGTTGTCCCCATCGTAAACTTGCCGAGTCTGGTGGGCGAAATTTCGTTCACGCCCGAGGCCTTGGCCGGCATTTATCTGGGGAAAATCAAGAAATGGAATGATCCGGCGATTGCGCAAGCCAATCGAGGCCTGCATTTGCCCGACCTGGATATCGTGGTGGTGCATCGCTCCGATGGTAGCGGCACCAGCTACGCATGGACCGATTTTCTATCGCAAACAAATCCACAGTGGAAGAACGAAATCGGTGCGCACTTGGCTCCCGCATGGCCCTCGGGGCGCGGTGTCGAAGGCAATGATGGCGTCGCTCAAACGGTGAAGGAATTGGGCGGATCCATCGGCTACGTCGAGTACATGTTCGCGCTGCAGAACCACCTCACCTACGGAAAGGTTCGCAATCAGCGTGGACGTTTCGTCGAAGCGAGTCTGGAAAGTATCGCTTCGGCGGTGCAGCAAATGATGGCGATTTCCGACGACTTGAAAGTTTCGCTGGTGAACGCGCCGGGCGCGGACACGTATCCGATCGCTTCTTTTACATGGCTGGTTGTTCCGCGACACATCGCGGATAGCGCCAAACGAAATTCGATGTTGGATTTCCTGCGCTGGATGCTGGGACCGGGGCAGGCCCAAGCGGCGGCGCTGGGATACCTGGAACTTCCGAAAGATTTAGTCGGCAGAGAACTTGCCGCGATTGCCGGGATTCAGTAATGTCGAGCCGATCGCGCTGAGGGTTGCACTACCACGAGACTTGCGAAAGATCGGCGGGTCCTCCATGGAGCCGCAGCAGTGCGGAATCACTTTCCTTTACGCTTGGGAGTGCCCGATCGCACCACGGTCTCAGTTGCGTTCCACCGGCCCAGCCGGTATTCGCGCGAATAGTTGGCCGTAAGGTTGCGGATCTTGACCGTCACGATTCCAGCGGCGTCGCACGAATACAGCTCCTCAATCTCCTGGGTCTGCGCATGGGGTGACTGCTGCACGGGTATATTTTCGAGGGACGCGGCTTCCGCCAGCGCCGGATCGAAGGGAAAGCGAATTTCGTCCCACATCGTAACGTCGCCCGTAGGTTGATTTTCCTCGTCGATTTCGCTCGCCTCCAAATAGCGGAAATCGCCCACGTTGTGCACGGGCCGGTAGACGCGGCTCACTGTGAGACTGGGCTCGCCGGCCACAGGCAGGCGTGTGCCGCGCGCGAAGATCGTGTCCAGCACCATCCGTGCGCCCGCGTCGCTTTCGCGCCAAACGGAGAAATTGCGATGGAACATCTCGCGCAGCTTGTAGCCCGAGTTCGCGTCTGCATGGATCGCCAGACCGATCGCGGTAGCCGACCGCGTGTATTCACTGCGCTTCACTTTGCGGCCGAAGACTTCGCGGAGAAGGCGCGCGACGGGCGGCAGTTCACTCCCTCCACCCGTGACGTAGAGAGCCTCAATGGTGCGCCCTTCCGCGAGCCGCTGCGCGATACGCACGGATTCCGCCAGCAAAGGGCGGCACAGCTCATAGAAATCGCCGACGGCCACCGTGGCCTGGCCCATTCCTTCCCGGACCGCATCCAGATCCACGACGATGCGCCGCGAGTTCGAATGCAAAGCTTCTTTTTGGCGGCGGCATTCCTCGAGGAGGCGAAACACTTCGGGCAGCGTCAGGGAATACATGCCCTCTTTGCCGGCCGCCAGTTCCGCCAGCGCCAAATCGAAATCGTCGCCGCCGAAACTGGAGATGCCGCCGGAGTCCAGCACCGTATGCACACCTTCGCCCAACTCCACGATGGACGCGTCGAACGTTCCTCCGCCCAAGTCGTAAACCAGAAGCCGGCCTTTCATCTTTTGCCGATGCCCATATTCGATCGCCGCCGCCGAAGGTTCGTTCAACAGGCCGACGACTTGAAAGCCGGCCCGCTGGAATGCGTCGACGGTAAGGAAGCGCTGGTTACCGTTGGCGTTCGCGGGCACGCCTAGCATCGCTTCGAGCGGCTCCTTCTCTCCGTACCGGGCGCGCAAGGCGCTGTACAAAGCGCGCGTTAATCCGCCCAATAGGTCGACGAGCGTGAATTGGTGATCCCCAATGGCAAGATGCGTCCCGGGGCCCGAATGCTCCAGATGCCGTTTGAAAGAACGAAGGATGGTCCAGTCCGGCTCCGTTTGCAACCGCCAGGCGTCCCAGCCGAAACAGACTTCGGCGCCGCGCGCTGCGATCAGCGAGGGGAACCAATCGCAAGTGCCATCGGGAGTCTCAAAATCTACGATGGGGTAGTTGCCGCGATCGGCAGCGGCGACAATAATTCGCGTGGTGCCAAAATCAATTCCCAGCTTCACGCCCCATCTTTACATTTTTCAGGCACGCTTTACCACGAAAGCGGGACTTCTCAGCGTAACGATTCTGACACGTTTATCGCGCAGACTCGGTCGTCGATCCGGGTCACCGCATGGCGCTGGGCGATTCCACTGCGCGGGCTTCCTCCACGAATATGCGCGCCGCGAGTTGGTGCGACTCGCCGGGAAGAAGACGAACGGAGTTATCGGCGGCGTTGGCGGTTTCAATGCACAGCATGTGCAGCCAACCGTCGGCGTCCATGTCGGACATCGCTCTGGCTTTTTCGCTCCACGGATTCCAGACAACGGTGCTGGCGGAGCCGGATTTTTCAATGACGATGCGCCGCTTCCAAGTGGGATCGTGCACCGTGCACGTGGCCTTGGAATTCAAGTGGACCTGATCCGTTTCCTTGGCGATGCGGAAAGGTTCGTCGCCGAGTGTCTTGCGTTTGAAAGCGTCGGTCTTGTCTATGTAGGTCGTGCCTTCAAGCCCGGTGACCTGAACTTCAAGAACATCCCCAACCGCAAAGTATGAATGCAACGCTTCTTCGAAAACCAGCGGGGCGTTGCCGGTATTGCGAGTCTCGAGTTCCATCTCTAATGTGGAGCCAATCGCGATCCGACAGCGCAGCTCGAAGCCGTCGTATCCAAAGCCGCGCGTGATGTCGTTGGGCAAAAGCGCCAAAACGATCTCCACGGCCCCGTCCCCGCGCAGTGCTGTTCGCTCGACGGTCCACTCCGCTGTGCGCGCGAATCCGTGCGCAGGCCCGAGCCTTCCATCACTACGATCGCCAAACCAGGGAAAGATCACCGGCACTCCTCCGCGAATCGCCTTGCCGGGAACGAAGAGGCTCTTGGAACTCAGAAAGAGAGCCGGCTGCTGCCCGCGCGGCGTCCAGTGTGCGAGGTGGGCGCCCTGCAGATGAAGTTCCGCCTCTGCCGCCGCCGTATCGATCACGGCGTGCGTTAATCCATTTGGTGCTTCCAGGAAATGGAGTGCGTCGGCGATCCAGAATTGCCCTAACTTTGGCGCCATGGTTCTCCCTTGGTTCGTTAATGCCCGTGTGGCACGGTCCCCACCTTGCCCGTAAAATGCCTGTACACGAATACGGTATAAGCGAGGGCCAGCGCCAACGCCGGAACAAACCACCACAGTCCTATTCTCAATCCATAGTCGGACGCGGAGACGTTGACGATGGTGAGGCCGTGTGCCGCGTCCACATTGGAAGGGAGCAAATTCGGATAGAGTCCCATCGCGGCGGAGCAGAGCAATCCCAAAATGAAAAGGCAACTCGCAAAAAAAGCAGCGAGCTCCTGTTGCCGCTTGCCCGCGGGTCGTCTCGTGATGAACAGTCGCACGCCCATGAGACCGATGGCCGATAGCGCCGGGAACACGAATCCCCACGGCCGCTCCGCGAAACTCTTCCATAAAAGCGGCTGAATACGGAAGCTGAACGCGCTGATGAGGAGCACGCACGCGAGCACGGGGATCCACAGCCGCCGCGCGAGTTGCTGACAGCGCATCCGTAAGTCGCCCTCCGTTTTCAGGGCCACCCACAGAGCTCCATGCATCGTAAGGGCGGCCAGCGCCGTGACGCCCACCAGCACTGTGTACCAATCGATGAGGCCTGCGTCCTCACCCGGCTGGAAGTTGGTCCACAGCGCGAGAAAGAAATTGCCGTCGGGATCAAGGGGGACACCGCGAACCACGTTGCCCAGCGCGGCGCCATAGAAAATCGCGAGCAGCGCACTTGCTCCGGCGAAAATGACGTCCCAAAAACCGCGCCACATTTCGTGATCGACATGACTGCGAAATTCGATGGAAATTCCCCGCAGGATCAAGAGCCACAGAACCACCATCAAGGCTAGATAAAATCCGCTGAAGCTGGCCGCGTACAAGCCGGGAAACGCAAAAAAGAGCGTGCCACCGGCAGCCAGCAGCCAGACCTCGTTGCCGTCCCACACCGGACCGATCGATGCAAACACGGCGCGCCGCTCCGCTTCGTTCCTCGCCACAAACAGATGAACGATGCCGGCGCCAATATCGAAACCGTCCAGGATGACGTAGCCCGCCAGCAGCACGGCGACGAGGCAAAACCAAAGTGTGGGCATATCGTTTTTTCGTTACGCTCCTTCGGTTGGTGTGGAAGGCGTTGGCTCGGGACCGTGCTGGACCTCGCGCCAAACGGAGAAGAGAAACAGGACGCCCAGCAGCGCGTACAATCCCATAAACCCGAGCAACGTAAACATGCCGCTTCCCGCCGACACGCGCGCGGAGGTGCCTTCCGCCGTCCGCATCAATCCATAGATGAGCCACGGCTGACGCCCGATCTCCGCCGTCATCCATCCGGCGGTGGTGGCAATGTAGGGAAACGGAAACGCCAGCATCAGTATCCACAACATGGCCCGATTCCCGTACAAACGTCCGAGCAGCAAGAGGACGAGGCTCAGGGTCATGACGGCTGCCATCAGCGTTCCCAATCCGACCATGATGTGATAGCTGTAATACAACAGCGCAACGTTGTCGGGCCAATGATCGCGCGGGAAATCGTTCAGACCTTGAATCTTGGCGTGCCAACGTTGATACGTCAGGAAGCTCAACATTCTGGGGATTTTGATCGGGTTATCCAAGCGGCCGTGTTCGACATCCGGCTGTCCGATCAAAACCAGCGGCGCGCCTTCTTTGGCTACGAACAATCCCTCCATGGCCGCCAGCGTCGCCGGTTGGTGCAACGCCACCATTCTGCCTTGCTGATCTCCGGTGGGGAACATCACCAGCGCCGTCGCGATCATGCCGGCGATCACGCCCACACGGACAAATGTTTGCCCGAAGGCGACGCTGGCTTTGGCCAAGATATAGAACGCGCCCAGAGCGCTCATGACGAAGCTCGCCGTGATGACGGACGCCAGCATGTTGTGAGGGTACTGCCACAGAATCCACGGATTGGTCAAAAGCTCAGCCAGACTGGCCAAGCCGATGGAGCCATCCGCAGCGACTTTGTAGCCGACCGGATACTGCATCCAGGCATCCGTCGCGATGATGAAATAGCCGCTGAGCCACGAGCCGAGAAAGACGCACACGCCGCTCAACCAATGGAGCGCTGGTCCCAAGCGTTCTTCCGCAAAAAGAAAAAGGCCCAGGAACGTGGATTCCAGGAAGAACGAGAACATGCCTTCCATGGCCAGCGTCTGCCCGATGACGCCTCCCGCGCCCTTGGAAAACCGCGCCCAGTTGGTGCCGAATTGAAATTCCATGGGGATACCGGTCACCACGCCGAGGACGAAATTGATGGCGAAGATCCTGGCCCAGAAACGGGCGGCCTGGTGATAGTGCTCGTTGCCGGTTTTCCACGCGATGGTCTTGAGCACAACGAGCAGGAGCGCAAGTCCCATCGTCAACTGCGGAAAAATGTAATGGAACGTTACCGTAAAGGCAAAGTGCAGCCGGTGGATTGCGAGCGCATCGTCCATCTTTGCCTCACGTCTTTACTTCAACAGTCTTTAACTTCAAAACGTCGCGCGGACGAATTTATTCGTACGACACTCGCATTATCGCGCTATTCCATGGCACTTTGGTGAAACCGGCGCGCGTCAAATCCTCCAGTGTCTCAGCGTGCCATCGTCTACGCCAACGGCGGCAAATGTGGCATAGTGGGCAACATAGGTTCTGTACCCAGAGAGAGGTCAAGGCCGTCGAAAGTCCCTCCCTCTCCGCCCTTCGCTGCCTTGCACGATCCGCGTCGATCGAGAAAACTACAACAGGAAACTATAATTCGATAAGAGGATCTATGAAACTCACCGTGCCGTTTTCCCAGATGCCCATCCGGTCCGCGCTGGGCGCGCTGCTGCTGACCGCGATGATGAGCTGTCCTTCTTTCGCGAACGACCAAGTGAAACAATACGTGCGCGTGACGAACACGCAGCATGCCGATCTCCCGGCGAACGGAACCGTTCATATCACGAATTCGCGGAATGAGCTGACGATTGAAGGCTGGGATCAACCCGGCGTCGAGATCACTACAACGAAATCGACAAAGTACGAAGAGACGGCCGGCGGACACGATAAAGCCTCGAAGGAACTGGAGGGCGTCAAGATCTCGGCCCAGCAAAAGGGTGCGGAGCTCGTCATTGCGACCGAGCTTCCCAGGCGCCACGGGCTGGCGGTCCTGAACCCGGCGGAGCCCTTTGTCACTCTCAACTACGTGATTAAGGTTCCGCGCAACGCTCACGTCATCGTGGATGGCTACGGCGAAGTTCACTTCGACGGCCTTGCGGGTGATATTGAAGCGCACATGCATAAGGGCCAGATCACGGTGCGGGCCGCCAATGATGCTCAGTACTCCGTCGACGCGCACACGAAGCTCGGTAGCGTGATTTCCGATTTCTCGGGCGACACCAAACGCCATGGGTTCGTCGGACACGATTTTGCGGCGAGCGCGCAAGCTCCGCACAAACTGGTGCTCAAAGAAGGCTACGGCGACATCGTGATATTGAAAGCCGCCGAGCCCGACATTACCGCGCCGAAGAGCTAACGCGACTCGGGCTGTTTGAATCAGGCTGTTTGGATCGGAATGTCATGGCGAGCCAATACGGCTTCCATGTCTTTCCGGGTCAGTCGCGACGCGTCGTAATCCACGGTGATTTTGTCGAGCGAGGGCGCCAGCTGAACACGAGCCATCCCGTAGGTCGCATGGACGTTGTAAATATTATCGAGATCGGCCTCGCTTAGCGGACGCGTCAATTCGTAGTGCAAGGTAACTTTCGTCATAGCGAAGTTTCAGAATATCACCTGACATGCGTCGCAAGCCGCCGGTTGAGGTTCGCCAGCCGAAGCGCATCCGCCGCAGTTTTCAGTCAGGGCTCTTCAGTCGCGAGGCTCCTCGCTCTCCAGCTTCCATAAAATTTGCCGCAGCATGCCCAGCCACACTTCAGCGTCGTGCGTGTTGAGCTGCATGCGATAAATCAAACGGCGAATCTTCATCCGCGTGGATCCTTCGGTGCGGGAATGAACGTAGCCCGACCTCGCCAGCACTTCTTCCAGCCGCGCGGCGATTCTCTCTCGCTCTTCGGCGCTGGCCGCGCGCTTCGCTTCCGGAGCCGTTTTTGCGGCGGCGGGATTGCGGATGATCTCGTACAGGCAAATCGCAACGGCTTGGCCCAGGTTCATCGAGCCATGCTCTTCGCGCGATGGGATGCGCGTCAGCCAGTGGCAATGGCTCATGTCCTCGTTCGCGAGGCCGAATTTTTCGGAGCCGAACAAGAGCGCCACATTTCCCGATGCCAGTTTGCGAGCGATCGCCTTGCCGCCGGATTCCAGGCGCCGCAAGGGATGTTCCAGCGTGCGGGGAGGCCCCAGGGAAGTCGTGCCAACCACAAGTTCACAATCGGCGACGGCTTCCGCCACTGTCGCGAATTCCTTCGCCGCTTCCAGCACTCGATGAGCCTTCACTGCCGAACGAGCTTCCTTGAACGCGACTTCGTATGGATTCACCAGACGCATCTCGGAGAATCCGAAATTGCTCATCGCTCGCGCGGCCGCGCCGATGTTGAGAGGATTGCGCGGAGAAACGAGTACGACTTTGAGCCGTGCCCGCGAACCTTCCGTGTTTGTCGGCGGGACCGTTTTCGACTGCGTGGAGGATTTGCGAGGAGCGCGCGCGCCGTCGGGCATGAGCTTTTATGACGGATGCTGCTCGCGCCGGATCGCGTCCAGCACGCCGTTGACGAACGACGCGGAATCGTCCGTCGAAAATTGCCGCGCCAACTCCAGCGCCTCGTCGATCACAATCGGCGCGGGCGAATCGGTCTCGGTCATTTCGTAGACCGCGAGGCGCAGGATGTTGCGATCCACGCTCGGCATGCGTTCCAGCCGCCAGTTATTGGATTTCGCTTCGATCCTCTGGTCCAGATCCTTGGACTTCGACGCCGTGCCGCGCACCAGCGTTTCCATGAACGGATCCTGCGGCGTGGGCTTGGGCTCGCTCTCGTCGGAGCCGAGGGTTTCGTAAAACGCCGCGATCGAATCCTCGACGCTTTTGGATCCCTGGTCCCAGGAAAACAAAACTTGCAAGGCGCGTTGGCGAGAGCGATGGCGTGCCGGCATGTCTATTTTTTTACCATCTTAAAACCGAGCCATTTCGATGGCCGTCATCGCTGCGTCGAAACCTTTATTGCCCGCCGAGCCGCCCGCGCGAGCTTCCGCCTGCTCCATCGTGTCCGTCGTCAGGACGCCGAAGGCCACCGGCACGCCTGTATCCAGCGCCACGCGCATTAAACCTCGGGCCGCTTCGCCGGCGACGTAATCGAAGTGCGGTGTATCGCCGCGCACCACCGCGCCCAGCGCAATGATCCCGTTGAAGCCTCCGCGCCGCGCCAGCTTC
>Ga0182030_10021088_pt1 | contig 12230 bp, 10 predicted proteins | sample 812S3MmetaG_FD_121299 | JGI IMG/M metagenome (GOLD analysis project Ga0182030, IMG submission 121299) | Permafrost microbial communities from Stordalen Mire, Sweden - 812S3M metaG (Illumina Assembly) | ecosystem: Environmental > Terrestrial > Soil > Wetlands > Permafrost | place: Sweden...
CTGATGGGAACGGTGGAAGGCGTGCTGCGGGCGGCGCGCATAACCCAGAAGAACGCTCTTCTATCACGCGAGGAAATCGCCGTGGGGCCGCTGGTGAACGAGGTAATCGAGTGGGCGCGCTCGCGCCATCATCTCTCGCCGGCGGTGCTCGACTGGACGCCGGACGGCAAGCCCGACGATCAGCTCCGCGTGATGGGCGATCGCGAGGAGCTTTCCACCGCGCTCTCGAATGTACTGGACAATGCCGTGAAGTACTCGCCGCAGGACCCGCAAATCCGGGTTGCCGTGGTCACGCCTGACCTGGAGCACGTCGAAATTCGAGTGCGCGATAATGGAGTCGGCATTCCCCGCGGCGAATTGAAGCGCGTCTTCAAACGCTTTTACCGCGTGCTGACGCCGGGCGCGTCGCAGGTAAAGGGCAGCGGCCTGGGCCTGTTCCTTGTGCGCGCCATCGCCCGCCGCCATGGCGGCAACGCTTATGCCGACAGCGAAGGTTCCGGGCGCGGAACCACGATTATCATTGAGCTGCCAAGGAACTCCCGGTGAACGACATTCTGCTGGTGGAAGACGAAGAACACCTGGCGCGCGGGCTGAAGTTCAACCTCGAGGCGGAGGGCTATCACACCAAGGTTGTCGGCGATGGCGAGATGGCGCTCGATCTGCTGCTGAAACAGCGCGGCGAGTTTGACCTTCTCGTTCTGGACGTGATGCTGCCCGGCAAGGACGGCTTTGCGGTTGCCACCGAACTACGCAAGGCGAGCAACTACATTCCGCTGCTGATGCTGACCGCGCGCGGCCGCCCGGAGGACGTACTCAAGGGCTTTGCCTGCGGCGCGGACGATTACCTGCCCAAGCCATTCGATCTGGCGATTCTGCTGGCGCGGATTCGCAGCCTGTTGCGCCGCCACGACTGGGGCCGCACCCTGCTGAGCGATCCGCCGGCCGATGTGCGCGTTGCGGAACCGAAGGACGCCGACTCGCTGCGGGAGTTCGATGTTTATGTTTTTGACGGCAAGCAGGTCGACTTCGGGACGCTGGAACTGCGGGCCCATGACAAAGTCTTCCGCTTGACGCTGATGGAAGCAGAACTGCTGCGGCATCTGATTCGCAACAGCGGACGGATTGTTTCGCGCAAATCCATTCTGGAGGAAGTCTGGGGACTGCACGAGGATACCGACACGCGCGCGATCGATAACTTCATCGTGCGGCTGCGCCGGTATATCGAGAAGGATCCCGCGCATCCGCGGCATCTGCTGACGGTGCGAGGCGTGGGGTACCGGTTTATGCCAACGCCGGCGGCGGAAAAGAAATCGAGCGCGGGCTCGTAAGTCGGATTGGCTTGTATCAGGGCATGACTTTAGTCATGCCGGAGAGGCCACAGGTAAAATCAGGGCTTGAGCCCCTGTTTCCGCTGGGGCTCAAGCCCAATCATTATTGGCCCGTTTGTGGCACGTCGGAAGCCGTGCCCCGATACAAAGCGCTTTTCGCGAGACCTTCAGCCTTTCTCCGTGACCTCCGTGCTTCCGTGGTGAAAATCTTGCCGTCACATCCTCCTGTGCTCCGCATCACTGAATCCCTGTGACAACGGCGGTACAAACGCCTTAGGGCTGCCGCAGCGGCCGAAGGTGCTTTATGTTGACCTTTGCCATTTTCCCGATCGTGCTTTTCTTCCTGGGCGCGCTTCTCGTCACCGGCCTTCCGGTATTCGTGAGCTTGCAGAATTACTACCAGAACCGCGGCCGCCAGCCGGTCATTTGTCCGGATTCCGGGCAGCCCGTCGATGTCGAGGTGGACAACAAGTTTGCGTTCTGGTCGGCACTGCGCGGACAGGAACATTCACGGCTGGAATCGTGTACGCGCTGGCCGGAGAAGGGCGACTGCGGACAGGAGTGCCTGGCGCAAATCGATCCTTCGCCCGAGAACGTCGAACGCCTGCTGACGAAATGGTACGAAGGCAAGAGCTGCGCCATCTGCACGCGCGCCCTGTCGCCTTCCGATTGGCGCCGCAGCCGCCTGGCGGTGATCAACGAAGAGCAGAAGTTGTTTGAGCTGCGCGACATGTATCTGGATGAGTTGCAGGCGAGGCTGGAGAACATGCAGCCGCTGTGCTGGAATTGCCATCAGGAAGAGCGGGCGCGCCAGGCAGTGCCGCCGCGCATCCTGAAGGGCGACCGCCATAGACTGACGCCCGCGATGGAGTAAAGAGTCCCGCCAAAAGAACCAAGACAAAAAGGACGGCCGCTAAGGGCCGTCCCTTTTTTTCTCGCTTCAGTTCGCTTACTTCGGAGGCGGACCCGCCGAGGCGTGCGCCGCAGGTGAAGCAGTGCCGCTCGTCGCGGGGTGGCCAATCACGCCCGCTCCGGTGCGTGCTCCTCCGTAGGCGATACCGGGTTCAGAGGCGCCTAGCGCAACAGACCTGATGGGCGGCGGGGAAAACACGTGCGCCGAAGAAGCGTGATGGGCTGCGCTCACTCCGTTGTCGGTCTTGGCGAAGACATTCCCGTGAGCCGTTGCGTTATTAGGATTAGCGGAGCTTTGAGCCGCCGTTGCCGATCCGGCCGTTCGCCCGGGCACCAGGCTGGCGAAGTTCGGCGGAATCCGGCCTCCCGGAATCGAGAGCGGGGCGGCTCCGGCCTTGCCCACCAGCACAGTCGGCGGGGCGGCGTTCGCCGCTGCCGTGACTACCGGTGGAGTAGCAGCCGTCCATCCTGCTGGGGCTCGGGTAATGCGAGGAACGGTCTGGAAGCTGGACGCGTACCATTGGCCGCCATAATTGCCGCCCGGCAACCAGGCCCATCCCGTGCCGTTGATGAAGGCCCACGAGCCATAGTGGAATGGCAACCAGCCCCACGGATAGGCCGAGGCCCACGCATAGCCCATGCCGGGATAGGACATCCAGGCGCCATTGCTGTAAGGACTCCAACTCGTCATGGCGTTGGCGAATCCGTACGGCTGCCAGGCGTATCCGTAGCCGCCGGCGTAGAAAAAATTGCCATAGTAGTTGAGGTCCTGCATGCCGAAGGCGCGATTCGGGCCGCCATAGCCCTGGTTGTCAGCGTAGGTGCTGCTGTAGGCTTCGCGCTCCTTGTTCCACGCGTCGAAACGCACCGGCTCGACGCCTTGCGCCACGGTGAACTTTGACCCGCTGTCGCCAGCCAGCGTCAGAGTTTGCTTCCTGCCGACGGTGACGGGCTGCGGCTGCTTTTCCAGCTGGACCTCACCCTTGAAGACGGCTAGCTTGATCTGATCGGGGCCTGCGCTCAACCGCATCTGGGTGTCGCGACGCACCAGAAAACTGTTATCGCCGACCATCAGACGATAGACGTCATCGCCCTTGGCGGCATCGAGATAAACCAGGCCCTTGACTACCTCGATCTGGTCGATCTTGACGCCGGCGTCGTTCATCAGGAGCTTGGAGAACTTTACTTCGGAATCTTCGGTCAGGCGCAGGGCGCTCTGGTTCTCGAACTCCACCTCGGCCAGGCCGTCGCTGCCGGTAATCAGGCGCGTTCCTTCCACGACCGGAGTGTTCAGGATGGCGCGCTCCAGACCTTCTCCGGTGGCGCGATCCATCTGGACCTGCCCTTCGACGGAGCTGAGGCGAACGATCCTGACGTGCGAGTCGGCGACGGCAAGCGAGCCCGCAACCAGGACGAATGCTGCGACCGCAGACCACGCGGAAACGAATTGCCTTGTCACGTTAGTACTCCTGGGACTGAACTTCCTGAACCTGAGAGACGGCGGCTGGACGAGGGTCGTCGAGGGCCTTCTCTGTCTACTTATATTAAACACCACTTTCGAGGCAAGGATTCGGAATTTGGGTTGTGACCTTGTCAAAGTGTTGTGGCGGATTGTGTAGTCCCTATTGTGAGGCAGAATTTTGCGCGGGCGCAGCCGGCTGCCCCTGATAGTGCAACAGGCGCTCGGCGCTTTGCCGGCTGATGTTCATCAGGTTGGGATCGCCGGCGATTTTGTGCAGCATGGGCGCGATGATCGCCAGCTCCTCGACGCCGTGGCTGGATTGCTGATCTTCCAATTCCTTCAGCAGCTTGTCCATGCCCAGCTTGTCAAAGCGATACTGGAAGGTCAGCTTGCGGCCAAAGTCGATGGTCATGGCGATGGCCCCGAAGAGGCGCGTGAGTTCCTCCACGTCGGAGTTCTGTGACCAGTTGTACGTGGTCGAGCCCTGGGCCTGCGGCGACTGGTACTGCAACGTCTTCTGGCCCGTCTGCGCGATGTGCTTCATCGGGGAAGCAAAATTGCCCTGAAAGTAATTCAGCTTCTGCGCCAGATCGAAGATCTTCTGCCGGTTGGCCGCCGACATGGTGAAGTCCTGCTGGTAAGGGTCGGTGTCGTTGGTCTCATCGGCGTGAGGAGTGCCGTCGAAGCGGCTCTTGCCGTCGGACCGAACGGTGATGCTGTACGTCTGCCACGGGAAGCCTTGGTTCCAGTCGAAGCTGAAGCGCACGGACTCCTGAGCTGAGACATTAACTGGAGACGCAGCGGAATCCTGGCCTATAGCGGGCAAGACCAGTACAGACACCAGGAAGGCGAGGCACAGTCTCATCGAAGTGAGATTTTATCCCGTATTGGGCAGGTTTGAAATCGCACGGCAATAAAACGCCTTGAAAAGCTGAACTGCTGATGGAATGATGGCGGAAGATAGGCATAGTGCGAGGCATTGCGATGTCCTCCCTGGGATGCTGCATCCGCTGGGCCCGGCGCCCGGCGCCCTTTGTCATTCTTCTAGCTGTTGTACCTCTTCTCGCATTTTTTCTAGTTGCACAAGAACCCGCGGCCAATCAACCCGCACCGATGCTGGAGGAAAAATACGCGTTCCCACAGCCGCTTCAGTGGAGGGTGCAGAACACCGAGGTTTCTCTGATCGGCCTTGCGTGGGGTCCGGCGAACTCACCGGGAATGATTGCAAAAGGACGCGAACTGACGAAACGAGAGCAGGCCGAATTCTTCCCGGATCGCCCCTATGCCCTGGCAGTTTGCCTGCGCGCAAAGTTCGCAACGCCCATCACCGGATTTCTCCTGAGCGGACTGGTGCGGATCAAGAATGTCGAAGGGAGTCTCGAGTATCCGATGGCTCTGACCTCTTCGGGATTCGTAAAGCCGTTCGTTGTCCCGGGAGGTCTCAATGATCTTCCCTTCAAGGGGAGCGATACAGCGGAACCCTGTGAGTTCTTTCCTGCTTCGCCGGACCAGAAGGACTTTCTGTTCCAGCTGAGGGCGCCTGCGGTCGCCCCCTTCAGTTCCTTTCGAATCGTTGTGAAAGAGGACAAGTTTGTCATCATCCGGGCGTCGCCAGGAGAGGAAGGAACGGCCGGCCACTTCACAAAGAACTTTAGTGGCACCATAGGAGCCGAAACTGCGGTCAGTTTACAGTTGGTCGCAAGAGGTACCGAGCTTTCGGGAACTGAGCAATACACGCGGATCGGAAAGACATTGTGGCTGAAGGGCAAAGTTGACTCACTCGGCAACTTTGAACTTCAGGAATCGTACCCCAAGGACCAGGTGACCGGAGTATTGCGAGGAAAGTTCTCTCTGGGTTATCGGGAGATGACCGGTTACTTCTCAAAGCCTGATGGATCCAGACTGCAACCATTCGAATTCCGTGAGGTTTCGAACCCTCAGGCCAGATAGCACGCGGGCGGAATCCGGTGTTGGGCAGGTTTGAGATCGTCGCAGGGTAAGACGCTTTGTAAGGCGGGCAGGGCGATCCCATGATTGCGGAAAATACCGACCTACTGCGAGGCATTGTGATGTCCTTCCTGGGATGCTGCATCCGCTGGGCCCGGAGCCTGGCAAGCGTTGTCATTCTTCTGGCTGTTTTACCTCTGGTTGTTTCTTTGGCCGGACAAGAACCCGGGGCAAATCAATCCACGTCGAAGGTTCTGCAGGAGACATTCGAGTTTCCGCCGCCCGTGCAGTGGAAGATGGGCGGCAGCGCGTTCGGGGAGATGGAGATCTCGGTCGTCGGCCTCGCCTGGGGCCCGGCTGACTCGCCACAGATGATCTCCAAAGGCGGCGAAGTGCACGGTCAGGGGGCACCAAGAATATATCCTGACCGGCCTTACGCTTTGGGGATCTGCCTGCGCGCAGTGTCGCCCAAACCTACGCAGCCACAGACGATTCAAATGAGCGGACTGGTGCGAATCAAGAACCTGGATGGAAGCATTGAGTACCCTTCCGTCTTGACCACAGCGGGGTTTGCCGGTTTATTCGTCTTTCCGGGCGGCGTCAGCGACATACCGTTCTTGGGAAGCGATACTGCGGAGCATTGGGACTTCTTCCCCGTCTCCCCGGACGAGAAGGAATTCCTGTTTCAGGTGATCCCTCCCATGAAAAGCCCGATCCTCTCGTTTCGCGTCCGGGTAAAGGACAACAAGCTTGCTATCGAGAAGGTATCGCCGGCAACGGAAGCCCCGATCCAGTTCACCGCGCATTACGGCGGTACTTTGGGCGCGGACTCCAGACTTTGGTTCGAGTTGAGCATCATCGGCTCGGAACTCTCGGGATTTTCGCCGGGCGGCCAATACGGCAAGACTTTGTGGTTTAAGGGTAAGGTCGATTCGCTCGGCAACTTCAAGCTAAATGAGTACTACCCTGAGAACCAACTGATGGGCATACTCGATGGAAAGTTCTCGCAGGACTACCGGCAGATGAGCGGGTATTTCTCCAAACCCGATGGATCCGGGCTGGAGCCCTTCGAACTCGAAGAAACCGATCCTCCCGGCCTCGGTGTTGCCCCCGGAGTGCCACCTTGCCCTACGGAATATAAACCCGCCGGATGGAAGACGTACGTCAACGACAAATACCGATTCTGCTTTTCTTATCCTCCTAATTACACTCCGATCGCAGAGCCGTGGCAGGAGAAGTACACGCATGACCAGGGGGACCCGGAGTATGCAAACGCAATTCGCGAGGCGGTAGAAGAAGGCAGGTCGGCACAGTTGCAAGACACTCGCCATCCTGACGATGCCCTTTGGGTGTCGGTCGACACCAAAGGTTGGGACCTGGAGAGCCTGATGAAGTACGAGCCCACCGGTCAGGACAGTCCACCCGAACCGAAGATCATCGACGGGCAGGTCTTCTATTACTACGGCCCTGGTGGTGGGGGCGTTTGCTACCCAGACCAGTTCTTCTACGACTTGAGGGGAAGGCCTCTGTCGATCTCGTTCACAGGACCTTGCGTCGACGATAAGACGCCAGCGCCCGAGACGAAGGAAATTGAACAGAAGATCCTGGCGACCTTCAGAACGTTTTAGCAGCGGCTTTCCTGGATTACGTCTTGCGTGCTCAGCGTCCAGGCGCTTGCTGCCGCTGCAACGTTCCCGCCGTATGCAGATGGCAGATGGCGATGGCCAGCGCATCGGCGGCGTCGGCGGATTCCGGCGGCGCGGGCAGGTCCAGCAAGCGTGTCACCATGAGCTGCACCTGCGATTTCTCGGCTCTGCCGTAGCCGACGACGGCCGACTTGATGGATAGCGGCGAATAAGCGACAACAATAAGACCGGCTTGCGCGGCGGCCAGCATGGCGACGCCGCGAACGTGTCCCAGCTTGAGCGCCGATTTTGCGTTGACCGCGTAGAACACGTCTTCGATGGCAACCTGCTCGGGCGAATACGCAGCAATGATTGCGGCGAGCCCTTCGCAGATCGTCTTCAGGCGCAGCTCAAGCGCGTCGCGCGGCGAAAGCCGGATGGCCCCGCTGCAAAGATGGTGCAGGCAGCCTTGGTGGTCCTGCTCCACCACGCCGTAGCCGGTGTATTCGCCGCCGCAATCGATGCCGAGAACCCGCATTGCCGCGAGTGTAGCAGGAGCGCCAGTCGACGCGCAGGCAACAATTCGATGGGGCAGCAGGTTAGTCAACCGGGGAACCGCGAGAACTCGCGAAGACTCCTGATTCGCATGGAACTTCCGCGGCTCGCCTGTCGTAGTCACCCAGTGTCGGCAAAGTGTACACTTGCTGCGGAAATGAAGCGGTACGTTAGTATTTGCGGTGACGTTTTCTTCGAATCCTTCAAGGCTCTTGAGGTTCCAGTTGAAGTTCCTGGGAGGTTGTCTATGAAGCGGCAGTTGGTGCTGCGCTTGTGCCTTACTTTGCTGCTGTGGTCTGTGGCCGCGGCCGCGCAGAGTCCGTTTGCGCCCGAGGTCAAGGGACCGCTCTCGCAGCGCGTCGTCGCGTACCAGATCGATGCCAACTACGATCCGCCGACGCACACGGTCACTGCAACCGAGACGCTGACCTACCACAACCTCACCGGGCAGGCGCTCGACACGTTCCCGTTTCACCTTTATCTGAACGCCTTTCAGCCAAAGGCTACCTGGATTCACGAAGCCCATCGCGACGGCAACTTCCGCACCAGCAGCCTGGCAAACTGGAAGCCGGAAGACTACGGCGCCAACGACGTGAGTTCGTTCGAGGTCGTGGGCATGGGCGATCTGACCAAGCAGATGAAGTTCATCTCGCCCGACGACGGCAATCCCGACGACAAGACAGTGTTCCAGGTGAAGTTGCCGCGGCCGGTCGCGCCCGGTCAGGACGTCGTATTCAAGATCAAGTTCAAAGCGACTTTTCCCGAAGTGATCGCGCGCACCGGATACAAGCGCACCTTCCTGCTCGCCGGACAATGGTTTCCCAAGGTCGGTGTGTTTTGGCACGGCCAGTGGAATTGCCATCAGTTCCACGCGCTCACCGAGTTCTTCGCCGACTTCGGCACCTTTGACGTGAAGGTCACGCTGCCCAAGGATTACGTCATCGGCGCGACCGGGGTGCAGGTCGCCGATCAGGACAACGGCAACGGCACCAAGACCGTCGCCTTCCACGCTGAGGATGTTCACGACTTCGCCTGGACCGCCGACCCCAACTTCAAGGTCATCAACTCTACTTTCGACGGCAGCGTGGGCCAGGTGAAGATCCGCCTGCTGAGCTATGACAGCCACGAGCGCTCGTGGCAACCGTACATCACCTGCGTCCGCGACAGCATGAAGCGGTTTGACGATTGGTACGGACCTTATCCCTACGCGCAGATCACCGTGGTCGATCCTCCCCACGGCGCGGGCGAAGCGGGCGGCATGGAATATCCCACGTTCATCACCGGCGACAGCGGCTGGTACATCCCCAAGGGCGTTCACCTGATCGACCTCGTCACCGAGCACGAGTTCGGCCACCAATACTGGTACGGAATGGTGGCAACCAACGAGTTCGAGAACGCCTGGATGGACGAAGGCATCAACAGCTACACCGAGGTCAAGGTCCTCGACAGCTTCTACGGTGCGGACGCCAGCATCATGAACTGGATGGGCGCTCAGTTCGGCGAGCGCGAGGCGCAGCGCCAAGGTTACCTCAGCGCAGCCGACATCGATCCGCTCTATCGCCACAGTTATCAGGACATGAGCATGAGCGACTATGGTGCGATCAGCTACGGTAAGACTGCGACCATGCTGATCTCGCTGGAGGCGATCATCGGCGAGCAGACCCTGCGGAACGCGCTGCACACGTACTTCATGCGCTACCGCTTTACTCATCCCACGCAGGAAGACTTCATGCGCACCGTCAACGAGGTTTCTGGACGCGACCTCAGCTGGTACTGGAACCAGGCGATGTTCGGAACGCAGGTGCTGGATTACGAAGTGCTGCGTGCCGACTCCAATCCGGTGAACTGGTTTGACGACAACCTGAAAGAAAAGAAGGGTGAGACGGAATACGAAACCCAGGTCATCCTGCATCGCAAAGGCGACTTCATCTTCCCCGTCGAAGCTGTCGTGAAATTCGACAATGGCGACATCGCGTATGAGCACTGGGATGGCAAAGATCGCTGGGTGCGATATGTGTACCGTAAGAAGGCGCAGGTCGACTCCGTACAAATCGATCCGCAATACCGTGTGACCCTGGACAACGATTATCTGAACAACAGCCGCACCACCGCTTCGCAATACGCAGCGGTGAACAAGGTTGGCGCGTACTGGATGTTCTTGACCCAATTCCTGGCTCAGATGCTGAGCTGGCTGGCTTAGGAGGCGCACCATGGCAGACGATCAGAAAGGCCCAGTGGCTGCCGGATTCGCCCTCTTGTGGCGACGGCAAAGCGTTCTCTGGTGGGTGTTCGTAGTCAACGCGCTGTGCGGCGCCCTGGGCGCAGGTCCCGCGACCATACGGACCGCCCGCGCGCTGTCCCACTCGCTGGCCGGACAAAAACTCACCAACGGCTTCGATATGGGAATCTTCATCGAACTGATGCGGGTGCCCAGTGTCGACCTCATGCGCTACAGCACCAGTTCCTACCTGTTCGCGTTTCTGTTCGTCCTGTTCATGGTGCTGGTCACGGGCGGGATTCTGGAGACCTATCGCCAGGACCGGCGGCTCGACACCGGCGACTTCTTCGCTGCCTCGGGCGCATTCTTCTGGCGCTTCGTGCGGTTGATGCTTTTGTCGATCATTCCCTTCGCCATCGTTGGCATGATCTATCAGGGCCTCAGCAAGCAGGCCGACCACATCGGCGACCGCGCCATTGCCGACCAGGTGGGCATCTTCCTTTCCCTCGCGGCGTTCATCATCTTCCTGCTGCTCGCGCTCTGGGTGCGGCTGTGGTTCGACATTGCGCACGTGCGCGCCGTAGCGCGGAACGAACGCGGCATGTGGCGCAATCTGTGGGCGTCCTGGCGCATCACCTGGCACGATTCGCGGCATCTCTTCCGGATTTACTTCTGCATTAGCCTGGTCGCTTGGGTGACGCTCGTGATTGGCCTGGTCATCTGGGCGCACGTGCCGCCAACCGCGCTGCCGCTGAGCTTCTTTCTGTTGGAGCTGATCGTCTTCGCGCAACTGATGACGCGCTTGTGGCTGCTGGCCAGCGCCACTACCTGGTATCAGCGTCATGCGGAAATGGCTTCCGTGGAAGCGGTCATCGTGGAGGTCGTCGAGACCACGCCGCCTCCGGTCCAGGATTTGCCTCCAGCCGATCCCGGCCCGGAATTGCCGCCCGCGGAAGCGTGAGCCGGTCAAGATGTCGGCAAGTCCGCGGTTCGCTCTTCGCCTTTCGCGCTTCGCCAGAGCCTCCATTCTTCAGCTCCGAATGGGAATGCAATTCGTAGCTGGCGGCCAACAACTTCTTCTGGTGAAGGGCGAGTAGACTAGCCTCACCACCATTTCTGCCACAACCCTCCCAGCGCCACCCTTTCCGGCAGGCGCATTCCGTTCTGCTTCAGCGCCAGCGCAATTTGTCCGCGATGGTGCGACTCATGCGAGATCAGGTAGCACATCAAGCGCACCGGCTCGCCCTTGAACAGCTTGGTCTTGCCGCCTTGCTCCAACAGCCGCCGCAAGAACGCTTCCACCGCCCGGCCCGAGTCGCGCAAAACGCCCTTCAGCTCCTCTCGCGACAGCTCCTCTTCTTTGCGGTGCAGTGTAAGGCCCTTGGCTTCCGGAGCGTTGTTGTGCTGCAACCACTTCACGCGCACAGCGTCCATATGGATGAACTGACGCGCAACATCCCTGCCGCGCGACTCCGATGGAACCGCCGCGAAACCTTTATCCGGAATCGCGTCGATCAGCAGCTCGTTGATTTCCTGATGCGTTTGCCACGCGGCCAGCGCCTGCTCCGTCAGGCTCCTTGTTGCCTTGGTTGCAGGCTTGCCGCCAGCCTTGGCCACGGCGGCTGCCGTTGATGGCTTCTTGTTTTGTGTCTTCGTCTTCATCGTTCTTCCTTGATCAACCGCACCGCCTCCGCGGGTGCCCCACCCTTTCGCCCGCATTTGGCGAAGGGTGGGAGCCCTCACGCCCTCACCGTCTCCGGCCGCAGCTTCCGCTTCAAATCGGCCGCAATCGCCTGCCCATGAAAGCGTCCGTTCTCGATGAAAATCTCGCTGGTCCGCATCCCCGACACAATCACCCCCGCCAGATAAATTCCCGGCACATTGCTTTCCAGCGTCTGCCGGTCGACCACCGGCTTCTTGTCCGCTTCGCCGCTCAGCTTGATCCCCAGCGCGCACAGAAATTCGAAGTCGGGATGATATCCCGTCATCGCGAAGACGTAGTCGTTCGCCAGCGTCACTTCGCCTTCCGGCGTGTCCAGCACCACGTGTTCCAGCGTGATCTCGCGCACGCGCGTGTTGAAGTAGGCGTTCACCTGTCCCGCCTTGATGCGGTTCTCGATGTCCGGCTTGATCCAGTACTTCACCGACGGGCTGATGCCCGGCCCGCGATGCACCATCGTCAC
>Ga0182030_10021089_pt1 | contig 12230 bp, 9 predicted proteins | sample 812S3MmetaG_FD_121299 | JGI IMG/M metagenome (GOLD analysis project Ga0182030, IMG submission 121299) | Permafrost microbial communities from Stordalen Mire, Sweden - 812S3M metaG (Illumina Assembly) | ecosystem: Environmental > Terrestrial > Soil > Wetlands > Permafrost | place: Sweden...
ATGTGACGTCCCAGGATGGGGATAGGCAGTAATGGAAGGGCGCGGGACTGCGAAGCTGGGTTCAGCACCTGGTCGAGAACCGGTCCGATGAGCAGCAGCCGAAAGGCGTCCAGAAGCCCCACCAGGGCCATCGAAATCACCGAGGCCAACAGGTAGAGCCAATAAGGCTTGAAGTATCGGAGAAGGCGCTTTAGTCGACCCATAATCTGCTGCGATCTGCGCCAGGGCGCTGGGAGCGCAGCGCAGGCCAGAAGATGCCCGGACCAATCAGTTGCCAGCACTAATTCTACTGGATTTGCAGGGGAGGGGAAACCGGACGCATCAGCGGAGCTACGGGTCTTGATCGTTTAGCTTAAGGCTGCGGGCTGCGCCTCTCGCGGAAAAATGTTTGGAGCAGATCCATGCAGCGCGCCGCCAAGACACCCGAGCTGACTTCCACATGGTGGTTTAGCTTAGGGTGATTGAGGACCTGGAGCATGGAATGCACCGCGCCCGCCTTGGCATCTTCGGCGCCGTAGATCAGGCGGCGAACGCGCGCGTGCGTGATCGCTCCGGCACACATGGCGCAAGGCTCGACCGTAACGTATAGGTCGCAGTCCAGGAGTCGGTAGTTGCCAAGGGTCTGCCCGGCTTCGCGGAGCGCAAGGATTTCGGCATGAGCTGTCGGGTCATTGGCGCTGAGCGGGCGATTGCATCCCCGTCCGACGACGTTCCCCTGGCGTATGACGACCGCACCCACCGGAACTTCTCCTAACGCGAGGGCGCGCTGCGCCTCGCGCAGAGCTTCCTCCATCCAGAGTTCGTCAGATTGAGCCATCGGTTCTCAGCCATTAGCCGTCAGCTTGGACAAGCGCGCGCATTTGGCTGACAGCTGAAAGCTGAGAGCTGAGAGCCGACGGCTATGCGTCGCGCAGCATAATCCTCTGCACGCCGGTCGCGCGGCCGGTCTCGGCGTTGCAATCGATCAGCGTGGCGCACAGGCGCACGTCGTTGGTCGCCGGTTCGAAGCGTGCGGGCATATTGGTCAGGAAGCGGTGCAGGATCAGTTCCTTCTGCACGCCGATGACGCCGTCGTACGGGCCGGTCATCCCGACATCGGTTTGCACTGCGGTTCCTCCTGGCAGCACTTGCTCATCGGCGGTTGGAACATGGGTGTGCGTGCCCAGCACTGCGGTCACGCGTCCTTCTAAGTGCCAGCCCAACGAAAGTTTCTCGGAGGTCGCCTCGGCGTGAATGTCGACGACGATCACCTTCGCCGTGATCTGTTTCAGCAACTCGTCGGCGAGCCGAAATGGATCGTCATTGTTCGCCATAAACACGCGGCCTTGCAGGTTGATTACGGCGTAGGGAACGCCGCCGCGCGTGCGTCCCTGGTACCAGCCAAATCCGGGCGAACCGGCGGGATAGTTCGCCGGACGAAGCACCCGCCGCGCCAGCGAGGCCTCATTGCCGTTGGCCGAGTTCATGTAATCGATGATCTCGCGCTTGTCCCAGATGTGATTGCCGGTGGTGATGACATCGATGCCGAGCTCGAAAAGCTCCTCGGCGATTTGTGGCGTGATGCCGAAGCCGCCGGCGGCGTTCTCGCCGTTGGCGATAGTGAGATCGACGGCGTGCTCCCTCTGGAGCTTGGGCAATCGCTCATGAACTATGCTTCGACCTGGCCGGCCGAAAATGTCTCCGACGAAGAGTATTCGCAAGGGTCCGCAGTCCTTCTGGCGCTAAGTGATTCGATGGTAACACGCGGTGGAAAAGGCTTATTCACCACAGAGGACACAGAGGTCACTGAGAAATCGCGACCACAGTGTGCTTCGTGTTCTCAACAGTGAACAGGTTCTTTCACCGACAGCGCCGCCGAACCGCCGACCCACTCCAAATTCTTGTTGTGGTCGACGCCCATCATGATGCCGCGGCCCATGCGTACCAGGGGTAGCACCGGCGTGAGTTCGCCGCCTTCGGGCCAGACGAACATCATACGGATCTCCAGCTGGGTCGGGCCGTGCGGTGTTTGGATGACCGGCTCGAACTGCAAGCGTTCCTGAAGAATGTAGTTGTGGCGTTGATCCGGCGGAATCGCCTCGATGTCCGCTTGCGTGGGCGCAAACTTGATTCCCACCCCGGCAAACGAATACAGCGGCTTGAGCAGATAATTCTGGCGGTCTGGCGGCAGCTCGCGAACCTGGTCGAGGAACCACGTCTTCGGAACGCTGGGATGCTTGAGGTAAGGGATGGAAAACTTGCTGATGCGGAAATACCAGTTTGGATGTCCCGCCCATTCGCCATCGAGCTCATCGCGCAGATCGAAGGGCAGCGTGATCTTCTTGCGTTCCAGTTCGTCGACAATGCAGCGGTTGTAGATGCGCCGCACCTCGATCTCGCGACCATCTCCTTTCTTGCGATAGAAGAGTCGTCTGCCGCGCTTCTCCAGTGAGAGTATGTCGACGATGGCGATGCCTAGCTTGCGCTGCGTGATCAGGAAATCCGGCAGCGTCTTCTGATGCTGGGGATCGATCTCCATCAGGATCACGCTCTCGGGATCGTGTTCGCCGACGATGAGCTGTCGCATCAGCCGCCAGTAGGAAATGTCATCATGACCGCTGAGGTAAATCCCTAGCTCCGGCGACAAACCGTACGACTCGACATACTGATGCGCGGCCGTGGTCTGATATCCGTAGAGGGAAGGGAAGGCCTGCAACTCGACCAGCTTGGGCTCCAGTTCGCCGTTCGCGTCTCTCACCAGGCCGAAGTCCACCTGCACGAACATCGGCAGCGGCGCCTCGTTAGGCACGTTGTATTTGTCGGGTATGGTGACGTCGGACAGGCGCCGATACTCAGGATTGTCGACCAGTTGCAGAACCAGCTCACGGCCATCCTCCGCCATTCGATCGAGCAGGCTCTTGGGAACAAAGCAAGGCGTCTCTGACACGCGAAAGTCGATGTGCGTACCGGCCGCTTCATCGAGTTTCTGCAGAAACTGCCGGTACTTCGCTGTCGTGAAGTTGCGGTTAAATTCCTCGCGGAGAGCGGGAACCATGGTCAGGCCTCGATGAGGAAATGCCCTTTCTCCATGATCTGCCGGCCGTCAACCCAAAAGTCGAACCGCGTTCCCACCACGTCGATGTGGGTCGAGGAATACCAGTTTGCGCCGGTGTGGGCACCGTAAGGATTGCCGAAGGCGACATGGATGCCGGGAAATTTCTCGTCTTGCAAGATCTGGCCGATGACCTGCTTCAGTTCGATGTTGGTGCCGATGGCGAACTCCCCCACCCGGTCGCTGTTCTCGTCGGTGTGGGTGTAGGCCCAGAATTCCTGCTCCAGCTCCTTGTTTTCGCTGGAGACTTCGGTGATGCGGTTGCTCCTCATGCGAATAGTCAACGGCTGATGGGCCAGGTCCTGATACTTTTCGCAGAGATAGTCGCCCACCACGCCGTCGACGACGCAAACGCCGTTCACTTCGCCGGGCGTGGTGAAGACTTCGCCGCCGGGAAGATTGCCCCACTTATCGCGGCTGATAATCCCGCTGGTTTTGACCCAGCGATAGTCGGGATTAAGCCTGGCCGTGAAGTCGCTGCCCGCTGGATTCGTGGCCCGAATTTCTTTTGCGTTGGTGACGATGTCGATGACCTTGCGGCTGAGCGCGTCAACTTTGTTAAAGTCCGCACGCATGCCCTCCAGCATGATCTGGTGATTGATGTTGACCATGTGCGCGTGCCGCATCCGGCGCCGGTTCACGATGTCGGTCATCTGCATGCGCGATTTCAGTTCGTTGCGCTGCACGTGTACGGCAAAGATGCTGACGTCGCTGGTCTCCATGTCTTCGGCGATTTCCGCTGGCAAATCGGTAAGCGGACGCGGCGCCAGATCTTCCAGCACGAAGGCCCTGAAGGGCGAGCCCAGCTTCAGCAGTTCCTGCGCAATGCTGGCGGCTATGTCGCGGCAGGCGTTGTCGGTAATCAGCGTGACCTTCTCGCTCGGCTGAATGCGCAGGCAAGTGTTCACCGCGTTGCGGGCGCCCGGCGAGAGTTCGGGATCAAAAGATGTCTTGGTGAGATCGGCGAGAACGGGTTGAATCAAATCAATCCTCTGAGGGGCTGAAGCCCCAGAATAAAAGTAGAAGCATAACCTGCGCACCTGAAGGAGCGCTTTCTTAAACGCTGTCGTCGGCCTGCGGAATGCTAGAAGACGCCGACGCGTGTCTCCTTGACCATGTAATCCACAACCGCCTCCAGGTCGCCGGTTTCCTTGTACACCTGCAGTTGGCGGTCGGCACCGGTGCCCATCTTGAGCATCTCGTGAATGTAATTGATCTCCTCGCGCGAGCCAAGCTCATCAACCACATCGTCGATCAGATCGAGGTACTCAAGAATCAGCTGGCGCAGCGGCACTTCTTCTTCCTTGCCAAAGTCGATCAGCTTACCATCCAGCCCGTAACGCGAGGCACGGAACTTGTTTTCGCTGATTAGCGCGCGCCCGTAAATCCGATAGCTCTTGTTGGACGCGTGCAGTTTGTACAGCATCGCCACCGTAGCTTGGATGAGGGCCGCGATCGCCATGGTTTCATCCAGCCGCATGGGAATATCGCACACCCGGACTTCCAGCGTGTTGAAGAATGGATGCGGGCGGATGTCCCACCAGATTTTCTTCCCGTTGTCGATGCAGTTGGTCCTCACCAGCAAATCGACGAAGTTCTCATACTCCGACCAGTTGGCAAACGTGTCGGGAATTCCGGTGCGCGGGAAGCGCTCGAAAACTTTCACACGATAGGACTTGAATCCGGTATTCATGCCCATCCAGAAGGGCGAGTTGCTGCTGAGCGCCAGGATGTGCGGCAAGAAATACCGCATGGAATTCATGATGTGGATGGCAGTGTTGCGATCTTCGATGCCGACGTGTACGTGCAGTCCGAAAACCAGATTAGCGCGGGCAATCAGTTGCATGTCCTCGACGACGCGCCGGTAACGCTCGTCAGGATAAATCTCCTGCAGCTTCCAGTCGGAAAACGGATGGGTACTGCCTGCGGCCAGCAACATACCGTTCTGGCTCGCCAGGGTGATCATCTCGCGGCGCAGCGCCTGAATATTCTCTCGCGCCTCTTGGACGTTCTTGCAAACGCGCGTACCGACCTCGATGACGGACTGATGCATCTCCGCCTTGACCGACTCATGCAGCGCCAGTTTTGCTTTGGGGAGGATCTCCGCCGCGATGTGCGAACGGAGATCGCGGGTTTGCGGATCAATGGTCTGATACTCCTCTTCGATCCCGATGCTCAGGCTTGGACGAGGCATTTTGAGTTACCCTTTGCTCGCTCGCTTGCGTAATTGCTTAGATGCTGCATCAAGCATTGTCCCGGGCTTCGAGGACTCCGCGGCAGGCTCAGGGGCCTTTTCGGCCTTCGGCGCAACCGCGTTCTTCGCAGCGGCTTGACTCTTTGGCACGGCGCCGCGGAGAAATGCGCTCCAACGATACTCGGGAACCTCGCCGGTATGCTGCTTCGCTTTACGCACCGCTAGCTCGGCGACCTGATTCACGATCCAGTCAAAGTTCTCCTGGCCGACGGAGTTCACGTCCGCATCGGGAGCCGGGTTCATGAAGTCAATCGCGTACGGAATACCGTCCTCGCAGGCAAACTCGACGGTGTTCAGGTCATAGCCAAGTGCCCGACACAATGTGAGGCAATCGCGCTCCACTCGCTCAAGCAGCTTGGGGTCGACCGGCGGCGGATTCTTCACGTAGCGTTCGTGGGAGGGCGCCGCCGGATCGTAATGCATGATGTGCACGTTTTCCTGTCCCACCACGTAGCAGCGGAAGTACTCCTTGAATTTGACGCCGCGCTGCAGGGTCATGCAGAGATCGCGCGACTGATCGTAGGCGTTAAAGAATTCTTCAGGAGAATTAACCTTGTACACGTCTCTCCAACCGCCGCCGTCGAAGGGCTTCAGAAACGCCGGAAAGCCAACATAGCTGAATATGCTGTCCCATGGCATGGGATATTGCAGATTGCGCATGGAGCGTTCCGTGGTTCCGGGCGGATGTTCTTTGTGCGGAATGAGCACGGTCGGGGGAATCGCCACGCCGAGCTTGTGGCCAAGCGCGAAGTTGAAGAACTTGTCGTCAGCGCTCCACCAGAAAGGATTGTTGATAACGATAGTTCCCGAGAGCGCCGCGTTTTTCAGGTAGGCGCGATAGAAAGGAATGTCATGCGAGATCCGATCAACGATAACGGCATAGGGCGAAGGCTCAGCCATGCGCACTTCGCCGATGGTGGCCAACTCGGCCTGAATGCCAGGCTCGCGCATGGAGTTGATTTTCTCGACCAGCGCGGGCGGAAAGGTCGTTTCCATGCCGAAGATGATTCCGATTTTCTTCACGATGACTCCTTCGTCGGCGACGGTCGTCCCTTTTTGTTTCGATCAGCCGTTGTATGTAAGACGCCCGGGAAAACGTGCGGTTGGCAGCGATACGACTCTTGAATTACGACTCTTGAATATTGTAGGCGAAACTTTCCGCGCTGGGTAGGGTAACGAGATGCAAAGGACGCTGCGATAACTGCGCTCCTGGCGAGCCGATGCTACTGGAGGTAATAAACCTTCACCTGTTGTGAAAATCTGGTGTGTGCGAAAACGCCCGCGCCGTAGATTTCCTTCAGGGCGTTCTCATCAGGCTCAATCAGCGCCGATTGCTCCTGATGCCGCCGGAGATCGTCCAGCGTCCAGAACTGCATTGGGTAGTATTGCGAGAGGTTCAGCTCCAGACGTTGATGCAGGTAAGGATCAGGGCCGGCCTTTGCCTGGCGGTTGAAGTCAGAAGGCAACAGCAGGACACACTGTTCGGGATGATCGGAATACTGTTGCGCCTCGAGAAACAGCAGTGGTCCGGAGAAGACGAAGTAACGCTTGCCTTCGATCTGCAGCGCGCTCTCTACTTGAAGGAAGGAGCGGATGCCTGTGGCTTCGACCTTGTCGGGGTGGCGCACAACCGTCAGTTGCTGTCCCACGCCCCAAGCCGCCAACAGGACAAACACTCCCATCGACACTTGCGCTGTCTTGCGAAAATGCCGCCACAGCAAGAATGAAAATGCCACGGCCACGCCGGGAAGCACGCCGATAAAGTAGCGGCTATAAAAGGCGTTGGTCTTCCACTCGGCCACTACGAAGGCAGCCAGCGGAATTGTGAGGAACAACCAGCCAATGGCCTCGGCGGATTCCATCGACGGAACGCTGGTCTCCTTCTTCGTGTCCGAACCCGCGAGCACGATCCAAACCATGATCAGCGCCAGCAGGAACAATCCGTCAGGGAACAGTTGCGAGAAGATGGCACGCAGTTCGTTGAAGGAGGGCCGATTCCAGTAGCCGCCGGAGAACTTGCGAGAAAATGACAGGATCAGTGGCGAAAGCAGGACAACGGGAATGATGGAGCCCACAATTCCGGCGATCAGCTTCGTGGATGGCCGACGACCGGGCTTCCAGCAAAGCAACTCCCACAGCACATACGGCGCCAGGCACATGGCGAAGTAGTAGTGGAAGCAGACGCCGGCGAAGAACGCCGCGCCAAAAACAAGGATCGGCCATTTCTTGCTCGCTCCGTCATAGGTCCACGCCCAAAGCGACAGCGCCGCCAGCATGAAGTAGATGGCATACGAGCGGGCCTCGTAGCCGTAATAAGGCAGGAAGGAACACGTCGCGACGCAAAGCGCAATCAATCCGTGCAGTCCGTCGGTCAGGCGGCGTGCGCAATCGAAGATGAGCAACAGACCGATGACCATCCCCAGCGCCGAAGGCAGTCTGGCCGCGACATCGCCCGGTCCAAAGAGCGAATCGAATGCCCGCACCAGCATGTAATACGTTGGCGGCAGGGCATCAACGCCGTTGCTCAGCGCGCCCCAGATTGTCGTCAAGCTGGACAAGCGCGCGATGTGCAACGTGAATAACTCGTCAAACCAGAACACGCGATGAGACGCGATGTAGACGCTGGTGACCAAGTAGAAGACAGCCAGCAGGCCCGCGACAACGAACGCCCAAATGCGGGTGACGTGGTCCACGCTTGCAAAGCTGTCCGCGTGTTTGACGCGGTTAAGTGCAGCGCTGTGCCAAGATTTGCTGGTTGAAGTTTGCATGTTTCGGTTTGCGCTGTGATCCCTGCTGAGAAGCGAACGCATCAGCGCTAGCCTTCTTCAGTTGCGAGTTCAGCGCAGACTGGTGTCGACTATGAACTCTGGCTGCGAGTATGACAGGAATCTTCGCAATCGCCAAAGCGCCAACCAAGTATCGGTATCTCGCGATTTCATCAGCGCAAGGTAGAATGTCTCTCGTCTATGGAGAAGCTCCATGCTGCGCCAAGCCAGCAACGCTCGCGAGTCCCTGCCGCTGCGCAGCGGCAGTTTCCATGGCTGAAGAAGTATTGGGATTTTCTCGCGGTCGTGCTGCTTGTACTCGCATCGTTCCCGACGGTGTGGGTGAAGCAACGTGCCGTTACTCTGGTCCCGAATTACGGCCTGGTCGACGACCACTGGCACCTGGACAGCACGTTCAAAGCGCTCCGCGACATCTACATTGGCCGCGACGTTGCGTTCACGCACGGTCCGATCTTTCAGTGGCTGTCGTCGATTCCGGCGCGCTCCATGCCGCTGTCGTTTGGGGCGCTGTATGCTACCTGGAACACGGTCCCGCTGTGGTGCGCCATAGTTTTCGCCTATCTCGCACTGCGGCTCCTTTTGCCCGAGCAACCGTCCTGGAAGCGCTTCTTGCTTCTGCTGTTGGTCTCTTCCTTCTGGGAAACATCGCTGCGGACGACTTTGCCCGTGCTGCTGTTTGCGCTCTTTCTGCGCGGCTGGCACGCCGTTAAGGATGATCGCGTCCGCAGCACTTTCGTTGGAATCGGCGGAGCTTTGCTGTGCGGCATTGCGTTTCTGGTCGCGGGCGATACGGGCATTTATGTAACGGCTGCCTGGTTCATCTGCTTTGCCGCAATTGCGCTGGAAACCCGGCGTGAGCACTTCGCCAGCAAGCTACTCGCCGCGCTGCTTGCCTTTGCTGTCTCTGCGGTGCTTATGGCCATCGTGGTCAACTGCTTCCTCGCCAGCCCGCTCGACTTCAAGTTCTGGCGCGATTCGCTGGCGCAAATCGCGGTCTATCGCTGGGCAACGCCCGCGGCGATGACCGACAAAGGGACGGCACATTTCTTCGGTGGGCTGCTGATCGGGCTTGCTATTTTCCTTGTGCGCTTCGCGACGCGCGGCAAGTCAGCGGTCGCCATCACGGAACGCACAGCTTTTCTGGTGGGTGCCTTTGTCTTCGGATTGGCCCAGATGCAGAGCGCGCTCGTCCGCTCCGACGTGGGCCACGTGATTATCGGCGAGTTCGCAATGATCTTCTTCGCCAGCGTCATCCTGTTCTCGTTCCGGGGCAAGCTCTCGGCGCTGGGCGTGCTTATCGCGATTGCCTGTAGCATGCTGTTTTCGCATCCCGTGTTTCGTCCTTCCAGCGTCATCCGTCTCTACGGCCAGGTGAGCGATCCGTTGACAGAATGTCCTCCGGGCTACGGCGAATTCGACCGGGCCTGCTACGTCGAGCCGGCGACGCCGCCGATGCTGACTGCGGCCGCTAACTTCCTCAGCCAGCACAGCGGACCAAACGATTCCATCTTCGTTTTCCCTTACCAGACCATGTTTGGCCTGGCCGCGCGGCGCGATGTCGCGGGTGGATTGATGCAGGCTTACACCGCGAGCGGACCATATCTGTCGAGGATCGAGATCGCCGGCCTTGAGGGCAAATCCATTCCGGCAGCGCTGTACCTGCCCGATGACGACTACAGTCACATGTCGGAAGCCGCGATTGCGCGCTGGTCCCGCAACTATCTCAGCGTTCCCGTGGATGGCATATCGAACTTCACGCGCATTCCCGAAGTGTGGTTCTGGATGGTGCGCCGCTATCGCACGGCGGAGCAGTTGACTCCCGGCGTTGTCGGCTTGCAACGCGACGACTCGCGCGCGACTCGCATTGCCTTGCAAGCGCAATCGCTCGGCTTGCCCGCGCGGAGTTATCCAATCGACGAACGCAGTTCGATTACCGCTCTTGGTGCGCCGAACTGGCCGCAAGGTTTCGATTTCATCCGGCTGCGGATTACGGTTCACTATCCGTTCTGGTGGAAGCTGCGCAAGCCGGAGCGCTTGCAATTGGAGATCACACGCGCCAACGGCACGCGCGACATACAGTGGTTCATGGTGCAACCGAATGTTTCAACCGAGGTGTGGTTCTATCCGTGGTCAGGGCCTGATCTGGCGCGCTACTTCGATGCGGACGAAAGCCAGTGGCGCTTGTCGTCGCGTCCGGCAATTACGGACTTGCGGGTGCTAGCCACACCGCTGGATTGGGTTTCCCAACAACCAGAGTCCATCGACATCGAATCGGCAGACGCTGTGCGGCTCGCGATGGCGCCGCAATAGCGCGATCGGCTGTCCGCGACGGTTCTGCCGACAACTGGCACCGACAACTGACAACTGACAACCGACAACTGACAACCGGTTTCCCACTCCCCCTCTGATAGTGCACCTGTAAGCCATTGAAAAAAAACATAAACGCGAAAAACTTCCCGCCAAAAGGTTCCCCCCATTGGACTTACATGCAAAAGCTCCTTTCCAAAGGACTTACGCCAACATCCACCTGCCTGGAATCAATAACTTACAGCCAACCTACAAAAACTACCGCTAAAAGGTTCTCCCCATTAGACTTGCATGTAAAAGGTTCTCCTGAAACGACTTGCATGGTACTCTGAATACCCCTCACCACGGACAAGGTAAACTGGAAATCCGCCCATGCTCATCATTCCAACCTACAACGAACACGACAACATCGCAGTGCTCGTCGGTCGAATCCGCAAAGCTGCGGGCAGCGAGCCAATCCTGTTTGTCGATGACAACTCGCCCGACGGAACCGCCAGCGAGATTCGGCGCATTCAATCCGCGGATCCTGATATTCATCTGCTGGCGAGGCCGGGCAAGGGCGGATACGGGTCTGCCTGCCGCGACGGTATCAAGAAAGTCCTGCACGAAAATCTGGCTGATTACGTGATCCAGTCGGATGCCGACCTGTCACATCCGCCCGAGTTGCTGCCGCGTATGATCGAACTGCTCAAGACCAACCCGGTTGTAATCGGCTCGCGATATGTGGCCGGCGGGGGAGCAGAGAATTGGGACATTCGCCGGCGCTGCCTCAGCTTTGGCGCGAATTTCTACGCGCGCTGGTTCACCGGTGTGCCGGTGCGCGACATGACCGCGGGATTTGTGGGCTATCAGACCGACGTCCTGCGCAAGATCGACCTCGATGCCATACGCTCCGAAGGCTACGCTTTTCTGATGGAAATGAAATTCACTCTGCACCGCAGTGGCACCCGCTTCTGCGAGTTCCCCATCGTCTTCTACGAGCGCGAGGCCGGCAAATCGAAGTTCAGCCGCAAGATTCTCTACGAAGGCATGCGCTTTCCGCTAAAGGCATTGGGCGCGAGAATCAGTGGCGCGTAAGGATTACTGTCCAAGGCTGAGCCGCACGGCGTCGGCTGACTCGATCACAACCGCTTCCGGCTTCTGCGAAAACCAATCCAGCGGCGTGATCAGCAAACGAAGATCGGTAACCGCCGGACGGTACCCAGCGCGCCAGCGGTTTTCGTCTGAATCGAAATAACGTGCCAGATCGGCTTCATTCCAGGGATAAAACCAAACGTCAGTCGCGACATTCGGCTCGACGACAAAGGTCCTGACCGAGCGGCTGCCGTCAGCCAGAGTGATCTCCAGTTGTAGCCGCTCCGGCTTGCGCAGCTTCCACAGCGGGCTGTAGCGAACCGTCATCCGCAGCCGCAGAAAATCCGCTCCACCAACCGGCCAATCCGGCGCGCCCAGATCGAGGGTCGTGCTCGACTCATGAATCGGGAAGTCGCGCGCAGCCACAGCCAGCGGAAATTCCTGCATCGAGATCCTTGACGCTCGGGAATCGTCCCGCTGCAAAGCCAGAATTCCAGAAGCCGGCTCTCCATCGCCACGGTAACGGCGGAGGATCCAAAACCACACATCGGGCGTACGCGTGAAGTTGCTGATGTCGTCGATCGGCAGACTGAGGGTGGGACTGCTCAGCTCGGCAGGACCCGCGTCGCGAAAATACAGGCCAACGGGCGCGTGGGCACGCTCCAGGCCGGCAATGTGGAATTGCGACAAGTAGGCGCCGTTAGCCAGGAACGACTGC
>Ga0182030_10021090_pt1 | contig 12229 bp, 12 predicted proteins | sample 812S3MmetaG_FD_121299 | JGI IMG/M metagenome (GOLD analysis project Ga0182030, IMG submission 121299) | Permafrost microbial communities from Stordalen Mire, Sweden - 812S3M metaG (Illumina Assembly) | ecosystem: Environmental > Terrestrial > Soil > Wetlands > Permafrost | place: Sweden...
CGCCACCATCGGACAGCTCAACCTCGAAAGCATTCTCTACCTCCGTTCCCGCGGCATGAGTAAGGACACCGCGCGGCAACTGCTCATCCACGCCTTCGCCCCCGAAATCATCGACCGCATCGAATGCGAGCCTGCCCGCGCCGTCATTGACAAGCTGGTGTGGGACCGCTTGGAGACGAACCCGCACCTCGCCAAGAAATAGCGATTCCCCTTAATTCGCGGGTTTCCTCACGGAGGCGTGTTGCCCATCCACAGCAGACTGAAATTGGGCTGACCCACATATTCCCGCTGATCTTCGAACAGGGGAGCGGCCGGCTGCCCGGCCACCTTGTCCCAAGGTTGCGAGCTGATTCCGCCATACCGGTCGATTTCATCGCTCCTTGCCGTTTTGGGATGAATCAAATATGGCAGCACAGTTTGAAATTTGATTTTGCTTTGCACCGAAGGAGCCGCAGCCGCACCCACGGTCGTCTCGCTCTGCGCCGACGAACCCGTGGCTGGGGCAACCGGAGCCTTGCTTTGTGCGGGAGGCGTCGTTGGCGGGTCCGCCGCCAGTGCCGGCATCGTCAAACTTCCGGCCACCATTAACATCATGGTTGTCTTTTTCATGAGTTAACCTAGTCCCCGCCAGTTCCTTGTCAAGGTGGGTTCAAAGCTGCAATTTTAGCAGGCCCACTTCCAAGGCGAGGGCCTCCTGCACGTTGGTGTAGAGCAGCCGCTGGGTTTGTTCGAGCACGGCCAGGTTCTCGCGGGCCTGTTGCGGCGTGAGCCGGCGGGCCACTTCCGCAGCTCCGGCGATCTGGGGCAGATGCAGCAGCGATTCGCCGGCGGCCAGCGTGAGCAACCACACGTCCCGCAGCCACCATTGCAGCAGCAGGAGCACGTCCGCGCGGCGCCGCCGGTATTCGGCCTCAATGGCGGCGGACAGTTCGGTCTCCCACTTTTCACGCAGGTCTTTTTCCGCCTCGCCGTAGCGTTCCAGCGGGGAGCGCGCGGACAGCCGTTCCTCGGTCTGGGCGCGGATGGCGCCGAGCCGCAGCAGCAGCGAATCCAGCAGGCGATACCGTCCGAACAAGCTCTTCTGCTCCGCCGCCGCGGCGGCGCTGAATTTCTGCAGCCACACCGCCTGTTCGGTGTCCAGCGCGCGCGCGGTTTCGGCGGCGAAATTCAGGCGCAGGCAGCGCGAGAGGATGGTCTCCAGAATCCGCGACGGCTCGGTGGAGAGCAGGATGAGAATGCTCCGGGGCGGCGGCTCCTCCAGCGTTTTCAAGAACGCATTGGCGGCCTGCGGGTTCAGGCGGTCGGCCCCGACGATGATCGCCGCCTTGAAAGGGGACTCGGCCGGCTTCATCTGGATTTCGTGCATGAGGTCGCGCATTTGGTCGATGGTGATGACGCGCGATTTGGATTCCGGCCGGACCCAATGGATGTCCGGATGATTTTCGCTGGCGACTTTTTTGCAGCTCAGGCATTGATCGCAGCAGTCCGTGGCCACGCCGTTGGTGAGCACGGGCTGGCGGCAGTTCAAGGTCTTGGCCAGCGTGGCGGCGAGGCCTTCGAGCGTCTCGATTTGATCGCCCGCAAACAGATAGGCATGGCCCAACCGCCCGCGGGCGAGCGAGCGCTGCAAAAGCTGCACGCCTTGGGACTGCGCTGAAAAATCGGGAAACGACATGCCGCAGTCTGGCGCAAAAGATTTTCCTTGGCAAAAAATTTAATCCGCGTAAAAAGAACCGATTCTTTGAAAGCGGCAGGAAAAAATGATTTTCGCCGCCGGTGTAATCCAAGATCTGATGTTGCCGGCGGCGAAATTCGTCTCCGGGTCGGCGCTTTATCGCGTGGGCGCGAAACCTCCATGAATTCCTCCGAATTTTTTGATCCTGCCCGCTGTCCGCTTTGCGGCGGGCCGAACCACTGCCTGCTCTGCGCCACGACGCCCTACAAGGGCCGGTGCTGGTGTTCCCAAGAGGAAATGCCCGCCGAATTGCTGGCCCGGGTGCCCGAGCCATTGCGCGACCGCGCCTGCATTTGCCGGGGCTGCCTGGAGAATTTTCGGCAGAAAAAAAAGTTCGCGCTCCTGCGCCCGCCCCAGATGTGAGTCGAAATTCTTCTGAGCCGGGACAACCTGAACTGGCGTATAACCGAGCGCCGCAAAAGCGATCGAAGGACGGTCTTTTCATCCCTTCAGGATGAACGGCGGGCACCTGACTGGATACGCCAATAAATTGACCTTGCGGCGGTCACTTCTTTAGAAAGGCGCTGAACAAATCGATCGGCAGCGGCAGGAAGGTGGTCGTGTTATGTTCGCTGGCCATTTCGCGCATGGTCTGAAGGTAGCGCAGTTGCAGGGCGATCGGCTCCCGGGCAATGACCGCAGCGGCCTGGGCCATTTTTTCCGCGGCTTGGAACTCGCCTTCCGCGTTCACGACTTTCGCGCGGCGTTCGCGCTCAGCCTCGGCCTGCTTGGCCATCGCGCGTTTCATGCTGTCCGGGAGCGATACTTCTTTCGTCTCCACCGAGGTCACCTTGATGCCCCACGGCTCGGTCTGCTTGTCGATGATCTCTTGCAATTTTTGATTGATGACGTCGCGCTGCGAGAGCAATTCGTCCAGTGCGGACTGGCCGAGCACGCTGCGCAGCGTCGTCTGCGCAATGAGCGAGGTTGCCTTCCAATAATTTTCCACCTTCACCACCGCCGCATTCGGGTCCACCACCCGGAAATAAACCACCGCGTCCACCGTCGCCGGCACGTTGTCCTTGGTCATGATTTCCTGCTTGGGCACGTCAATGGTCACCACCCGCAAATCCATTTTCACCATTTTATCCACGAACGGCCAGAGCCAGATGACGCCGGGCCCCTTGGCGCCCTGCAACTTGCCCAGCCGGAAAATCACGCCGCGCTCGTACTCGCGCAGGATGCGCAGGGATTGCGGCAGGACAAAAATGGCGATGACGATGAGGACGATGCCGATCGGTCCGATCCCGGTTTTGAGGGCGAGGTTAAATAGTGCATCCATGATCTTTTAGTTTTTTGGTTTTACTTTTAATGTGAGCCCTTCAATCGCCGAAATTTCGACCGGCTGGCCGGATTCGATGGGCGACTCGCTGGTCGCCTTCCAAATTTCACCCTCAATAAACACCCGCCCGCCCGTGGAATCAATCCGCGATTGCGCGGGCACCGTCCGGCCGATCATCGTTTGTGCGCCGGTTTGGGCGGGCTGGAATTGCGCGCGGATGCCTTTGCTGACGATCAGGATGAAAAACGCCGCGGTCAGCAGCGTCCCGGGAATGATCCATTGCAGGGACAATTGGTAGCCCGGCCCTCCGTGGTTGAACAGCATCAGGGCGCCCAGGAAAAACGCAATAATGCCGCCGGTGGTCAGCACGCCGTGCGTGACCGCAAAGGTGTCCGCGATAAACAGCAGCACCGCCAGCCCGATCAGGACCAAGCCCGCCACATTCACCGGCAGGATGGCCGACATGTACAGCACCAGGATCAGCGCGATGGCGCCCACGACGCCGGGCAGGATGGCCCCCGGACTGCTAAGCTCCCCAATGAACCCATAAATCACCAGCAGCATCAGGACAAACATCACTTCCGGCCGGAGGAACAATTCCGAAAATCCTTCCCACGCGGACATCGGAATTTCCACGACCACTGCCTTGCTAGTATTCAGCGATTTGCCATTCACCTTGCGCGCACTTAATTGTTTCAGCAAATCGGGCAGGTCGCTGGCCAGCAGGTCCACGACATTGGTCGTCAGCGCTTCCTCGCTGGTGATGGATGCGCTCTTGCGCACCGAATCGATGGCCCACTGGGCGTTGCGGTGCCGCTTTTCCGCTATCGACTGGGCCAAGGCCGCGGTGTCGTTCTCGATCTTGGCCTTCATGGTGTCGTCGGTCTTCTCCACTTCCCCGCTGGCACCAATCTCGACTGGATGGGCCGCACCGATGCGGGTAAATGGCGCCATGGCCGCCACGTCCGCCGCCATGGTGATAAAAACGCCGGCGCTGCCGGCCCGCGCGGGGGCGGGCGCCACATAGACCACGGTGGGCAACTTGGCCTCGTAAAAGTCGTGAACGATGTCCGAGGCGGAATCGAGCAGCCCGCCCGGAGTATTGAGTTGGATGATGAGGCACTCGTCGTGCTGGGCGGCGGCCGTGGCGAGTGCGCGGGAGATATAAGAGGCGGTGCCCGGGCCGATGGCGCCGTCGATTTTGATTAAGCCAACCTGCGCGGCCGGGGCGGTCAGGCCAAGCAGCAAACCACAAACCACCATGAAACCAAACCGTTTCATAAGATTTTCATCTCTGGTGGCAAGGTAACAGAAGTCCCCGGGGCCGCAAACGATTTCGGCGACGCGTTTTGGCGGCGGGCGTGAGACAAAATTCTTCAAACTGTCGGAGGTTGGATTGGCAATCAGCGACGGAGCGTCCAGGTCTTTGGTTTGGCCAATCGAGGTGGCCGCAAAGAAACAAAGGCGTTGCGCGGATTCGAAAGCGGCGGAGGGCCGCCGCAATCCCCGACGCTGGCGCGTTAGACAAGACCCTCGCGATCACGAAGAGTTCTGAACGCTCGTGCTGACCCACGTCACTGAAAGCGCTCCGCAAAGTGGCAACATCCGTTACACGGTTGTCAGGCAGGCATTTAAGTGGCAACAAAATGGCAACAGCGCGGCAACAGACTGGCAACACATCTGGCTGGCTGGCTTGGTTTTGTTTGCCGGCACGATACCGAACGTCGTTCTTGGTACCCAGCACCCACACCACTAGCGCGGCCGCGGCCGGGTCTGGCAGCACGACCAGGTTTTTGATCACCGCTTCGATTTCCGCCAGCAACCCGGCGGCTTGAATCGTGTCCGGACAAGGCGGGACCGCGGCAAAGAGAAATGCTTCGTGGTTCATAACGCTCTCCGGAGTCGAAGCCGTATAACTGCGACAGGGCGAATTGTGTAAGCTCCCGCCGCCAGAACAGAACTTGAATGTGAATATGCGTTTATGTTGGACCCCTTCACGACCCCTTCATGGGGAGACTGGGGCGCTGGAAAAAGGCTTTTACAGAAGGTAACAAAGTGAACGAAGGGGGAGGATGGACCAAGCCTTTACTTTTGAGACCGTTTCTTTGGTCTTCGTTAGCTTCGTTATCTTCTGTTTTCATTCCCTCTTCTGATGAACGCATTTCGCTAGTTTCCCGTCACTCCGCGTTCCGCAATCCGCATTCCCCATGACTCCCGTAGGCTTGTTCGAGGCGGAGCAGGTTCATGGGGTGGCTTTCCGTCGTCCCTTCGGGACGAATAAGAAAGGTGGGGCGTACTCTACAGACACTGGCGTGTCTAATATCCAATGTCGCTTCCGCGACGGTTCGAGGTAGCGTCAGGCATCCCTGCCTGACGTAAAGGGTGGCATCTTGCCGCCCGGCATGGCCCCGCATGCAAGCAAAGCTCCGCAAGATTTTGTGCCTTGGAAACAAGCGGCGGTTCTTACCGCCGGGCAGGGATGCCCACAGCCGCAGAGCGACCCCGGAAATAAGCCAGACACGCCAGTGTCTGGTAAGGCCCCGCCAGAATCTTTTCGTCGTGAAGGGACCGCGGACTTTGCGATAATCGCGTGGGCCCGCGAGGCTCCATACGATGAAACACAATCAGAGAACCTCTTAAAATAAGACTTGAATGCCCTCGTGCCGGGTGCTTCACTGCCCTCGGAAGTGTCGGTGTTGGGACAATTCGCGCCCGGTGCGTTTATGCGCTTTTTGGAAAGAGAAGTGCACGTGCGGTAGCTTGTCTCCATAGCGGGTCTGTCTTCGGCTGGAGAGTTCCAGCCAAGACCGATTCCAACGGACTCCGGGCCTAATGTCGCAGCCAATCAAAGTAAGATGTTTCAGTGGTGATGGCTTTGTGCTGACGGCGGATCACGTTTTGGAGGGCTGGAAAGGTCGGTTTCAATAAAAGATCCGGCCGTCGTTGAATGATAATATTTTATATTCTGCGCATATGAATGACGAGATTCCGATTGCCAATCCGCCACTCAGTCCAGAGGAACAATCAGTGGTGGCAAAGTTGAGCGATGCGGACCTTCATGTTATCGACAACACCATTTTGGCCAATTGCGCCCGCCATTGGTACAAAGTTGCACGAGTGGTCTCAATGACCGAAGAAACACTTCGGCCTAGGTATGCGGGGTTATCGTTCATCTTTTATGCTCAACGGCTCACTCAGCTTGCTGATGAGGGGCGTTTGGATTCGCAAGGAGATATTTCTTTCATGCGCTTCAGTGAAGTTCGATTGCCACCAGGCGGAAAATAAGATGTTCAAACATTTGGCCGGAGCAGGCCGCCGTTATCGCCATATGTTCCGCTGCGATGGCTGGCGTCTCGGGTTCGGCGTGGCCTATCTCAATTGCGTTCGACTTGCTGACCTAACATGTCCTCAGATCTTCCAGAATCGGATTGGCGGCGTTTCAAGGAAATTCACGCGAAGGCGGAAGAGCTTTGTTGCCAGCGCATCCTTGCGGAGGTGGAGGCTGTCATGAACAGTGGAGCAGCGGGTAGTGCCTATGATCGCTATTGGAAGGTTTACAAATTGATCGAGGAACGCAAGCAGCAGATGGCGAGAGTGTTCGATGATTTTCGTCGTTCCACCGCGGTCATGCAGTTGGGGATTATGCGACGGATGAAGCTGTTGACGGATGAAGACTTGGGTCTGTTTACGGAGTTGACGCGGGCGCGTATTGAAGAAATTGCCTCGTTATGAACCCCCTTTACGCTATGTGCATAATTCGGGTCGCATTTTTGATTTTGTTGGGTTCAATTGTCTTGGTCACGGGATGCGCTGCGCCGAAGCCTGATCCACAGCAGCTTGAACAGGTGCTTGCCAGAACCAGTGCATTGGAGCAGCAAGTCCGTGCTTTGGAAGAATCCAACGCAGAATTGAGGATGGAAGTGAGAAGACTCCAAGAACGGCAAGTACCACGAGAACCACGACAATCGCAAACGCCGCGTCCGCCCCAAACGCCGCGTCCGCTTTTTCCGCAGACCAATGGAGTGCCACATCTGACACCTTTGGAAACTAAATGACGATGAAATCAGGCATCGTAGCAGACGGAGAGTCCCGGTTGCGTCAGTGCAAGGAGTTTCATATCGACTGGCCTCGCGTTCACGGATGGCTGACTTCATCGTATTGGTCTCCCGGGATATCGAGAGAGAAGGTTGAGAGAGCGGCGAGGCATTCGGCAGTACTGGTTCCTTGACGTTTGTAATGAGTAAAGCCAAGCCAGTGGGTCCTCAAAAAGCGGAACGCGGCTTGGCTGTTGGATGCCGCCTTTCCCCTCATCCTGGCCTTCTCCCTCGGGGAGGATTCACACTGGTAGAGCTGCTGGTGGTGATCGGCATTGTCGCCACTTTGGCAGCCCTGTTGCTGCCGGCGCTGACCAGAGCCAAATCGTCCGCCTTGCGGGCACAATGCCTCTCCAATCAGCGGCAGATTGGAGTCGGCCTGAAGGTTTATGTCATGGACAATGCCGAGGTAATGCCGTTGTTGCAAAATTGGAACGGGCTAAGCGGGCAGGACGGTACTTATGATATTTTTGTGGCGGCGACCAACCGGCCTCTGAACGTAGTGCTCGGCCGCAATTGCCAAGTCAGCAAATGTCCGGCGGACAAAGGTGACGCTTATACCGCGCACCCGACACCGCCAGGCAAGAATTGCTGGGACATGTTTGGAACCAGCTATTTGCCAGAGTGGATCTATAGTGCTTTTGGGGTCCAATGTGTATTCGGCACAATCTTCGACCCATTGCATTGTCCATCCATAAAGTCATCTCTTATCGACCAACACCCGGCCAACAAGATTATTGAGGGCGATTGGATTTGGCCGTCCAACCGCGGCAACACGGATCCGCGCAGCGTCTGGCACAACCATCGGGGCAAAAGCCTGACAATCATGCTCTGGGGCGACAGCCATGCCTCCACCTTGAGTATTCCACTGACAACTGATAGCGGCATGATCCCTGATCCGGCAAAACAATGGTGGTGATGCTTCGAATGCAAAAAGGCGATCGAAATCCCTGATGCAACTGTTCGCCGCACGGGCGTTGCGGACGGCCGGGAGCGTTTTGAGGTTCCTTGACATTTTTCATGGGTTAAGGCGCAAGAGTCGCGGAACCACCTCGGACATTGGCCAACTACGAAGTGGCTGGGGGCTGGTCGTGCGCGAACGAATTCATGCGTCCTGGAGGGACGCCGGGTTTCCGCCGTCCCGACAGGACGGATTCGATTTTGAAACCAATACCCGGCACACCGTGCCGGGCTAATTTCCAGCGTCGCTCTGCGACCACCGAAATGCGCGTGTATATTCTATTCCAACAACCGTCGCGGAATCTTCTTTCTTAATGTAGGACAGTTCTTTTTGTCCTAATTGGTTTCGTTAGCCTTTGTTTCTATTCCGCTCAATGTTGAGTGTTGGGCATGGTTGTGTCGGGTGCGCGCGAAAGCGGCGGTGAACACGCCGCACTCCAAGCGCTCGGCGAGGTTCGCTGGCCTCGTGCCGACGCGCTAGCGTCTGGAGTGCGGTGACTTCAGCACCGCTTTCGCAAGGGCGCAAGCTATCAAACGTCCGGAGGCACCCCGTGCGCCCCGAAAACGATTGTTGTAAAGGCGTTGTGGGCACTGGCAAATTCTTGTCAGGACTTGACCGAATTCAACACCCCTTTTCACGGCTTGTCCGTTGGGTCAAGTCCTGCTCTAAACGATAAATAAATTCGGCTAGCCTATCGCCTCGGGCACATGTGCGTTACCTCGGCATACGAGGAGCGGGTCTTGCGAACTCTAAGCGAGTTGGGTATTCCGCCCTCGTTCGTCACTCAGCGTAGCCAACCTCTCCATTGCGAGTGCGAGGATTTGGTTCCGATCGGCTTGGACGTGTTCGGGCGTGAGCAGCGATTAGAGCGTCGAGCTGCTACGCATTGGCAATCCATGCTTGCGGCAGCAGAGAGTGAGGGGATTGTTTTGGCGGCGGTCTCTGGATTTCGCAGTTTTGATTATCGGCGGAGGATCATTGAGCGCAAGCCGGCCGCCGGATTGACGGTTGAGCAGATTATTTGCGCGAGCGCGCTGCCTGGTTTTAGTGAGCATCACCCGGGGCGGGCGATTGATATTGGCACGCCAGGAAGCCCGCCCTTGACCGAAGAGTTTGAGCTAACTCCAGCGTTTGGGTGGTTGACTGCGAGAGGTCAGGAGTTCGGATTCCGGATGACCTACCCGAGAGGCAATGCCTTTGGAGTAATCTATGAGCCCTGGCATTGGGTATTTAATGAGCCAATCGCCTAACAACTGGAATTAACAAGACCGGGTTGAGGTTGACCAGAACCCCAAGTCCGCGTTGGTTATTGGGTTGTTAGCCTAAAATGCTCACTTATGAAAAGACACTATCCGAATGGAATCCTGAGCGCGGCTGTTAGTGCTGCCCGGGTATTAGCCGTTTCGCTGCCGGCCTTGACCGGGTGTTCGACGACACATCCAACCGGTTATGCGGGTGCCGATTCAGAGACGGTGCTGGTTACCTATCATGTCCAATCCGGCAAAGAGGCGGAATTTCAGGCGGAGCTCTTGCATGGTTGGCAGGTTTATCAGAGTGAGAATATGGTATTTGCCAAGCCGCATATCATTGTTCGCGATGCCGAGGATGCAGGCAAAACGCGCTTCGTTGAGGTTTTTACCTGGGTCAAATCACCCGATCATGCTCCCGACAGCGTGAAGGCAGTTTGGCTGAAAGAGCAGTCGTTATGCGAAGCCAGGAGCGGACACCCAGGCATCGAAGGCGGCGAGGTGCAGCTTATTACCGGGAAATGATGGCTAGCGTAACGGGGTTAACCCATGGTGAAATGGGGAAGTTAAACATATGGCCATACTTGTTGCAGATCCATGGTCAAACGCCAAATGTCATCACCCGGAGATCAGATTGCCAAGGCAATCCAGCCGGGCTAAAACCCGCCCTGCCAAGTCCAGTGACCATCGACACCCTTCCCAATCCGGAGATTATTCTTTTGCGTGCCGCCGCTTTTAAACCGCACCTCGTAAGGCACCATAATCCAGGAATTGCGATTTTCCTTGTACGGCGTGCCCAGGTTCACAATCTGCATACCGCTCACAAGTTCCTTGTTCTGGTCGGTGAATACATCCTCGAATCGCTTGCCTTTCGGGGTATTCGACGGCCAGAACTTGGCGACGGTGTCCCAATCGCCGTTTCCATTTGCCTCCAAAAAACTCCTGGCAGCTTGGGTGGCCTCGGCCGCCTCTGGTGGCGCCAACTTGACCTGGCCCTGGCCCTGGCTGCCTTCGGAGGAATTCGACGCACGGCAATGGTGAACGATGGTTTGTGTGGTGAGAACGGCGGCAACGGTCACCGCCGCAACAATGATGGCTGGTGCGGTTTTGGTCATAGGTAAACTTAACACCTTATAGGTCCCCAAAACCGCCTCCGAGGTGACAGACCAAAGCGCATTTTTCCCTTCACCACCCCGCGAGGGAAATGAAAACCCCATGGTTGACACGCCAAGCAACGCCACCCGCACCGTTTGCAAATCCCAAAAAGACGTTCGTTTTCTTGAATCGGCGTGAGCACTGGGCCGGTATGGGATGGCAGCCACCCCGCTTATTGGGGCCTCGGATTTGTATCGGATTTGCCACCTTCTGAACTGTCCACCTTCCGCAGAGCCGCGGAGGACGGACGGATTTCGCTATTCGCCTTTCCAGAAAGCTTTTGGCCCGAGGTCGTTTCCAAACTCCAGCCGGTCGGTCTGCCTGTGATTTTCACAGCTCCCACTGCGCGGGTGTAAAAAACGGGAATCCTTGTCTGCTCGAGCCGCGCGTGCAAGGCGCGGCTGGCGCGGCGGGTGGCGGGATATTCCGAATCCGCAATGACAATGGCCTGGGGCTGGATGGCGGCGATCAAGGCGGCGCATAACGGCTCGCCTTCGTCCGGCAGACCTTCGATCACGAGATCGGCGCGCAGATCGTTCATCTGCGCCAGCACATCGCTCTGGCCGGCGCGACTGAGGTCGGAAAGCAGGAGAATGCGCGTCCCGCAAAAGTTGCCACGCAAGACCAGTGCGGCGTCGTCCGCCTTGGACACGCTGCCGGTTGTGGCGGGAAACAAGACCTGCCAGGCGCCAACCGTTTCACCGAACTTGAGAACATGATGGCGCGTGGTGGCCGCAGCTTCAAATCTTGCCAAGGCCGCGCGGTAGGGGGCGGAACGAAAGGTCGCGCTGCTCGTCCATAGTTCGCCGACGCCAAATAGTTCATCGAGTCGCGCGGCGCCCCCGCAATTTCGGGCGCTGGCGTCTGAGAGCACAAGCCGCGGCAGCGAGTTGACGCCGTGCGCGCGCAGAAATTCCTTCAAGGTAAAATTAACCGCGTCCTCGCTGCCGCAATTGATGAGCCAGTCGTTGCGGCGGCCGTCGGCGTCCACATACACCGCCTGGCCGCCGTTCAGCGGCAGCACGGTCAGGTCGGTCTCGGCGCGGGACGACTGCCAGTGCCAGCCATAGGCGGCGCCGATCAGCAGCAAAATAAACGCGCCGGCGATTCTTCTCCGGGCGCTGGTGAACCAGCCGCTGAAAGCCGCGACGATCCCCGCATAGTAAAGCGCAATGGTGAGCATGGATGGCTCCGACACGTAAAAATACGCGCCGGGCAGCCGGGCGGCCTGCACGCTCACCCAGGTCATGGCCGACATGAAAAACCAGGCCGCATGGTTGAAGAGCACGGTGCACCATGGCAGCCAATGGCCGCAGATCAGCGCGCCCAGATTGGCCGTAAGGGCCAGCGTGCCCAGCGGCACGGCCACCACGTTGGCCGGCGTGGAGACCGGGCTGAACAGGTGAAAGAACTTCGCCGCCAGCGGCAGGCAGCCCAGCCACGCCGCCAGCGAGAGCGCGCAGAAATGCGCCAATCGGCGCGCCCAGGCGAGCAGGGATTTGCGCCAGCCCGGCACCAGTTCATCCGGCAACAGCGGGTCAGGCTTGAGCCAGTAATCAATCAGCCGGTCGCAGCCGGCATTCAACGGGGGCAGCAGCAGGGCGATGACGAGCATGACGAAGAAGGAAAGCAGGAAACTGGCTTGAACCAACTGGCGCGGGTCGAGCAGCAGGATGATCAGGGCCGCCGCCGCCAGCGAGTTCAATAAATCGCCCGGCCGCTTGAGCATCCAGCCGCCCAGCACCACGGTCATCA